>ENA-OUOW01000128-OUOW01000128.1-human-gut-metagenome-genome-assembly--contig:-NODE-128-length-81256-cov-14.956158_pt1 | contig 81256 bp, 70 predicted proteins | sample MGYA00237938_ERZ548769 | MGnify/ENA primary metagenome ERZ548769 (study PRJEB26490, sample SAMN05356870) | human gut metagenome | biome: terrestrial biome; feature: human-associated habitat; material... | reverse complement strand
TTATGCTTGCAATTTACTTTGGTCTGCTATGCTCATTCCTCATTCCTCATTCCTCACTCCTCACTTAAACTCCGCTCCTATTAAAAACTTCCCCTTGATTATTTCCCCAAAAAGTGCTATACTATTGATAAGTAAAATTGCATGAAATCCTAACCCTAAGGAGGTAAATTTCTATGAATTGTACTCATTTCAAAAGCTACTATCCGTCCTCTGACGGACTTCATAAGATCGCGTATTACGTTCGTTTCCCTATCGGCACAGTAAGAGGTGTCGTTCAGATATCCCACGGTATGTGCGAATATTTCAGACGTTATGACGACCTCGCTGAGTTCCTCACAGGCTTAGGCTTCGCAGTATGCGGAAACGACCACCTCGGTCATGGCGATAGCGTGAACGACAGCTCCGAGCTTGGCTACTTCTCCCCTGAACATGGCTGGGAAAACGCTGTCGAGGATATGTATACTCTCACAAAAATGATGAAACACAACTACCCTGACAAGCCGTATTTTCTTCTCGGCCACAGCATGGGAAGCTTCCTTGCAAGAGCTTTTGTCACCAAGCATGGCAGAAACCTCACAGCGGCTATCTTCTGTGGAACAAGCGGCGGCATGGAGGGTATCCCTGCTTTACTCACCCTTGTTGACAGCCTGAAAATACTCCATGGTGATAAATATAGAAGCAACGCTGTAAATAAGCTTGCTTTCGGTGCTTATACAAGAAAAATAACCGATAAGGTCAGCGAATATGATTGGATATCCCGTGACCCTGAAATAGTTTCCACCTACGAAAAAGACCCTAAATGCAACTTTATTTTCACCCTGAACGGCTTTGAAAATCTTGCAAAGCTTTTGTGGTATGTTTCAAACGAAAAGTGGTTCTCCACCTATCCGAAAACTTTGCCTACCTATCTTATAGCAGGCAGTGCCGACCCTGTTGGAAACTACGGAAAAGGCGTACTAAGCGTGTTCAACAGGCTGTCACTCAACGGCTGTGACGTTGAGATGAAGATATACGAAAATGCACGTCACGAGCTTGTGAACGAAACCAACCGCCGTGAAGTGTATAATGATATTGCAGATTTTCTGCTCGATATCATAAGCTCTGAAATGTGTTCAGATTAAGACGTAAGGGAGAGAAATCAACGTGTTTGCTGTAATAAACAGTGTGGGTCTGCTGGGGCTTAACGCCTTTGCGGTCAAGGTGGAGATAGAAGCTTCAAAGGGTCTGCCCTCTTTCGATATCGTGGGGCTTGCAGACGCATCTGTAAAAGAAAGCCGTGAACGTGTGCGTTCTGCACTGCGTTCAAGCGAGATAACATTGCCTCTGAGAAAAATAATCATAAATCTTGCACCTGCCGATGTGAGAAAAACAGGCTCGGTCTATGACTTAGCCGTGGCAGTTGCACTCTTGCGAATGGCTGACCTTGTTGATGACAGTATGCTTTCCACCTCCGCTTTTATCGGTGAGCTTTCTCTCAGCGGAGAAGTAAGACCTGTTCAGGGCGTTTTGCCTATGACCATAATGGCGCAGAAAATGGGACTTTCTGAGATATATGTTCCTACCGACAATGTTCGTGAAGCTTCTGTTGTGGAGGGTATAAAAGCCTATGGCGTAAGGTCTTTGCGGGAGCTTGTTTTTCACTTTGAGAAAAAGGCGGCAATAGTTCCTGCGGCACATTATAAGCCCACCGCTGAAAGCTATTTCGGAAGTCTTGATTTTGCCGACGTTAAAGGACAATCAGCGGCAAAAAAAGCATTGGAGGTCGCAGCGGCAGGCGGTCACAACGTTCTTATGATAGGTTCGCCTGGCTCAGGAAAATCAATGCTTGCAAAACGTATGCCGTCGATACTTCCTGCCATGACCTTTGAGGAATCTATAGAAACCACAAATATCCATTCTGTGGCAGGACTTTTGGACAGCAACAGTCCTCTTATCACCGCCAGACCTTTCCGTTCACCGCATCATACAGTTTCACCGGCAGGACTTTCAGGTGGAGGCTCTGTGCCAAAGCCCGGCGAGATATCCCTTGCACATAACGGCTTGCTTTTTCTTGACGAGCTTGCAGAGTTTTCACGCCCTGCCCTTGAGATCTTACGTCAGCCTTTGGAGGACAGGCAGGTGACCATATCCAGAGTGTCAGGGTCGATAACATACCCATGTTCGTTCATGCTTATCGCTGCAATGAATCCTTGTCCATGCGGATATTTTGGTCACCCAACAAGAAAGTGCATATGCTCTCCGAAACAAGTTTCAAGCTATCTTTCCAAAGTCAGCGGACCACTTCTCGACCGTTTTGACATTCATTTGGAGGTCGCACCTGTTGAGTTTGCAGATCTTTCTTCCACTGCCAAAGAGGAGTCCTCAGCGTCCATAAGAGAGCGTGTCCAAAAAGCCCGTGACATACAAAACGAGCGTTTCAAAGGCACTAGCATAACCTGCAACGCACGAATAACCTCTGATATTCTTCACGAGGTCTGCCCTGTGACAGATGAGGCTTCAAAGCTTTTGGAGAACGTTTTTGACAGGCTGGGACTTTCAGCAAGAGCCTATGACCGCATACTTAAAGTCGCACGAACTGTTGCGGATATGGACGGTGCAAAGGTCATAGACAAAAAGCATATCGCAATGGCTGTTCAGTATCGAAGCCTTGACAGAAAATATTGGAATGGGTGATATGTGCGTCACATAAAAGCTGACAGGAAACGGGCGAACACTGTTCGCCCCTACTATGGTGTATTCAAATACATATGATAATTGCAGACGGTTTTTATGCCGTCTGTTTTTTTGTGCAAAAAAAGTACGGGAATGCCCGAAACATTCCCGTACTGTCCTTATCACAATTCTATAATTATCCCTTAAAAATTCTATTCCAAAAAAATCAATCTGCCACTGCGTTCTTTGCGATAACGTCTGCAACAAGATTTGCAGGAAGCGGCTCGTAACGTGCTTTTTCAAAGGTGAACACGCCCTGACCCTGCGTCATCTGTCTCAGAAGCAGTGTGAAGTCTGCCATTTCAGCCATTGGCACTTCTGCAACTATCTCGGTCATGCCTTTCTTTTCAGCAGGATTCATGCCGAGAACTCTTCCCCTTCTCTTATTAAGCTCGCCCATCATATCTCCTGTGTTATCGTCAGGTACGAAAACGCTCAAAGAGCCGATCGGTTCGAGGAGAACAGGCTCTGCCTGACGCATACCTTCTTTGTATGCGATAGAAGCCGCCATTTTGAATGCCATTTCTGAGCTGTCAACAGGGTGGTATGAGCCGTCCACAAGGATAGCTTTCAGACCAACCACTGGGAAACCTGCGAGAACGCCTTTCTTTACACTTTCCTGCAAGCCCTTTTCTACGGCTGGGAAGAAGTTCTTCGGAACTGCACCGCCAAACACCTTTTCTTCAAATACAAGGTCGTCAGATACGCATGGCTCAAATTCTATCCAAACGTCGCCATACTGTCCATGACCGCCTGACTGTTTCTTGTGTCTGCCCTGCACCTTGACTTTCTTTCTGATAGTTTCACGGTAGGAGATCTTAGGTACTGAGGTCTGAACCTCAACGCCAAATGTTCCTGCAAGTCTGCCCACAACAGAATCAAGGTGAAGTCCGCCCAAGGTGCTGAGTATCATCTCGTTTGTTGACGGGTCGAGCTTGTAATCTATAGTAAGGTCTTCTTCCATAAGTCTTGTCATTGCGGCGGATATCTTGCTTTCATCGCCCTGCTTCTTAGCTTTTACTGCCATTTTATAGCATGGCTTAGGGAAGGTCATAGGTGCAAACTTAACAACTCTTGCAGCATCGCAGATAGTGTCGTTGGTGTTCACGTTCATCTTCATTGCAACAACGATATCTCCACAGCCTGCTTCGGCAACGTCTATCTGCTTTTTGCCCTGAAGCGTAACAAGCTTTCCGACCTTTTCGGTGCTTCCTGTAGTAGCGTTCACAACCTCCTTGTTAGGTGTGAGCTTTCCTGAGAATACCTTTATGTATGACATTTTGCCAACAAATGGGTCAGCAACTGTCTTAAATACAAATGCGCTCATAGGATCGCTTTCAACGCAAGCCACTTCCACAGCTTCGCCGTCTGCTGTTTCGCCTATCATAGCGTCCTTTTCTGACGGAGGAGGGAGCAGGAGGTCAATCTCCTTAAGGAGCATATCTACGCCAGACATATCGGTAGATGACACGCAGGTAACAGGAGTGATAACCCCTGAGTTCATGCCGTTATGTATTCCGTCAATAAGCTCTTTCTGAGTGAATGCTTCGCCTGAGAAGAACTTTTCAAAAAGCGCCTCGTCAGTTTCTGCAACGGCTTCGGACACGGCTTCGATAAGTCCGTCTATACGATAACCCATTTTCTCGGAGACTTCCGCTGTAGGCATATCGGTTTCAACTGCCTTGCCGTCTTCATATTTATATGCTTTCATCTCTATGAGATTTACATAAGAAACTATCTTTCTGTCAGCAATAACAGGCACAACAACAGGACAAACTGTAGGTCCGAACTCTGCTTTGAGCTGAGTGAGAACGTTATTGAAGTTTGCGTTATCGTCATCAAGCTTTGTTACAACGAACATTGTAGGCTTGCCCATTTTCTTAGCAAGGTCATAAGCCTTGTGAGTGCCTACACGAACGCCTGATTTACCTGATACAGTGATGAGTACACAACCGCTTGCGGCAATGCCCTCAACAGCTTCGCCCTCGTAATCGAACATACCGGGAGTATCAAGAAGATTTACCTTGAACTCGCCAGTTTCCAAAGAAGAAAGAGATGTGTAAACAGAACATTTTCTCTTTATCTCATCAGGGGTATAATCAGAAACAGTGTTTCCGTCAGTTATCTTGCCGAGCCTGTCAGTAGCTCCGCTTTTATATAGCAGTGCCTCAGTCAGAGAGGTCTTTCCAGAACCTGCCTGACCTGCAATAGCAATATTTTTTATTTTTGTGCTGTCGTATTTTTTCAAGTTGATCGCTCCAATCTATGCCGTTGAACGGCTTAATGTGATATGCAGTATAATTATATGTATCATTTACACAAAATATATCAACCGCATAAGATAATTATATACTATTTTCACATAAATAGCAAGAGTGGAGAGAGAAATTTCTTTCGTGAATGTGAACAAAGTTTAGACTTGTTATAAAGCAGATTGCACAAGGGCGGAGGTTAAGTGAGGAGTGAGGAGTGAGGAGTGAGGAATGAGGAATGAGGAATGAGGAATGAGAAATGAGAAATTAGGAATTAGCATAGCAGACCAAAGAAAATTACAAGCATAAAATAAAGCACCGAGCGAATGCTGTTCGCCCCTACAGTGGGGGTTCGGTTATGAGAGATGTGTGAACGCAAAAAGCCCTCCGAGCAGATCGGAGAGCTTTTGGTTATTTTACCCTTATAATAGGCTGAAGCTGTATACAATCAAGAGCTGACTGAATAGTTTCGGGTATGAGTTCAAACTCAGCCACTATGGAGTTTGGCTTCTTTTCGCAGTTGTCCTGCGAATATGGTACAAAATAGTAGTTTCTCAGATTTTGCAGATAACCTATGTTTTTAGCACACCCTGCCAATGCGTCATTTGTCGATATGGCGATGACTACGGGACGAGCATTTCTCAGGTGACTTTTTACCGCCATGGTGGCTGGAGTGTCCGTCAAGCCAAGAGCAAGCTTTGCTGCCGTGTTTGAGGTGCAGGGTGCTACTACCATGATATCACACATCTTTTTCGGTCCGATCGGCTCGGCTTCTTCTATGGTGCGTATGACCTTGCGGCCTGCTATGGTTTCAAGGCGTTTGATGTTTTCTTCCGCTGTGCCAAAACGTGTAGATATAGATGCGGCGTTGAAAGACATAATTGGCACAAGCTTTGCGCCCTGCTGCACAAGCCGTTCTGCGGCGGCAAATGCCTTTTCAAAGGTGCAGAAGGAGCCGGTCATGCAAAAGCCTATTCGTATGCCGTCAAGTGACATTCTTTGTTCCCCTTTCATTCAAAATGTCCGTGACTGTTCGGGCGATTATCTCTCCTGCAGTCATAGGTGCGGCTTTGGCTGGAAGTCCCAATGCCCATACCACACGCCTGTTCAGCTTTGCGGCAGTTTCATGATCTACTCCGCCAGGTCGGGAGGCAAGGTCTATGATAAGAGAGTTTTTATCCATTACGCCCAAAAGCTTTTCATCAAGTATCATGGCAGGGACGGTGTTTATTATTATAGTATACCCCGAAATATTTTCTGCAAGAGCTGTGATAAGCTCTGCCTTATAGCCTGCGCCCTCAGCTTCTGCAAGCGCAGAAAGCTTTCTTGCGGATATAGTCACATCTGCGCCGACAGCTCGAAAAAGCTTAGCGCAGGCTTTCGCTACTCTGCCATAGCCAATAACTAGGACGGTGGAACCGTTCACGGTGACAGCAAGCTCCTGCATGGCTATTTGCAAAGCGCCCTCCGCCGTGGGGATACAATTTCTTATAACAAGCTCCTCTCGCTTATAGTAATCCTTAACATCGAAGCCGAGAGAGGAGAAATATTCTATTTGATCACGGCGGAGCAGACCGCCTGCCACGAGTGCATTTTTCTTTAAATGCGTTGAAACGTCACTGCATGATACCTTTACATTACGGCTAGAAGAGATATCCAGCCCGTCAGCTTTCATGAGAGGAAGTACGAGAACGTCCGCCTTTTCGGTGAGCTGATCGAGATGAGCGAGGGGGATAGTGTCCTCGCCTTTATCGTCCATGCCGTAAGTATAGACCCTGCCGATTTTAGTGAGAGTCTGAGCTGTATATGTTTGTCTTGCGTCACCGCCGACGCAGAGGAAAACTGTTTTTTTCATATGGATACCTCCTGTGGGACTATGCCTGATAGAGTTATATATAATTATATGTATCGGTGGGCTAAATGTTACCGGCAAAACAAAACGCCCTATCCCTGCAAAGCAAGAATTGCGGCGCTTTGATATGATATCATATTTCTATCTTGATAAAATTCGGCTCGTGCTTTTTGAAATAGGTCAGATACTTAAAGCCTGCCGCCTGCGCCATTTCTACGCCTGCGGAAATATCTCTGCCGATATCTGCGGTGCAGTGGGCGTCTGAGCCTATGGTCAATATCTCGCCGCCGAGGGCTTTGTAGAGCTTCACATAGCCAAGGTCCGGGAGGGGCTTGCCGTATTTTTGCCTTAATCCCGACACATTTATCTCTATGCCCTTGCCTTTTTGGATAAGTGTACAAAAAATTTCTCTGATAATATCTTCATATGTAGAAAGATCTATTTGTATACCGCAATCTCCCTGGATATATCGCAGCGGATAGGTGAGGTGTCCTAAAACATCGAACCTGCCCCATTTGCACATTTCAAGCATTTCTTTGAAATAGTCATCAAGGAGAGCATAGATTTGCGGCAAGTCCATATTTTTGTACTCTATCCAATAGAAATCGTCCTTGCCTTTATTCTGATGATGAGAGCCGATGATAAAATCAAGGCGCTTGTCGGAGGCTATCTCCTCGGCAAATTCTATATCCTGCAAAGGCTGACCAAGCTCTATTCCGCAGAGAAAATTTAAACCCTCCAGATGCTGGGAAGCTTCATACTGGGCGACTATGCTTGCGGGGGCATACTCCCCCGAGCCGTACATCATGCCGTCTTTCAGGGCTTCAGGATCACCATAATGGTCGGCTTTATAGCGGAAATTGCAATCGCAATGGTCAGTTATGGCAAATGCTGCCAAGCCAAGTTCTTTGGCTTTTGCTAAAGACTGTTCAACTGTTCCCTCACCATCTGGGGAAAAGCCTGTGTGGGTGTGCATATCTATAAGAGTTTTCATAGGTTCTCCTATCTGTACGAAAATTTGTACTTATATAGAATTGTAAAGCTTTTCAAGCTGTTTAGCCGCTTCTGACGCACGTCTTACGAAGCTGTCAGGTGCAGCATTTCGGTACATGGGGGACTTTGACATATAAAGCTCTAATGACAATGGTGGCTGGTGGTCGAGGTTTTTGAGCTTTCTGAGAAATTTCTCAAAGTTCAGGTTGCCGTCAAATGGTATCATGTGTCCGTCGGTGTTGCCGTCGTTATCGTGGATATGCAGGCAGGCAAGCTTGTTTCCAAACTTCGTCAGGCAATCGGTATGCTTTGAGAAGCAATTCTCATGACCTGTGTCATAGCAAAATTTCACGTTATCATGGTTGCCGAACTTGTCAAACAGCACGTCAAGAAACTGCGGGAGCTGGATATTCTCAAATGCGATATCGACGCCGTTTTCTTCTCCGCACTGTATTATCTTGGCGAAATTCTCTATGCCGAAACGAGATACTTCGGGCGGAACAAGCCCGTCAGTGGGGTGGCATATCATGGTTTTTATGCCGTTTTCACCGCACACTCTGACACATTCAAGTGTTCGTTGGAGGATATATTCGCTCTCCGGGCATATTGTCCAAAGGGCGTTCATGCGGTCAAACTGTGAATGGACGTTTTCTATTTCCAGTCCAAAATTTCGTACAATATCATACTGTGTGTATTTTAGTCCGTCAGAAAAACCAAGCATTACACCGTCAAAGCCGTTCTCTTTTATAAGTCTTATACGCTCCTCAAAGGGTATTTTAAAGGTGAAGTCTGCAAACATACAGCGTTTCAATCTGTTTTCCTCCTTACCAAAAACAGCGGCAGAATTGCTCTGCCGCCGTGAAAATTTAGTTTTTGAGAGAATGGAGTGGTGCAGGGATCTGTCCGCCACGATTGATGAACTTAGAAGGTGACTCTTTTTTGAGCGGCATAACAGGTCCGCAGCCAAAAAGTCCGCCCCAATCAAGTTCTTCGCCAACGCCCTTGCCAATAGCAGGGATAACTCTTACGGCGGTGGTCTTGTTGTTTACCATACCGATAGCAGCTTCGTCTGCGATGATAGCCGAAATAGTATCGGCTGGGGTATCACCCGGAATACATATCATATCAAGACCAACTGAGCATACAGCGGTCATTGCCTCAAGTTTTTCAATGCAGAGCGCACCGCTCTTTGCGGCATCGATCATACCTGCGTCCTCAGAAACAGGGATAAATGCACCTGAAAGACCGCCTATTCTTGAGCAAGCCATTACACCGCCCTTTTTAACTGCGTCATTGAGCAGTGCGAGGGCTGCTGTTGTGCCATGTGTACCGCACTTTTCAAGACCTATTTCCTCGAGGATATGGGCAACAGAGTCGCCTACTGCCGGAGTTGGTGCGAGTGAAAGGTCAACGATACCGAATGGAACGCCAAGACGCTTGGAAGCGATAGTTCCAACGAGCTGACCTACTCTTGTTATCTTATATGAAATCTCCTTGATAACGTCGGATATCTTTGTGATATCAGCGTCAGGATATTTTCTCAAAGCGGCTCTTACAACGCCAGGACCTGATACGCCCACGTTTATCATGCAATCAGGCTCGCCAACGCCGTGGAAAGCACCTGCCATGAACGGGTTATCCTCAACTGCGTTACAGAAAACAACGAGTTTTGCTGCGCCAAAGCAGGCAGAGTCAACTGTTCTTTCTGCACACTCTCTTACAACGCCACCCATCATTTTGCAGGCATCCAGATTGATACCTGTTTTTGTTGAACCGATATTTACAGAGGAACATACTCTCTCAGTAGTAGCGAGGGCCTCTGGGATAGACTTGATAAGCTCGATATCGCCTGCGGAGAAGCCCTTTGGAACGAGGGCTGTATATCCACCGATAAGGTTTACGCCAACGTCCTTTGCGGCTCTGTCCATAGCGTGTGCAAATGGAACAGGTGAACACTTGCAGGCAGCAGACACGATAGCGATAGGGGTAACGGAAATTCTCTTATTTATGATTGGGATCCCAAGCTCCTTTTCTATCTGCTCGCCCACCTCAACAAGCCTTGCGGCTTTTGCGGTTATCTTCTTATAGACATTCTCGCAGGCAACGTTTATATCGCTGTCGATACAATCAAGCAGAGAAATGCCCATTGTGATAGTACGAATATCAAGACAATCGTCCTGTATCATTCGTATCGTTTCCAACACGTCATATGTATTAATCATTTTACAGAAATCTCCTCTTTAGATATGGTGCATACAGTTAAAAATATCCTCGTGCATTGTGTGTATCTTAACACCCATTGTCTGACCAAGCTCTGTAAGTCCGTCTGCCATGGTAGCAAAATCGGAGTTGAGCTTTGTGATGTCAACAAGCATTATCATAGCAAAGAGGTCCTGCAAAACTGACTGAGTGACCTCGATAACATTCGCATTATATTCTGCACACTTTGTGCTTACCTTTGCAAGGATACCTACAGCGTCCTTACCTATAACCGTAACAACAGCTCTCATTAATAAGACCAGCCTTTCCAAATTCATTTATATATCTTCTATTATACCACACAGCGGAGATTTTGCCAAGAGTTTTAATTATAAATATTTTATTAACGTTGAAAAATGCGTGTTATGGGGCAATAATCAAGGCAGATGGTTTGCGGTGAACGAAACGGGCGAACAGTGTTCGCCCCTACACATATTTGTGCGGATTACAGAAAATTTCGTAAAAAAATCAGAAATGGTGAAGTGCCAAAAAGGCGGAATGTCGGATTTCTGCAAAACCAAAAGTTTGATGAGCGGGACGTCGAGGGCGCCGTCCCCTACATGATTTGTGTGGTATTTATACAATGTAATATACAGCAAGTTTGTGGCTTCGACGGGCGAACGATGTTCGCCCCTACAGGTGTGGTTTTGACACCTACAGAAAAAGCCCTCGGGGTGAGGGCTTTGGGAATTATTTTTCTGTTCTGAATGGTGCAAGCGGTATGCCTGTTTCATTGAAGATAGTTACCTCGCAATAGTTGAACCAGTTATATCTTGCATAGAGAGGTTTTTCAACGGCGTCTGATTTTATGAATATTTTACTGCCATTTATGGTGATATCGGCTTTTACGAACTCTTCGTCCTTGCCTGCTATCTCAAAGCCCTGTGCTTCGCCTTTTACTACAAAGCCATTTTCGGCATGGTCAAAGCTAAGCTCTATACCACCGTTTTTATACTCCAGCGACTTATAGATAGGTCCGAATGCTTTTACGTCCATGCCGTAGAAAAGCTTTTCTGCCTGCAAACAAAGTCTTTCGCCAACGGGTACTTTATTCTTTGGGTGGATCTCGTTGAACTCGCCGCAATCTGAGATAACAGCTATTCCTGTATTTTTCACTGTCTTATATGCTCTCATTTGTGCTTCTCTTATTTTACACCAATGCTTATAATCAGGGTCGGCGGCATATTTGAACATTGGGAGCTGGACGATTATGAACGGAAGCTCATCGTCGCCCCACTTCTCTCTCCAAAGCCTGATAAGAGATGTGAGGAGGGTGTAATAGCTGTCCGGCTTATGGTCGTCAGACTCGCCCTGATAATAGAGGAAGCCTTTTATTGTATAAGGACAAACTCTTGACACCATGGTCTCAAAAAGTCCTGTTGGGCGGAATGGGTTTACGCAGTTTATTGGACCCGGCCAATTCTTATCGCCAAGTATCTCGTTGGCTTTTTCCCAGCTCATTGACGGGTCTTTCTGCAAAAGTTCGCCATATTTTTTATCCCACACACGCTCAAATTTCTGATAATCTCTGTATTCTTTTATCTGCTCCTCGACAGTTTTGCCCTCAATACGTTTTTCATACTCGTCTATGTAGCTTCTTATTTCAGCGTTGTTTTCAAGGGTCGGTCTGTCTACCCATGCGGAGGCTGATGTGCCGCCCCAGTTACAGCCGATAAGTCCTACTGTTACGCCAAGGTCTTTGGCAAGCTTTCTTCCAAAGAAAAAGCCGACTGCACTCCATGCCCTTGAATTATCCTTTGAAGCCTGCGACCATGCGGTATTGTTTTCGTCCTCATAGAACATTTCGTCAAGTGTGCCACGCTTCTGAGTATAATAAAATCTTACGTTGCAATCAGGGGTGAGGTTTTTGAGGACTTCTTTGCCGCCCTTTGCATTTTGAAGTTCAAGCTCCATATTTGACTGACCGCCGCAGAACCACACTTCGCCTATCATGATGCGGCAGAATTTTTTCTCTGTACAGCCGTCTGAAACTGTCATTTCATACTCTCCGCCTGCACTCATTGGAGGGAGGACGGCTGTCCACCTGCCGTCGCAGACCTGCGTCTGAACTGACACGCCGTTAAGAGTAACTGTGACAGTTCTTTCCTCGTCCCCAAGTCCCCAGACTGTTATGTTCTTGTCACGCTGGAGCACCATATCATTTGAAAAAATATTTGCTACCTTTAACATACTTTTTCTCCTTTCAATATCTATAAAAATTCAATATTCAAAAAAATATCATCGCCGCAGGCGATACCTTAATTCCTCACTCCTCACTTACAGTGTGTGGTAGAAAAGAATGATATTCTCCAAGACGCCCTCTTTGTTTTCAAAGCCCTGCGGTACAGTGCCAAGCTTAACAAAGCCGAGGTTTTCGTAAAGCTTTACCGCCTTGACGTTTGATGCAACAACGGCATTGAACTGAAGCACCTTAAAGCCTTTCTGCTTTGCTATGAAAAGGCAATGCTCAACTATTACCTTGCCTGCGCCTTTTCCACGGCAGGTGCTTTTTACGGCATAGCTTGCGTTTGCAAGGTGTCCGCATCTGCCAACGTTATTTGGGTGGAGGATATACATTCCCACGGTCTCGCCGTCATATTCTGCAACTCCGCAGAATGTCTGGGAGGCAAAGAACTTTTTCGCACCCTCATAGTCGAGAGTTTCTTTCTGTGGGAAGGCATTGCCCTCTTCGACCACTTCGTTCCAAATCTCTGCCATTGCAGGTACATCATCGATAGTATAGCCTCTAACGGTAACGTTTTTCATTTTTGCCATTTTGGATACTTCCCCATAATAAAATTACTCGATAAATGACTTCATGCCACGCTCACGTCGCCAATCAAGGAACTCCTCATATGTTCCCTGTCTGTCGATACAGCCGTCGGGGGTTATCTCGATTATTCTGTTTGCAACTGTCTGGACTATTTCGTGGTCATGAGATGCGAAAATCACAACGCCTTTGAAATCTCTAAGTCCGTTATTTACAGCTGTGATAGACTCAAGGTCGAGGTGGTTGGTAGGTCTGTCAAGCATTATAACGTTTGAGCCGAAGAGCATCATACGGCTGAACATACATCTTACCTTTTCTCCGCCTGAGAGGACTTTTACAGGCTTATATATCTCGTCCCCTGAGAAGAGCATTTTGCCGAGGAATCCTCTGAGGTAGGTATCTGTTACCTCGGAGGTGGAATATTTTCTTATCCAGTCAACGATGCTTTCGTCATTGTCGTTGAAGTAGGCTGAGTTGTCGATAGGGAAATAGGAGCGTGATGTGGAAACGCCCCACTTAATGCTGCCCTCGTCTGGTTCTTCTTCCTCTGCGAGAATTTTAAAGAGCATTGTGATAGCCTGCTCGGACTCACCGATGAAAGCGACCTTATCGGTACGGCTGAGGGTAAAGGAAACGTTATTGAGGAGCTTTACTCCGTCAACTGTTTTGGATATGCCGTTGACTTTGAGGACGTCTTTTCCAAGCTCTCTATCCATATTAAAGCCTATGAAAGGATATTTTCTTGATGAGGCAGGCATTTCTTCGACTGTGAGCTTATCAAGAAGCTTTCTTCTTGCGGTAGCCTGCTTGGACTTTGATTTGTTTGCTGAGAAGCGGTTGATGAACTCCTGGAGTTCCTTGATCTTCTCCTCGGCTTTCTTGTTCTGGTTCTTTATCATTCTCTGCATGAGCTGTGAAGACTCATACCAGAACTCGTAGTTACCAACATACATTTTTATCTTTGTATAGTCGATATCCACGATATGGGTACAAACATTATTAAGGAAGTGTCTGTCATGGGATACAACGAGGACAGTTCCGAAATAGTCGGCAAGGAAGTCCTCAAGCCAGCTTATAGCGTCGATATCAAGGTGGTTGGTAGGCTCGTCCAGCATGATGATATCAGGATTGCCGAAAAGTGCCTGTGCAAGAAGCACCTTGACTTTCTCGTTACCTGAGAGAGTGGACATCTGTGAATAGAGGATATCCTCGGAAAGACCGAGACCCTGAATGAGCTTTGAGGCGTCAGACTCAGCCTCCCAGCCGTTTAATTCTGCGAACTCGCTTTCAAGCTGTCCTGCTCTGTCGCCGTCCTCCTCAGTGAAGTCCTCCTTGGCGTAAAGCTCGTCCTTTTCTTTCATTATCTCATAAAGTCGCTTATTGCCCATTATTACAGTTTCGAGAACTGTATACTCATCAAATGCAAAGTGATCCTGACGAAGCACTGAAAGTCTGTCCTCTTTTGAGATCACTACCTCGCCTGTGGTAGGCTCTATCTCACCGCAGAGGATCTTCAGAAATGTTGACTTTCCTGCACCGTTTGCACCGATTATGCCATAGCAGTTGCCGTTTGTAAATTTAAGGTCAACGTCCTTGAAAAGAAGCTGACCACCGAATGAAAGGCTTACGTTTGATACTGTTATCATTTTAACTCTCCTATATCTGATAATTATACTTTGACACTTTATTATACCACACAAAGAGGCTTATGTCTACTTTTAATTATTAATTTTTCATCACTGCGCTTTTATGGTGCAAACGAGGTTTTGCTCTTGACGTTTTCAACAAAAAGTGTTATAATTGTTACGTACACATTGGCAATAGCGATAATTATTGCCCTGAAAATTCAAGAAATTAAGTTGGAAAGGATAACTTGAATATGAAAAAAGTTTTGTTCGCTTCTTCGGAGTGTGTTCCGTTTATCAAGACAGGCGGTCTTGCTGACGTTGTTGGCTCTCTGCCTAAGTGCTTTGACAAGAGGTATTATGATGTCAGAGTAATTCTTCCTAAATATTCCTGCATGAAACAGCAGTGGAAAGACATGATGCAGTACAAGACCCATTTCTACATGGACTTTGCAGGTCAGAGCCAATATGTGGGCGTGCTTGAATGCGTTTATGATGGCATTACGTTCTATTTTATCGACAACGAACATTATTTCACCGGTGACAAGCCTTACACTGAGCATCACTGGGATATAGAAAAGTTCATGTACTTTGACAGAGCTGTGCTTTCTGCTCTGCCGCTTCTTGATTTCCGTCCTGACGTTATACACTGTCACGACTGGCAGACGGGTCTTATACCTGTATATCTTCATGACAGCTTTGCAGGGGGAGATTTTTTCCGCGGCATAAAGACTGTTATGACTATACACAATCTGAAATTCCAGGGAAATGACGGAGTTGAGCAGTTCAAGAGGATATCCGGTCTGTCTGACTACTACTTCACTATCGACAAGCTGAGAACGGGTGTTGACGGAAATATGCTCAAGGGCGGTCTTGTTTATGCTGACGCTATCACAACTGTCAGCAACACATACGCAGAGGAGATAAAGACGCAGTTCTACGGCGAGGGTCTTGACGGACTTATGAGGGCAAGGGCTAACGATCTTCGTGGTATCGTAAATGGTATTGACTACGTTGATTACAACCCTGACACTGACAAGAACATTGTTGTAAGATACAATTATGACAACGTGCTTGAAAAGAAGATACACAACAAGAGAGCAATTCAGGCTGAGCTTGGTCTTGCGCAGGACGACAATCGCTTTATGATAGGCATTGTTAGCCGTTTGACAGATCAGAAGGGCTTTGACCTTATTGCATACATGATGGAAAGAATGTGCGAACAGGGCATACAGTTCGTTGTGCTTGGCACGGGCGAGCAGAAATATGAGGATATGTTCCGCTGGTTTGCAGGCAAGTATCCTGACAGGGTTTCCGCTAACATTTACTACAGTGAGGAAATGAGCCACCGCATTTACGCATCAGCTGACGCATTCCTTATGCCGTCACTTTTCGAGCCATGCGGTCTTTCACAGCTTATGTCACTGCGTTACGGCACGTTGCCTATCGTTCGTGAAACTGGCGGTTTGAGAGATACTGTTCAGCCGTTCAATCAGTTTGAGAGGACCGGCACTGGTTTCAGCTTTGCAAACTACAATGCACACGAGATGTACAACACTGTTATGTTCGCAAAGTACATATTTGATGACAGACGTGACGAATGGAACGGACTTATCAAATCTGCAATGGCACAGGATTTCTCATGGCAGGCTTCTGCTAACAAGTATCAGGAAATGTATGACTGGCTTATCGGCTAAGATAGATACAAGAAAAGCTCCGCAGGAAAGACGGAGCTTTTTTTATGTTATAGGTTTTGTGGCAAGCATATGATTTGTCGGAGATCAGGTGGACGACCTCAGATTGCCGCTACGGAAACAAACATAAAAAGCGGCACAGTTTAGGCTGCGCCGCTTTTGTTTTGCATTTATCAGTCACCGAATGCAACGCCTAGAGCCTTTGCGGTCTTGACGAGCTGGTGGTCGGCAGGGACGAATTTTGTTTTGCCTGCGACTTCTGAAAGTGGGTTTTCTGACACAACTTCATTTATCATTGCCACTGCATAGCCGTATTTATCGGCTGCGATAAGCTCTGCGGCATGGACGCCGAACTTCGTGGCAAGCACTCTGTCATAGGCTGACGGACTGCCGCCTCTGAGCATATGACCAGGAACGCAAACTCTTGTTTCTCTGCCTGTAAGCTCTTCTATTTGCTTTGCAATTCTAGGGGTAGCAGTTGTAAGACCCTGTTCTGCACGGAGTCTTGCTCTTTCCTTCTTTTTAAGCTTTGCCTCTTCTTTATCAAAAGCACCCTCAGCTACGGCGAGGATAGAAAATCCCTTTGATTCTCTCTTTTCGCAGGCAGCGGCAAGCTTTTCGATATCATATGGTATTTCAGGAATGACTATCATATCTGCACCACCTGCGATACCTGAATAGAGGGTGAGCCAGCCGGCTTTATTGCCCATTATTTCTGCAACAAGTATTCTTCCGTGGGAATTGGCTGTGGAATGAAGTCTGTCGATAACATCTGTGGCTGTGTCAACAGCGGTATGGAAGCCGAATGTTACGCTTGTGCCCCAGATATCGTTGTCGATAGTTTTTGGCAGACCGATAACGTTAAGTCCCTCGGTTGAAAGGAGGTTAGCGGTCTTATGAGTGCCGTTGCCGCCCAAGGTGAGCAGGCAATCGAGCTTCTGCTTTTTATAGGTTTCTTTCATAGCCTTTACTTTATCCACGTTATCTTCTTCGATGACCTGCATTTTCTTGAAAGGCGTTCTCTTTGTACCGAAAATAGTTCCGCCTGTGGTAAGGATACCAGAAAAATCAGACTGCTTCATTTCCTTGCACATATTATTGATAAGCCCATAATAGCCGTCCTCTATGCCGATTATCTGGACGTCTTCGCCGAACTTTTCATAGCAAGCCTTTGCAACGCCTCTGATAGTTGCGTTAAGTCCCGGACAATCTCCTCCGCTTGTGAGTATGCCTATTCTTTTCTTCATTTTACCAAGTCCTTTCAATGAAATTCTATCATTATCAACGATATCAATACTTATCGCTTGTGCTGAAATCTTCTATATCGGCTTCGTCGGAAGGAGTGATATCCTGCTGAGTTTCCTCAGGGGTGGCCTCGCTTTCCGGCTCATCGTCAATATATGTGAACCTTGAAGTCTGATGCTCTTTCTTATCCTTTTCACTGTTCTCGCTAAGTTTGAAACGTGCTATCATATTCTTTAGTATAAGCGACTGGCTTGAAAGCTCTTCGCTTGCGGAAGCTGAACCGACTGCAGTCGAGGTATTGGCTGATACAACGGCTGATATCTGGTCTACTCCCGTATTTACCTGAACGATAGCTTCTGCCTGCGCCTCAGAAGCGTCTGAGATATTCTTTACTAGATCCTTTATAGTATTTGAATTGCTTACGATATTGTTCAGCGAATCAGCAGTTTCTTCGGCTATCTTAGAGCCATTTGAAACAGCAGCAGACTGGTTTTCGATAAGTGAAGCGGTCTGCTTTGCGGCTTCGGCTGATCTTGATGCCAGACGTCTTACCTCGTCTGCTACCACGCCAAAGCCCTTTGAACCCTCTCTTGCGGCCTCTACGGCGGCGTTAAGGGCAAGGATATTTGTTTGGAATGCGATCTCGTCAATGACCTTGATTATCTTTGAGATCTCATCGGAGGCAGTATGGATAGCATTCATGGCATTTACCATGTTGCCCATATCGCTGTTGCAGTTGTCAACGGCTTCGGTATTCTTAAGTACGATATTATAAGCGTTCTTAGAGTCCTCAGAGTTCTGAGTTATCTGCTTTGAAACGTCACTGAGGGTAGCGGAAAGTTCCTCGATCGCGGAAGCCTGCTGTGTAGAACCCTGTGATACAGACTGTGCAATATTTGACACCTGAACTGCTCCTGAGTTCACCTGCTCGGCTGACATATTGATAGAAGCAAAGGTATCAGACAGTGAGTCAAGTATCTCGTTAAACGTACTCTTTATCTTATAGAAGTCGCCCTTGAAAGTGCCTTCCATTCTGTGGCAAAGGTTACCCTCGGATATCTGGGTAAGAGCCACTGTAATAAGGTTGATATACTGTCTGAGGCAGACGATAGTTTCTTCCAGAGAGTTTGAAAGGACGCCAAGCTCGTCCTTTGAATACCACACGTCAACAGGGTCGGTAAGGTTGCCCTGTGCGAGAGAACGAAGTCTGTTTGTGGTAGAAATGATAGGCTTTGTTATCCTCTTTGCAAAAAGCAGAGAGAACAGCACCGTCAGGCACATAAGCACAACGCCCATTACAATGATATTAGTAAGTGCGCTGGAGCTTGCAGTGGTGAAGTCGGCAACATTTGTAACCATGACGACAGTACCGTCAAAATATGACGAACCATAATAGCCCACGATATAATTGTTATCCTTAAATTTATACTCTGTTGTACCGCTATTATTTGCAAGTATTTTCTCAACGGCATTTGTCACTTCCGTATATTCTTCATCTTTCTTACCAATCTCAAGGGCATTTTTACCTATCTGATCTGTATCCTTATGAAGAAGGATCTCTCCGTCTTTACCAACAAGATAAACATAGCCGGATTTTCCAAAGGTATATTCATTAAGAGCATTGATAAGCATATCACTCTGAATGGTAATACAAGCGACTTTTTGTTCTGTGTTGCCAGACTTTGTTGAAGCAAGTATAGAAAAATAATTCTTACCGCCAAAGGTATATATATCGGTTATATAGGCCGAGCTTCTTTCGCAAGCGCTTATGATGTGCTCCTTTTCAACTGATGACGATACCATTTCATTATCTGTTGCAAGCACAATGCCATTGCCGTCATAAACTGTAAAATTCAGATAAAAGCCTGTGTTGTCTGCAAAGCCACTTTTTACCGCCTTTAGTCTGTCAGCGTCAGTTTTTGCCCCTAAAAAAGAATCAGACTTTACGGTCGAAACTATATTATTCGTATAAGAGCTGATCGTCGAGTCAAAATTCTTAGCCGCCTGAACAGCCAGTGGTTCAGCGGTGCTTTTGAGCGTATCCTTTGCAGAAACGTTTATAAAATACACGGAAACCAAGCTGAGCAGCACCGTGATGATAAGTGCGATTGAAAGCATTGCCAAAAGCAGCTTTGAACGCAACGTTTTCATATACAGTTCCCCCTTATGAACTTGTTTTTAACGCAGCACACAACACTGCGATATTACGTGTTTATTATATCATAATTGCACAATTATTTCAAGTACCACAAACATATTTTTTGTGAACTTATGATGCAATTAATGATATGGAGGTGAATAAGAATAGGTAAAAAGGGGGTAAATAAAATATGTACATAAGTCTAAGGATAAGAAAAAGGGTGATGCTTTGTGTTATAGCTATACTTTCTATGCTTGCGGCGGTGGCTGTTATGCCGACCTTTGCAAAAGAAGAAAAAACAGATGGGATAAAGCTTCCGATCATAATGTATCACAGCATCGTAAAAAACGAAGATCGCAGCGGTGAGTATGTCATAACGCCTATCGAGCTTGAAAAGGATCTGCTTTATCTGAAGCAGAACGGCTACACTACTGTTTTTGTAAATGACGTTATAAGATATGTGAAGCGTGGGGGCGAGTTGCCTGAGAAGCCTATCATACTGTCCTTTGATGACGGCACTTACAACTACAGAGAATATCTTCTGCCGCTTCTTGAAAAATACGATATGAAAGCCACTGTATCTATTGTGGGAGCTTACACTGACGCTGCCTGCGAGGAGGCTGAGCCTGATCCTGCTTACTCTTATCTTGACTGGCAGGACGTTTCGGTGCTTCGTGACAGCGGTCATGTGGAGATATGCAATCACTCTTACGATATGCACAATCTTGAGGGGAGGCGTGGAGTCGGTCAGCTAGAGGGGGAAAGCTACGAGGATTACCGAAAGATATTTCTTAACGACACCACGAAGCTTCAAACGCTTTGCGATGAACACTGCGGTTTTCAGCCAAATGTTTACACCTATCCTTTCGGCATAACCTGCGAAAGTGCAAGTCGGCTCGTAAAGAACATGGGCTTTGAGGCTAGTCTTGGAGTAGAGGAAAAAATCAATATAATAAAAAAAGAAGATGAACGCTGCCTTTTTGGTCTTTACAGATACAATCGCAGCGGGATCATCTCCACAGAAGAATTCATGAAAAAAGTTTTTGGAGCATAAAAAAAGCAGCCCCTATTGGAGCCACTCTCTAAACTGAATCACCATCAGTATGTTTACATTATACTCTGGCAAGTGTCGAAATTATACTTGTTTTTGTGTGATTTTTGTAAAAAAAATGTGTATTCGTGTAAACAGAGTGATAAATGATGTCACAAACAGCCAAAAGCACGTTGATACGCCACTTTTGGCTGTTTATCATCTCTTTATACAGAACTTATTTATCCTTTTTGCCGCCTTTGATCTTTCCTCTTATCCAGATAATTATTACGACAAGTGCGATAACAAGGACGATAAGGACGATAGCAAGGGCGGTATTGAGCATCTTTTTATACTGATCCATAACATTTGCGTTTTTGGACACGGCAGATGAAGTATCGGAGCTGTCTTTCTTTTGGGCGGTCTGGGTCTGCTGTTCATCTCCGCCTGCGGCTCTTATTATGGTGACAGTATAGGTGGCGGTATTGCCGTCAACGTCTGTGACGGTTATGGTTCGTACGTTTTCGCCCACCTGACACTCGCTTGTGCCTGTATACCATATATAGTCAGAGGGGCTTGCTGTTGTTCCCTCAAGCTCAACATTGGTAACGGAATTGTCAACGTTCACTGTGTAGTTATAGACATTATAGGCAAAGGCAGGAGAAAGCTCGCCGTTATCCACTGTCAGGGCTGTAAGAACGCCTTTATCGGGTATGCCGTTTGAAGGTGCGGTCTTAGTGGTAGTGGTGGTGACCTTTTCGGTGGTGGTCGTGGTCTCTGTTTCGGTCTGGGTTTCCACCTTATCGCTTCCCACTGTTACGATACAATATGCTGTAGGCGAGCCGATAAGCTCCGAATCAGGGGAATATATCTGACAGCTTTGCAGGCTTATATTTGCATTTCCTGCCGACAGACCTTTGAACGTAAAGCTGAGATCCACTTCTGAAGAGGGGGTATCAGGAAAGCCGTTTACTGTAAGAACTCCTCCGCCTCCTGATGCGTTGTCGCTGGACACGAACTCTATTACGGAATCGTCATAGGCGATATTTGCCTGAACGCTTCCTATCTCTGAATCTGCGGAAAATGTCACGGACACTTCAAACTGCTGATCGGTCATGATGGGGTTTTTAGGCGGATAGAAGAAAGCCTCCCCTGTTGCATGGGCAGTGAGAGCCATCATTGGAACTGCAAGTGCGGCTGTCAAGAGCGATGAGAATATTCTTTTTACAAGCTTTGTTTTTGTGATCATTGCTATCCCTCCCGATAACATGGATAATTATTTGGTATAAACTTTGGCTATATCAGACCACTGTCCGAAATAGGTCTTGCCGCCTGTGTTGGTATAGCTTCTCACACGGACGAAATATGTCTTTTGGCTTTTAAGATTTGTTATGGTCTTTTTGTCGGTCTTATTTGAGGTCACTTTAACTGTCTTTGCGCCGCTGAAAGATATATTTTCAGCATAGGATATCTCGTAGCCGGTGGCAGAGCCTTTCTGTGCATAGTCTATATAAAAGCCTTTTTTCACTGGTGTGAGCTTTTGTATGGTCTGCCTGGCAGGAGTGATGATAAAAAACTTTGTTATCACTCCGCCGTATGAGCCTTTTCCTGTTATTGTTACCTTAGCTGTGCCTATATTCTTATTGGAGGAATATTTCACTGTATAGTCTGTGCCGTTTTTAAGGGTCTTGCCCGAATATGTGACAGTTATGTTTTGGGTGATGTTCTTGCCTGTGAAAGACTTGTTTTTTATGCCTGTGACCTTAGCTTTTGCAAGGTCATATTTTGCGGTGGTCACACTCTTTGTATCAGACCATGCGCCGTTATAACGCTTGCCGCTGACTATTGTATACGAACGCACTCTTACATAATATTTCTTCCCTGCCGTCAGGTTTGAAACTGTCTTTTTATCCGTTTTGTTTGAGGATATGATCAAGGTTTTTGCACCTGCGAAGTCAGAGCGTGTACTGTACTGCAGTTCATATCCTGTGGCTGAGCCTTTCTGAGCAAAGTCGATAAAAAAGCCTTTATATCTTGTTTGCAGAGATTGTATCTCCTGTTTTGCAGGATAAATGGTAAAAGTTTTTGTTATCGTACCCTGATAGTTGCCCATGAAGCTTATGATCATTTTTCCAACGCCTATTTTTGTATTTGAGCTATAGGAAACAGTATAATCATGTTCAGGAAGAAGAAATTTTCCTCCGTCTGTTACCATAACGTCAGGTCTTATAGGCTTGCCTGTGTAGGAGAGCGTATCAACATAATAGACGCTTGTCAATTGGGCGGACTTTGGAAGAATGTCGAATGCTTTGGCTATAGTGCCGCTGTATCCGCCAATGCCTGTTATTATCATTTTGCCCTTGCCTGCGGCTATATTATCGGCATAGTCAATGGTATAGTCTTTATTATTTGTCAAAGTGGTATCGCCATAGGAAAGCGTTATACTGCTTTGAGCAAGCTCATAGCCTGTGAATGTCATATGTGTTTTAAAGCCTGATATCTCGCAGTCTTTTATAAGCTTTCTGTCGGTATAGACCGCCTGCACTGTCATATGGGCTGTGACTTTTGAAAAGTCTTTATCCCAGCCTGTAAAGCGTTTGCCTTTTATGGTCGGTGCTTTGGGCGGATCGGCACTTTTGCCGTATTCTACGGTCTGAGATGACAAAACTGTGCCGTTTATATCGGTGAAATCGACCTTGCAGGTATTGGCTTTCCAGCCTGCATAAAGCGTCTTTGAGCCGTCTGAAAAGCTCACGGACGTTATAGGCTCGCTCTCAAGCTGTGAGTCGGCATACCAGCCTGTGAACTGTGCGCCCTCTTTTGTGGGGGCGGAAAGCTGTGCGGTTTCGCCCTCGCCAAGCTCATCAGGGTTGAGGGGGCTGTTTTCGCCACCGTTCAGGATATAATCTATCTTTGCATTGTCACTTGGGGTGACTTTTGCGGAAACTGTGGTGTTTTCTGTGAAAACTGTGTTGCTGTTCACAGGTTCGCCTTTATGATACCAGCCGAGAGTGTATCCCTGCTGAACGTTCACATTTGGGAACACGGCTTTGCCTGCATAGTCGGTGCAGACTTCTATGGTCTGTGCCACAGCGGAGAATGTTATCTTATGGGAAGCCTGCTCGCTATATGAGGTCTGGCGCACAAGAGTGCCGTCCATTGTCCACTTTGCGCTGTCTTTGAACTTTTCACCATAGGTGTTCATTGCATATGCCCCTTGAGAAAGTGCATTTTTTGCAGAGAGGCTTGAAACCAGGCTGTCGCTGTCATTGCTGTAACAGCCGTATGCGTTCACAACGGAAACGGCAATATCCCTGCCTCCTATAAAGGCATTTGTAATGGCGGAGCTGTTTTCCCTTAGGTTTGAAGAACACTCTGTTATGATACCGCAGGATTGTCTTCCTATGACGCCACCTGAATAGACTTCTCCTGACACTGTGCCGTCAAAGGTGCAGGCTTTTATGGCTGTTCCTTGGTAAAAACCCACTATTCCACCTGCGTAATCGCCTTTCACTATACAGTTTTTCAGGGAAATGTTATTTATCTCTGCACCATTTTTTATGTATGCGAAAAGCCCTGAATACTCCCCTGAGGAGATAACTGCGTTTTTTATAAGATGTCCGTTGCCGTCAAAATAGCCCATGAATGGGTTTTCAGAATCGCCTACGGGTGAGATAGTTTTCCCGTCAAAGTCAAGGTCAGCTTCAAGGGTGACTAGCTTGCTCTCAAAGCTTTCGCCACTGCTGACACGCTTTGCAAAGCTTTCCCACTGGGCTTCTGTGGTTATAACAAGGGCTTCGTCCTGTTCTTCTGCGGCGGAGATAAGGAGCTTTTGTGCGTTTAAGATATCGTTTTTGGAAGCGTTCTCGTCTGCAAGCACCATTCGGGCATTGTTTGCTTCCCTTTCACAGCCTGCAAGGGTGCCGTACCTCCCAAGGGCGCTTTCAAGTGAACTTTTATCGGGCTTTGCAGTATCGTCAGTGTAAGCATAGATAAAAAGGCTTCCTATTGAGTCGGTCTTATCTGCTCCAACGTCAGACCAATATTTGCCGTTAAGAGAAATATAGCTTTGCCCTGACTGCGCCTTTGATGTTCGGTCGCTTTCTGCAAGGAGATATCCCCTGCCGCTGTCACCGCTGAATTTTACTGAAATGGAATATTTCTCGCCCTCTTCAAGGAGGATATCCTCGGGAAAGTCAACTGTATAAAAGCCGTTTGCGGACACTGAGCCGCTTATCTGCGTTTCAAGGACACCTATAGGGTCGCTGTCGGAAACGTTGGTATAGACGCTTAGGGTGTAATCAGCACTGCCCGTTTTGCCCACATACATAAAGCCTGCTTTATCAAGCTTTTCATCGGCTTTAGCAGTGAAAACATTTGCACCGTAAACAAAGCCGTCATTGCTGGCGTTCACAACATAGCCTGTCATTTTGCTGTAGTGATATGTATTATCACAGCTTTCTTCAAAGTCATAGCAGCAAAACTGTCCAAACTCTGCTTCATCATAGGACACCCAATAGAAGCCGTCATTGTCCTGATCTGCGCCCCACGAGCCTTTCACAAGCCATGCGCCGTTATTGGCAGGCTTATATCTGAAATTATCCTTACTGTAGTTATCGTCCCAGCCCACCACTGTGACGGAATGATTTATGATAGTGTTTTTTGAGGCGTCGGGATCATAGTAGGCAGTATTGTTATGATTCATATAGCCATTTCCTGCAAAATAGCTTGCGGAAACTGCTCCAAGCTCCATTATTTTACGCTTCACCTGCGTGGTGCTTGAAAGCTCCATGACATAATTCAGCCTGTATTCGCTGACGCTTTTCTTATTTTCGGAAACTATCATATTCTCTGTGCCGGATTCTAAAAACGGCTCGTAATCCTCATAGCATAGTCCCTGACCATTTGCAAGGGCGGAGGCCGCAAAGAGCCAGTTTCCACCTGATGAAAAATCGTCTTTACCTGTGGCTGTGCCTGAATTTGAGGACAGCACCAAGGCAGGCACGGAAAATTCTGCGGAGGGGTTTTCAAGCCCCTTTTTTATAAGATCCTGTTCTGCGCAGGCAAGGGCTGAGAATGCCCAGCAAGCACCTGTTGAAGCCTGATCTTTTACTGTTGTGATCTCTCCTGAGCTTCTTGGGTCATAGGTGGATGGGAGCTTTCGGGCGGCTAGTCTTGCAGGGGACTTTATCTGATAGTCACCGTCTGTGCTTTTGGCCACGCCCTCTATCTCATAGCTATAGCCGTTATGGGTAAAGTTTACGGGAACGACTTTTATGCCGTTATCCTCGCTGGCAAGTGCAAAAGTCTGCGCCGAAAGCTGAAAAGCCAAGAGCAAAGCTGTCAAAAGCCCTGCCGCACCTTTCATTCTTCTCATTTTCCGCCCTCCTGTTTATCTCAGGTTATGGTTATCTTTCTTGTATACTCGTTTGAAATACATCTGCCGTATGCCGCTGTTTCTCTAAATCTTACTGCGTTCTTTTCAAGGAAAGCAACACGCTTTGCATAGTCGGAGATATCCTCAAGCTTTTTCAGCGAGGTATCATACTCAAGAGTTCTGTTCTCAGCCTGCGCAAGTATGCGTGTGCCTGTGCGGTTAAAGGCAAGTATCCTGCCGTATGGCACTTGTCTGATATCGTCCTTTCTGATGCCGAGAACAAGGTGCAGGACCATTCTTCTTACTCTTGCCATGGTGATATTCTTTGACTTTATACGCTGTTCAAAGATATCCATAGTTTCAGGGCAGGAGCTTACGACAGACATAAATCTGTTGGCAAGGTGTTCGTCGCAGTCAGGGAGGGCTAGAAAATCTTCTCTTGAAGCTGTGCAGAGCTTGAAAAGCATTTCTCTGCCTGCCTGCCGGGTAAAGGACGGCTTACAGCCCTCAAAATCATATGGAACAAATTTCTGCCACTCACCGCCCTCTTTTATAAGCTCTCTTATATGAGAAGCCGAAGCAAAATCACCAGACTCTGCCTGAGAATCATGTGCAACAGCTTCACGCTTTACGGCATAAGGCACTAGCCATGGGGCTATACGCTTTGCCGCCTTTATATACTCAACTGCAAGAACGTTATTTGGTGTGGAGAATATCTCTTCGGCGGTTCTGCCATAAAGACCTATGGAGGCTTCATACATAGCCTGCGGGTAGGACTTTCCCTGAGATAAAAGTTCTCTTACCTGCTGTGAATTTTCAAGCATTGCGGATATTTCAGCTGCCTGTTCAAGGGCGTTCCTATCACCGCTTTCACAGCCGAAAGACAAGGTCGTTACCACGTCCTCCCCAAGACCTGCAAGAAGCCTTACTGCACTTCTTGCAAAGACCTCACTGTTTGAACATGAGAACGGGCATGGCAGTTCTATAACAAGGTCTGCACCGTTTCTTATAGCAGCCTGCGCTCTGTCATATTTTGAGAAAACAGCCGCTGAGCCACGCTGCACGCAATCGCCGCTCATTACTGCGACGATACCCTCTGCGCCAGCCTGTCTTGTGGCTTGTATCTGATATTTGTGTCCGTTATGGAACGGATTATATTCCGCAACTATTCCCGCAATTTTCATTTTTTACTCCTCTTTCTACCCTATGCATATTTTATTCCGTCTTTCAAAAGCTTACTGCGAATTATGATACTAATATGTTAAGCCCTAGTAAAAAAATTGTGCAATATGTATATTTATGAAAAAAGCTCTTGAAATTTATCATTAATATTGATATACTATAAGTATATGATATTATGGGCTTAAAGTCAAGCCCGTTATCTGACATATTATAATCGGGAGGAGATTTTTTCCAATGAAAATCTTAGTTGTAAACGCAGGTTCATCATCACTTAAATATCAGCTTCTGGATATGAAGGACGAGTCTGTTATCGCAAAGGGCAACTGCGACCGTATCGGTATCGACGGCCATGTGAGCGCAAAGACAGGCGACGGCAGACACATCGAGGAGGATTGCAATTTCCCTACTCACACTGAGGCTTTTGAAAAGCTCGTTGAGGTACTCACATCAGGCGAAACAAAGGTCATCGACTCTATGTCTGAGATATCAGCCGTTGGTCACAGAATAGTTCAGGGTGCTGAGGTATTCAAGGAGACCTGCCTTGTAACAGACGAAGTTATCGACCAGATCGACGCACTGGCTGAGCTTGCACCTGTACATAACCACCCACACGCTCTTGCACTGAGAGCCTGCAAGGCAGTTATCCCAGCAGGCACACCACAGGTAGTTGTATTCGACACTGCTTTCCACTCAACAATGCCAAGAAAGGCTTATCTCTACGGTCTGCCATACGAGTGCTACACTGATCTTCATGTAAGAAAATACGGCTTCCACGGAACATCACACAGATTCGTTTCAGGCGAGCTTGCAAGAGTAATGGGCAAGCCTATCGAGGAGCTTAAGATAGTTTCATGCCACCTTGGCAACGGCTCATCTATCACAGCTATCAACGGTGGCAAGTCTGTTGACACATCAATGGGATTCACTCCTCTTGACGGTCTTGTAATGGGCACACGCTGCGGTTCTGTTGACCCTTCTGCTGTTGACTATGTTGAGAAGAAAATGGGCTTTACACCTGACCAGATGACAGAATACATGAACAAGAAGTCAGGCTTCCTTGGTCTGTCAGGCATCGGTTCTGACAACAGAGATATTCAGGCTGCTGCAAGCGAGGGCAACGAGAGAGCTCTTATCGTAAGCGAGATATTTGCTTATCAGATCAAGAAGTTCATAGGCTCATACGCTGCTGCAATGAACGGTCTTGACGCTGTTATCTTCACAGGCGGTATCGGTGAGAACGCACCTGAGGTAAGAGCTGCTGCTTGCTCAAATCTCGATATCCTCGGTATCCACATTGACGCTGAGAAAAACCTCTGCCGTGGAATCCTCAAGGAGATATCCACAGACGATTCTAAGACAAAGGTTTACGTTATCCCAACAAACGAAGAGCTTCTCATTGCAAGAGATACTCTGGCACTTGTTACAAAGTAATATTTCAGATAACATCAAGGACGGCTTTCTTATGAGAGCCGTCCTTTTTTTGCGCATAAAAAAGGCACAGAAGAGGTTTTCCTGTGCCTTGATTTGTTTGATAAGACCGCCAATTTTCATGTAGGGGCTGGCGCCCTCGACAGCCCGATTTTGAGAGTGTAAAAGTTTGAATTATCACGAAGTTTTGTGGGTTGACGAAATATCGAGAAGTGGGACGTCGTATTTGTTTGAATGTACGATATTGACTATATACGTTTTCCAAACACCATTGTATCAGGTCTTAACGCCTGAGAACTGCGTCTGATAAAGCCTGTAGTAACAGCCCTTGGCGGCGATAAGCTCCTCATGGCTACCCTGCTCTGCAACACGTCCACCGTCGATAACGACTATCTTATCGGCGTCACGGATAGTGGAAAGTCGGTGAGCGATGATAAGGGAGGTTCTGTTTTTCATAAGAGCCACCATTGCGGACTGAATGTGCATCTCAGTTCTGGTATCAACCGAGGAAGTGGCTTCGTCAAGAATAAGTATCTTCGGGTCGGCAAGCACTGCTCTTGCTATGGAGAGAAGCTGACGCTGACCTTGTGAAAGGTTTGAGCCGCCCTCGGCAAGCACTGTGTCGTAACCCTCGGAAAGTCTTTCTATGAACTCGTCTGCGTTCGCAAACTTTGCCGCCGCCTTTATTTCATCAAGGGTGGCGTTTTCTCTGCCGTAGCGGATATTCTCCTCTATGGTGTCCTTAAAAAGCACTGTATCCTGCAAAACTATGGCTATGGAACGTCTGAGCTTGTCTTTCGGGATATCGTAAATGCTCTGACCGTCTATAGTTATCTCACCGCTGTCAACGGGATAAAATCTTGTGAGGAGGTTCACTATGGTGGTCTTGCCTGAGCCTGTTGCACCGACTATGGCTATTTTCTGACCTGCTTTTACTTCAAGATCGAGGTCTTTTAGCACCTGCTTTTCAGGAACATACGAGAAATCTATATGCTTGAAACTGATATCGCCTTTGACGTTTTCCACCTCAAAGTCAGCCTTGCCCTCGTCAGTTTCCTTATCGGCGTCCATGACTTCAAAGATACGCTCTGCGCCTGCTATTGCGGTCTGGATATTCGCAAACTGATTTGCAATCTCATTGATAGGACGTGAGAACTGTTTTGAATAGAGTATAAAAGCCTGAATAGTTCCCACTGTTATAAAGCCTTTTATTGCGAACCAGCCGCCAAATGCAGCGATAAGGATAAAGCCGAAATTGGATATTAAGTTCATGCAAGGGCCCATTACACCACCGAATATCTGAGCTTTTATGCCACATTTTTTCAGATTGTTGCTCATTTTCTCGAACTTGTCAACAGCGTCCTGCTCTTTGCCATAGGAAACGACCGTTCTATAGCCAACGACCATTTCTTCCACTTCACCGTTTATCTCGCCAAGAAGCACCTGCTGTTTGATGAAGTATTTCTTCATATACTTTGTGAGTACGCCTGAAACGAATATGGTAAGGAACACCGTAGACAGTGAGATAAGGGTAAGAAGCGGTGAATACAGAAGCATTATGACAACTGTTCCCACTATGGTCAGCACGCCTGAGATGAGCGAGCCTATAGACTGAGAGATAGTTGTGGAGATATTCTCGACGTCGTTTGTCATACGGCTCATTATATCACCATGACTATGGGTATCGAGATATTTTATAGGAAGTCTTACAAGGCTTGAGAACAAGTCTTTACGCATGGTCTTTACTGTGTACTGTGAAAGCTTTGCGGAGAATATTCCCTGCATATAGGTGAAAACAGAGGACAGGAGATAAACTGCCCCAAGACCTATGAGCGTTTTGCCAAGCGCACCGAAGTCAACGCTTGTTTTCTTTTTCGTGAGAGTAATGCAGTCTATGGCTATCTGCTGTATTGACGGTGCGGCAAGATTGAGCAGAGTTATGATGAGCATTACACCGATAAGAGCGAAAAACAGATATCTGTTTCTGCCTATATAGCCGATAAGCTTTTTAAGGGTGTTCTTGGCGTCCTTTGGCTTTTCCATTGTGAGCCTTGCACCGTGCGGTCCGCCCGGTTTTCTTCCGCCGGGTCCCATTGGAGGCATTGGAGGCATTACACTTCACCTCCTGACGTTTTTACCTGTGAAGCGTAGATATCCTGATATACCTCGCAGGTCTTTAATAGATTTTCATGGGTATCGCAGGCACAAAGCTTGCCGTGGTCAAGAACGGCTATCCTGTCGCATGATTTTACGCTCTGGATACGCTGTGCGATTATGATAAGGGTAGTGCCGTTCATTTTGCGGTCTATCTCCACACGGAGCTTTGCTTCTGTGCCAAGGTCGAGGGCGGAGGTGGAATCATCAAGAATGAGGATCTCAGGTTTTTTAAGTACCGCTCTTGAGATAGAAAGTCTTTGCTTCTGACCGCCTGACAGTGAAGCTCCCTTTTCGGCTATAATACCCTCATAGCCTGCAGGTATCTTCTGAATGAACTCGTCAGCCTGAGCTGCCTGTGCGGCGGAGATGACCTCCTCATGGGTAGCGTTTTTGTCGCCCCACTTTATGTTGTCCTCAACTGTGCCTGAGAAAAGCTCGCTCTTTTGCAGGACTATTCCAACTTTCTTTCTAAGTTCGTCAAGCTTACAGTCCTTGACGTTTACGCCGTCAACAAGGACTTCCCCTGCTGTGCAATCATAAAATCTTGGAATAAGATTTACAAGTGAAGATTTTCCCGAACCAGTTGCACCTAGTATGGCGACGCTCTCGCCTGACTTTATATCAAGGGTAAGGTCTGAGATAACAGGTCTGCCCTTGGTTTCAGGATAGGAGAATGAAACGTTTTTAAAGCTCACTGTGCCCCCTGTTTTATCTGAAAGGGAAACGCTGCCGCTTTTTATAACTGGGTCAGTTTCAAGGACTTCTCTCAATCTGTTTGCAGAAGCGGAAGCCTTTGCAAGGGTCTGGAACATCATAGACATCATCATTACGCCATGCAAGACCTGAGTAAGATATGTGATAGCCGCCATGACCTCGCCGACCTTCATAGCTTGTGCCTGCACCTGCCAGCCGCCTATAACTATAACGGCAATAACAGACAGATTGAGTATTATCATAAGAAGCGGCTGAAGGATAGCCATAAGGGTCTGAACACGGAGGTTTGATTCCATAAGGCTTATATTTGCATCGTCAAAACGCTTTTCTTCTGTATCCTCTCTCACATAGGCTTTTACTACTCTTGCGCCTGTGACGTTCTCCTGAACCACAGAGTTTACGCTGTCAAGACGTTTTGCAACGATAGAATAGTATGGGTTTGCCTTTTTGAGAATTACTATCATCATGATTATCTCTACAGGCAAGGCACAGAGAATTATGATACCGAACCTGACGTTCAGGGTGAGCATCATGATTATTCCGCCGAAGAACAGCAGGCTGTCACGCACCAACATTCTCAGCATGAAGTCTACCATTTGCTGGATAGCGGTTATATCCGCTGTAAGACGTGTTACCAATGAGCCTGTTGTGAACTTGTCGGTCTGTTCAAAAGAAAGACCCATGACACGCTTAAAAACGTCCACACGCAGATCTCTTGAAAAGCTTTGGGAAGCTATCCCACCGAATGCAGAAGCCGCAATTCCGCAAGCTCCGCCGCCTATAAGAACAAGGAGCATGAGAAGTCCCGTTCTTATGATAAGATCCATATCCTGACCCAGCACGCCGTCGTCAACTATTTTTGACATAAGCTTTGGCTGAAGCAGGTCGCCCAGCACTTCTCCCACCATGGATAGAGGTGTCAGCACCGCAAACAGTGCATAGGGCTTCAAGTATTTGCTTAGTTTTACTTTCAAAGCAGTTCCTCCTAAAATTTTATTTCAGGCTACTTATACGCAGGGGAACATTGACGGAAGATAGCAAATGCAAAGCAGTGGGCTGTCAAGGACGCCAGCCCCTACAAAATGTGTGATATAACTTTTTTTGTAGTGGCGAACAGCGTTCTCCCGCATTGCTCTTGTTTTGCTAATGATCGCATCGACTTTTCACTGCTGGTGACAAGGCAGAGCCTTTGAAATCACAGCCCTAATTGTGCATTATCTCAAGTTCCTCAGAAAGTTCCTGCGCTGTCATTTTTCTGCCTAGGGAGGCTTTGTCTATCATTATGGTAACAGGCTCTTTTCCGTGGATATCGAACCAGTTGTCAGAGAAAACGCAGTCGGCAGTTTTCAGGCTGAGGCAGACGCTTTTGGCGTAATTCTCAGCACAGAATGTCAGGGCAAATTTATCCTCGCTTTCTGATATGCCGTAGGTTATGGCAGGCTCTAGGAATGTAAATTCTTTCGGGCGCACAAAGAGCGTTGTGCCAAAGCTCAACACCTTGCCGTTTTCCATAATGGAATATTCGAGATATTTTTCACGAGGGTCGGTACGGCTGACAAGCTCCTGCGAAAGGTCTATGTCAAGGACGTTTTGTGCGGTAAGAGCCGGAACGTTCACGGACTTTTCGCCGCATTGCAAAATTTCTGCTTTATTGTTTCTAAGCTTCCATTTTACCACGCCCTCAAAGGCTGTCATGCGCTCGTTGGATATGTTAAGGACAGGCTTTTTTCTATGGGTATCGTCGCAGGAGATAAGGCATGGAGCGTAAAAACGCTTTGCATAATAATGCAGACCTTTCCACCTGCCGAAATAGTCGATACTTGACCATGAGATAACAGGGTTTGAATCATTCACCTGCCAATAGGCAGAACCCATACATCTGCCTCTTGCTCTTCTCATATGCTCGACATTCGAGCGTATGCAATCCGCCTGAACGAGCTGTGAGGAATAGATGAGCTTTTTGAAATCATATGGATATCTCACCATTTGAGCGAGATAGTACATTATCTTCTCGTTGCCCTGAGCACACTTTTGGTGGGCTTCCATAACAGGTGAGCAAAGGTCAAAGTCGCCCTTTGTTTCATCAGCAAAGGCACGGCAGGTCTTTATATCAGGCAGGCTTTCAAAGCCGTATTCTGAGCAGAAGCGGTAATAGAATTCTCTGAACGCTTCGATAGGCTTGAAGTTGTGCCAAACGTCCCAATAGTGCATATCCCCTGCATGGTTTGAGGAAGCGTCCTTGAAGCCTCCCCCTGATGAAGGTGATGACGGCCAATAGAAAGTGTTTTCGCAGGGGTCATAGGCTTTAAGCACCTGTGGGATAATATCCTCAAAAATAATAAGATAGTCACGCTTTGCTTCCTCGTCCTCGGGGAGACCCCAATATTCCCATGCGGATTCTATCTCGTTGTTGCCGCACCACAGGCCAAGAGAGGGGTGGTTTCTCAGGCGGATAACGTTGTCACGAACTTCCCCACGGACAGTTTCTTCAAACTCCTCTGTGAGCAGATATGCAGAGCAGGCGAACATAAAGTCCTGCCATACTATGATACCATTCTCGTCGCAGTAGTCATAGAAATACTCGTCAGGATAATAACCGCCTCCCCACACTCTTATAAAGTTATAGTTTGCGGCCTTGCAGTCTGCAAGGAGCTTTCTTGTTTTCTCCTCGTTACAGCGTGTGACTATCTGGTCTTCGGGGATATAGTTTGCGCCCATGGCAAATATCTTCACGCCGTTGTTTATAAAGCAGAACTCCTCACCCCACTGATCTTTTTCACGGCTGACAGTTAAAGTTCTAAGACCTATGCGCTGTGTATTTTTATCTGTGCAAGCGTCGTTTTCATCATACAAAGTCACGGCACAGATATAGAGTGGCTGTTCGCCATAGCCGTTCACCCACCAAAGCTGAGGGTCGTTTATCACAAGCTCTGTTTCATAATATTCTGCACTTTCCTCTAGGCTTATGTCGGCTTTTGCGGTGATATTGCCCTGCGGGTCGGATATTTCCACCATAGCTTTTTTACAGCCGTGATTTTCTATATGCAAAATGGCTTTCAAAGTCACTTTGTTATCGGTGTGCTTTTGGCTGTAGTAAACGTCAAGTATACGTCCGTCCTGTGGGATAACAAGAGATACCGAACGCCATATGCCCATATCAGGGAGCATTGGACCCCAATCCCAACCGAACATACAATGGGCTTTTCTTATATGTGTATAACCTGTCATGGTGGAATCAACGCCCCAAAGGTGACGTTTTTCGTCCATTTCTTTTATGTATCTGTTTGGTGAGGTTATTTTCACTGTGAGAGTGTTGTCCCCCTCTTTGATAATACCGTGGACAGGGAACTCCCATACTCTGTGCATATTGTTTACTCTGCCAAGGTGAATATCGTTGAGATAGACGTTTGCTATGGTATCAATGCCGTCAAAGCGCAGGACAGTATGCTCGCACTCCACTGCGGCCTTGTCTGCGGTGAATGTAGTTTCAAAATCGTAATCATCGTCGCATATCTGTGTGGAGATATACTCGTTCTCACGATAATATGGGTCGGGTATCTTTTTATAGTCAAGCAGGGTCTTATATACAGAGCATGGAACTTTGCAATCAAAGCTCTCCTGCGTGCCTGCTTTTTTCATTTTCCAGTTATCGTTAAGGCTTACTGTTATACTCATTATTTTTCTCCTTATTTATCATGAACGCAGAAAAGGTTTGTTTCCCATGCGGGGTAGTATCTTTCCTGACGGATATAGAATTTATAGCCCTTGCAAAGGCTGTTTATATACAGAGGCAGGGTGATGTAATCATATGGTCTGTGATACAACGCACTGCATATTTTTGGGGCATAGCGTGAAATGGTATATTCACTGCCTTTGAGAGCTTCTAGGTCTGCTCCCTCAACGTCATATTTTATATAGGTGCATTTTTTGCCTGCAAGAACGCTGTCCAGACTTCTTGCACGAACCTTTTTTCCTGCGGTATCTACTCTGCCCTGTCTGCCTGCGCCACCTGCGAAATAAAGCTCGGTATCAATGCTCCATGCGGCGGCATTGTAAAGGCTTATATTATCATAGGCTTTTAGATTTTTCAGGCATTTCTGAAAGTTTTTTCTCTCAGGTTCGAGGGCATATATTCTCTCATACTTTCCCCCTGTGCGTGAGATAAGCTCTGCGGCAGTGTCGCCTGTGTATGCTCCCAAGTCGCAGTATATCTCGTTTTCTCCAAGGGGAAGTATCTCGGTTATCTTGTCCTTATCCGTAAATATCTCACGGAGATAAGAAAGCTTGCCTGTTATCTTGAACGCTGTCAGCTTTTCAAAGGTAAGCTTTGAAATATCGTCATCAAAAAGGCGGTAAGCTTTTTCAGCCTGAGAATACATTGAGAGAAGCTTTTCCTTGCTGAAATTTTCATCGCCTGCAACGCACATTTCCGGCACTATGACCTCATAGCTTTTTTCAATATTGTCGATACGCTCCATTATCTCAGGCAGGCTCGTGCCAAAGCCAAGCACAACTGTGATATTCCCAAACTGCGCTTGCACCTGTGAGAAAGTCTGCACCTTAAACCCTCTGAAGCTTTGTCCACGGACAAAATCGTCGCTTGCAAAAACACCTGTGCATTTTATGCCAAGTCTATCAAATTCATCAAGAAGCTTTTCCGCTCCATCGCCCATGCCGTATATGAATATCGGCTTTTCACAGGTCTTGAGCCTGTCCCACGAGCTTTCAAGGGACTGAAAATATTCTTTTGAAAACATTCACACTTTCCTTTCCAAAAAAGGCTCTCACAGAAAGATCTGCGAAAGCCCCTTATTCTTATAGAACTTTATATGATATCGTCATTGATATCAAAATCATCATAATCGTGGCAATGACCGCCGTCACCGCCGACCATATCTCTGCCCCTTACACGGTATCTATCACGATTTATATTGATATACTTATCAAGCTGTGCAAGCACATCTCTTGGTGCTTTTATGGACTTGACTTCCTTAACAGGCGTATCAACGTCTTTGACATTCATTACTATTGTGCCACAGCCGAACATTCTTTGTCCGAACGGCAGGACAAGCTTTTTATCGATGACCCTATAAAGGTCAAGCTCGTCTTCCTCTATGCTGAGAAAACCCTTGCGTGTTATAAACTTATCTTCTGTGAGAAAATATCTTGTAAATGATATAGGCAGACCAAAAATCGTTCTTTTCTTATCTGTCCAAATGTAATTGATAACGTCTTTTTTCATAAAACGACGTCGCCTCCCTCAACATTATCTATAATTTTTTACAAAGACATCATTGCAAACTGGTGGCACAAAAAAGCTGCTGACCATGTTTTTGCAACGATCCTCCCGTATATTTTACCACGCAATAAAGCTTTTGTCAAGAAATTATCCTTTGTAAAAGCTATGTAAAAATACCGCTCATTTATATATTTCTATATCATTTCGCAAATATTAATAAATGTAAAATCACACATTTATCTTAATATTTTATTAATCATATGGCAATTTTTGCTGGCGTTTTCGACTTTTTTCTACATAAAATGAGCTTTCATAACAATGTAAAGTTGATGTAAAATATAATGAATAGTCAATTTATTCATATAATGTATTGATTTAAACGACACAAAAGCTTATTTTCTCTGTGTAAATTACAATATTTGCACAATTATCTCATTCGAAATTTGGTCATAACCGACATTTGTTTATTTACTATGTATAGATTGTTGCGTGTTTCTTAAAACATAGTACAAAAAGCAAGAAAATTAAGTAAAAAACTTGAAATTATATTGTAAAAATGTTATACTGCAAGTGTAGTATAAAGTTAAAAAAATAAAAAATCGGAGGAAGATTTAAAATGTGTAAAAAAGACGTGATCAAAATCCTTATCGGAAGCCTCAATCAGGCTGGCATGAAGGTGGCAGACTATCTGAAAAAACAGGGGTACAATGTTGCACAGTCAGACTACAATCCACTGGAGATACAGCTTGAGGTGCTTAAAAGCAAACCTGATTTTCTGATAATTTCAGAAATAACTGAGTTTCCCTACGAGCTGTGCAAAAATCTCAAAGGGGCTTGTCCTAAGCTGAAAATAATCATGCTTTCCGACAGAAAAACCAACAATGGACTTGCAAAATACGCAGACATGATAATAAAAAGTCCTCTAAGCTGTGCGGATATCAAAAACGCACTCAGAGCGCTTCAGTGTCCTGACGATTCTGCAGATCTGAACATCACAATAACACGAAGCTCTGACGAGGGGTACACCAATGGCGACATACAATCTGCTATATCCACCGTGATGAAGCGGTTGTGCATAACTCCGAATTATAACGGCTATGGCTACATCAAAGAGGCAATAAAAATGGCTCTTACGACAGACAAAGCCAACAGACGTGTTACAAAGGTCATTTATCCAGAGATAGCGGCGGCACATGGAGTAACCACAGTAAGCGTTGAAAGAAACATGCGCACCGCCATAAGGATCGGTTGGGAAAAGGCTCATGACAAAGACAAAGCCGAGATATTCGGTAATTTCGCCATAAGACCTGACCACTACCCCACGAACAGCGAATTTATTTTCGTTGCCGCCGAATACATAAACAGCAAATATCCAGCGGAAAAGGCATTATCAGCCACCGCTGAACATACTAGCGAAAGTAATTTATTTATCTGACAAGAAGAAAGCCGTTATGCCCACAGGCACAGCGGCTTTTTTCTATATAAACGAAACGTCCTGCAGTAAATGACAACGGGCTGCCCTGCGGACGCAGATCTTCTGCTGCGTCACCCACTGTCATACGATCACTGCAGACGCTCCGTTATCTCATTTTATGCCGACATGGTTTTTATGACACAAAAAAGCGTACCGAAAAATCGGTACGCTCAGTGTTTAAGTAAAAGCCGCCTTGCCGTCGCACAGCCGATAAACCCGCTATAAAAGCAGGGTGGGTAAAACAGCCTGAAAGCTTCACGCTCCCTTCGTCCGTTTACGAAACGGCAAATGCGGTTTCGTTCGGGAGGTCTGCAATCCCTTTCCAGAGTCTGAATCCCTTTTTAGAAGTGTTGGATTTATAATAACTGTGCTTGTTCGCACAAGGCAGGAAACTTTTTCTGTTATTTAGTATATCACAACATATCCATAATATCAATAGGTAATTTCAGCAAATCAAAGTACATAAAATTGTACATTTTACATATTGACAAGCCTATATGCTGAGATATTTTTCTTATGACAGGTGATCGTGACAACCGCAGCCACAGCCGCAATCATCGTCTTCGTCCTCATCGTCAAACTCGAACATTTCATCGATACGCTCCATGAACATCTGACCGATCTTCTCATACTCGTCATCATCTTCGATAGAAGCAAGTATCTCGTCATTGTTCTCGTCATACTCAGCCTTGAGTATCACAACGTCGCCTGAATCTTCAAGGGATTCGTCACCGTTCTCATAATAAGGAGTGAGAGCATAATACTTCTCGTCACCATATTCCATTGCGTCCAACAGCTCAAAAGTCTGCTTATTACCATTTTCGTCCTCCAGCTCGTAGAGGTCCGGCAGAAACTCGTTATCCATAATTATCCTCCTAACATGATCTTGTGCGGTATATCGGCACTTTCTGAGTGGGATATATCGAAAAAATCAGAACAGAAAGACTGTTTCTGACCACCGCAACACTTTAATTATACTACACTGCAAAATCAAAGTCAAGCGCATTTTGTAAAAGTAATATTAAATATAAAAATCACAAAAAAGTTGAGAAAAACTATTGACAAGTAACAAAAGATGTGGTATAGTATAGTCAAGGAAAAACAAAGAGCCAAACAAAAGCAGACAACAGGGTTCGCTGAAACGGTCAACGGTCTGACGATACAGTAACGATTTCAGAGGGCACGGCAAAGCGAAGTAAGGCGAGAGGTTTTCCTTATATATCACAGGCAGATCGGTGGACACAGCATATACCCGACACTAGGTACACTACAGTTCAGCAGGCGGGCAGGCTCATCGGATACCTAATAAGATATGAAAGGAGCGAGTCCAATGGACGCATCAGAGATCCAGGAGAGTATCCATAGGCTCGGCAATTTCTTAAAGTAAAAAAGGATCAAGACGCAGACGAATGAGCTGACAGGAATCCAGACATATATGATTTACACAGGAAGAAATTGCAGAGCCTCATGGATTAATCACAGCACAGAGTTACTGCAATTTAAGGATACTCTCAAATTTACAATTGAATATTTTGCAACTTTTATATAAGGAGTGATCGACATGATCGGTTACAGGAGGTTTGCAAATAAAATTTAGACAGGAGTGTTTCCAATGCACAATTTCAGCTTTTCAGAGGTAAAGAAATAAACTGAAAGAGTGATTCCAATGTAAAATTTAGCTTCTGAACATAAAAAGCTCACAGAGCTATAAAAATCAAATAAATTTCGAGGAGTGGTGCATATGAAAATGCACAAAAGGAACTTGAACATGAAATAGAATGGAGTGAGTCCGCCAAGAGATTTACGAGCTTAATGCTCTTACTGATTTGATTTACTGACTAAGATTTTTCTAAAGATCATATAAAATACTGAAGGAGTGGTGCGTTATGAAAATGCACTCAAGGCTTTTGAACATCTGATATTTGGAGGTGAATCCGCCAGTTACTTCAGCAAGGCTTATCTGATATGATGAGCATAAGATCTTGAAATTATGCGAAAGGCGATAATTCCAATGGAAATGTAATAAGTTTCATTGACAATAAATTTTCACGAAAGGTGTTAAGTCCGATGGCACGTTAAGTTTTATCCACTGAGGCATAACTTAATATTTTGAAAGGAAATAAATCCAATGGAAAGGTAATTTGCACTTAGAGATTATTTTTACCGAAAGGAAATAGATCCAATGGAATAGCTTATATTATGCGGACAGAATTTTACTGAAAGGCGTGAGTCCAAAGTACAATTTATCATGAGTTTACGACTAGAATTTTCAGAAGGGCGTAATACCAATGGCATAATCAATATGAACGTACATACTTAACTATGTGGTGTATTCAGATATCACATAGTTAAGTTTTTTTGTGTAAGGGATTGGACGTTGAGGACGCCGTCCCCTACAATATTCAAGAAAACAAGAAAGCACCCTGCGGTTCAATGCAGAGTGCTTTTATTTTATATCATATTTTCAAGGAAAGCCACTGTCTTTGGATCGTATGTAAGATCCTGCGCTTCCATATCCTCGTCAAGCTGCCACAGCTTTGTTACTGCAAAAACTGACGATACAAAAAACGGCTGGCTGTTCAGATAGCCGAGGGTTATCTTTGCCGGAGTGTCCCCCGTCTGCTCGCTGAGCTGTTTTACCTTTGCAAGTCTTGCAAGATTAGCAGGGCCTGCATACTGTCCCTCAGGGAGATTGTTTGCAGCGTCGCCCTTTGCAAGCTTTGCAAAAAAGCCCTTTGCCTGCGGGGAGAACGCCATAACAGGAAAATCATGCTTCTTGTACCAGCGGAACTCCTTTGTATCCATACAAACAAGAGTATTGTCACCGAAAGTTTCAACGCTCGAATGTGCAAGGCTGTAGTTTATCTGACTGATCCTGATAGGCTCCATGCCGTTTTCCTCTGCAAACTTATTCGCTTCCTCTATCCTCTGAGTTGTCCAGTTTGAAACGCCTATAAAATGTATCTTTCCGCTCTCATAAAAATCATTGAGAACTGGCATTATCTCTTCCACAGGTATCTTCGGGTCGTCACGATGAAGAAAATAAATATCCACATAGTCAACGCCCAACACTCTCAGGCTTGCTTCAAGATCCTTTGTAAGCTCTTCCCTGCTAAGACGGCTTTCGTCCATATGACCCATTTCAGGGTGACCGCCCTTTGTGGCAATACAAATTTTATCACGATTGTTTCTGGCTTTGAGCCATCTGCCTATTACGCCCTCGCTGGAATCGTGACCATTCTCCAGCCAGTCGCAGTAAACTCTTGCGGTATCGATACACCAGCCGCCAAGCTCTACATATTTGTCGAGAAACTCAAAATAAACATCGTCACAATCGTTTCTCTCAAAACCTGCCGCACCAAAAGTCAGGGCAGGGACTTTCATTTCATATCTGTCGTTTTTCAACACATAGCTTATCATATACTCTTCCCCCTTGGCATACAATTTCCTATACTATTTATCATCACTATGTCTGTCAATTAATAATTATACCATATAAAAAGGACTTTTTCCACAGAATTTTGTTAAATTTTATTTTTTCATAAAAACCCCTTGACAAGTCGGTAAACTTGATATATAATTGTAAAGGTTTATGACTTTACAGAAATCCATTAGGAGGTAAGCGGTATGAGTAAAAATTTGCAAAACAGCGTTTTGCTCGACTTGTATGGCTGCCTGCTCACAGATAAACAAAACGAGATAATGGATCTTTATTACAATGACGATCTGTCGTTGGGAGAGATCGCCGCACAGCTAGATATCTCAAGACAGGGCGTTCATGACGCTATAAAAAAATGTGAAACTGCAATGGCTGATTATGAAGAAAAGCTGGGTCTGCTAAAACAGCAGGAGGCTTATCTGGCAGAGCTTAAAGAGTTCAAGGCTCAGGCTATGGACGTTTTTAACGAGTGTAAAAAAAAGAATTATGCGAGAGATATTGCCGAAAAGGTGATAGTGCTTCTTGAAAATCTCGATTCTAAGCTTGATGAATTTGACAACGCAGAATATACCGAAGAAGAATAGATATAGATAAAAAAATTATACGGAGGACAGCTTATGGCGTTTGAAGGACTTTCAGAAAAACTAAACGGCGTGTTCAAGCGTCTTAAATCAAGAGGTAAACTTAGCGAAGCCGATGTAAAAGAGGCAATGCGTGAAGTTAAAATGGCTCTGCTTGAGGCTGACGTTAGCTACAAGGTAGTAAAAGATTTTATTGCCAAGGTAACTGAAAGAAGCGTTGGCGAGGAAGTGCTGAAGAGCCTTACTCCCGGTCAGCAGGTCATAAAGATAGTTAATGACGAGCTTATAAAGCTCATGGGCGAGGCTAACTCGAAGATAAACTTTCCTAACAAGCCGCCTTGCATCATAATGATGTGCGGTCTTCAGGGTTCAGGTAAAACAACACACGCTGCAAAGCTTGCGAAGATGTTCAAGAAAGAGGGCAAGCGTCCTCTGCTTATCGCAGCCGACGTTTACAGACCTGCGGCTATCGAACAGCTAAAGGTTGTGGGAGAGAGAGCCGAAGTCGCAGTATTTGAAATGGGTCAGATAGACCCACGAAAGATAGTTAAAGAGGGTATCAAGCACGCCAAGGATTACGGCAATGACCTTGTTATCATAGATACGGCAGGACGTCTTCACATTGATGAGGAGCTTATGAACGAGCTTAAAGACATCAAGAAGATCGCTGAGCCGAACGAGATAATGCTCGTTGTTGACGCTATGATCGGTCAGGACGCTGTAAAGGTAGCTTCAAGCTTTGACGAGGCTCTTGGTATCGACAGCGTTATCCTTACAAAGCTCGACTCTGACACAAGAGGCGGTGCGGCGCTTTCAGTGCTTGCTGTAACAGGTAAGCCTATCAAGTTCGTTGGTATGGGCGAAAAGCTTGACGAGTTTGAGGCTTTCCACCCTGAGAGAATGGCTTCAAGAATACTTGGCATGGGCGATATGCTCACACTTATTGAGAAGGCTACTCAAACAGTTGACGAAAAGGACGCCAAAAAGCTTGCAGAAAAAATGCAGGAAAAGGGCTTTGACCTTAACGACTTGCTTGAGCAGATGAAGCAGATACAGAAAATGGGTTCCATGAAGTCTATTATCAGAATGCTTCCAGGCGCAAACAAGGTAACAGACGAGCAGGTGGAGCAGGGCGAGGTTCAGCTGAAAAAAACTGAGGCTATGATAAATTCAATGACAAGGGCTGAAAGAGAAAAGCCTGCGATCATTGACCCTAAGAGAAAAAGACGTATCGCTGCCGGAAGCGGCACACAGGTATCTGACGTAAATCAGCTTCTTAAGCAGTTTGAACAGATGCAGAAAATGATGAAGCAGTTCGGTATCGGCGGAAATCTTCACGGAAAGAAATCCAGAAGAAACAGAGCGGCACTTCTCAAAGGACTTGGCGGCGGAATGCCGCAATAGTTGATAAGCTATCAGCAATCAAGTGATTGATTTGATATATGAAGTTTTTTATGGAGGTGAAAATACAATGGCAGTAAAGATCAGACTCAGAAGAATGGGTGCTAAGAAGGCTCCTTTCTACAGAATCGTAGTTGCTGATTCAAGATATCCAAGAGACGGACGTTTCATCGAAGAGCTGGGCTACTATGACCCAACTAAGGAACCTTCTGTACTCAAGGTTGACGACGAAAAGGCAAAGTCTTGGATCGCTAACGGTGCACAGCCAACTGATACAGTTAAGGCTCTTCTCAAGAAGAACGGCACTATCTAATAGCTGACAAGACAATTCAGACGGTGAGCTGCTTATCCCACCACTTCGCTTGCCGTTTTCGGCGGGGAAAACGCTTCCCTGCCGCATTTTCGTGGGAGAATGGAGATATTTTTATGAAAGAATTACTCGAAACTATAGTTTCTGAGCTTGTTGAAAACAAGGACGCTGTTGAAGTCGTTGTTGACGAGCCTAACGCAGAGGGTATCGTGGTTTATCATCTTCACGTTGCTCCGGACGATATGGGCAGAGTTATCGGCAAGCAGGGCAGGATCGCAAAGGCTATAAGAGTCGTAATGCGTGCCGGTGCTTCCCGTGTGGATCAGAAAATAATGGTAGAGATAGACTGATAGTTCAGTGAATAAATCATCACCCCGTACAGATAATAGTATGGGGTGATTTTTTTGCGTATAAATAAAAAATGCTTCAATGCGCTCACAGGTATAGCCGTGGGGATATGCAACGGTTTTTTCGGTTCAGGCGGCGGAATGATAGCAGTGCCTATGCTTGAAAAAGGCGGCAGCGAGGCGAAAAAAGCTCATGCCACGTCCATTGCTATAACGCTTCCATTGTCTGTTATAAGCGGACTTGTATATTTCAAGGGCGGAAGTCTTGATTTTTCCCAGGCAGTGAAATTCATACCCCTTGGTCTGGCAGGTGCGGCAGTGGGTGCAATGCTCATGAAAAAGCTTTCAAACAGCCTGCTAAAACGCATTTTCGGCGCACTTATGATAATTGCAGGCGTGAGGATATTTATGAAATAGGGTGATATTACGGCTTGGTATACAATATGTGCGGTGGCTTTTCTCACCGGTATCTTTGCCTCCATGGGTCTTGGGGGCGGAATGGTGCTTATCGTTTATCTGACGGTCTTTGCAGGCTTTTCGCAACTATTGGCGCAGGGGATAAACCTTGTGTTTTTTATCCCTATCGCAATAATAAGCCTTGTGCTTCACACGAAAAACAAGCTTGTGGAATGGAAAAAAGCCGTTCCCGCAGTTTTGTGGGGAACGGCTGCTGTTATTATATCAGCATGGCTTGCAAACAGGATAGAGCAAAGCCTGCTTTCAAAAGCTTTTGGTATTTTCCTTATCCTAATGGGACTGAAAGAGTTATTTTTCAAGAGTGAAAAGCACAAGTTCAAAAGGGTCTGAGAAACGCTGTGTCCAGCCACTATTGCCTACTCCCCTTGACACCACAAGGGTTGTATCGTTCACGCTGTAAGTGCCGTCGGTGTATTTTGGGAACAGACCCTGACCGGGTGCATAAAGACCATTCACAAAGGGTAGCCTTATAAGTCCGCCATGTGCGTGACCTGTGAAGTCGATATCGATATGCGTTCCATACTGCACTGCGGTCTTGCTGAAATAGTTGCAATCCTCGGGATAGTGATTTAGCAGTATGACAAAATCCTCTGTGACCTGAGAAAAAGCCTCGCTGTCATTTTCCATATTGTCAAAGCCCAACAGGCTTATAGTATCACCATTTCGTGTAAGTGTGGTATGCTCGTTGTAGAGGACGTTTACACCATAGCTTTCACAGCCTGCAACAAACTGTTCCCTTTCCTCCTGAGAAAGATTATATTCATGGTTGCCCATAACAAGATAGACAGGACATATGTCAGGGAGCTTTTTCATAAGCTCAAGGGAACGGTCAACATCGGGAAATATCTGGTCAACGCTGTCCCCTGTAACAAAGATATAGTCAGGCTCACAGTCTTTGACCTTTTCCGTCAGTCTGTCTATATAGCCCTTGCCCCACTCGTTGTGGAAGTCAGATATCTGAACTATCTTACAGCCCTCGAAGCCCTCAGGCAGATTGTCAAAATGCGCTGACAGCTTTTTGACCTCGATATAGGTATTAGACCACACAAAATCGGCTAATACCATTACCACAAGCACTATTATCACTATGATGATATTTCTTTTCTGCTTTTTAGTCAGCCTGCTTTGCTTTTTTTCTTCTGTATTCAAGATAGCCCTCCAAAATTATCGTTGCGGCAACTGTATCTACAACAGCCTTTCTTGCCTTTCCCCTGACGTTTGTTTCGTTGAGGATATTGTGTGCTGTGACGGTAGTGGAACGCTCGTCCCACATTCTCACCGGCAGGTCGGTACGCTCTTTCAAAAGCTCGGCAAATGCCCTGCACTTCTCTGCTCTTGGTCCCTCTGTGCCGTTCATGTTTATAGGCAGACCTACTATTATCTCACCTGCACCATATTCAGCAGCTGTCTGAGCCGCCTTATCTGCAAGCCTTTCGGCGTTTCTCTCAGGGACAGTGCCGATAGGAGAAGCAAGAAACTCAGAGCGGTCGCTTATTGCGAAGCCTGTTCTTGCGTCGCCATAATCTATTGCCATTATTTTCATTTTGCGCACCTCTATATCAAGACTTTTCTTATCATTATATCATAACACTGTCTGTAAAACAAGTCCTAAAGCAGGATTTTGGGAATTAAACTGCAAAAAGCGCAATGTCGAAGAGTTCTCTGCATACCATTTGCTTAAAAAAGTAAAATTGTTCCTTAAATACTGTGATTATTTGTGCATTATGGTTATTGATTTTTACTTTTAATTATGTTATAATGCTTTATTATCAGAGGGTATGCACAAATATCAGGGTTAAGTTTTGTGCAAAATTATATTATATAAGAATTGGAAAGGAAAAAGAAAAATGAAGAAATTTTTATCAGTAGCAATGTCTGCTATCATCGCCTGCGCTTCAATATTCTCATGCACACTGACAGCTTTTGCCGAAAACGCAGAAACAGAAGACGTTACTATCGACTGCTCTTCCGCAGCGACTTGTAGCAATTGGGAACAGTCTATCACTGTCGATCAGGCAACTTTCAACGCAACAAGACTTACAAAGGATTCAGAGATAATCGTCACATTCAAGAGCGAGGAAATAAACGAAAAGGCAGGAAACAAATACAATGCTGAGCTTATTTTCCAGAGCTGGGACAACACCACTACATCAGTTGCTCAGGACGGTGCGGTATGGGCAAAGATAGCACCTGTGAAGTTTGACGATTCATCAGCTACATATGATTTTGAATCTATTGCAACTGCATACGGCACGGACGATTTCAGTCAGGTATACAACATCATAATCGGCGCAACTGACAGAGCAAAGATAACAGTAACAGGCATAACGATAACAAACTGCAAGACAAAGACTTATGCAGAAAAGGAAGAAAAAGACTCAAAGGGAACAAACCCTATTATCATAGTTATTGCGGTCATCGCAGGAATTGCTATCGCAGTTGTGGTAATTGTGATAATCATGAACAAGAAGTCAAGCGAAGCCTTTGACGTAAGCACCGGCAAGTTCGTTGACAAGAAAAACCTTTTTGACGAGCCTAAGAACGGTGAGGACGAGAAAAAGTAGAAAATAACGCTATCAGCAGGAGGACGAGCGGTTCGTTCTCCTGCTTTTTTTATACAGAAATATTGACTTATAGACGGAGTTATGGTATTATATTAAAAGGTATATTTAATAATTGGAGGCTATATAAAATGTCAATATTTAAACTTGATCCAGCATTTAAGGACTACATCTGGGGCGGCACCAGACTCAGAGATGAGTACGGCAAAAAGTGCGATTATGATAAGGTCGCAGAGAGCTGGGAGCTTTCTTGTCATAAGGACGGTCCGAGCGTTGTGGCTGACGGCGAATACAAGGGTCTGACACTCAATGAGTATATCGAAAAGGCAGGTAAGGGTGTTCTTGGCAAGAACTGCGAAAGATTTGAGAACTTCCCTATCCTTATCAAGCTCATTGACGCTAAGGACAATCTTTCTGTACAGGTACACCCTGACAACGATTATGCAATGAGAGTTGAAGGCGAATACGGCAAGACAGAAATGTGGTATGTTGTTGACTGTGACGAGGGTGCAACTCTTCTCTACGGTTTCAAGCACGAGATAACAAAGGAAGAATTTGCAAGAAGAATTGCTGACAACACGCTTCTTGAAGTAACGAACGCTGTACCTGTTAAGAAGGGCGACGTTTTCTTCATCAAGTCAGGCACGCTCCATGCTATCGGCAAGGGTATCCTTATTGCTGAGATACAGCAGAACTCAAACACTACATACAGAATTTATGACTATGGCAGAGTTGGCAAGGACGGCAAGCCTAGAGAGCTTCACGTTAACAAGGCTCTTGACGTAACAAAGCTTGCTCCTGCTGAGCAGTATCCTGAGACGCCTGTTGAGAAAAAGGACGGCTTTGACATCAAGCTTCTTTCAAAGTGCGAATACTTCACAACATACAGGGTGAACGTTGACACAAAGGCTGAGCTTGATGCTGACGAAAACAGCTTCAACAGCATTCTCGTTCTCGAGGGCGAGCCTGTTATCAGCGGCGGCGAAACTGTTTCTGCAAAGAAGGGCGAAAGCGTATTCATTTCAGCAGGCACAGGCAAGTATACTGTTGAGGGCAAATGCACATTCGTGCTTACAAAGATAGACTAAGGTGGGATAAATGCTTAAACTTGACCTGAAAAAGGAGATAGGCGAGCTTTGCGCACTTGTGCTTGCTCTTATTATCGGATTTGCGGCAGGCTCATTTTGGATAGGTCTTATCAGCTTTGTAGTGCTGGAGCTTGTGTATCTTCTGGTATATAACGCCATAGCAAAAAAGGCTGAAGCCCAAAAGCCAAAAGAGGAAAAGGAAGAGATAAACTTTCACGAATATGACGATGACACTGAGAGCGATAACGCTCAGTAAGCTCAGAAAATAAAAGGGAGAAATTATTATGAAGTATTACATTGGTATTGATCTTGGCGGCACTAACATCAAAGCAGGTGTTGTAAATGAAGAATTTGAGATAATCGCAAAGGCTACCTGCAAGACCAATCTGCCAAGACCTGCGGAGGAGATCTGCGAGGATATGGCTAAGGTCGCTTTGGAGGCTGTAAAGAACGCAGAGCTGGAGATAGAGCAGATAGAATCTGTAGGCATCGGCACACCTGGTACTGCAAACTCTAACACGGGCGTTATCGAGTATTCAAACAACCTCGGTTTCCTTAACTTCCATGTTGTTGACCTTATGAAGAAGTTCATCGACAAGCCTTGCTATGTTGAGAACGATGCTAACGCTGCGGCATACGGCGAGTATGTAGCAGGTGCGGCAAAGGGTGCGAACGACGCTGTTTGCATCACTCTCGGCACAGGCGTTGGCGGAGGAATAATCATTAACGGAAAGATATATTCAGGCTTCAACTTTGCAGGTGCTGAGATAGGTCACACTGTTATCGACCCTAATGGTCCGCAGTGTACTTGCGGCAGACACGGCTGCTTTGAGGTATTCTCTTCTGCAACAGGTCTTGTAAGAATGACAAAAGAGGCTATGTTTGAGGACAAGGACTCTATCATGTGGAAAATGAACGAAGAGGACGGCAAGGTATCTGCAAGAACTGCGTTCAACGCCATGAGAGCAGGCGACAAGGCAGGCAAGGAAGTTGTTGACAAATACATAAAGTATCTTGCTTGCGGAATCACAAACACAATAAACATCTTCCAGCCTGATATTCTCTGTATCGGCGGCGGCGTATGCAACGAGGGCGACCCTCTGCTTTTGCCGCTGAAAGAGCTTGTGGCTAAGGAAATTTACACAAAGAACTCAGCAAAGAACACTGAGATAGTTATTGCAAAGCTTGGAAATGACGCAGGCATTATAGGTGCGGCATTCCTTGGACTTTCACACAAGAAATAAAAATTATTCACTGACAAAAGAAAAGGGGTAACTACAATGGGATTATTTGATAAGCTTTTAAAGGGTGCGGTAGACGCAATAGACAACGCTGCGGCAAAGAACGGTAATGGCCCGACAGGACTTAAGGACCTGTTCAATCAGGCTATGGACAAGAAGAACGAGGCTATAAACGGCTCTTCAAGCTCCACGACTTCAAGCAAGCCTAGCACTGCAACCACTTCAAGTTCAAGCAAGAGAAGCAATTGTGCTTATACAAGACCGAAATATACCACACCGCAGGAAGTTCTTGACACAGCGAGCATTCCTGCAAAGCCGTCAAGGAAAATAGAATTTGAGGTTTTTGACGGTGAAAACGCTGAGATAAGAGTGAAGGTAACATTCAACCTGAGCGGAGATTTTCTTGAAACGGCCGGAGATGTACACTATCTGGCGTCATATCTTCCGACCATTGATGATGATTATGATGCAGATTACTCTGACTCAAATACTCCGCTTTTTGGAGTTTTAGATGTAGATGACGAAATAATCTATAACATGGCAGAGAAATTTGATAAGGGTGGCGTACCTGAAAATGCAATGATGTTCCTGCCTGTCAATGACATGGGTCCAAGAGCACGCTTCAAGGCAAAAGTCGAAAACAGAGGTAAGATTGAATATTTCTATTATTGTCCGCTTTACGACTATATGCCTGACTTCAAGACCTGTTTCACCGTAAGCTACACTCATAATGTTGTGGGCACTCCACTTGAGAAAAAGCTTATGGCGGCTGTTGATGAGGCTGTCCGCACAATGCAGCGAGAAGTAGTTTCAACAGAAGACAGACCATTCCGCTAAGGAGGACAAAACAAAATGAAGTTCAATATAGGATTTATACCTACTTTGCTTTTGCTGATACCTGTGATAGCAGCCTGTTTCAAAATGCCTGCTGACAAGCCTGAGCTTGAGGACGAGAACATTATCGTTTTCATTGCAAAGTGCGTGGGAAGATTTGGCTGTATAGGCTATATGTGCCTTGCTATCGGAGATTACAAGGTAGGCTTTTCAAGCAAGCTGCTTTTCATAATATGGGCTGTTGTTGCACTGCTCGTTATCGCACTTTATTGGGTGCTTTGGATAAGGCAGTATAAAAAAGGCAATCATTTTGAAGACATTTACGGCACTGGGATCCCGCTTTTCATTATCCCTGCGGCATTCGTGCTTGTAACAGGTATCTTCTCAATGAATTTTATGCTTATCATATTCTCAGCGCTTGATATCGTTTGCGAATACTGCTCTGCATACGGTGTGAGAAAGCGTCTGCACCCTGCAACGACAGAGGAAAGCTCAGACGAGGCTGAAACAAAAGAAAATGAGGACGGAGAATAATACCGCTCTCAGTAATATATTTTTCAAAAGAGGTAATAAAAAATGGCGTGTAATTATTTTTGTGACGGAGTTGACAAAGCTCCGCAGAGATCACTTTTCAATGCTCTTGGCATGACAAAGGAAGAAATGGACAGACCTCTCGTTGGTATCGTATCTTCATACAACGAGATAGTTCCAGGTCACATGAACATTGACAAGATAGTTGAGGCTGTTAAAATGGGCGTTGCAATGGCAGGCGGAACACCTGTTGTATTCCCTGCTATCGCTGTTTGCGACGGTATCGCTATGGGTCACATGGGAATGAAATATTCTCTCGTTACCCGTGACCTTATCGCTGACTCAACAGAGTGCATGGCTTTGGCTCATCACTTTGACGCTCTTGTTATGATACCAAACTGCGACAAGAACGTTCCAGGTCTGCTTATGGCGGCCGCAAGAGTAAACGTTCCTACTATTTTCGTATCAGGCGGTCCAATGCTGGCCGGTCACGTTAAGGGCAAAAAGACTTCCCTTTCAAGTATGTTCGAGGCTGTTGGTACTTACAACGCAGGCAAGTTCACACTTGATGATGTTGAGGAGTTCGAGAACAAAGCCTGTCCGACTTGCGGAAGCTGTTCAGGTATGTACACTGCAAACTCTATGAACTGCCTTACAGAAGTTCTCGGCATGGGTCTTAGAGGAAACGGCACTATCCCTGCTGTATATTCTGAAAGACTCAAGCTCGCAAAGCACGCCGGTATGCAGGTAATGGAGCTTTACAAGAAGAACATCAGACCAAGAGATATCATGACAAAGGACGCTTTCATCAACGCTATCACCGCTGATATGGCGCTTGGCTGTTCAACAAACTCAATGCTTCACCTCCCGGCTATCGCTCACGAGTGCGGAGTAGAGCTTGACCTTGACTTTGTAAACGAGATATCAAAGAGAACGCCAAACCTCTGTCACCTTGCTCCTGCAGGTCACACATACATGGAGGACCTCAACGAAGCAGGCGGAGTTTACGCAGTTCTTGGCGAGCTTAACAAGAAAAACCTTATCAACACAGACTGCATGACTTGCACAGGCAAGACAGTAGGCGAGAACATCAGCGGCGTTGTAAACAAGAACCCTGAGCTTATCAGACCAATAGACAATCCATACTCACAGACAGGCGGAATCGCAGTTCTCAGAGGAAATCTTGCTCCTGACACCTGCGTTGTTAAGCGTTCAGCCGTTGCGCCTGAAATGCTGGCTCATGAAGGTCCTGCAAGAGTATTCGACTGCGAGGAGGACGCTATCGCTGCTATCAGAGGCGGCAAGATAGTTGAGGGCGATGTTGTGGTTATCCGTTATGAAGGTCCTAAGGGCGGTCCTGGAATGAGAGAGATGCTCAATCCTACATCTGCTATCGCAGGCATGGGTCTTGGCTCAACTGTTGCACTTATCACTGACGGACGTTTCAGCGGTGCTTCAAGAGGTGCTTCTATCGGTCACGTTTCACCTGAGGCAGCCGTAGGCGGTCCTATCGCACTTGTTGAAGAAGGAGATATGATAGCAATAGATATCGACAACTGCTCTATCACACTTAAAGTATCTGACGAGGAACTTGCTGAAAGAAGAAAGAACTGGAAGCCAAGACAGCCAAAGGTAACAACAGGCTATCTTGCAAGATACGCTTCACTTGTAACTTCTGCAAACAGAGGTGCTATACTTCAGATAAAGGACTAATATCCGACACAAAATAATAAGGGAGAAAGGCGGAATAATATGAAAAAATTCATTTCAGGCTTGCTTGGAATACTCTTTGTAGTTCTTGTAGTAGTAGGTGTTTTCATCTGCACATATGTATTCAATCAGCCGTCAAGATCAGGCGATTCAAGAGAGCTTATCTCTGGAACATGGACAGATAAGGACGCAAACATCACTTTTGAGTTCTCTGACGAGGGCGATTTCACTATCACTCACACTGATAACAAATCAGTTATCGCAAAGGGCTGGTTTAAAATTCAGGAGGACGGGGGAAGTGGAAAGATACAGCTTCTTGTAAATCCGTCTGACAGAGATACAACTGTTGATATCGGTCTGAGGATGAAGTTCTTCTCGACTATTTCCTACAAAAACCTTTCTGTACCGTCTGAGGACGAGAGCGACAAGGTCGCTACCTGCAAGTTCATTTTCCAGAACTCTGACGGAGTTTACTCTTGCGAGAGAAAAGACTCCGAAGGCTCATTCTATGACGGTAAATAACGAATTTTCAAGGGCTACGGCTGAACGATATGTTTAGCCGCAGCTTTTGTATGATATTGTGAAATAATCACGCTTTATGAGCGGAGACAAAATGAAGTGTTTTCACAAATGAAAGGCGTAAATTGGTGCAGGGACACGTCCCTGCTGTGCAGTAAAGACTTGATTATGATAAAAAGGAGTAAAAATGGAGCTACTGATCAAAAATATCCGTGCCTGCGACCCGCAGACAGGGCTTGACGGTATAACAGACATAGGCATTGACGGAGGAAAGATAGTCAGCCTTGGAAAAACTGACGAGCATGCTCAGAGAGTTATCGACGCAAAGGGCAAGCTTTGTGCATTGCCCGGGCTTTTCGATATGCACGTTCACTTCCGTGACCCGGGTCTTACCTACAAGGAGGACATCATCACAGGTGCGAACGCAGCAAAGGCTGGCGGTTTCACGGGTGTTGCTTGTATGCCGAACACAAAGCCGCCTATCGACTCCCCTGAGGGCGTGAAATACGTTTTTGAAAAGGCGAAGAAAACAGGTATCGACGTTTTCCCTATCGCCTGCGTTACAAAGGGCATGAAAGGTCAGGAGCTTTGCGACTATGACGCACTCAAAACCGCAGGTGTTACCGCCATTTCTGACGACGGCAGACCTGTTGAGAACGCTGAGCTTATGCGTCAGGCTATTGAAAAGACTAACGAGAACGGTCTTATCGTTACTTCTCACTGCGAGGACTTGAAGATAATAAATGGTGGTATCATCAACAAGGGCGAGATATCCGAGAAACTTGGCGTAAAGGGCATGGACAGAGCTTCCGAGGACTATATCACCGCCCGTGAGATATGCCTTGCAATGAGCTGTAATGCGAGAGTTCACATTTGCCACGTTTCCACCAAAGGCTCTGTGAACATCATAAGAGCGGCGAAAAAGGACGGCGTTAAGGTCACCTGCGAAACTGCGCCGCACTATTTCACATTCACAGACGAAAAGCTTTTAGCCCGTGACGCAGATTTCAGAATGTCGCCTCCACTTAGAACTGAGGAGGACAGGGCGGCTGTTGAGGAAGCTGTTCTTGACGGCACTATCGACTGCATCATCACCGACCACGCTCCACACTCCGCAGAGGAAAAGGCTGACTTTGAGAAAGCTCCAAACGGTGTTGTTGGACTTGAAACTTCCCTTGCAGCTACGCTTACAAAGCTTTATCACAGCGGCAAATGCGGTCTTGACAAGATAGCAGAGATAATGTCGGTCAATCCGAGAAAGATAATGGGACTTGAGCCTATCAAGATAGCAGTTGGCGAAAGATGCGACCTTTGTATCTTTGACCCTGACTATGAATGGGAGGTTATCCCAGCGGAGCTTAATTCAAAGAGCAAAAACAGCGTGTTCAAAGGCACAAGACTCAAAGGCAAGGTAATGTACACAATATGCAGAGGAAAGCTCGTTTTTGAGCTTTAATATAAAAATATCCGAAAGGAAGATAAAAATGGCATTTGACAGACTTATTGAAAATATCGTAAAGACACAGAACCCGTCAGTAGTGGGGCTTGACCCAAAGCTTGACTATGTTCCTGAATACATCAAGGAAAAGAAGTTCAAGAAATACGGCAAGACGCTCAAGGGTGCGGCTAAGGCTATATGGGAGTTCAACAAGACTATAATCGATGAGATACACGATATCTGCCCTGCTATCAAGCCGCAGGCTGCATACTATGAAATGTATGGCTACGAGGGTGTAAAGACCCTTTACAAGACTATACAGTATGCAAAGGAAAAAGGTATGTTCGTCATGACAGACGGAAAGAGAAACGATATCGGCGCAACTATGGAAGCTTACGCTACCGCACATCTTGGTCTTACTGACGTTGGCGGTGAGCTTGTGGAAGCTTTCGGTGCAGACGCTCTCACTGTAAACGGCTATCTCGGCTCAGACGGTATAAACCCGCTTCTTGATCAGTGCAGAAAATATGACAAGGGCATTTTCGTTCTTGTAAAGACATCAAACAAGTCAAGCGGTGAGCTTCAGGATCTTATGATAGGCAACAAGACAGTTTATGCCACAATGGGCTCAATGTGCGAGCTGTGGGGCAAGGACGTTATGGGCAAGTATGGCTACAGTGGTGTTGGCGCAGTTGTGGGTGCGACTTATCCTGAGCAGCTTGCTGAAATGAGAAAGGCTCTGCCGCACACATTCTTCCTTGTACCGGGTTACGGTGCACAGGGTGGCGGCGCTGAGGGCGTATCAAAGGCATTTGACGATCACGGACTTGGTGCTATCGTAAACTCCTCCCGTGGCGTAATGTGTGCATACAAGAAAGAAGATAACTGCGACGAGCATGATTTTGCAAAGGCTGCAAGACGTGAAGTTATCAGAATGAAAGAGGATATAATCTCATATCTGCCAAAGATCACACTTGAATAAACACTAAAGGAGTGACTGAGTATGACAGCAAAGGGCGTTATATTGTTTACAGCGGCGGTGGGAGCATTGCTTTTATGCTCCTGCGCAAAGAACGAGGATACAAGCTCTTTGACGGAAAGTCAGCAGGAGCAAAGCGCTGTGCCTGCAAGCATTGTGGGCGAGTGGAAATGCCAAGAAACGCCCCTTGACAACAGTGAGCTTTATTCTGGCTATCTCAGCCTTGATATCTATTCAGACGGCAATTATCTCATGTATGACGCAGAAGCAGGCAACCCCTGCATAAAAGGCACTATCGAAATGGACGATGACGGTCTTGATCTTATCTTTGTTGACGACAGCGGAGTGGATTTTGCGCCCCCTGCAGGGTGGGAGAATATGTCCAAAAGGCAGGAGATATGCTACACTGCTGACTCTTACACGCTAAAGCTTACTTATACTGATAATGATAACTCGGTCACTCTCGTTTTTGATGCGGTGAACGCTCCGAATGAGGTAAAGAACTAAGTACAGGGAGGATTTTTAATGTACAAGCAGGGTAAATACCCAATAGTTTCAAAAAAGACCCTTGCAAAAGGAATTTTTGACATTGAGATATACTGTCCGCACATTGCAAAGGCGGCAAAGGCAGGACAGTTTGCACAGGTGCAGGCAGAGGGCTTTTTCCTCCGCAGACCTATCTCTATTTGCGATATCGACAAGGACAAGGGTACTATCCGCCTTGTTTTTGAGGTAAGAGGTCACGGCACTGACAAGATAAGCGAGCTTAACAAGGGAGATCTTGTTGACATTATCGCTCCGCTGGGTAACGGCTTCAAGGTGCTTGAAAAGGGCAAGAAAGCTGTCTGTATCGGCGGTGGCATCGGCACACCTCCAATGGTGGGCATTGCAAAGGAATACGGCAAGAATGCAACTGTTATAAGCGGTTTCAGAAACGCTGCGGCGGTCATTTTGCAGGAGGACTTCAAGGCTATGGGCTGTGACGTCAAGCTTTGCACTGACGACGGCTCGGCAGGAAGAAAGGGCTTTGTTACTGACGCACTTCTTGACGTGCTTAAAAGCGAAAAGCCAGATATCGTTTATGCCTGCGGTCCAATGATAATGCTGAAAAATATCACGAAGATATGTGAGGAAAACGGCATTTACTGTCAGGTATCTCTTGAGCAGAGAATGGCTTGCGGCGTGGGTGCGTGTCTTGTATGTGTATGCCGCACTGTCAAGGACGGTCAGGAGTTCAATTCTCACGTTTGCAAGGACGGTCCTGTATTCGACAGCGAGGAGGTAGTGTTTGATGAATAGGATAAATGTGAATTTATGCGGAGTTGAGTTCAAAAACCCTGTTATCCCTGCGAGCGGAACATTTGGCTACGGCAGAGAGTACGAGCAGTTCTATCCACTTTCAAAGCTTGGAGGAATATCCGTAAAAGGCACTACTTTGCACCGCCGTGAGGGCAACCCAGGTCCGAGAGTTGCGGAAACTCCAAGCGGTATGCTCAATTCTGTTGGACTTCAAAACGGCGGCGTTGACAAGTTCATAAACTACGAGCTTCCAAACCTTGTAACTAAGGACACAAGGATAATAGCCAACATAGCAGGTTCTACCATTGAAGAATGTGCAGAGCTTGCAGAAAAGCTCAACGGCACGGCTGTTGACATGATAGAGCTTAACATATCCTGCCCGAACGTAAAGCAGGGCGGAGCGGCTTTCGGCACTGACTGCAACGTTGCAGGTGCGGTAACAAAGGCTGTAAAGGACGTTACGGAAAAGCCTCTTATGGTAAAGCTTTCACCGAACGTTACAAGCATTGTGGACATTGCAAAGTCTGTTGAGGCAAACGGAGCTGACGCTGTTTCCCTTATAAACACGCTTCTCGGTATGCGTATCGACATAAGGACACGCCGTCCTATACTGAAAAACAACGTGGGCGGACTTTCTGGTCCTGCGGTGTTCCCTGTTGCCGTAAGAATGGTATGGCAGGTGGCAAACGCTGTTAAAATACCTGTTATGGGCATGGGCGGTATCGCCACATGGGAAGACGCCATTGAAATGATGATGGCCGGAGCAGGCGCTGTTCAGGTTGGTGCGGCAATATTTGCTGACCCTTATGCACCTGTGAAGATAGCCGAGGGTATGCAGAAATTCTGCGAAGACAACGGTATAAACAACATCTCTGAGATAGTCGGCACTGTTAAGCCTTGGTAATAACATAGTAAAATATCCGTCTTTTTACAGGGCGGATATTTTTATGGTATTTTTTCTTATGAATTTCTTAAATCCATTGAAAACAGCTTGCAAAAGTGCTATAATTTAAGTCGTCAGGAAAGGCTGACAGAGAAAGGGGAAAGATATGTTTCTTAGAGTACTTTGCGTGATAACATCTGCACTTACAGTTCTTACCACGCTTTCAATGACATCATGCGGAGCAGACAACGCCATTTCGTCTGAGGCTTCCGAAAGTGCTGTTACATCTACGGCAGACAGCGGTAAAACTGCAAAGGATATCCTTTCGGCAATAGAATGTGACCACATGGACGCTTCGACTTTTTACGGTGAGGACAGCTTCACAAAGAATACCGAAAAGCTTTATGGCATAGAAGCTGACAAGCTCAGCGACGGAGGGATACTTTACTCCTCTGACGGCAATTATGCTGACGAGATATCAATGCTCAAAATGGCTGACGGAAGCAGTGCAAAAAGCCAGCTTGCAGACAGGCTGAGCTATAGACTTAATCAATATGAAAACTACAAGCCTGAAGAAACAAAGAAAATACAGGCGGCAAAGATATTCCAGGCTGGAGATTACTGGGTGCTTGTTATCTCTGACAATGCTGACGAGATATCTGACGAGATAACAGACATGATAAATTAAAAAACGGAGGGAAGAAAATGACAACAGCGAAAAAAATACTTACCCTCGCACTTTGTCTGACCTGCCTTACAGCGGGTATGACAGGCTGTGCAAAAGATAAAAGCAGTTCTGATACTAAAATTGCTAAAAACACATCATCACAATCAGAAAGCAGCGACAGCAAGAAGATAAAAGAGCTTAGCGACAAGCTTGAAAAGCTGGAAAACACGCTTTCTAACATTCTGGGGGAGGATATATTTGATCCCGCAGACGGTGACGGAAACGTAAACGGTGAGATACACCCTATCTATGATGATACGGCAGTGGTTGAAGCTTACAAGTCGGGTGATGATTCAAAGCTCACTGACGATAAGGACAAATACATACTCAAAGAGCTAAAAAAGGCTGTGGGCGAGATAATCAAAGACGGCATGAGCGAATATGACAAGGAAAAGGCTGTTTATGATTATGTGTTCTCTCAGACCCACTTTAATGACGATTCTCTTGTGGCGATATCTGATGACAGTGAAGATGACGAGTCATACAATCCTTACGGATTTTTCCACGACCACTCTACTATCTGTGTGGGAAACGCAACAACAATAAAGCTGTTTTTTGACGTTCTAGGTATCGACAGCAAGATAATACACTCAACAGAAAACGGCGAACACGCTTGGAACGTTGTGAAGATAGATGGCCAATGGTATCACCTTGATGTGACATTTGACGGTGGCAACAAAGCTCCTGACTACGCATATTTCAACGTACCTGACACTGCAAAGGACGACGGCTCTTATCCTTGGAACAAAGAGGACTTCCCTGAATGCAATTCAACTGACGATTGCTACATATGCAAGAACGCCAAGAAGCTTGACAGCGTTTATGATATACCTGAGCGCATAAAGGAAGCAATGTCAGATAAAGGAAAAACTATATATATGTCACTGGACGTGCCGGAGGGAGCAGGCAGCACTGCTGTTGCGGAGCAGGTCACAAACATAATATCAAACTTTTACATTGACGATTACAACGTCTCTTCCACACCTGTTATTGACGCAGGGGACAAGGTTTGCTTCGGAATTTCTTTAAACTCGGCAGATGATGACGATTCGGATAATTCTTATGACACAGACAATGCACTCGGCATTGATTACGACAAGCTTTCAAAGGCATTCTCAGATGCTCTCGGAATAGATTATGAGTATGAGCCTGATTATTCTGATAATAACATAATGGGTTAAAGCCTATAAGGGGATTCTTTAATAAAAGCCGCAGGGCATACAGTTTTTACGCTGTATACCCTGCGGCTTTTTATATCGGATTTAATCGAAGAAAGCTTGTTCATTGGGTCACACGTCAGCTTGCCTGACTGTCTGCCCTTTTCCGATTTTGTATGTTTGAGAAATTAGCTCTCGAAAAGTGCTGTTGAAAGATATCTCTCACCTGTATCAGGGAGAAGTGCAACGATAGTCTTGCCCTTGTTCTCAGGTCTCTTTGAAAGTATCTCAGCTGCTTTAAGTGCTGCGCCTGATGAAATACCAACAAGGATACCCTCTGTTTTAGCGAACTTGTTGCCTGTCTTGAAAGCATCCTCATTCTCGATAGGGAGGATCTCGTCATAAACCTTTGTATCGAGGACATCAGGAACGAAGCCTGCGCCGATACCCTGAATTTTGTGTGGACCTGATTTGCCCTGTGAAAGAACAGGTGAAGTTGCAGGCTCAACTGCTACTATCTTAACGTCAGGGTTCTTTGATTTGAGATACTGACCAACACCTGTTACTGTTCCGCCTGTGCCAACGCCTGCGATAAAGATATCTACCTTACCGTCTGTATCTTCCCAGATCTCAGGACCTGTTGTTGCAAAGTGAGCGGCTGGGTTTGCTGGGTTTACGAACTGACCGAGGATAACTGAGTTCTCGATCTCGCCCTTAAGCTCGTCAGCCTTCTTGATAGCACCTGTCATGCCCTTTGCACCTTCTGTGAGAACTATCTGTGCGCCATATGCCTTAAGAAGATTTCTTCTTTCGATACTCATTGTTTCAGGCATTGTAAGAATTACCTTGTAGCCCTTTGATACGCCCACAGCCGCAAGACCGATACCTGTGTTTCCTGATGTAGGCTCTATAATAGTTGCGCCTTTCTTGAGAACGCCCTTCTTCTCAGCTTCCTCGATCATTGCAAGTGCAACTCTGTCCTTAACGCTTCCTGCAGGGTTGAAATATTCAAGCTTTGCAAGGATAGTTGCGTCAGCCTCTACTGCCTTTTCAAAATTAACTGCTTCGATTATTGGAGTTTTTCCGATAAGCTCCGAAACGCCCTTATAGATCTTTGACATTTTAATCTACCTCCGATATGAAAATTATTTTATGCGGTTTTCTGTACCGCTTATGTTTGCTATGGTTATACTATATCACTTTATTCCTACTATGTCAATAGGATTAATATGCTTTCTGTGTTTTATACAACAAAGTCAGCTTATTGCAAGCTTCAATTTGTGCATTATGACCTATAATCATACTCGGTAATGCAATATGGCTTATTATTTTCATCACAAAGCTCCACAAATTTTCTGCCCTCATCGGTATAAACAAGAGCCTTTATGGCTTTACCACGCTTCAATGGATTTTTATATTCCACACGGATACGCTTCACAGCAGACTCGTTTTCCACAAACTCGTCTGTTATGTCAAGATATCTCGCATTATTGACGTGTTCGTTCATGTCGATATAGCATTTCAGCACCGGGATATCCTCATACACCTGTGGCTCAGTATCAGGTAGGGCTATCTTTCTTGGAAGATACTCCATATCAAGCTTTGGATAGAGCTTCACCCTATCAACAAGCTCCTGTGGAGCTTTTATAGGCCGCTGAGAGGTCTTGTCCATGAAAGCGCCAGAAGCTATAGACTTCACGCAGATATCACCGTTTTCGTCATATATAACTGTGTTTCTGTATCCATACATTCTTTTTAGCTCATATGTCCATGTTTTGACGGTGAGCTTTTCGTTCTGCTCAGGTCTGCGGACGATATCAAGCTGTCTTGACACAAGAAACATCACGCAGTTTTCTTTCTCAAAAAAAGGCGACATAACAGGGTGAGTGTCAAGGTGGATAACAGAGCAATCCTGCAAAAGGTCAACAAGGCAGCTATTTCTTATTATGCCATGCGAACCTATCTGGCTGCAATTTACAGTGCGTTTCATTTCATACATATTGCTTTCCTCCATTCTGCTATATGATAATTATACAACTTATTGTCGCTTTTTTCAACAGCACATAGGTACAAATGTTAACAGAGATAAAGAAATGTTAAAAAAAACTTGTTGAAATTAGTCCGCTTTGCTACTTATAATGATATTACAGCAATTTTACAGGAGGCAAAATATGTTTTTATGGTTAATGATAGCTATTCTTGTGGCGGTCTGCTCTGTGGCTGGCTTTATTTATCTCACAAGAAGAATATCAGCTTTTGGCTTTATAAAAAAGATTTCAAATGATAAAAAGGTACTTAAATACGCCATAAGTGCAGGTCTTATAGTGCTCACAGGCGGCATAATATGGCTTATATGGGACTGGATAAATACGATAATCTGTTTGCTGCATCTTGTTATATTCTGGCTTTTGTGCGACTTGTTTGTGTTCATTGGAAAGAAGATATCAAAGAAACAGGCAAGCAAATGCCTTGCAGGCTTTATCGCCGTGCCGCTGACGGTGGTGTATCTTGCGGTGGGCTGGTATCTTTGCAGCAATGTATGGGAAACTGACTACACACTGAAAACTGATAAGAAGTCGGGGGATATAAGGATAGTTCAGTTTGCAGACTCTCACGTTGGCACAACGTTCCATGGGGACGGCTTCGCAAAGTACATGGAAGAAATACAGAAGCTTGACCCCGATGTGGTGCTTATAACAGGCGACTTTGTTGATGATGACACATCAAAAGAGGACATGATACAGTGCTGTGAAGCTCTTGGCAAGCTGAAAACAAAATACGGCGTTTATTTCTCATTTGGCAACCATGACAAGGGATATTATGACCCTTCGTATCGTGGCTACAGCGGTGACGATCTTATTGCGGAGCTTGAAAAGAACAATGTCAACGTATTACAGGACGACACCGTGCTTATCGACGATCGTTTCTACATAATAGGCAGACAGGACAGGTCTGAGGAAATGGAAAAGGGCGGTCACAGAGCATCTATGGAAGAGCTCACAAAGGATCTTGACAGCTCGAAGTTCACAGTTGTAATGGATCACCAGCCTTGTGATTATGACGCTCAGGCGGCGTCAAAGGTAGACCTTGTTTTGTCAGGTCACACACACGGCGGTCAGCTCATACCAATAAACTTCCTTGGCACTCTCATCGGCGGCAATGACCGCACTTACGGCTATGAAAAGCGTGAGGACACCAACTTTATCGTGACATCAGGCATTTCAGACTGGGCGATAAAATTCAAAACAGGCTGCAAGTCTGAATATGTTGTTATTGATGTTTCGGAGAATTAAATAGCAGGACAAAGCAAAAGGGTCAGCAAAAATGCTGACCCTTCAGTCTGTATCAGGGCTTTGAATGCTTTCCTATCGTGATTTTTTTCCAAAATGTTCATCTGCCTTTCGGGCGTTCGCTGTGTCGAAAAACGCTGTGTATAAAAGTTTAGCACAATGTTTACCCGTAGTCAAGCACCGAACTATTGACAAATCACACTTGTGGATATATAATTTACCAAGAAACTACACTTTGAAAAGGAGGTGTGGCAGTGACAAAGGTCATATATCCTGTTATCGGCAGGCAGACTTCCCTGCCCTTTTATCTCACCGGAATAGGCATTTCCGACCCTGAATATCACGTCACAAGGGACAAAGGGCTTGTTTCACATCAGCTTCTTTTTACCTCAGGGGGCGAGGGCAGACTAATTGTCGAGGGAGAAGAATTTGTGCAGACTAAAGGCTCGGCATTTTATCTGCCCCCTAGCGTTCCGCATGAATATTATCCTGCAAATGGGAATTGGATAACAAACTGGATAGTTTTCCGCGGTGAATTTGCGGGGCAAATGCTTGCAAACCTTGGCTTTGACAGCTTTAGATTCTCCCCTGAGATAAACACCCAAAAACCCGCTCAGCTTTTTGAGCGAATTTTAGTTGCCGCTGCCGACCCTGTGAATTGTGGCGAAAAAACTTCCGCACTTGTGTATGAATATATCCTCGCCATGAGGACTGCAATGCTTTTCCCTGACAGCCGAAACAACGTGGGAAGCATTACAAGGCAGGCGCTTTTGTATATTGACAGCCGATACATGGAAGATATCACCGCAGAAACACTTGCAGGACTTTCGGGAGTGTCAGTACAACATTTCTGCCGTGTTTTTAAAGCAGAAACTTCAATGCGTCCCCTTGAATATATTGCAAAACGACGTATCTCTCAGGCAAAATCTCTGCTTCTTAACACCGACTCTGACATAGGCGACATAGGCAAGCAGGTGGGCTATGAGGACAGAAACTATTTCAGCATCGTTTTTAAAAAGCTGGAGGGCGTTTCGCCAAGAGAATACCGTCGTTCAAGAGGAACAGGTTTGTAATAATATTTTAAGCTTTATTAGAATTTTCTTAGCATATTTCAAAGCAAAATGTTCGTATCTTAATAATATGCAAAATATTTCAGATTGACCATACACTCCTTTAAGCTTATAATTGTCATAAGAAAGCAAGAAGCCATGCTTTATGCAAGGAGGATAACTTATGACGATACTAAAAAGGAGCGCGTCAATGGTGTCAGCATTGGTCATGATGATATCTGGCGCAGGCGCTTACAATTGCAGTGCGGAGGGAACAACGGTGAACGATAGCAATACAAATAATACAAGGGAGATAGTTATTGACGGAACTACGGCTCAGCTCAAAGAAAATATGCGCTACAGAGGGGCAGGCATGGTGAGCGCAAACAACTCATCAAGGCTTCTGTTGGATTACAAGGCTGAACACCCTGATGTATATGAGCAGATAATGGAGTATATGTTTGGCAAAGAGGGTATCGGCATTACTCACCTTAAGTTGGAAATGGGTGCGGATATAAACTCATCATCAGGCACAGAACCGTCAGTAATGAGAACAGAGGACGAAAAGGCTGACGTAACAAGAGGTGCGGCATACCAGCTTGCCGCTGACGCAAAGAAGATAAATCCTGACCTCACCTTGGATATGCTTTGGTGGAGTGAACCAAAGTGGGTATCTGACGCTTCCGACGTTTATGCTGCAAGATACAAATGGTATAAAAACACACTTGACTCCGCTTATGAAACATATGGACTTGAATTTGACTATGTAAGTGCTGTGCAGAATGAGCGTGGAGCTGACCCTGAATGGGTGAAATATCTTTCCTCACATCTTAAAAGTGAAAAAGACACCCCTTATGACTACTCAAAGATAAAGATAGTCGGTGGAGAAGAGGTCTGCACATGGGGCTTTGCTGACAGAATGTATGAGGACAGCGAACTTATGAACGTTGTTGACGTGGTGGGAAGCCATTACACAAGCGAGTCCACCGAGAACGCACAGAAGCTTGCATATGAAGAAAACAAAGAGCTTTGGTTCAGCGAAGCAAGCTCGCCAATGGCATATGCGCAAGGTACATACAGATATGACGGCTCAGGTCTGGCAGGCATAAACGGCACCCTTGATATTGCAAACAGAATAATCGGAATGTATCCAAACGGCAAAATGACACTTTATGAGTATCAGCCTGTTGTATCGGCATACTATGACGGCGCTTGCTACTGTCAGAAACAGCTTATCTCAGCCTGCGACCCTTGGAGCGGTTATTATATGCTTGACAGCGGATTTTATATGTCTCTGCATTTTTCGCAGTTCATTGAAAAAGGCTGGGCGTTCGTTGACAGCGGCTGCTACAGCGACGGCAAAAAAGGCGGTGACGGCCACGCTATCGTCGACGCAGTTTACAGCTATATGACCGCCACAGACACAGAAACAGGCGATTACAGCACTGTTATCACAAACACTACAAGCGAGCCTATACAGTATGACCTCAAGGTATCAGGACTTGACAAGGCGTCAAGCAACGTGAGCGTATGGGAAACAAGAGGTCCTGACAGCATTGACGGCAGCTATGACGAGAATTATTTCAAGAAAACTGAGGATATAACCCCTACAGAGAACGGCGGAGCTTATACATACTCTGTGACAGTGAAGCCAAATTCTATTGTGACAATTTCTACTGTTACACCTAAGCGCACAGAATACAAAAACGCTGACGAGAGCGAACGCACTGTTTTGAAGCTTCCATATTCGGACGATTTTGAGTATGCAGGCTATCCTGAGGATTATCTTTCATCAAGGGGCAATGCGCCAAGATACACAACAGATCAGGGCGGTGCTTTCGAGGTGGAAAAGACCGACAAGGGCAATATGCTAGTTCAGCAGATAACGGCTGACATGAAAGCCAACGAGTGGGGCTACACCCCAGAACCTGTGACTACATTCGGTGACGACAGGTGGTATAACTACTCTGTGAACGTTGACGCTGCTTTTGCGACTTCGCAGGACGCAGGATCAAACTATGTGGGCGTTGGTCTGAGATACACGCTTGGCTGCAATTCATACAGTGGCTATTGGATAAAGCTTTATGAGAACGGACGCTGGGAGCTTAAAGCAAATGACGGCACTCTTAGCAGCGGAAGCATAGACGGCTTTGACGGCACAGCTTCTCACAAGCTTAAAGTCGAGGCTGTAAACAACGTTATCCGTGGATATGTTGACGGAAACATGGTGACTGAATACACTGTCAACGAAGGCGAATCTCTTATCGGCGCAGGCAGAGCGTCACTTTTCAGCTCATACAACAAAAACAGCTTTGACAACTTCTCTGCTGAACCTATGGAGGGCAATGACACATATGTAACTCGCTTTGACGAAACAGACTCTTGCTTCACTTTTGAGGGCAACTGGGAACACAACCTTATGAGCAGCTTCAAAAACTACAAACGAACCATATCAGATGGCACAGAGGGCGACTCTTTCACAGTAAGCTTTGAGGGAACAGGCTTTGCGCTTTCAGGTGAAACAAGTGAAAACGCTATACTCGGGGTATCAATAGACGGAGGTGATGAACAGCTCGTGACAGTTTCAAGGACAGGTCAGCGTGAGATATCATGCCATTTTGAAGGCTTGTCTGAGGGCGCTCACACCGCAAAGGTAACCATAAAATCAGGCAAATATACAATTGACGCTATGCAGGTAACAGGCGGAAAGATACCATTCGAGAAGAAAAAGCCTGCGAAGTCTGAAAGCACTAAGTCAGGCAAAAGCAAGCTTCCTATAGCCGTAGGCGCAGGCATTTGCGCTGCTGCGGCAGTTGGTGCAGTGATATACGGCATAGCCAGAAAGAAGCGTAAGGAAAATAATGACTAAAATAAGCAGAACAACAGACATGACGCAAGGCAGTGAAATGCGACACATAATAATGTTTTCACTGCCATTGCTTGCAGGAAATCTTTTGCAGCAGACATACAATATAGTGGACACTATGGTGGTTGGGCGTTATCTGGGCGATGACGCCCTTGCCGCTGTTGGTGCTACAGGCTCTATCACTTATCTTTTTTACACCCTTTGCATAGGGCTGTCGGTGGGTGCAGGAATAATTGTCGCACAGTATTTCGGTGCAGGCAAGAAAAAAGCCATGCGGTCGGCAGTATTCAACTCAGCGCTTGTCACGGCTATATTCGGCATTGTAATAAGCCTTTTATCCGTGCCTGCCGCAAAACCTATACTGGAGCTTTTGAAAGTTCCTGACAAGCTCATTGGAGATTCTGCGGCGTATATGCAGATAGCCTGCGGCGGAACGATAGCGGTGGCAGCATACAACTGGATAAACGCCATAATGAGGGCTTTGGGCGACTCAAAAACACCGCTGATATTCTTAGGTGCAGCAAGTTTGCTGAATGCCCTCCTTGACCTGCTTTTTGTGGTGGTATTCAAATTCGGCATAGCAGGTGCGGCATGGGCGACAGTGCTTACGCAGGCACTTTCTGCCATTTCTTGTATTGTGTACTGCTTTGCAGTGAGCGGAGAGATAAAGCTCACCGCCGACGATCTGCACACCGACAAGGACATGATGAGCCGCTGTGTGAAAACAGGCGTGCCTATCGCCATACAAAACGGGCTTATCTCGGTATCAATGGTGGCTCTCCAGCGTGTGACAAACGGCTTTGGCGAAACGGTCATGGCGGCATACACAGTTTCAATGCGTATCGAGCAGTTCGTTCAACAGCCGTTTTCTTCACTTAATGCGGCGGTTTCAACATTCACAGGACAGAATATCGGCGCAGGAAAAGAAAAACGTGCGCAGAAAGGTCTTGCTTGTGCAATAAAAATATCGGTGATATTCTCGGCAGTGGTGCTTGTGCTGTTCACACTGTTCGGTGGAGCGATAACATCTTGGTTTGTCAAGGGCAAGACTGTTATAAGCATATCGGCAAAAGCGCTTATCATAACCTCACTTTTCTACTGGTCGCTGGGTATTATCCACACCACAAGGGGCTTTTTGAACGGCGCAGGCGACACAAACTACGCCCTTGTAAACGGCATGGCGGAGGTAATATGCAGGATAGGTCTTTCACTTATCCTCACAAGGATAGCTTTCATAGGCTATTGGGGCATATGGTACACCACCGCCGCAACGTGGTTTGTGACCGCTATGGTGAGCCTTTTAAGATACAAGGGTGGAAAATGGAGACTTCATGCCATAGTGAAATAGATATTCATAACTGCTGTACCGATTGGGTGCGGCATTCTTACCGAACAATTAAAAAATATGTATCTCCCCGAGAATTTTTAAAGATCCTCGGGGATTTTTCTGCCTGAATGTATTTCAGACAGCTACTGTTTCTTCTTTCGAGCCGAACTTCACCATAGCCCCATCAATTTTAGTCCCTTTGTCAGCCTGAAAAGTAAAGTAGATGATCACTCTGTTTCCGCAGGTTCGGGAGTACTTTTCAGCCTTTTCAAAGACCTCGATACGCTTGATGACCACTCGTATCAGCTCGGGTGTAAGCGTCGGCATTTCAATGTACTGTCTCGCCTTGTCAATAAAATCCTGTATGCACTCTTCTTGCAGATTTGCATTTGAAATTTGCAAATTAATTTCCTTCAGATTGGCTTTCAAATCCGCCTGTTCTTTCTCATAATCCGCCGCCAGAGTATCGTAACGCTCGGGTGAAATTCTGCCTATAACCCTGTCCTCGTAAAGCATTCGGATAATTCCGTCAAGCTGATTGATTCTTGCGGTGTATTCGGCTTTTCTGTCCTCGGATTCTTTCAGCAGTTTCTTGGTCTCCTGCTCGCCGTTAGTCATAGCGATTTTGTAGAATTCATCGGCATGTTCACGAGCATAAGCAGTCACACTTCTAAGGGAAGCAAGCACGATTTCATCGAGAACCGACTCTCTGATGTAGTGGGAGGTGCAGTCAGTCGAGCGACGCTGATAACCTCCGCACATGAAATTATTTTTCTTTTCATCAAGGGTCTTCGCCCTGTGAAGATACAGCCTTGAGCCGCATTCACCGCAGTAAAGATATCCTGCATACTTGTCCATTTCACCTTGCTTATCGGGACGTTTTCTAATCTTGTTGGACTTGCTGTAGGTCTTGAAATTCACCGTATCACCGCAGTAAGTCTGATTTGAAAGCATTCCTCTCACGGTTCTTTGCGACCAATAATAAGGTTTTTCGAGCTTTGGGGTTCCCGAACGACTGCCGGTTCTTCTGAACGCATATACGCTTGGTGAAATAACTTTTTCTCTGATCAGCGTGTCGCAAATTCTGACTATTTCGATTCCGCTTGCATACATTTCGAAAATTCTTCTGACGATAGGAGCGGTTTCTTGGTCTAGAATAATATGCTTTGGATTGTCGGGATCTTTCATATAGCCGTATGGTATCGTAGTCCCTACACGCTCACCTCGTTCACCCTTTGCCCTCTGCACGGCACGAATTTTTTGCTTGTGTCACGTGCGAAAAAGTCGTTGAAAAAGTTTCGCAAGCCCGACATTTCATTGATTCCCTTGTCGCTGTCAACGCCGTCGGTAATAACTATGAAACGCACATCATAGCTTGGAAAAGTCAGTTCCATAAGCCTGTCCGTTTCCAGATGGTCACGCCCTAATCTCGACTGGTCTTTAACAATCACCGTACCAATTTTCTCATTCATAACATCGTCGAGCATCTGTACATATGCCGGACGTGTTAAATCAGTACCGCTGTAGCCGTCGTCAACGTAGAACTTACAGTTTTTAAAGCCGTTGTCCTCCGCATATTTCTGGAGAATCAGCTTCTGATTTTCAATCGATAGCGACTCGCCCTCACGCAGATCTTCTTGCGAAAGGCGGCAGTAAAGTGCCGTAATTAAGTTTGATTTTGTATTCATAATTCCTCCGTTTCCGAATTTAAAACTCTGAAAATCAAACCGAATAGGTACGTTTACAACATACCCCACTTCGGTCTGAAAGTCCAGAAAACTTTTTGTTAAGAAGCTTTTTTGCCGTTCAGAAGATATTTCAGTTTGTCGGAAACGGATTCGCAATTGGATTTTAAACTTCCAAAAACTACTGCTACATCGTAACTTCTACCGTCAATTATGAGCTGATTTTCCGCATAAGGCATAGCTTGAAATTCAATTTTTTCTGTGATTTTATCCATATATTTATCGCCCTCCTTACTGTCTTTGTGGTTTCTTTTCTTCTGACTTTTAATCTGATCATTTTTAACCATTCCTTTCTTGATATTTTGTCTGACGCCATCAACAACCACTGTAATTACGCCGATTTTACGCAATTTTCAGTCTTTGCGACCCCTGAATTATTAAAATTTTGATTTTACGACCCCATTGAAATTATGCACAGGTGTTTTGCTGAAACTGCGTACTTACGGCACATTCTGCGGTCGGCTTTGCCGTCCGCTGTGACTGTTTCGGGGGCTTTGACCCCGAAACTTTAACTCGCAATGAAATATTTTACTTTACTGTATCTTCTTGACTTTGAAGTTTGTGCGGATTGACAAGCAATATTTCTTTGTCTGTATTGATACTACTTTCGATATATCGCCCACAGTCGCCCACAAATCGCTTGTGTGGGGTTTTCGCTTGCTTTTGCTAAACTTACCCGACTGAAAAGTTAAGTCCCCAAATCGCCCGACGTTCGCCGAATCTTCGGTTGACAGTAACTTTGAAATGTTGACAGTAAAACTCTCCTTTGAATTCTACCGTCACGCTTTGGATCGTAGTGAAGAGTTATAAGTCTGCTGTTTCTTGTTCTTTTGTATTGAAAATCAATTCCGAACTTTTTAAAGTGTATCCGTTCTGGACCAAATCTCTCGTAACTGTGTTTGGATAAAACTTTTCATTTGTAATATTTTTTAACTTCTCCACCAACTCCGAAGCCGTGCCTATGAAATCAATATTTTTTCTGAAGATAGATATACAGTGCGGCAAGAAAAATGTTGTCTTTGCTTTTGGGAGTGGTTGGCTCATCAGTGACAATCCATTTTTTCAAGTCACTATCGAACGCAAGATTTATTTCTTGATTTTCAGTGTCACGACCAACGCAATGTAACTTTGCATTTCGACTGCTTCTTTTGTTTTCAATCAGAACCATGCTTCCGTCAACACAACCACTAATTCCGGTCGAACCCGAGATCATATTGAACGGATCACTATCCTTGCATTTTCGTGTATGATGAACAACTACGATTGCAAATCCCAGCTTGTCTGCAAGACTTTTCAGAATAGAAAATTCCTTGTAATCAAAACCATAATTAGAATCTGATTCGTTACGCACCATTTGCAAAGTATCAATGAACACAATTTTCAAGCTTGAATGAGTACTTTTAAAATTTTCAATCTGTTCTTCAAGTCCGCTTCCGATTGATTCAGACATTATTGAAAAGTGAAGTTCTTCCGTAGGTTCATCTGTTAGTTCATAAAGTCTGCTTTGTATTCGCTGAAAGCTATCCTCCAAACACAAGTATAACGCTGTTTCTTTCTTTGTCTGCTGACCTAAAACTTTTTTCTCCTTTCGCAATAGACAAGCACATATCACGTGCCAGCAATGACTTTCCCACCTTTGGCGAACCTGCTAAGATCTACATAACTTGAGCTATAAAGCCATCGACTACAAATTCAATCGGTTTGTATACAGTCGCCATAATTTCCTCGCAGGTTTTTGAATTGAATTGTTTCAAGTTATCAGTCCTCCTATTTTTACTTCTGCCCCACAACAGTACTGTTCCTATCGATACGCCTTGTTTGACTTAAGGACGTATTTTCAAGCTCGGTACGCTCCTGCTCTTCCGCACAATCCTCTCTGTACTTCGCCGCTTGATATCTCTCCTGTGTGAGATTCAATTTTCAAGATTCTATTAATAATTCACCCTTTCTGCTCATGGCGAAATATTTACACAAAATAAAAAGCTCGTAAAAACTTTTAAAAATCTTTACGAGCTTTTCTACTATTAGTCCGATTGTATGATATATCATTTTGAGGTGTTTGTCAAGAGTTTTAAGAACATTTCTGCTTTTTACACAGAAATTTCTTTTTTGAGGTAGGGACGTAATGCATAATTTGAAAAAATAACTTTTTTCATTAAACCAAACTATTGGATAAGTCAATTGTTTTTTGTTTGCAATTAATTATCAATTCAGACGTTGACAATCTCAGTTTTAAGAGTTAACATTATACACCAATGATATATTCATTATTAAAAATTGTCTTATATTATACTACTATAAGATAATAAAATCAATCCACAGATTGACTAAATATAGCAAATATCGTTGTTGATTTTGTACAGAAAAAATGTTAAATTATATTAATATTATATGTTTATTTGTGAAAAAATGATAAATCAGAGCCCGATTTTTGTATTTTTGTGCTATTTCTGGTCAGAATTATGGTCAGTTTAGGTGTATACTAATGGCAATACCGTGCAGATTTTGTGCGGTAATTTCTTAATGTACAAAATTTAACAGGAGGTATTGTTATGTCAAGACGAGGGGAAAACATTTTTAAGCGAAAAGACGGCCGCTGGGAAGGGAGGTATATCTCAAGCTATACGGCAAATGGCAAGGCAAAATATTTGTCTGTTTATTCACGCACCTATGCGGAGTGTTCGCAAAAACTACAGCTTGCCAAAGTGGACTTGCTGCCGAAGAATGCACCTATTACTGTAGGTGAGCTTTTTGCGGTATGGCTTGCAAATCGAAAAAGCTGTATAAAGCCGTCGTCCTATGTTAATTATCTCACTATGTATCAGACTTATATATCTGACCGTCTGGGAGATATAAGGGTCGATAAATTAAGTTCATTTATGATAAGCTGCTATATAACAGACTTGCTTAAATGTGGCAGAGTTAACGGAATGGGTCTGTCATCAAAAAGTGTGCAGGCTATACTAATTATGATGAAGTCGGTCTTTAAATATGGCGAAACAGAATACAATCTTAAAGATCCCGCAAAAAATATTCCGCTGCCTAAATCAGCGCATAGGGAGATAGAGGTTTTCACAATAACGGAAATGTTAAAGATCCGCAGCAATGCTCTGTGTGATAACTGCCTGCATCTTGGAATACTGCTGAGTTTGTACACAGGCTTGCGAATAGGCGAGATCTGTGCTTTAAAGTGGAAAGATATTGATATTGCAGAGCAGGTCATTCATGTAAGAAAGACTATACAGCGCATAAAAAATCCAGATCCGACGCCCCCGAGAACAGTTGTGATAATTGATGACCCCAAAAGCTCAAAATCAATTCGTGATATTCCTATTCCGACATTTATGCTGTCTATGCTAGCTGACATCAAGCTTAATATGTGTGCAGAAAATTATTTTTTGACTTGCTCTTTAAATCACACAGAGCCAAGGACGTATCTATACAGTTATAAGAAATTTCTCGAACACATTGGAGTAGAGTACAGAAACTTCCACGTGCTTCGCCATACATTTGCCACCGAATGTATCAAACGTGGTATAGATGTCAAGACAGTGAGCGAACTGCTTGGGCACGCAAGCGTAAAGACCACTCTTGAGAGATATGTTCATTCTAATATGGATATGAAACGTAAGCAGCTTGAAAAATTATATGAGTGCGTTTAGCTTTTTTTGATCTATTTCTGATCAAAGTTATGGTCACAAAGCCCTGCAAAGTCTTACTTTTATTGGGTCTACGGTGTTTATATCTTATAGTAGTATACTGAAAGACAGAAGTTTGTATTTTTAGGAGGGCCATATTATGAATTTTGAAAATCTGCGAGCTATAAACCAAACTCATCAGCCTGTGGTGGTCTGCATAGACACCAGCGCATCAATGAACGAAGATGCAGGAAACGGAATAACAAAAATAAAAATGGTTGAAGATCTTGTCAATCAGCTTGCCGATATTCCAAATGGCAGACTGGGTGAGACTGATAAGTCATCTATCGACCTTTGTATATTAGGCTTTAATAACAGTGTTTACACTATTATGGACTGGCAGCCTTTGATCAATTTCAAAGGTGATATTAAATTGTCGGCAGAGGGCTGCACTGCATTAAGTTCGGTCATCCTGGAGTCAATAAAAAAAGTTCGTGAAATAAGAAAGCTATATGACCAAAGATCTGTTGATTGCAGACGTGCTATGATATTCGTATACACCGACGGATTTAGCACTGAAGATATGCAGGCGGCATATCAAAAATCGCAATCATATTTCAACCGTGATTATCCGTCACCTTCCGCAAAACTCAATATGATTTTTATTCCTACTTATTACAATGGTCAGATAATAAAGATGACAGATGGCGAGAAAAACTGGTCTGAGTATAAAGAGCTTGTCAACGGTCTTGGAAAAAAGGTCCTTTACATAAATGCAGAGGATTGCGTGAATGGAGTGCCTGCCGCTTTTGAATTTATGACCGACAGTATAGTAGGCTGGTCCGTGTCAGACCCTGGTGAAACAGTTTATACTAATATCAACGATAATCTGACAGCCGTTAAAAACTGCGGAGGTGTTCGACAGAATAGTGACGGCAGCAAAACTGCTGTGGACGAGCCTGAATTGATCTAACAGGAGCAGACGAGAAGTGAACATTTTAAATTATAATTTCAGCTTACAGGGTTTATCCCATAAAAAAGGAAATATAGTTTGTCAGGACGCTAGCACGATATATATAAACGGAGTGTGGCATCTGGCGATCGCCGCCGACGGCGTTGGATCCTGCAAACATTCTGATAAAGCCTCACAAATGGCAGTTGAAAACGCCTGCAAGCTTGCAAATGCAATGTTTCCAATTAACGGAACAGATGAGGATTATCTTTCGCTGATGAGAATGATAATGCACTATACTGCAAATTACATAGAAAGAAGTGTTTCTAAACAGGGCGAAGATATCCATGATTATGAAACAACTTTTGTTGCTGCGCTTTATAACGGCAAAGATGTTTATTACGCAAATGCGGGAGATTCAGGTATTATAGCGCTGAACACTAATGGTGTTTATCATGTTGTTACCACAAAACACAATAATGAATATGGCGAGGTTTTTCCGTTATCAAGAAGAATGTTTGAAGTCGGAAAAGCAAATTTCGATGCCGCTGCTGTTATCTGTATGACAGACGGCTTGCTTGATTGGGTCACTCCTAATTCGTTAAGAGATCATAAATATCGGGTGTCAGTACCACGAATGAATATTTTTGTTGAGCAGGCATTGTTTAATGAAGAGCTTGATGATGAAAAAATGAAGGAATATTCTGACCTTGTTCAACAAATGATCAAGGAATTAGCTGAAAGGTCTGAAACTGACGATCATATTGATAAAAAATATGGAGAGCTGAAAGATAAGAATTTGAAAGACGACTTGACAGTTGCGGTTTTAATAAATACTGAGGCTTTGTATGATAGTATACAATGGGAAGAACCAAAGGAGAAAACAACTATCGAGAAATTTGCTGATACTTATAAGACTTTGATAAGCCTATATCCCAAAGACGGAAAAGATATGCTTTTAAAGCATATCAAAGACTGCAATGCTGACAGCAGCGACGAGGAGATAGCAGAATATGTCAAGAAAGTTATAGCGCTTGCAGAAAAGCAAAGCGGTGAAAAAGCTGAAATGGAAGAGCCGAGTAAGCAAGAAAACAATGATGCTAAGAAGAAAACTAACAAAAATTGGCTCAAAAGAAAACGCAAAATAAAGCCTCGGGAGTGATAACAATTGCTTTATTACGGTATGGATAATAAGGAATATCTGTTGACCGATCAGATCGGTGCTGGTGGCGAGGGCTTTGTGTATGAAGTGCAGGGCAACAGCAATATCGTGGCAAAGATATTCAAAAAAATAAATTCTGAAACGATTTTGAAGATAAAGCTTTTGAGCCAATTCCATTTTAGCGATATTATAAATAAAAGTGTGACTCTGCCAATAACGGCTCTCTTTTCCGACAAGGAGCATTTTGGGGATTGTGTAGGGTTTATAATGAATAAGCTTGTGTGCAAAGAAATGCTGCTTGATGTATATAATCAGCCTGATGACCGCATTTCAATATATAATCAAGCCTACCTAGCCCTTGATCTCAGTCGGATCGTTGATGAGATACATAAAAGCGGATATATAAATGATCATTATAGTATTCTCATAGGAGATTTTAATCCGAAAAATATATTTGTTGACAGAAAAAACGGCAACATACAGATTACAGATTCTGACAGCTTTCATATAAGAGTTAATTATCAAGGACGTGTCAGAACACTCAGATGCGGTGTGCTTTGGAAAGATATGTTTATTATTCCTGAGCTTTTGAAAATATGCCGTGAGCAAAATGCAAATCTTACAACAGCACAAGGCGAAACGTTCACTGTGTATACAGACCGTTTTCTTCTTGCATATCACATACATAAATTGCTGTTGGGGGTAGACCCTTATGGCAGACCTAAAAGCATTTCAAAATACAGTTCTTCGTCCGTATCCGCTCCGCCCACCAATGCAATGGCCATAGGCGGCAATTATATTTACACAAATGTACTCAATGGTTATCAGATACCTAATCGCTATCCCGACTTTGACGTTCTGACTCCAACACTGCAAGAGCTGTTCAGAAGGGCGTTTCAGTATGGTGCCAGTGATCCTGAAGTCAGACCGACTGCAAAAGAGTTTTCCGATGCACTTGAGGACTATATCGAATCTTTAGAGTATTGTGAGTGCAGCGGCTGGGACCATTATCTCCGCAAAGATTATAATAAGCCTTATTGTGAATGGTGCAGAGTTGAGCATGAATATGGACAAAAGAGAAAGTTCTATCCTAAGAACATTCCATATATGAACGATAATGAGTTGGAATACTGTATGAAGATCGATCTTTCTGATCATTACAAAACATTGATACGGAAAGAACTGAAAAAGAGGCGAAAATAAATGGCAAGCTATAACGAGCCGAACGGCGGAAAAAAGTCGTTCAGCAATAATCCCTATAATAATTTATCAAATAACTCGCAAAATGTTCCAAATGTCACCCCCTCAGGCGGCAGTTCCTCTTACAATAACCATAAAAACATAAACTATGGTAAGATCGCTCTTTTGGTCCTTGTAGTTATAGCGATAGTTTGTGTTTTCAAAATGTGCAGTATAGATCAAGGCAGCAGTAATAATGGGATAGCATATACTCCCTCTATTGCACAGCAGACTGATGCACCAACAGTTGATACAAAACCTATTGATACCCAGTTAACTGATATTCAGCCAAATAAGACGCAGTCAACAGCACCAAGCAGCCATAAAGGTTTAAAAAGAATAATCACTTCTCCGTTAGACCCTGAGATACTAGATCTTACATTTGAAGACAGCGAAACGCAGGAGTTTAATATTACCGTAGATGATTCAGGCGTTATTGCGGTGACATTGACCGATACTTATGCAGGCTCGGATCATAGTATGTATTTATACGATAAATTAGGCAGGGAGGTCAGTAAAGATCATTTTTCATTGAGCGGAAACGATTATGGCTATGCTTATGATCTTGAGGCCGGTACATATACATTATCAGTCGAGTGGAATGAAGGAGAACCTGCCTGCAAGCTGTCGGTATACTTTGCCAACCCAGTGCAAGATATAACAATATTAGGCGAATACGGAATGATCACTGACAATATCTCGGCACCGTATATGAAAAATGTATATACTTACAATGAGGCTGAAACAGGTGATTATTATTTTACGATAACAACAGACGATAACAATTATAATTCGTTTGGTGTTGAGATCAAGGACGAATTTGGCAATTACGTCGATGAATTTTGTGTCCCGTATGGAGAATTACAGGAATATCTTGTTGAACTGTCAACGGGATCATATACTATAGAGGTCACAGATACCTCACAGGCAGTCAATTATTCGATGACAATAGAAAAAGGAGATTAGACTCTATGTATTATGCAGAGATGAACACCTGCGGTTCGTGTAAATATTACAAATATGAAGGTGAAAACACAAAGGGCTATTGCAGCTGGTATAGAACATACTATTATCCCGATGACTCGTGTGACCACTGGGAGGAGGGCAATGTTTCAAGCAGCGGAGGCTGTTTTCTGACGACAGCCTGCTGTGAACATAAGGGTTTGCCAGATGATTGCAGAGAACTGACAGCGCTGCGATATTTAAGAGATGAATATATGAAGAAATATGATTTCGGACAGGCTCTGATCAATATTTATTACGAAAAAGCTCCGGCGATAGTTGACAAGATAAATCATATGGCTGATAGCGATGAGATCTATGAGGGCATATATAATAAGATACAAGAGATAGTTGTTATGATCGAAAACAAAAAATATGACGATGCTGTTTGCGAGTATATTAAACTGATGTTTGAGGTCGAGAGATCATGAGAGCACTGATCATAAGATTATTTAAGCGTAAGAAAGGTATTGGGTGTCTGGGCATAGCGGTCATATTGTGCATTGTCATTATAGTTGGCTGGGTCATAATTGACTTTTGGCCTGCAATGATCGGTGCTGTGGCAGAAGGTAACGGCGCAGGGGATATTGCAGAAGGTATACTGCTTTTTTTGATGTATTTAGTTCCGTGCATAAAATTTGAAAAAGAAAACACGATGCCGATGTCTAAACGTATCCTGATAATAACTGTTATAGTTTCCTGCGTAACGATGATAGTAAGAGCCTTTATGGTAGATTTTGATATAGGCAGATTTGGCGGAGCAGGAGCAGTGATTATGTATCCTTGCTTTTTGGCTTGCGGAGCAATAGCATTAGTTTATGTTGCACATTTTATTGGTAATATCATCAGAAAACAGTAAAATGGAACGTAATAGGTAAAAGTTTACGATAAATCATGAGGTGAAAGCGATGAGTGAATACAAAATAACAATAAATACATATGGTTTTAAATGTCCAAACTGCGGAACTGACTTCATTCTCCGATATGATACAAAAGAATTCTTAAAAATAGAATGCTATAATTGCCATAGCATTATTAATGTTGATGCATCTGAAATCGGCGAATATAATCCTGATCCTCAGAAAGTATTTGAGCGAGGACTAGAAGAATATGGCTTAGATGATTATAAAACGGCAAGACTTTTTTTTGAAGAAGCGGCAAGATGCAATCATCCTATGTCTATGTATTATTTAGGAAATATGTATAATTATGCACTGGGCGGTGTAGATAAAGATATTGCTCAAGCGTATAAATGGTATTCTAAAGCAGCATCAATGGGCTGTGAAAAAGCAATGAATAAATTGGCACTTTGGAATTGGGATGGTTATTATATAGAGCAAAACAAATCAAAGGCTAAGGAACTGTTTTTAAAAGCTGCTGAAAAAGGCTATGTCGATTGTATGTATAATCTAGGCTTACTGTTGACAGAAAACTATAATTACAGCGATGAGGATTTTGAAACTGCTGTGTATTGGTTAAATAAGGCGGGCGACCTTGGGCTTGCTATATCTTATAATAAGGTCGGAGATCTCTTAGAGAAAAAGGGAGATCTAAATGCCGCCTTTGAATACTATTTAAAAGCGGCAGAATCAGGTGCCGGCTCAGGACAATATAATACAGCAAGATTTCTGAAATATGGTAAAATAAAGAACGGAACATTTAAGAATGTCGATCCTGAGAAAGCTTTTTATTGGGCAAAATTATCTGCATCTCAGTACGACGGTTTAGGTATGTATATTTTGGGCTCGTGTTACCAAGATGGAGTAGGTGTTGACAAAAACACTGGAAAAGCTATATGGTGGTATCAGAAGGCAAGCAACAATAATATTCCTATAGCGCAACTGAAACTGGGCATAATATACAGCAACGGTAAATATATTCCGAGAGATTTAAATAAAGCAAAATACTGGTTAAAAAAGGCTTACGACAATGGAATTGATGAAGCTAAAAAATTATTGGATTGTTTAGATAAAGAAAGCTTATATTAACACTTTTATTTAATGGGAGAATAATATGGATTTTATAAATAAACTTATAATTGCTAATGAATTAGAAGACGTTTTTAATGATACATTGAATATTATAAATAGTAATGATATTCTAAAAAATCATTAGAAAAATCACAAACAGAAACTATTTTGTATTCAGCAGAATGTGAAATTGATTTACCCCAAAATCCTAACTATGAACAGGAAATAAGCGTTACAATGAACATGACTTTTGAGGCTGCACAAAAATTGTTATATAAATATCAGAATGAACGTATTGCCGTACTTAATTTTGCCTCCGCAACAAATCCCGGAGGGGGAGTAGTAAACGGAGCAAGAGCTCAAGAGGAAAGTCTGTGTCGAGTTCAACACTTTATCCATGTCTGAATCAAAAATATCTTTGGGATAATTATTACAATATCCATAAGGCAAATTATGATTTCAAATATTCAGATGCTTGTATTTACACACCTGATATTACTGTGATAAAAACAGATACAAATATACCAGAACGTATGGAAAGGGATAAATGGTTTAATGTAGATGTTATAACTTGTGCAGCTCCGAATCTCCGCCAGGCACCAAGTATTGTTACTTTTGAGGAACAGTACGATATACATTGCAAACGTGCAGTTAAAATATTATCGGCAGCAATAAAAGGCGGTGCGTCTGTTTTGGTGCTTGGTGCATTCGGCTGCGGAGCTTTTTGCAACGATCCAAAAGCTGTAGCTAAGGCATATAAAGATGTGCTGAAAAATTTTTACGGTTACTTTAAGGTTGTTGAATTTGCTGTTTTTTTTGCAATGAATCTCAATCATATAATAATTTGGTATTCTCGAATGTTTTCAAATAATAAATTATAATATAGAAAGGAACAAAATATTATGTTAGATATGATATTGTTAAAAAATAAGGCACAAACATTTGCAGAAAAATTATTGCAGGAACATAATGACATGATATATGAGTTTTCTAATAAAGCATCAAAAATGCTTATAGAAAGTTTACAACAACATATTAATAATAAATATGCATCTGCTCAATCAAATGTAATTGACAATGATACGGTTAGACTTTTTGTAAGCTCAGACGCTTCATCTATTAATTTTGCTTTTGGAGGTCATTATTATTATGATTATAATTGGGATTATAAATATAGTGACCATTTATGCTATAAGCTTAATGATTATAATTATAACGTATTATCAAACACAGAATCTTATAAGAAACTAGGTCTGGTTTATTCTATATCAAGTTTAATAATAACACATTTAGAACTATAATGTACCCTAGAAACTGAACACAAAATTGCCAAAACATCGTGACAGTGGTA
>ENA-OUOW01000126-OUOW01000126.1-human-gut-metagenome-genome-assembly--contig:-NODE-126-length-81944-cov-9.891756_pt1 | contig 81944 bp, 71 predicted proteins | sample MGYA00237938_ERZ548769 | MGnify/ENA primary metagenome ERZ548769 (study PRJEB26490, sample SAMN05356870) | human gut metagenome | biome: terrestrial biome; feature: human-associated habitat; material... | reverse complement strand
AACTTCTGCCAGAACGTGAAGAAGTAATCACCGTTGCGCAAGACGGAATAACCGCAGCAAAAAGCACCCCCTCGGGCTCTGCCCGAGGGGGTGCTTGACATTGCCGGAAGCTCCTCCGGGGGTTTCCGGCATAAGACTTGCAGCTTGCTGCGTGCGGCGCGTCAGCCCTCGCCGGGCAGAAGCTTGCCATGCCGCCGCAGCACCAGAAATGCGATCACGCAGATGATGACCGACAGCAGCGAGCCCGCCGCCGTCGCCAGCCCCATGGGCAGCAGCGTCGCGGGGAAGAACCTGCTCGTCAGGTATGCGCCCGGTACGCGCACGAGCACCACCGCTGTGATGTTGTGCACGAACGACAGCTCCGAGCGGCCGATGGCGCAGAAATATCCGCTGAAGCAAAAGTGCACGCCGGCAAAGCAGCAGTCGAGGATATACCCGCGCAGATACGGCCCGCCCGCCGCGACGACGGCGGCGTCATGCGTGAAGAGCGCGACGACCGGTTCGGCGACGAACTGGATGACGACCGAGATGAGCACGCCGAAGCCGAACGCGACGGCGATGGCATACCACAGCGTCTGCAGCGCGCGGCGGGGCTTGCCCGCGCCGATGTTCTGCGCGCCGAGCGCCGACACCGTCGAGAGCATGGACGACGGCACGAGGAACAGAAAGCTGATGATCTTCTCCACGATGCCGACGGCGGCTGCGTCCGTGAGGCCGCGGCGGTTGGCGATGACGGTGATGAACAAAAACGCGATCTGGATCAGTCCGTCCTGCAGCGCGATCGGCACGCCGATGCGCAGAATGCGCCCCATGACCGCCCGCTGCGGGCGAAAATCGTCCCGCGTGAGGGCAATGCCGCCGCGCGCGCCGCGCATGACCGCGAGCGACACCGCCACGCTGACCGCCTGCGCCAGCGTTGTGCCGAGTGCCGCGCCCGCCGGGCCCATGTGCAGCGCGCCGATGAACAGGTAATCGAGCGCGATGTTCACCGCACACGCGACGGCGATGAAGTACATCGGGCGCTTGGAATCGCCGAGACCGCGAAAGACGGACGCGATGATGTTGTACGCCGTGATCAGCGGCACGCCGAGAAAGCAGATGCGCAGATACGCGACCGTGCCGGACACGGCCTCGGCCGGGGTGGACATGACCGCCGCGATCGGCCGCGCCAGCGCGAGCAGCAGCCCCGTGACCGCGATGCTCAGCATGAGAAACAGCGTCATCGTGTTGCCGGTGCAGCGCGCGGCGCGCTTTTGATCGCGCGCACCGACGGCCTGCCCGATCGTGACCGTCGCGCCCATGGCAAGACCGACGATCATGACCGTGAGCATATGCATGACCTGACTGCCGACGGACACCGCCGTCGTGCCGGACGCGTCGGCGTATTGGCCGATGATGAACAGGTCGGCCATGCCGTAGAGCGTCTGCAAAAAGTACGAAAACAGGTATGGCAGCGAAAAGCGAACGATGTTGCCGAAGACGCTGCCGGTCGTGAGATTTTTCTCCATGGTGTTTGCCCTCCCGACGAAACGTCAGAACGTCAGGCGCATCTGATACCACACGACGCCGCCGTGGGTGGAGGCCGACACGCCCTCACTCACGAAGCCGAACTTCGCATAGTAATGCACGAGCCGGTCCTTGCACGTGAGCACAAGGCCGCGCCGCCCCTGCGCGCGGGCGTCGGCAATGGCGCGCTCGAGAAGCTGTCCCGCATAGCCGTGCCGCCGGTAGTCGGGCAGTGTGTTCACGCCGAAGATCATCTGCCACGCGCCGTGCGCGTCGTGCAGGGATGCATCGGCATAGAGATCGTCCGTGAGGTCGGCGCGGTCGGTGACCATGCCGTCGATGAACGCGATGAGCGTGCCGCCGTCAAACATCAGCCAGAAGTGGCTGCCGTAGTGCGCCAGCCGGTCTGCGAGCTCCGCGCGCGTCGCGGCCTCCGCCGCGGGAAAGCACGCCGCCTCCACCGCCGCCACGGCGTCGAGGTCGGCGAGGGTCGCCGTGCGAATGATCCGGTCCATATTCATGCCTCCGTTTCGTCCAGCAGCAGCGCGGTCAGCTCCGCCACCGTGCGGCAGTAGTGCGGGCTGATGCGCTGCATCGTTTCAATGATGTGCGGCACTGTGTGCGTCCACCCGGCCGCAATGAAGTCCACGCCCGCGCGGTCTGCCATGTCCTTGCCGGGCTTGAGGTCGTCGATGACCACGAGCTGCTCCGGCCGCAGGCCGAGCGCGTGCTCGATCTGATAGATCGGCCACGGTGCGGGCTTGCGCCGCTCCGGGTCGTCGTCCCAGCCGTAGATGAGCTCCGGCGTGGGCAGGCCGTGCGCGCGGTAGTCGCGCAGGATCGTCTCCGGCACGGAGTGGCTCACGACGCAGATGTGCCCGCCCGCGGCATGATACCGCTGCAGTAGCTCGCGCATACCGGGGAAGGTGTCCGGCACGTGCGTGCGCGCGCGCTCCAGCCACGTGCGGTACTGAAAGTCCATCTCGCTGTCGGAAAAATGCAGAATGTCGCTGCACAGCGCGCCGAAGCCGGGCTCGAACGAGTAGGAAAAAAAGTCGTCGAGCGTCATGTGCACGTCCGGCCGCAGCGTTTTGAGCGCCTGCAAGAAGGCCGGGTAATTGACGGACGCGGTGCTGTTGACGACCGTGTCGTCATGGTCGAGCACCAGACATTGGTAGCGCACGGGCGACGCCTCCTTCGGGTTGAAATATGGATGCATTTTATCACACGGCGCGCGAAAATGCACGCGCGTGTACGAAAATGCCCGGACGAAGTTTTCCTCCGCCCGGGCTGATGCCTTGTACAGTTTGCTCAGAAGCTGCCGGCGGCCGTGCTTGCGCCCGCGCCCCAGAGCAGCACGCGCAGCACGCCGATGAGCGCGAGGTGCGCGGGATAATAGATGTAAAAGAGCTTGCCCATAGAGCGCCATTTGCCGCGTGTGCCGTCATAGCAGCGCAGCAGCGGGATGGCAAGGCACGTGCCGAGCTGCACGAGCGCATAGATCTTATCAATAAAGAAGAAATACACGAGCGCATACACGGCCGACCACACCATGAGCCAGCACATCTGGCGGCGAAAATTGCCCCGCGCCTGTCCCATGTATAGGATCGCCACCGCCGCGATGCAGCTCCAGTCCGACGGGAAGGTGATCACGCAGATCAGAAACGTCAGCACGAGCTTGACCCAGCCTTTCAGCCGCGCGTCGTCGTGGATGACGAGCAGCATGAGGCCCCACGCGAGCGACCAGACGACACCCGTCTGGTTGAACGGCCCGGTGGACAGCGGCAAAAACGGGATGCCGAAGCAGAAATCATACGCAAAGTGCGACACGACCGCGAGCGCGAACAGGCGCACAGCGTATTTTTTCACATCGTGCGTGTAGTGATAGCCCTCGACGACGAAAAACCACATGATCGGCGCCGTCACGCGGCCGAGCAGGTGCAGCAAAAGCACCCACCACGCGGTGCTGTACCCCGGCCAGAGCGTCCATGTGAGGTGGTCGAGCGTCATGGCGAGGATGGCGATGCCCTTGAGCGCATTGCCGCTCAGGGCCGGTCTGCGGGTCTGGAGCATAGGGTCACCTCCGGAAGAATCGGGTCATGCCTCCCGCACCGGGAAACACACCTCGGTCACGAATTCGTCGGGGTTTTGTGTCTCATGCGGGCTGACGTGGTAGATGTCGAACATCGGCCCGGCGCTCTCGTAGCCGTTGGCCGTGACCCACGCCGCGACGGCCGCGATGACGTCGCTGATCTGCGCGTAGCTGCCGCGGTACACGCAGCCGGCATACGTGACGGGCGGCAGCGTCCGGAACCGGACGTGCTCCGTGTCGGGGTAGCGGCCGCGGACGGTCTTACTCGCCTCGATGAGCACGTCGCGCTCTTTATATTCCTCGTCGAGGAACGTTACGCTGCAATAGCACGGGTCATCGGGTACGAGGGGCATGTGGTCGGTCTCGCGGCACAGCACGTCCCACACCGTGCCCTCGGCCTCGTAGCAGGGGATGGTCATGCGCACGCACGCGGCGTAACGCTCTGGCAGGGTCCTGATGGTCACATTGTAGTTCATGTCTGCTTCCTTTCTCAGCCGCTCACGGGCTGTGTCCAGAAGCCGCAGTTTCTGCGCCGTGTCGGCGGCAAGTGCCTCCAGCCGGGTGCGCTGCGCGGCCAGGCGCACATCGAGCGCCGCGCGGTCGTCATACAGACGCAGCAGCTCGCGCGTGTCGCTCAGGCCGAAGCCGAGCGCGCGCAGCGCGGCGATGCGTCCGGCGGTGATGAGCTGCCGCTCGCTGTAGTAGCGGTAGCCGGTCATGGGATCGACCTCCGACGGGGCGAGCAGCCCCACCTCATCATAGTGGCGCAGCATACGAACGCTGACTCTGGACAGTTTTGAAAATTCACCGATCTTCAGCATGGCGGTACCTCCGTGCCGGTCGTCATTTTTTGAGCTCACGCACAGCATAAGCCCTCTCACCGTGTCAGAGTCAAGGGGTCATTTTCTCTTTTTCAGCATAGCAAATCCGCGCCGCCGCGTCAATGCCCGCGGCGCAGAATGAAACCGCCCGCGGCAGCTTTGGCTGCCGCGGGCGGAAATGTCCGGCTGCGCGCGTCAGGTTTCGTCGGTCCCGGCCGTCTCGCCGAGGCCCGCATCGTCCTCCCCGAGGATGCCGAGCTTGCCAATGGCGTGGCGGCAGAGCGCGGTATACGTCTGCTCGCTGATGTCGTGCTCCATCTTGCAGGCGTCCTCCTCGGCGGTCTCAGCGTCCACGCCGAGCTCCATGAGAAACTTGGTCAGCGTGTGGTGCCGGTCGAGCATACGCGAGGCGATGTCCATCCCGCTCGGCGTGAGCGTGATGAGCCCGTCGCGATCCATGGTGATGTAGCCGTTTTCGCGCAGGCGCTTGGTCGTGTAGGTCACGCTCGGCTTCGTGACGCCGAGGTGCTCTGCGATGTCGATCGAGCGAATGTATCCGTGCCTCTGCTGCATCATCAGCATTGCCTCCAGATAGTCCTCCGCGGCTCTGAGTATCTGCATAGCGGTTTTCACCAACCTTTTCGTGAAATCCTTTTTAGGTTAGCACACTTTAACCAAAATTGCAAGAGACGCGGCATTTTTATATTTTTCTCTTGACATACGATGTTAGATGCGTTAAACTTTGGCATGGTTAAGTAAGTTTAACTTCTGTTAAACGAATATAACCAATCTTTTTTCATCTAAGGTTAGCACGCTCTAACCGTTTACCAGTGGAGGGATATCTATGATGCCGCTGAATCTCGCCAACATCGGCGAGGAGACACTGATTCTGAAAGTCGGCGGGAACCCGGAGATCAGAAAGCATTTGGCCGATCTGGGGTTTGTCCCCGGCGGGACGGCTACGGTCGTATCGGCGATCGGCGGGAATCTGATCGTGAAGGTCAAGGAATCCCGCGTTGCCATCAGCGATGAGATGGCACGCAAGATCATGATTTAAGGGAGGAAGTACGATGAAAACGCTGCGAGACGCCAAGATCGGCGAAACGGTCAAGGTCGTGAAGCTGCACGGTGAGGGCGCGATCAAGCGCCGCATCATGGACATGGGCATCACGAAGGGCACGGATGTGTACGTGCGCAAGGTCGCACCGCTCGGTGATCCGGTTGAGGTCACGGTGCGCGGGTACGAACTGAGTCTGCGCAAGGCCGACGCCGAGATGATCGAAGTTCAGGCGTAAACATCTGTAAGCAAAAAATATTTATTACATAAGGTAGGATCCCCCGAAGCAGAGGAGAATATCACAAAGGAGCATCCGAATGGAAAAGCAAATCAAGATTGCCCTAGCCGGTAACCCGAACTGCGGCAAGACGACGCTGTTCAATGCGCTGACCGGCTCCAATCAGTTTGTTGGCAACTGGCCGGGCGTCACGGTCGAGAAAAAGGAAGGCCGGCTGAAAAAGCATGACGACGTTGTCATCATGGACCTTCCCGGCATTTACTCGCTCAGCCCCTACACGCTGGAGGAGGTCGTCGCCCGCAACTACCTGATCGACGAGCGGCCGGACGCCATCCTCAACATCGTCGACGGCACGAACCTTGAGCGCAACCTGTACCTGACCACGCAGCTGACCGAGCTGGGCATCCCGGTGGTCATGGCCGTGAACATGATGGACATCGTGCGCAAGAGCGGCGACCAGATCAATATCAACCAGCTCTCGCAGCAGCTCGGCTGCAAGGTCGTGGAGATCTCGGCCCTGAAGGGTGACGGCGTCATGGCCGCGGCGGAGGCCGCCATCGAGGCCGCCAGATCCACCAAGACCGTGCCGATGCACACGTTCTCCGGTCCGGTCGAGCACGCGATCGCCCACATTGAGGAGGCGGCCGTGCACAAGCTGCCGGAAGAGCAGCAGCGCTGGTACGCCATCAAGATCTTTGAGCGCGACGACAAGGTGCTCGCCAAGCTCCACATCCCCGAGGATGTGCACGCGCACATCGAGGCGGACATCAAGGCCGCCGAGGAGGAGCTCGACGACGACGCCGAGTCCATCATCACCAACGAGCGCTATGTCTACATCGCGGAGGTCATCCGCGCCTGCTACCGCAAGAAATCCAAGGCCACGCAGTCTGCGTCCGATAAGATCGACCGCATCGTCACCAACCGCTGGCTGGGCCTGCCGATCTTCGCCGTGGTCATGTTCCTCGTCTACTGGGTCGCCATGGTCGCCGTCGGCGCGCCCGCGACCGACTGGGCCAACGACGGCGTGTTCGGCGACGGCTGGCACCTGCTGGGCATCGGCTCGGGCGCCTATAACGACGCCAACGACGAATACACCGCCGCGACAGAAGCGGTCGACGCGTTCCTGGGTCTCGACACCGAAGCCGAAGACTTCGACGCCGACGCCGCGCTCGCGGACATGAAGGACTTCGTGCCGAGCTCCGACACCGCGACCGTCACGGTCGAGGACGAGGAGACGCTGGCCGAGAACGAACTGACCGCTTACTACGACACGATCCCCGATGACGCCGACGAGGACAGCACCGTCGCCATGACGTATCTGGACGCGGTGAAGTATTTCGAGCAAAACGGCTTTGACGCGCCCGATCCGGCCGATTACGGCGTCTGGGTCCCGGGCATCCCGGTCCTGATCGGCAACGGTCTGGAAAAGGCGGGCTGCGCCGACTGGCTCAGCGGTCTGATCCTGGACGGCATTGTCGCCGGTGTCGGCGCGGTGCTCGGCTTCGTGCCGCAGATGCTTGTCCTGTTCTTGATGCTGGCCTTCCTTGAGGCCTGCGGCTATATGTCCCGTATCGCCTTCGTGCTCGACCGTATCTTCCGCAAGTTCGGTCTGAGCGGCAAGTCCTTCATCCCGATGCTCATCGGCGTCGGCTGCGGTGTGCCGGGCGTTATGGCTTCGCGTACCATTGAAAACGAGCGTGACCGCCGCATGACGATCATGACCACCACCTTCATCCCCTGCGGCGCGAAGGTGCCGTTCATCGGCATGATCGCCGGCGCCCTCTTCGGCGGCAGCGCATGGGTCTCCACCTCCGCGTACTTCATCGGCATGGCCGCCATCATCATCTCCGGCATCATGCTCAAGAAGACCAAGATGTTCTCCGGCGATCCGGCTCCGTTTGTCATGGAGCTGCCGGCCTACCACTGGCCGACGCTCGGCAACGTCCTGCGCTCCATGTGGGAGCGCGGCTGGAGCTTCATCAAGAAGGCCGGCACGATCATCCTGCTGTCCACGATCTTTGTCTGGTTCACCACGTACTTCGGCACGGTCGACGGCACGTTCCGCATGCTGTCCGAGGACGAGATCGACCACTCCATCCTCGCTGCCATCGGCGGCGTGCTCGCCTGGATCTTCAAGCCCCTCGGCTGGGGCAACTGGCAGGCGGCAGTCGCCTCCATCACCGGCCTTGTCGCCAAGGAGAACATTGTCGGCACGCTCGGCATCCTCTACGGCGGCGGCGACGGCAGCGTGTACCAGAACATCGCGGCTGCCTTCAACGGCATCAGCGGTTACAGCTTCCTGGTGTTCAACCTTCTGTGCGCTCCGTGCTTCGCGGCCATCGGCGCCATCAAGCGCGAGATGAACAGCCAGAAGTGGACCTGGTTCGCCATCGGCTATCAGTGCGGCTTTGCTTACCTGTGCGGCCTGATGATCTACCAGTTCGGCTGCGCCTTCACCGGCAGCCTGAACATCATCGGCCTCATCTGCGCGGTCCTGGCGCTGGCCGGCATCATCTACATGCTGGTGCGTCCGTACAAGGAGGCCACCACACTCAAGGCCTGAGCCTTGCTGAATTTCGCAAACGCAAAGGAGTGAATACCTATGCTGCACTGGATCGGTGCAAACCTCTCTACGATTTTGATTTCGATCTTTCTCATTGCCATTGTCATCCTAATTTCCCTTTCCCTGATCCGCCAGAAGCGGCAAGGGCGCTCCTCCTGCGGCGGCAGCTGTGCCCATTGCGGTGCACAGTGCCATAGCTGCCACCCCAAAAGGCAGTGACACCCCCACATGGACAGACAGAGACTCCTACTCTGTCTGTCCTTTTTTTCAGAATCCTCGCAGCCTTTCGCCGCAGCAGCGGCGAAAGAAAGTCCAATCATTTTCTTCGGCGACATGTGCGGCGAAGAAAATACCTCTCGGCCTGCAAACGTGCGCGCCGTTCGTCTTGGGCGGACGGCGCGTGCGCTGCAGTCAGGCCGCAAATCCCCTTGTCAAAAAGTATTACTTTTTGACAGGCGCAGACAGAGACTCCTACTCTGTCTGTCCTTTTTTTAGAATCCTCGCAGCCTTTCGCCGCCGGCAGGCAGACCCTTAACAACATTTTCAGGCGTTTCTTCACAGATTCGTCACCCTTTTTCCGAGAACTTCTTTACAATGGAGGCGTCTATCCTGTCAGGACTGCGGCGCAAGGCCGCAGGGAAAGGAAACCTACCGCCATGAAAATTCTCAAACGGGTTCTGCCCATCGTGCTTGCCGTGTGTCTGCTGGCAAGTCTCGGCGCGGTGTCGGCCATCGACGCCGGTGAGACGCGCACCGTCATCGGCGCAGACCTCACGGACGACCAGATCAAGACCGTCTACAAGACCTTCGGCATCGAGCGCGGCAGCGTCAAAGAGCTGACCGTCACGAATCAGGACGAGCGGCAATACCTCAGCGGTGTCATCAGCGACGCGCAGATCGGCACGAAATCCATCTCCTGCATCTCCATCGAGGTGCTTGCCGCCGGAAAAGGCATGACCGTCAACACGTCGCACATCACCTACTGCACGAGCCAGATGTACATCAGCGCGCTGGCGACTGCCGGCATCATGGACGCGAAGATCAGCGTGGCTGCGCCGTTCGACGTCTCGGGCACTGCGGCGCTGACCGGCATCTACAAGGCGTATGAGGACATCACGGGCACGAAGCTCGACGAGACTGCCAAGGCCGTCTCCTCGCAGGAGCTGGCGACGACGGCGGAGCTCGCGCAGGCCATCGGCGACTATGACTCGGTCGAGATCGTCAACGAGCTCAAGCTCATCCTCAACGAGACCAAGGACATGACCGACGCTGAACTGCGCGCGAAGATCCGCGAGATCGCCGCCGAGTACAACGTCACGCTCACGGACGACCAGATGACCCAGCTCGTGAACCTCTGCCGCTCGCTCGAAAAGCTCGACACGAACGCCCTGCTCTCGAAGGTGCAGGCCGTGCAGGACACGCTCAAGCAGCTCGCCGGCGCCAAGGAGAAGGTCGCCGCCTTCACCGGCAAGGTCAAGGACGTGATCACCGCTATCGGTGATTTCTTCGACCGCGTCATCGCGTTCTTCCGCAAGTAAATCCGGATATAATATAGGAATCCCGCCCGCAGGCAGCGCCTGCGGGCGGGTTTTTGCATACCAAAGCGCGGGCGGTGCATCAGCACCGCCCGCAGAAGCAGCTACATAAGAAACAATATGCTGCCAGCCTTAGCAAGCATCTACAATCGTCTCTCCCCATATATCCTTAAGCGTATTTCCATTGATACGTGCATTTTCAAACAACTCTCGACAAGAGCCAAATGCCTGCGTATTGTCAAAATCGTCGCTCAAATACGAACGGCCTTCCTTTGTGTGTGAAATCCAATAATCCCTTCCGCGATACGAAAAATGGATTTCTCTCCCGTGCACGGTCGCGTTATGCCTGACCGCCTCATATGTCTCCCAAACCGGGTCACTCCACTCTGGTATTGCGGCTTGTTGAATGACATTCATCAACAGTGTGCCATCAACACAAACTTGCTCGCATAATTCTTCCAACGAGTTCCGCTGCTGAGGCATCGCATCTGTGGTCACAAAACGATACCGGAAGCCGAATAAAGATTGACGCCTTTCAAGTGTGTAGAATTCAGATCGATAACAAAACACAAGGAAAGTATGTTGCTGCAAATACATCTTAATTTCCTGTATCGTCACACACTTCACCTACAATTATGTTCTTCTACTGTTCGTCCCTGCAATGCAAATTATACGCGGATTGCAGGCAGACTTTCTGATGCTTGGGGAGTACCTGAAGCAACGCCTCATACACTTCCTCATAAAACTGGATGCGCACAAACCCAGGCTTTGTCCTGAGAGAATTGATGCGATTTGCTGGACTCTTGCCCTTATACTTCGGCAGTGGCCCGTAACTCAAGTAAATCCACCAGCGAGTTGTTCCGGTTGTCGTTGCATAATCCATGCCGACGATGCAGCGATCATAGTACTACACAAAACTTTTACGAAAGGGACACTTGCAAACCAGATGATCCGGATACAAATACATGTAATGACACATGCGAAGGAACCAAATCGCACTCCATAGACAGGCGCCCCACATAAAAATCGCAAACAGCAGATAAATACCTTTGCTCCACTCGCGCCATCCACTACCGAACACCGTGATTGCCCACAGCAGAATCACAAGCATTTCTGTACCCAGTCCAGCGAACGCCGTCGGAACACATTTGTATCTTTTCATTTTTATTGGCTTCCGAGCGCTTCCTTTCCTCACGGCATGCATGGCGTCATTTTTCCAGCGCGGCGAGCTTCTCGCGGCGGATGCGTCCGGCGTCCCGGCGGACGAAGTACGCGGGGATGAGGATGAACACCGCGCTCACGGCCGCGGCCAGAAACAGCTCATACGGGTAGAGGTAGCTGCCGGCATAGCTCGGATATTTGGCGAGTACCTCCGCCGTCGGCTCGAGCGCGACGGCCCGGATGATGAGCGGGTCGATGATGCTTGCAAGCACCATGGGCAGCATGATGTAGATGACCATCTTCACACTCTGTGACGCACCGGCGCGTCCGGCGGGCGTATAGTCGCGCGATGAGGCGGTGAACAGCCCCGCCATGGCGAGGTTTCCGGCCATGATGCACGTGCCGCCGACGCACAGCAGCGGCATGGCGTGGCCGAGGAATTTGATGCTGTAGGCGATCAACCCGCCGAGCACCTGCATGACGGCCACGGGGTAATAGAATTTCTCCTTGCCGAAGCGGTCCATGGCCTTGCCCGCGAGCACGGACAGCACTGCTGAGGCGAGCACGACGATGCCGATGGGCAGGATGTAGTTGTCGATGCCGAGCGTGACCTCGACGAGTGAGATCATGTACGGCTGCCACAGCTGCATGGCAAGGCCCGAAAACATCATGCCGAGAAAGCAGATGTAGATCATCTTGTTGGCGCGGATGTTTGCCGGGCGGAAGGCGTAGAGCACGTCGCGCAGGTACGTGTCGCCCTGCACGGGGCGCAGGGCCGGACTGTCGCGGAAGATGCACAGGCCGAGCACGCCGGCCGCGCTCGTCAGGCCGCCGAGCACGAGGAAAAAGCCCGTCCAGTTGCCGTGCACGGTCATGCCGTCAAAACCCGCGAAGATGACGATGAGCGCGACGATCGGCAGGATGCTCAGCACGATGTCCACGACGCCGCGGTTCGTGACGTCGGTCACGTCCGTGACCCAGGCGGAAAAGGCCGAGTCGTTGGCCGTGCTGCCGATGGCGGACATGACGCAGTCCATGACGACGAAGAGCGTCACCGCGAGACCGACGCTGCCGCCGACCTGCCCGTTGCCGAAGAGCGCGAACGCCGCCGTCGTGATGCCCCAGAGGATGTAGCCCCAGCAGACGAAGGCGCGGCGCTTGCCCACGCGGTCCGACCACGCGGCGCTGAAGATCGTCGCGAGCGCGGCAGCGATGGCGCTGGCGGCAACGGTCGCGGAGGTCGCCCAGCCGGCGGCCGTGATATTTTTTTGAATGTAGGTGGAGAAGTAGACGTTTTCGACCATCCAGGCGATCTGCCCGATGAAGCCGAACACCAGCAGACTCGTCCAGACGCGCGCGCCGAGCGGCGTCGCCTTTTTGACGACCAGAGTATCTTTCATAGCGTGCCTCCCTCTGTCCGGTGCGGACACAAGAAGGATACCATGCGCGCCGGAAAACGGCAACCCGTTTCCGGCGCTGCGGCGGCTGTGCGGGGCGGAAAAAATTTTTTCAAAAATTTTTTCTTTCTTTGCATTAAAAACGAAAGCTGGCGCATTATTACGACAGAACGGAAACAAATTAGATTTTCGTCAGACAGAGCACGCTTTCCTCTTAAGGTTGTTTACCGGTTATTTACAACTTTACCCCACACACACAAACTTTTGCTTGCTCTGCGGCGCCTGCGCGACACACACGCGTGGGCGCATTCTTTTTTAAATGCCGCGTTCCGGTCTGCGCTTTTCCGAGCAGACTGCGCCCCCGGAGAAAAGTGCTCTGCGCTCGCCCGGCCGCGCGCCGGGGCGGGGAAAACCGGCCGCATACGCAGCGGCACAGACGCGCCCAAGACGCGAAAAAGGCTCGCCCAATCGGGCGAGCCTTGTTCGGTGCAATGATTGCAATTCACACAGCGCGGGTGACCTTGCCGCTGCGGAGGCAGCGGGTGCATGCGTAGACGTGCTGGGGTTTGCCGTCCACGATGGCCTTGACGCGCTTCACATTGGGTTTCCAAGTGCGGTTGGAACGGCGGTGAGAGTGGCTCACCTGAATGCCGAAGCTCACGCCCTTGTCGCAAAACTGACATTTTGCCATTGGTTGAAGCACCTCCTTCTCTAATATCTGCGAGAACAGCTTTCTCATAATAGCAGAAACCATGACCGATTGCAAGATGATTTTCACATTTTCTGCGCATTTTCTGCCGCGCAGCCGGAAAAATCCCCGCCGCGGCGCAAAAGCCGTTGCCAAATGCCGCTGTGTTCGCTACAATAGAATACGGGGGAGCAGACGCTCCGCCCGTATGATCACAGCTTCCCGCCGCCGTGCGCGGCGTTGTCAGAAAGGAGATGCGCACCATGGGCGCACCGCGTTATACCGTACCGCTGCAAAAGATCGTCACCGAGCAGGGGCTGACCGTCCTGCACGCCGCCGCCGATTACGACGCGCGCGCGATCAGCACGGCCGATGTCAACCGGCCGGGGCTGCAGCTTGCCGGCTTCTACAACTATTTTGACCCCGAGCGCCTGCAGATCATCGGCCGCGTCGAGAGCACGTTTCTCGAGACGCTCACATCCGCGCAGCGGCGCGAGCGGTTTGAGACGTTCATGCGCTATAACATCATCGGCCTTGTCATCTGCCACGGCATGGACCCGTTCCCGGAGTGCCTGGAGATGGCGGAAAAGTACGACCGCAACCTCTTTCTCGTGCGCAAGGACACCTCGGAATTCATGGCCGACCTCATCGCCTCGCTCTCGAGCTATCTTGCCCCGCGTCTGACGCAGCACGGCGTGCTCGTCGAGGTGTTCGGCGAGGGCGTGCTCATCACGGGCGACAGCGGCGTCGGCAAGAGCGAGACGGCGCTCGAGCTCATCAAGCGCGGTCACCGGCTCGTCGCGGACGACGCCGTGGAGATCAAGCGCATCAACCGCACGACGCTCATGGGCTCTGCGCCCGAGATGATCCGCTATTATATGGAGCTGCGCGGCATCGGCGTGATCGACGCGCGGCAGATCTACGGCGTCGGCGCGGTCAAGCCCGAGACGCGCATAGACCTTGTCGTGCAGCTCGAGCCGTGGGAGGACGGCAGGGCCTATGACCGGCTGGGACTGACGACAGAGTATTGCGAGATCCTCAACGTGCGCGTGCCGTGCGTGACGATCCCGGTCGGACCGGGACGCAACCTCGCCGTGATCCTCGAGCTTGCCGCGATGAACAACCGCCAGAAGGGCATGGGCTACAACGCGGCGCAGAAGCTCGCCGCCGAGCACGACCGCGGCATCGACCTCGGCATCGGATTTTGACCCGGAAAGGACAGAACGAACACTATGGCAAATTTGGATCTCATCGTCCGGGCGCTGCGCACGCAGTGTCCGGGACTGGAGATATTGGAACACGAACCGATGCGCGCGCACTGCTCGTTTCGCATCGGCGGACCGGCGCGTGCGCTGGTGCGCCCCGCGTCCGCGGAGGAGACGGCGGCCGTGTGCCGCATCGTGCGCGACGGCGGCGCGCAGCCGCTCATCATCGGCAACGGCACGAACCTGCTCATCACCGACGGCGCGCTCGAGCGCATCGTCGTGCAGATGGGCGACAATATGGCCGCTGTCACGCAGCCGGACACGACGCATCTGAGCGCGGGCGCGGGCATCCCGCTGGCACGGCTGGCGCAGGCGGCACTGGGCTGCGGTCTTGCGGGGCTGGAGTTTGCGCACGGCATCCCCGGGTCGCTGGGCGGCGCGGTGTCGATGAACGCCGGTGCCTACGGCGGCGAGATGAAGGACGTCGTCGTCTCGACGCGCTACCTTGACGGGCAGCTGTGCCTGTGTGAGGCGCACGGCAGCGCGCATGACTTCGGCTACCGCCACAGCGCATTTTCCGACACAGACTGCGTCCTGCTCGGCAGCACGCTTGCGCTCACGCCGGGCGACCCGGCGGACATTCAGGCGCGTATGCGCGACCTGAGCGAGCGCCGCCGCAGCAGACAGCCGCTCGACCTGCCGAGCGCCGGCAGCACGTTCAAGCGTCCGGTGGGTGGCTATGCCGCCGCACTCATCGATCAGGCCGGGCTCAAGGGCTACACGGTCGGCGGCGCGCAGGTGAGCGAAAAGCACGCGGGCTTTGTTGTCAACCGCGGCGGCGCCACGTTTGACGATGTGCTGCGGCTTATGGACGATGTCCGCAGCGCGGTGCTGCGCACGTCCGGCGTGGAGCTCGAGCCGGAAGTGAAGATCATCCGGGGGTGATGGGATGGAATTTCTGATCGTATCGGGGCTGTCCGGCGGCGGCAAGAGCCGCGCGGCCGACGTGCTGGAGGATCTGGATTTTTACTGCGTGGACAATATGCCCACGGCACTGCTGACGAAGTTTGCCGAGCTCTGCCTCGCCACGCGCGGCCGGTATGAAAAGGTCGCGCTCGTGACGGATATCCGCAGTCAGGAGAGCTTTACCGAGCTCTTTGCCGCGCTTGACGAGCTTGCGGACATGGGCGTGGATTACCGCATTTTGTTCGTTGAGGCGTCGGAGAGCGCCATCGTGCGCCGCTATAAGGAGTCGCGCCGCCCGCACCCGCTGCAGGCCGAGAGCCGCTGCTCCCTGCCGGAGGCCGTGCGCCGCGAGAGCGAGCTGCTCGCCCCCGTGCGTGAGCGCGCAGACTATGTCATCAACACCACGGGCCTCACGCTCTCGATGCTGCAAAAGCGCATCTGCGAGATCTTTGTCGACGGCGGCACGCGGCGCGATATCCTCATCAACGTCGTGGCCTTCGGCTTCAAGTACGGCATCCCGATCGACGCCGATCTGGTGTTTGACGTGCGCTTTCTGCCCAACCCGTATTATGTGGAAAAGCTCCGGCCGCTCAGCGGCATGGACGACGAGGTGCAGGAATATGTCCTGCGCAGCGACGTGGCGCAGCGTTTTCTCGAAAAGCTCACCGGCATGATCGATTTTCTCCTGCCGCAGTACGCTGCCGAGGGGCGCTATGCGCTCACGATCGGCATCGGCTGCACCGGCGGCCAGCACCGCAGCGTGGCCGTGGCCAAGGCGCTGACGGATTATCTCGCCGCGCGCGACGCGAACGTCCGTCTGCGCAACCGGGACTTCCCGAGAACCTGAGCGGAGGCGCACCATGTCCTTTGCAACCGAAGTGAAAAACGAGCTGTGCCGCGTGCCGCTCAGCCGCCATTGCTGCGCCGTGGCCGAGGCCTACGGCGTGCTGCTGTACTGCCACACGTTCACGACGCGGGAGATCCGCATCGTGACAGCGTGCGACGCCTTTGCCGAGCGGCTGCCGAAGCTGTTCCGGCGCGCATTCGGCGCGCATTTTGTGCTCCCGGTCACGGAAAAGGCCGGCGGCCGCCATGTGCTGACCATCACCGACCGCGCTGCCATCGAGACGGTGTTCGCCGCCTTCGGCGCGGATCTGTCGCGCACGGTCGCGCACCACATCAACCTCGGCGTGCTGGAGAGCGACTGCTGCAGGGCGTCGTTCCTGCGGGGCGCGTTTCTCGCCGGCGGCAGCGTCACAGACCCGAGCAAGAACTACCATCTTGAGCTCATCACGGCGCACGCGAGCGTCAGCCGCGAGGCGGCCGCCCTGCTCACGGAGCTGGGCTTTGCCGCGCGCAGCATCGACCGCGGCGCCAACACCGTGCTCTATTTTAAAAAGTCCGAGGCCATCGAGGACTTTCTGACCAAGATCGGCGCGCCCTGCGCCGCCATGGACATCATGTCCGCCAAGGTGGAGAAGTCCATGAACAACTCCATCAACCGCAAGGTCAACTGCGACACCGCCAACGCCGACAAGGTCGTGGCCGCGGCGCAGGAGCAGATCGATGCCATCCGCCGCATCGAGCGCGATTACGGGCTCGACGTGCTGCCGGAAAAGCTGCAGAGCGCGGCGCTGCTGCGCATTGCCAATCCCGAGGCCAGCCTTGCCGACCTCGCCATGCTCTCGTATCCGCCGGTGACGAAGAGCTGCCTGAATTACCGGCTGAAAAAACTCATGGAATTTCACATGGACGACTGAAAGGAACGCACGATGGGGTTTGCACATCTGCACGTACATAGTGAATACAGCCTGCTCGACGGCGCCTGCCGCATCGGGCCGCTCGTCGAGCGCGCCAAAGAGCTGGGTCAGACCGCGCTGGCGATCACCGACCACGGTGTCATGTACGGCGCGGTCGCTTTTTACAAGGCGGCGGTCGCTGCCGGCATCCGGCCGATCATCGGCTGCGAGGTCTATGTTGCCCCGCGCGGCATGACCGACCGCGTCCACGGTGTGGACGATGCGTATACGCACCTCGTGCTGCTCTGCCGCGACGAGACCGGTTACCACAACCTCTGCTATCTTGTGTCGGCGGCGTTCGAGCGCGGGTTTTACGGCAAGCCGCGCATCGACTGGCCGCTGCTGCGTGCGCACGCCGAGGGACTCATCTGTCTGAGCGGCTGCGTCGCGGGTGACATTCCGCGCGCGGTGCTGCGCGGCGATTATGAGGCTGCCAAGGCGCGCGCCGTGGAGCTGCAGGAGCTGTTCGGCGAGGGGAACTTCTACCTCGAGCTGCAAAACCACCGCATGACCGATGAGGCGCGCGTGCGCGCGGCGCTGCTGCGCATCCACCGGGAGACGGGCATCCCGCTCGCGGCGACAAACGACGTGCACTATATCAGAAAGCAGGATGCCTACGATCAGGACGTGCTGCTGTGCATCCAGACCGGGCAGACGCTCGACAGCCCCGAGCGGCTGCGCTTCCCGAACGACGAGTTCTACCTCAAGAGCGAGGCGGAGATGCGCGCGCTCTTTGACGAATATCCGGACGCTGTGGAAAACACGCAGCGCATCGCGGACCGCTGCCGGTTCGATTTCACCTTCGGGCACTATCACCTGCCGCGTTTCCTGCTGCCGGAAGGGGAGACGGACTCCGATGCCTATCTCACAAAGCTGTGCGAGCGCGGCTTTACCCGCCGCTACGGCGACCGGCCGGAGGTGCACGGGCGCATGGAGTATGAGCTCGATATGATCCGGCGCATGGGCTTTGTGGACTATTTTCTCATTGTCAGCGATTTCATCGGCTACGCCAAGCGCCAGCGCATCCCCGTCGGTCCCGGGCGCGGCAGCGCGGCCGGGAGCGTCGTGTCCTACTGCCTCGGCATCACGGACGTCGACCCCGTGCAGTATAACCTCTACTTCGAGCGCTTTCTCAACCCCGAGCGTGTGAGCATGCCGGATATCGACGTGGACTTCTGCGTGCAGCGGCGCGGGGAAGTGATCGACTACGTCATCCGCAAATACGGCGCCGACCACGTGGCGCAGATCGTCACCTTCGGCACGATGGCGGCGCGCGCCGCCGTGCGCGATGTCGGCAGGGTCATGAACCTGACCTACGCCGAGACCGACGCCGTGGCCAAGGCCATCCCCGGCGGCATCAACACCACGCTCGACGAGGCGCTGCAGCAGTCGAAGCCTCTGCGCGCGATGTATGACGGCGACGAGCGGCTGCACCGGCTCATCGACACCGCCCGCGCCATCGAGGGTATGCCGCGCCACGCGTCGACGCACGCGGCGGGCGTGGTCATCACCGAGCAGCCGGTGTACGCCTATGTGCCGCTGGCGAGCAATGACGGCGCGCTCGTGTGCCAGTATCAGATGACGACGCTCGAGGAGCTCGGGCTGCTGAAGATGGACTTTCTCGGCCTGCGCAACCTCACCGTGCTCGAGGACGCGGCGCGCCGCGTGCGCCGCCGTGTGCCGGAGTTTCAGGTCGAGCGCATCCCGCTCGACGATAAGAAGACGTTTGATATGCTCGCCGCCGGGCGCACCGTCGGCGTGTTTCAGCTCGAGAGCGCGGGCATTACCTCCGTGTGCATGGGTCTGCGCCCGCGCAGCATCGAGGACATCACCGCCGTCATCGCGCTCTACCGTCCGGGCCCGATGGAGAGCATCCCGCGCTTTCTCGCCTGCTCGGCGCATCCGGAGCGCATCACCTATCAGCACCCCCTGCTCGAGCCGATCCTCGCCGTGACCTACGGCTGCATCGTCTATCAGGAGCAGGTCATCGAGATCTTCCGGCAGCTGGCCGGGTTCTCGCTCGGTCAGGCGGACATGATCCGCCGCGCCATGTCGAAGAAAAAAGAGGCCGTCATCACGGCCGAGCGCGCCGCCTTCGTGCACGGCGACCCGGAGCGGAGCATTCCCGGCGCGGTGGCCAACGGCGTGCCCGAGCAGACCGCCAACGCGATCTATGACGAGATCCTTGCCTTTGCAAGCTACGCCTTCAACAAGGCGCACGCGGTGTCCTATGCCATCGTGTCTTACCGCACGGCGTATATGAAGCGCAACTACCCGCACGAATACATGGCGGCGCTGCTGACCTCCGTGCTCGACAACACGCCGAAGGTCACGGAGTACATCGCCGAGTGCCGCGAGCTGGGCATCCGCCTGCTGCCGCCGGACATCAACGCGTCCGACGCCGACTTCACCGTGGAAAACGGCGACCTGCGCTTTGGTCTCGTGGCAATCAAGGGCGTGGGGCGCGGACTCATTCAGGCGCTCATGCGCGAGCGGGAGATCGGCGGGCCGTTCACGGCGTTTGACGAATTCTGCCGCCGCATGAACGGGCACGATCTCAACCGCCGCGCCGCCGAGAGCCTCATCCGCGCCGGCTGCTTTGACCGCATGGGCTATAAGCGCAAGGCGCTCATGCAGTCGGTCGACCGCGTGCTGGGCGGTGCCGCGAGCGAGAGCCGCATGAACCTCACCGGCCAGATGAACCTCTTCAGCACGCCGGATGACGGGGGAGAGCCCGCCGACACGACACAGCTCGTGCTGCCGGACGTGGAGGAGTTCACCCGCGCCGAGCTCATGGCCATGGAGCGCGAGACCACCGGTCTCTATCTCACCGGCCACCCGATGGACGCGTACCGCACCCTTGCGCAGCAGGCGAAGGCCGCGCCCATGGGCGACATTCTGGCGAGCTTTCACGCGCCGGATTCCGCCCCGCACCGCTACCGCGACGGGCAGCGCGTGGTCATCGCCGGCATCTGCACCGCGAGCCGCGAGCGCGCCACGCGCAAGAATACGCGCATGGCCTACCTCCAGCTCGAGGACGACAGGGGCAGCATGGAGGTCATCGTCTTTTCGCCTGCGCTCGATGCCTGCCGCGACCTGCTCGCGCAGGAGACGCCCGCGCTGTTCGTTTCGGGGCGCATCTCGACGCGCGACGAATCCGACCCTCAGCTCGTGGCGGATCAGGTCCTTCCGCTCAGTGAGCAGGGGCTCGAGAAGCTGTGTGCGCCGCCGCACCGCGACCCGCCGCCCAGACCCGAGGCACCGCCGCGCCGCAGACTCTGGGTGCGGCTGCCGACCCGGGAGCACCCGGCGCGCAAGCGCATCGAGCTGATCCTGCAAATGTTCCCCGGCGACGAGCAGCTCGTGCTCGTCTTTGAGGACACAGGCCGTCGCGCCGCTGCGCGCTGCTGCGTGCATCCTGCGCTCGTCGAGGAGCTGCGATCCCTCGCGGGGCAGGGAAACGTCGCCGTCACGGAGGAGAAAACGCGTTGACGCGGCGGGCATTATATGGTATACTAATCGCTAATTTATTTCCCGCCCCGGATAGGCACCGGGCGGGGAGACAACTCAGGAGTGTGATGATCCGCAATGGACGCTGGCCCTAAGCAGGATTTATGGAATCTTTTGCCTGTTATCATCGTGCTGCTCCTTGGTGCGGCCTATTTCGCCATCATGGAGACAGCCTTTTCATCCGCGAGCCGCATCCGGCTCAAAGCCGCCGCTGACCACGGCAACCGCCGCGCCGGCCAGGCGCTGTACGTGCTCGATCACTTCGATCAGGCGATCACGACGCTGCTGATCGGCACGAACATCCTGCACCTGACGATCGCGACGATCGTGACCGTGGCCGTGCAGCGGGTGTGGGGCATGTGGGCGGTCACCGCCGCGACGCTGGTCACGACCGTGGTCGTGTTCTTCGCCGGGGAGATGCTGCCGAAAAGCATCGCCAAGAAATACGCAGAGCGTCTGGCCATGGCCACGGCGCGTTCGCTGCGGTTTTTCATGGTGCTCTTTCAGCCCCTGTCCGTGCTGCTCACCGCCATCGGCAACGCTGCCGCCCGCTGCATCCGCGGCGAGCCCGCCGTGACCGTGACGGAGGATGAGCTGGCCGATATCATCGAGAACATGACCGACGACGGAGAGCTGACCGCCGAGCGCGGCGAGCTCATGAGCTCGGCACTCTCGTTTGCCGAGGTGCCGGTCGAGAGCGTCATCACGGCGCGTGTCGATGTCGCCGCCGTGGATGTGGACGACCCGCCGGAGGAGATCCTTGCCTACGTGCGCGAGCAGCGCCACAGCCGCCTGCCCGTGTACGCCGACAGCGTGGACAATGTCATCGGCATCCTGCAGATCCGCAAATACATCAAGGCCTGCATCAAAGCCGGCGGCAAGGCCGTGGACATCCGTCCGCTGCTCGACGAGCCGGTGTTCGTGCACCAGAGCACGCTCATCGCCGAGGTGCTGCCCGAGCTCAGCCGCCGCAAGGCAAATCTCGCCATCGTCACCGATAACTACGGCGGCACGCTCGGCATCGTCACCGTGGAGGACATCGTTGAGGAGCTCGTCGGCGAGATCTGGGACGAGGACGACGTCGTTGAGGAGTCGTTCGTGCCGCTCGGCGGCGGCCGCTATGAGGTCGATGCCGAGATGACCGTCGGCGAGGTGTTCGACCGCCTCGACTACACCGACCCAGAGGACGACGAGGAGCTGTGCTACAAGCTGCTCGGCGAGTGGACATACGAGCAGTTTTCCTACATCCCGCGCGAGCGGGAGGGCTTCCGCTATCACAGGCTCGACGTGCGCATCTCCGATATGCGCCAGAAGCGCATCGTCAAGCTCATCGTGCGCCTGCTGCCGGAGGAGCCGGACGAGGCTGCGGCCGCTGAGGCCGCCCCGGAGAAAGGGGGCGAGCCGGCATGAGCATCGTGTGGTATTTTGTCGCGCTCGTCGTGCTGATCGCGCTGTCCGCGTTCTTCTCCGCGTCGGAGATGTCCTATTCGTCGGCCAACCGTCTGCGGCTGGAAAACGCCGCTGAGGACGGCAGCCGCCGTGCCAGGGCAGCCGTCGGCATCCTCGACCACTATGACCGTGCCCTGAGTGCCATTCTCATCGGCAACAATCTGGTCAACATCGCCTCGTCGTCGCTCGGTTCCGTGATCGTGATCCTGCTCGCGGGCGAACAGTGGACGTGGGTGTCCACGGTCGTGCTGACGCTGCTGGTCATCATCTTCGGCGAGACGATGCCGAAGATCGTCGCCAAGCAAAACGCCAACGGCATCGCCCTGCGCAATGCCTATGTCATCCGCGCGCTGTCGATCGTGCTCTATCCCGTGATCTGGCTCGTGGTCGGTCTTGTGCACCTGATCACGCGCCCGCTGCGCGGCGACACCGGTGACGGCGACCCGGAGGAGGCTGCCTCGCAGGAGCTGCAGTCGATCATCGAGACTGCCGAGGACGAGGACGTGCTCGACGAGGACCGCAGCGAGCTGCTGCGCTCCGCGCTCGACTTTTCCGACATCAGCGCGAGCGAGGCCATGACCGCCCGCGTCGACATGGTCGCCATCGACATCGACGACGACTGGGACGAGATCCTGCGCGTCATCGACGAATCGACGTATTCCCGCCTGCCGGTCTATTCCGACAGTGTGGACAATATCATCGGATTTTTGTACCTCAACCGCTTTTTCAAGGCCATGATGGACGGCCGGCCGGAGGATCTGCGCGCGCAGCTCATCCCACCGTGCTTTGTCTACAAGACCACGCGCCTGCCCGACGTGCTGGCAAAGCTCCGCCGCGAGCAGAAGCACCTCGCCGTCGTCACGGACGAATACGGCGGCACGCTCGGCGTCATCACGATGGAGGACGTGCTCGAGGAGCTCGTCGGCGACATCTGGGATGAGACCGACGAGGTCGAGCGCGAGGTCGTTGCACGCTCCGACGGCGGGTATGAGCTCGACGGCGACATGACGATCTCGGACTTTCTTGAGCTGCTCGGCTGGAATGAGGACGCCCTGGACGATGCCGACAGCGCCACCGTCGGCGGCTGGACGCTCGAGCGCTTCGGCACGTTCCCGAAGCCGGGCGACAGCTTCCGGTACGAAAATCTCACCGTCACAGTCCTGGCCATGGACGGCCGCCGCGTCGAGCGTGTGCTCGTGCAGCCCGATCCGGCTTCCGACAAGGACGAATAAGTGCATATAACCCCGAGTCCGGTCTGTGCAAAAACTGCACAGACCGGACCTTTTTCTGTATGGAAAAGGTATCTTGTACCCGATGAGGGAAAATCTGCCCAAAAGGCGCAAGATGTGGCGATTTGTATCATAATTTCACTAATGCGTGAAAGATTTTGCACATCGAGCGTGCCAAAGTTTCATTTTTTGCTTGAAATTTACGCTCCGCGCAGGTATAATGAATGCATATTGAATCTTCTGAAGAGGAAAATTTCAAAAAGGAGAGAAACCATTATGAAGTTCAACAAAATCGTGGCGCTGGCTCTGGCCCTCGTCATGGTGTTTGCGCTGTGCGCCTGCGGCGGCGGCGACACCAACAAAAAAGACGATTCCGGTTCCACGGCCAAGGTCGACACCAGCACCGTCTCCGTCGGCGCAGTCGTCATCGCGCGTGATGATGTTCCGACCGACCAGATCTATGCGTTCGTGTCCACCATCTTCAATAACCTTGACGCCATCGCCGCTCAGCACGGCAAGGGCGCAGAGCTGAACCTCGAGGCTGCCGCCTCGGTCAAGGGCGTGCCGTATCACCCCGGCGCTGCCAAGTACTTCGAGGAGAAGGGCCTCAAGGTTGACGCGGTCAAGGACGGCGCCGGCACCGGCACCGCCGCTGCGCTCAGCTTCGGCACCGGCGGCGACACCGGCACGTACTACGGCTTCGGCAGCGTGCTGGCCAACTACGTCTCCACCAACTCTGACTGCAAGGTCACGGCGCTCACCTCCGGCGGCTCTCAGGCCAACGTTGAGGACCTGACCAACGGCAACGTCCAGATCGCCTTCGTGCAGAGCGACGTTATGAACTACGCCTACAACGGCCAGCGCCTGTTCGAGAGCCCGGTCACCGGCTTCTCCGTCGTTGCCCAGCTGTATCAGGAGCAGGTGCAGATCGTCACCACCAACCCTGACATCAAGACCGTTGCCGACCTCGCCGGCAAGAAGGTCTCCATCGGCGCAGCCGGCTCCGGCGTGTACTTCAACGCCATTGACGTGCTCAACGCCTATGACCTCAAGGAGAGCGATATCTCCGCCGTGTACCAGAGCTTCGGCGACAGCGCCGAGAGCCTGAAGGACGGCAAGATCGACGCCGCGTTCATCGTCGCCGGTGCGCCCACCACGGCCATCACCGACCTCGCCACCGCCGGTAATGTCTACCTTGTCAGCCTCGACGACAGCCACGTGCAGTCCCTGCTGTCCGCGTCCCCGTACTACACCGCCGCCACCATCAAGGCCGGCACCTATTGATGCCTGACCCGGTGATGCGCCGCATCCCGTAAATGTTCGCTACGGCGTCAGTACCCCTGACGCCGTAGTTTTTCCATTCTACCCGGAACGGAGGTTTCCTCTTATATGTCTGACACCAAAAAGACCGCAGCCGCTGCGGAAGCCGCTTCTCTGCAGGAGGATATGGACGCCGTCATGCGCAAGTATGACCGCGAGTCTGCCACCCGCATCTGGGCGGGTAAGCCCAAAATCGTCATTTCCGTCGTCATGGCGCTGTTCTCGGTCTACTGCATCTGGTCGACCCTGTTCAGCACCGCCGCGCTCGAGGTGCGCCTGACGGCATTCCTCGGCCTGATCATCATCATGGGCTATCTGACCTATCCCGTCAGCAAGAAGCACGTGCACGTCAATCGCCTGCCGTGGTATGACATCGTCATCATGGTCATCGGCGCGGCTGCGTTTTTCTACTACTGCTTTAACTACGATACGCTCATCAAGACGCTCACCAGCGCCGCCAAGATGACGCCGTTTCTCATCGCTGTCGGCGTGGCCGGCATTCTGACGCTTGCCGAGCTCTGCCGCCGCTGTGTCGGCGTACCGATCCTTGTGGTCGTCGGCGCACTGCTTGTATACACGTTCGTGAGTATGCTCAAGGGCGGCCAGACGTTTGATCAGGTGCTCGGCCGCGTGATCTACACGCTCTTTTTCGGCACGTCCGGCGTGCTGAGCACGCCCGTGCAGGTGTGTGCGAAGTTTATCGCGGTGTTCATCATCTTCGGCGCATTTCTGGAGCGCACCGGTATCTCGAGCTTCTTCATTGATCTCGCCAATGCCATTGCCGGCTGGACCTCCGGTGGCCCGGCCAAGGTCGCGGTCATCTCGTCCGCACTGTGCGGCATGGTGTCCGGCTCTTCCGTCGGCAACACCGTCACTACGGGCTCGGTCACGATCCCGATGATGAAGCGCACCGGCTACAAGCCCGAATTCGCCGGCGCGGTCGAGGCGGCGGCCTCCACCGGCGGCCAGATCATGCCGCCCATCATGGGTGCGGCCGCGTTCCTGATGGCCGAATACATGAATGTCACCTACGGCCAGGTCACCCTCTGGGCGATCCTGCCTGCCGTGCTGTACTTCGGCGGCATCTTCATCTCCGTGCATCTGGAGGCCAAGAAGCTCGGCCTGCGCGGCATCCCGCGCTCGGAGCTGCCCCGCTTCAAGTACCTCATGCGTAATGTCTACTTGCTGCTGCCGCTCGTGTTCTTGATCTGGGTGGTCACGGCAAACATCCGCTCGCTGCAGTATGCGGCCTCCATCGCCATCCTCATCTCCATCGCCGTGAGCCTTGTCGGTACGATCCGCGATGCTGCGGCCGAGGCAAAGGAGACCAAGACCGGCAGCGCCGCCGGCATCGCCGTCAAAAAGACCGGCCTGATGATCCTCGAGGCGCTCGAGGCCGGCGGCAAGGGCAGCATCACGGTCGCCGTGGCCTGCTCCATGGCCGGCATGATCGCGGGCTGCATCACCGTCACGGGTCTGGCGTCCAAGCTCATCAGCGGCGTCGTCGCCCTGAGCAGCAAGATCCCGAACCCGACGCTCTCGCTGCTGCTGGCGCTGTTTTTGACCATGCTCTGCTGCATCGTGCTCGGCATGGGCGTGCCCACGACTGCAAACTACTGCATCATGGCCTCGACCTGCGCGCCGATCCTCATCACGCTCGGCATTCCGAAGATCGCGGCGCACTTCTTCGTGTTCTACTTCGGCATCGTCGCCGACATCACGCCGCCGGTCGCGCTGGCTGCCTATGCCGGCTCTGCCATCGCCAAGTCCGACCCTATGAAGACAGGTATCAATGCGACAAAGCTCGCCATTGCGGCGTTCATCGTGCCGTACATGTTTGCGATGAACCCGTCCATGCTGCTCATGGATCAGGGCGTGCTCGCCGCAGTTCAGGTCATCATCTCGTCCTGCCTCGGCATCTTCGGTATCGCCGCCGCGCTCGAGGGCTACGTCGTCACACGCGCACCCTGGTGGCAGCGCATCCTGCTTGCCGCAGGCGGCCTGTGCCTGATCGACCCCAGGCTTATGACCGACCTTGTCGGTATCGCGGCGATCGTGATCGTCGTTGTGCTGCAGATCGTTTTTCGCAAGCGCAGCGCAGCTGCCGCGGCATAAAAAATCCGGAACCTTTTTCGCAGGAGCACGTCAGATATTTCTGGCGTGCTTCTTTTTGCACGTCGTGCGCCGCGCCGCGCGGGGCTTTACACGCGCGGGCCGATGGCGTATACTATCTCTGTACAAGACACGGAAAGGAGCAATCTGCATGAAACGAAGCATTGCGGTGCTCATATTGGCACTGGCGCTGGCGCTGACTGCCTGCGGCGGCCAGAAGGCGGCAGATGCACAGGCCGAGGCGAAGGACATCACGCTCTGCCCGACGTATGACAACGGTAAGGGCGGGTATTTTTCCATCACGCTGCCCGCCAGCTGGGGCGATCATTACGTGACCGAGTGCGGCGCGAACGACGGCGGCTATTACGTCGGCTTTTATGAAAAGACCGATCATGACAACGGGCTCGGCGGCTTTTTGTTTATGCTCGAGGTCTTTCCCACCGATTATGACTATACCGAGCTGCCGGAGTATCAGGCCATCTGCGGCCTGACGGTTGACGGGGCGAACTACAACCTCATTGCCGAGCTGCCGACCGATGTGCAGTTTGCCAACGAAAATGCGGATCTCTACCGCAGCATGTCCAACGATTTTTCGACCATCCTCAAGAGCCTGACGTTCTCCAAGGGTGTCACGCGCACGGAGGTCACCGCGCCGGTGCCGCAGTCTGAGAGCGACACGTGAGCAAATGATGAAAACGCCGTCTCCCGGCCGGGAGACGGCGTTTTTTGCGTTCTGGTGCGCTTTTGCCGTCCAGTACACATATTTTTCCGATAAACGTGCAAACTTTGTCATGTGTAGGTTCTGATGCAAGGCCTCACATGCGTCACAAAACGGCGGCCATTCCGCCGAGGAGGATGCCGAGATTATCCGACCAGATGTCCGGAAACTGACTGAGCGGCAGGGGATTTTCACCGCTGCCCGCCTCGATCGTGAAGCCGGGGCGGCGGAAGTCCTGAAGGAACCAGTCCTTGTAGCCCGCGTGGCCGGCCGCGTAGGGCGTCTCGGCCACGGCATAGCCGCTCGCGGCGGCAAAGCGCTCGGCGATGGCCTTGCTGCCGGGCACGTCATAGCCGTCGTACTGCCAGTAGATCACGCGCCCCTGCGTGTGGTACGACAGGGTGAGCTGCGGGTCGAGCGCGCGCGTGAAGCCGTACATGGCGAGACTCTCCGGCGCTGTCAGCGGCGCCGGACCGACATAGTCGCGCGGTCCGGGGCGCGTGTAGCCCGCGGCGAATTTGATCTCGCGCGCGGTGCTCCATCCGGCGGGGTACTGGAGGTTGAGGTCGATGCCGCGGATGTTCGCCTTCCAGCCGGACGGGAAGGGGATCGCGGGGTAATTCTGCGCGAGCGTGTACGCGGCATCGGTGCGCTCGCGGCTGAGTGCGCCGGTCACAAGGTCGATGCCGTCCGGGTCGACCGCCGGAGCGAGCACGAGCGTGACCTGCCGCAGCAGCGCGCGGATGTCCTGTTCGCCAAGCTCACCGTCGTCGCCAAGCCGGGCGCAGAGCTGCTCGCAGAACGTGAGCAGCAGCGGCGTCGTGATCCACTCGTTGGCGTGGTGCGCGGCGTTATAAAACACGCGTGGTTCGCCGCTGCCGAGCGTCAGATACCACAGCGGCTTTCCGAGCACGCTGCGCCCGAATTCCCCGATCGCAAGCGTGGGATAGCGCGCAGCCAGTCCGCGCACCACATAGCCGATGAGCGCCGAGGAGTACGGGATGCGCACCGGCGTGACCGGAAACGGCAGCGGCACGGTCACCGTCCGGCCGATCGGCAGACGCTCCGGGTCAAGGTAGGGGTTGGCCAGCCGAATGGCCTCCACGCTCGTGCCGTACTGCTGCGCGAGGGCGGAGAATGTGTCGCCCGCGCGCACGGTGCGCAAAACGAAGCCCGTGTAATACGGCAGCAGCGCGCGGTGCGTCTGTGCGCCCGCAATGCCGTCCGGAACGAGGGCGTTTGCCGCCTGAAACGCGCGCACGGCCGCTGCGGTCTGTGCGCCGAAGATACCGTCGAGCGCGCCCGGCATCTGTCCCGCGCGTTCGAGCGCGAGCTGCAGCAGCGCCACGAGTGCGCCGCGGTCGCCTGCTTTCAGGGTCTGTGTCATGAAAATTCCTCCGATGCATCGAATTACCAAAGCTGGTTCCGTACATCGTATGCGCGCCGCCGCAGGCATTTGCGCCCGCACAGGCAAACGAGCAAGAATGTTCCGCCGCTATTTTGCCCGAAAGCCGGCATACTGATACTGCACGCAAAAAAGGGGGGATTTTTTGCAGACAAAACCAAGGAGACTGTGCCGCACGGCCCTGCTCGCGCTCGCGTTTGCGCTTTGTATGGGCGTGGCTGCGCAGGCGGCGTCACTTGTGCCGCTCGGTCGGGCGGTCGGCATCCAGATGACCACGGCAGGCGTGCTCGTGGCGGATCTGGCCGAGGTGGACACGCCCGGCGGCACGTGCACGCCCGCAAAGGACGCGGGGCTGCGCCCCGGCGACGTGATCTGCCGCATGGACGGGCGGGAGATCGTGTCGTCGGCGGACTTTCTGGCGGCGCTCGACGCAGCGGGGGACACCGTGAGCGTGACCGTCCGGCGCGGCGGTGCCGAGGTCACGGCTGCGGTCACGCCCGCCGTTATGCCCGACGGCACGCGGCAGCTCGGGCTCTGGCTGCGCGACGGTGTGACCGGCGTCGGTACGCTCACGTACTACGATCCGGCCACGGGGCGCTATGGCGCGCTTGGCCACGGCATCGCGGATGAGACGAGCGGCGCGCTCATGCCGCTGCGCGACGGCAGCGTGCTCTCGGCCATCGTTGCGGATGTGCGTCCGGGCGGGCACGGCACGGCCGGTGAACTGGTCGGCAGCTTCGATGCCGTCGACCGCATCGGTGCGATCGAGCGCAACGGCCTGTTCGGTATCTTCGGCACGCTCGACGCGCCGCCGGACGGCACGCCTGTCGAGACCGCGCCCGCAAGCGACGTCAGGACCGGCAGCGCGACCATCCTGTCCACGGTCGCGGGCGACACCGTGCAGGCGTACACCGTGAACATCACGCGGGTCTATCACGACGGGGCGAGCACACGCTTTGCCATCACCGTCACAGACCCCGCGCTGCTCGCGGCGACCGGCGGCATCGTGCAGGGCATGAGCGGCAGCCCCATCCTGCAGGACGGCAGACTCATCGGCGCGGTGACGCACGTGCTGCTGGCAGACCCTGCCAAGGGCTACGGCGTGAGCATTGACGATATGCTCGCGGCGGCGCAGGCACAGGCAGCGTAAGCAGCAGGAGCGGGCGAGCGTGCGCGGGTGTTACCCGCGCACGCTTTGCATCTGTCTAGAAGCCGGAAAAAAGCCAGCCGCGGCGACGCCGTGGCTGGCTTTTTTGCTGTTTATGTGCGCTTTATGTGCGCTGCGCAGACGGTATGTCCTTGCGCTCAGCGCTTTTTCTTGTTGCCGAAGATGCCGCTGCGCGGTTCGCTCACGGCCTCGTTCATCGACTCGGCGTAGGCGTGCAGACGTTCCTTCTGCTCGGCTGTCATGTTCTTCGGCACCGTGATCGTGATCGTGACGAACTGATCGCCGCGGCCGCCCTTGCTCTGCAGGTACGGGATGCCCTTGCCGCGCAGACGGAACACGCTGCCCGGCTGCGTCCCCTCGGGGATGGTGAGCTTGACACGGCCGTCGATGGTCGGCACTTCGATCTCTGCGCCGAGCGCCGCCTGAGCGAACGACACCGGCATCTCCATGAGCACGGAGTTGCCGTCGCGCTCGAAGAGCGGGTGCGGCTTGACAAAGACCGTGATGAGCAGGTCGCCCGCCGGTCCGCCGTCGAGTCCGGCATTGCCCTTGCCGCGCAGATTCAGCGTCTGCCCGTCGTCGATGCCGGCCGGGATCTTGACCTTGATGGTCTGATTCTTGCGCACGGCGCCGCGTCCGCCGCAGCGCGGGCACGGCTGGTGGATGATCTTGCCGCGGCCGCCGCACTTTTTGCACGCGCCGCTCGTCTGCACCATGCCGAAGGGGGTGCGCTGCGTGGTGCGCACGCTGCCGGTGCCCTTGCAGTCCGGGCAGACCTCCGGCGTCGTGCCGGGGGCGCAGCCCGTGCCCTTGCAGTCCGGGCACTGCTCGACGCGGCCGACATTGATCTCCTTCTCGCAGCCGAACGCCGCCTCTTCAAAGGTGATGTTCAGGCGCACGCGCAGGTTTTCACCGCGGCGCGGGCCGCTGCGCTGGGTCTGGCCGCCGCCGAAGCCGCCGCCGAAAATGTCGCCGAAGCCGCCGCCGAAAATGTCACCGAAGATATCACCGAAGCCGCCGAAGCCGCCAAACCCGGCGCCGCCGGGGCCGCCGGCGGACGGGTCAAACGCCGCATGGCCGAACTGGTCATACTTCGCGCGCTTGTCGGGATCGGACAGCACCTCGTAGGCCTCGTTGACTTCCTTGAAGCGCTCCTCGCATTCCTTGTCGCCCGGATGCAGATCCGGGTGGTTGGCTTTGGCCAGCTTGCGGTAGGCTTTTTTGATCTCGTCCTCGGATGCGCCTTTTTCGACACCGAGCACTTCATAATAATCTCGTTTTTCAGCCATACATGAACCTCAACTGTCTATGGATTCCCCCGTGCGGGGGGTCAGAAAGCTCCAAATGCGGGCGCGCTTTTGTGGCGCGCCCGCGTTGCTTTGCCCGTAGTCGGGGGCGGGGTGTTTACTTCTTGTCGTCGTCAACGACGGTGTAGTCCGCGTCGTAGTACTGCTGGCCGTTGTCGCCGCCGTTGCCGCAGTCGCCCTGGCAGTTCGGGTCGCAGCCCGGGTTCGCGCCCGGCTGGCCGCCCTGCGGGTTGGCCTGCTGATACATCTTCTCGCTGAGCTTGTAGAACACCTGCGTCAGCGCCTCGGTCGCGGCCTTGATGGCTGCGGTGTCGCTGCCCTTGAGGGTCTCCTTGAGCTCGTTGAGCTTGCTCTCGACCTCAGCCTTCTCAGCCGCGTCGACCTTGTCGCCCAGCTCCTCGAGCGTGCGCTCGGTCTGGTAAACCATCTGGTCGCCCTGGTTGCGGGTGTCGATCTCTTCCTTGCGCTTGGCGTCCTCGGCAGCGTACTGCTCAGCCTCGCGCACGGCCTTCTCCACGTCCTCCTTGGACATGTTGGTGGAGGAGGTGATGGTGATGTGCTGCTCCTTGCCGGTGCCGAGATCCTTGGCCGAGACGTTCACGATGCCGTTGGCGTCAATGTCGAAGGTGACCTCGATCTGCGGCACGCCGCGGCGCGCCGGAGCGATGCCGTCGAGCTGGAAGCGGCCGAGGCTCTTGTTGTAAGCGGCCATCTCGCGCTCGCCCTGCAGGACGTTGACCTCAACGGAGGTCTGGTTGTCGGCTGCGGTGGAGAACACCTGACTCTTCTTGGTCGGGATGGTGGTGTTGCGCTCGATGAGCTTGGTGAACACGCCGCCGAGGGTCTCAATGCCGAGGGACAGCGGGGTCACGTCGAGCAGGACAACGCCGGAGACGTCGCCGCCGAGCACGCCGCCCTGAATGGCAGCACCGTCGGCCACGCACTCATCGGGGTTGATGCCCTTGAAGCCTTCCTTGCCGGTGAGCTTCTTGACCATTTCCTGCACGGCCGGGACACGGCTGGAGCCGCCGACGAGCAGGACCTTCGTCAGGTCGGATGCGGTGATGCCGGCGTCGCTCATGGCCTGGCGCACCGGGCCTGCGGTCTTCTCGACGAGGTGAGCGGTCAGCTCATTGAACTTGGCGCGCGTGAGCGTCACGTCGAGGTGCTTCGGGCCGGTGGCGTCTGCCGTGATGTACGGCAGGTTGATGTTCGTGCTCGTCACGCCGGACAGCTCGATCTTCGCCTTCTCGGCCGCTTCCTTCAGACGCTGCATGGCCACGCGGTCGCCCGAGAGGTCAATGCCGTCGCTCTTCTTGAACTCCTCAACGAGGTAGTTGGTGATGCACTGGTCGAAGTCGTCGCCGCCGAGGCGGTTGTTGCCGGCCGTGGCCAGCACTTCGATGACACCGTCGCCGATCTCCAGCACGGAGACGTCGAACGTGCCGCCGCCGAGGTCGTAGACCATGATCTTCTGGTCGGTCTCCTTATCGAGGCCGTAGGCCAGCGCGGCCGCCGTCGGCTCGTTGATGATACGCTTGACGTCGAGGCCGGCGATCTTGCCGGCGTCCTTGGTCGCCTGACGCTGTGCGTCGGTGAAGTAGGCCGGCACGGTGATGACGGCCTCGGTCACGGACTCGCCCAGATAGGCTTCCGCATCGGCTTTGAGCTTCTGCAGGATCATCGCGCTGATCTCCTGCGGGGTGTACTTCTTGCCGTCGATGGTGACTTTATAATCCGAGCCCATCTCGCGCTTGATCGAGCTGATCGTGCGGTCCGGGTTCGTGACGGCCTGACGCTTTGCTACCTGACCGACCATACGCTCGCCGGTCTTGGAAAACGCGACGACGGACGGGGTGGTGCGATGACCTTCCGCGTTGGGGATGACGGTCGCTTCGCCGCCCTCCATGACGGAGACGCAGCTGTTGGTGGTGCCAAGGTCGATACCGATAATTTTACTCATAATGATTTCCTCCTGTATTGAAAGCAGATTGTGTATACGATCGATTTATATTGGAATCAGTTTGCGACCTTCACGACGGAATACCGCAGCACGCGGTCTCCGATGCAAAAGCCCTTTTCAAACTCTTCCACGACAACGCCCTCGCCGTAGGCATCATCTTCGATGTGCATGACGGCGTTGTGGCGGTTGGCGTCAAACGGTTTGCCGACGGCTTCGATCTCCGACACGCCGAGCTGATTGAGCGCGGTGTGATACTGGTTCATGATGCCCTCGATGCCCTTGCGGGCGGGGTCGTCGGCCGGGGTCTGTGCCAGTGCGCGCGACAGGCTGTCGTACACCGGCAGAAACTTTTTCAGCGTCTCGCAGCGGACATCGGCATAGATGTTCTCGCGCTCACGCGCGCTGCGTCGGCGGAAGTTGTCATATTCGGCGAGCAGGCGGAGGTATTTGTCCTTTTCCGCCGCGAGATCGGCCTCGATCTCTTTTTTCGTCTCTTTCTTTTCCTTGGACTCTTTGGGTTCCTTGGAGGCTTTGGGCTCTTTTTCCTTGCCCTCCTTCTGCGCGGTTTTCTTGTCCGCCTTTTCTTCGGCGTCCGGCGTGACCGGTTCGGTCTTTATGTCGTCGACGACCGGCTCTGTTTCCGGAGCGGTCTGCTTCGGGTCATTTGTTTTCGTGCTCATCTGAATCGTCTCCCTTAATGATCAGCTTGTTATCCAGCCCGGGGGGCGGAAGCGTACCGCCGCCGAGCAGCTTGGACAGGCCGGCCGCAATGAAGCTGAGCTTCGCGGCGACCTTGGAATAGTCCATACGTGTCGGACCGACCACACCGATCAGTCCGCGCATATTTTCGCCCGCGTCATACGTCGCGAGCACGACGCTGCTGTCACGCAGCTCCTCTGCCACGTTCTCCGGACCGATGAGCACGCGCACCTCGTTTTCACCGCCGAGCTGCTCCATCGGGATCTCGAGCAGGTTGCTGCCGTCGGACAGGTAGCTCATGAGGCGGTGCGCCTTGTCGGGGTCGCGGAACTCCGGCTGGTGCAGCAGCTGCGACTCGCCGACGAGATACGTCTGCGCGGCGCCGGCGCCGGTGAGCGCCTCGATCGCGAAGGCCGCGATCACGGCCGTGATGCCGAGGTTATCCTGCGCGGCGCGCTCCACGGAGCTGATGAGCGTCGGCGTGATGTCCGGCTCACGGATGCCCGTGAAGTGGGCGTTGAAGACGGCGGCGAGCTTCTGGATCATGCTCTGCTCGGCCGAGACCGGCAGGTGCACGAGCTTGTTTTTCACCGTGTCGTCGCTCAGCAGCAGCACGATGATGAAGCTGTTGGCGTCGAGATAAATGAGGTCAAAGCGCCGGATCGTGACGCCGGCACTCGCCGTGAGCGTCACGGCGGGGTAATTCGTCAGCTGCGAGGCCAGACGGCTCGCGTCCGTCATGAGCTCGCCGCGCTGGTGGCGTCCCGTCAGGCTCTGGGTGATGGCCTGCGTCTCCTCGGCGGTGAGGTCCTTGTGCTCCATGAGCTCGTTGACGTACATCCGGTAGCCGAGCGGGGTGGGCACGCGGCCGGCCGATGTGTGCGGCTGCTCGAGATAGCCCATAGAGACCAGCTCCGCAAGCTCGTTGCGGATCGTGGCCGAGGAACAGCCGAGATCGGCGCTCGCGGCGATGGCCTTCGAGCCGACCGGCTCCGCCGTGCGGATGTATTCCTCAATGACCGCGGCAAGTATTTTCTTTTTGCGGCTGCTGATATCCATAGGTCCCTCCGCTGGCACTCGGAGCTCCTGAGTGTTGGCACTCCTAACCTTCGAGTGCTAATTTACACCCGGGCGGGCGGAAAGTCAAGGGCTTTCTCTATATTATTGATAGAAAGTTCATATTTATTTTTCCGGCCGCGCGCGGCGGAAAAAACGCCCGCTTTCCCGGCGCAGAAACCGGGCGCGGCGGAGTTGCCCGCCGCGCCTGGAAAGCGCTGATATTTCATGATTTCTGCCGCGGTGCGCGGCGTTGGGGGGATCAGTTCAGGAAGTCGCGCAGCTTCTTGCTGCGGCTGGGGTGGCGCAGCTTGCGCAGGGCCTTGGCCTCGATCTGGCGGATGCGCTCACGCGTGACGTTGAACTCCTTGCCGACCTCCTCGAGTGTGCGGGTGCGGCCGTCGACGATGCCGAAGCGCAGCTCGAGCACCTTTTTCTCGCGCGGGGTGAGCGTGTCGAGCACCTCCATGAGCTGCTCCTTGAGCAGCGAGAAGCTTGCCGCCTCGCTCGGCTCGGACGCGTCCTCGTCGGGGATGAAGTCGCCGAGGTGAGAGTCCTCCTCCTCACCGATCGGCGTCTCGAGCGAGACCGGCTCCTGCGCGATCTTGAGGATGTCGCGCACCTTGTCGACGGGCATGTTCATCTCCGCCGCGATCTCCTCGGCGCTCGGGTCGTGGCCGAGCTCCTGCAGGAGCTGACGGCTGACGCGGATGACCTTGTTGATCGTCTCGACCATGTGCACGGGGATGCGGATCGTGCGCGCCTGGTCGGCGATGGCGCGGGTGATGGCCTGACGGATCCACCAGGTGGCATAGGTGGAGAACTTGTAGCCCTTCGTGTAGTCGAACTTCTCGACGGCCTTGATCAGACCGAGGTTGCCCTCCTGAATGAGGTCGAGAAACAGCATGCCGCGCCCGACGTAGCGCTTGGCGATCGACACGACCAGACGCAGGTTCGCCTCGGCCATGCGGCGCTTGGCCTCCTCATCGCCCTCGGCCATGCGCTTGGCCAGCTCCTGCTCCTCCTCGGGGGTGAGCAGCGGCACCTTGCCGATCTCCTTGAGGTACATGCGCACCGGGTCGTCGGTCGAGAACGTGTCGGCCATGGCCTCGGTCTCGTTCATCTCCTCCTCGGTGACTTCCTCGATCTCCTCGAGCTCCTCGAGCTCGGGCAGCGCGTCCTCGTCCACGGGGAGCAGCGCATCGTCGCCGAGCACGTCGATGCCAAGACTCTCGAGCCGGTCGTAAAACTTCTCGGTCTCCTCGCTCGAGAGGTTCATATCCTCGAGCACCATGAGGTCCTTGCTCGAGAGCTTTCCGGCCTTTTTGCCGCGCTCGACGAGCTCGTTGAGCTTTTCCTCCGTGGTTTTTTCCACCTCGGGCTTTTCCGCTGCCGCGGGCTTTTTCGCCGTAGGGGCGGCCTTGGTCTTGGCCTTCGCCTGCTTTTCATCGTCGGCCGCGAGCAGCGTGTCGGCCATGGCCTTGAGTTCCGCCGGGGAGAGATTATTCATGTCTTTCTGTTCCATCTTTACCACCATACCCTTTATGTTCTTTGAGTTTGTTTGCAAATGCCAGAAGATCCGCCTCCGACATCGCAGTGCCGGCGGAGGACTGGGTCTGAAGAATGCTTATGTAATCATCGAGCGCACGCGCGCCGTTGGAAAGCTCCGCCGGCTGCTGGATGATGCCCGTGAGCAGCGCCAGCTCGTCCGGCGCCAGCTCGCCCGAGAGCGCCGCGATCTGCACCGTGCCCGTGCCGCCGTGGGCGAGCAGGACGGTGTAAATGTGCCGCAGCTCCGGTGAGGAAAACTGCGCCGCGTCCGGCACGTTCGTCCGGCCGTAAAACAGGCCTGGGTCGAGATACAGGAGCCGGATGATGCCCTGCTCGGCGGCTGCCGAGCGCGGATCGTCAAAGCGGATGCTCCGGCCGGGCGGCTGTATCGCCGTCGCGGGGCGCAGCAGGTCGCGTTCCTGTTCCTTACGCGCGCGGCTGAGCCGCCGCTTGCGCTGGCGCTGCACCTCGTCGGTCACGACCGCGGCGGGCATGCCCGCTGTCTCCGCGACGCGCATGGCGTACACCTCGCGCTCGACGCTGCCGGGCAGCTCCGCGACGATGCCCGCCGCCTCCTTGACGAAGGCCACGCGCTGCTCGTCGATCTGCAGGTCATACTTTCGCTGCACGGCGCCGAGCCGGTAATCGATGTGGTTTTCCGACTGCTCGAGCAGGTTTCGAAACGCGTCCGCGCCGAAGGTCTTGATGTATTCGTCCGGGTCCTTTGCGCCCTGCATCTGCAGCACGCGCACGCGCACCTCCAGCTTTTCGAGGATGCCGATCGCGCGCTGCGACGCCTTCTGCCCCGCGCCGTCGTTGTCGTAGGCGATGACGATCTCGCCCGTGTAGCGCGACAGGAGCCGCGCCTGCTCCGGCGTGAGCGACGTGCCGAGCGAGGCGACCGCGCTGTCAAATCCCGCCTGGTGCAGGCTCGCCACGTCGATGTTGCCCTCTGCCAGTATGATATACCCGCACTTTGACTTTTTAGCCAAATTGAGCGCGAACAAATTGTGGCTCTTGCTGAAAACAATGGTTTCCGGGCTGTTCATGTACTTCGGCTCGCCGCCGCCGAGGATGCGCCCGGAGAAGCCGATGACGTTGCCGCGCACGTCGATGACCGGGAACATGAGCCGGTTGCGGAACGTGTCGTACACGCCGCCGGATTTTCCGTGGCGCACGAGCCCGCCGTCAAAGAGCTCCTGCTCAGAGTAGCCGAGCGCCTTCATCGCGCGCACGAGGCTGTCCCACGTGTCGGGCGCAAAGCCGAGGCCGAAGCGCGTCACGGTCTGCGCCGTGAGCTGCCGGCGGGCGAGATAGTCTCGCGCCGGCTGCCCGGCGGGGGTCTTGAGCTGCGCGTGGAAAAAGCGCGCAGCGTCGCGGTTGAGCGCGAGCAGCCGCTGGCGCTTTTTCGCGCCGGGGTCGTCCGCCTGCTCGGGCAGCTGCATGCCGGCGCGGTTGGCCAGAAACGCCACCGCCTCCGGGAACGAGAGATTCTCGATCTCCATGATGAAGCTGATGACGCTGCCGCCCTTGCCGCAGCCGAAGCAGTGGTAGATCTGCTTATCGGGCGAGACGGAAAACGACGGCGTCTTTTCGCTGTGAAACGGGCAGAGCCCGAAGAGGTTCGACCCGCTCTTTTTCGTCAGGCGCACGTAGCTGCCCACGACATCGACGATGTCGTTGCGCTCGGCGAGCTCCTGCAGAAAGGATTCCGGAAAAGCCACGTGCGTCACCTACTTTCTGTGGTTTCCGTTGGATGTACTTCCTTATTTGATCGTCCACGCTGCGGGGATGAAGAGTTCGCTGTACACCTCCAGCGCGTAGCTGTCGGTCATGCCGGACACATAGTCGCATACCGCGCGCTGCGGCCCCTCGTCGTCCGCGATGGATTGATAGACCGCGGGCAGCTCGTCGATATGGTTGACATAATACTCCCAGATGCTGCCGAGGATGTTCTGTACCTTGCGCTCCTCGCCCTTGGCGATGGGGTTGTAGTACACGCCCTGATACATGAAGTCGGTGAACACATCCACGGCCTCCTGCATCTCCGGCGACATCTTCAGCGCGCCGTCGCCGCTGTGGGCGATGATGTCCGTGAGGATGGAGTTGATGCGCACGCTGTTGCGCTCGCCCACGCGATCGCGCACGATGGCGGGCACATCCTCCGGCTGCACGATGCCGCCGCGCATGGCGTCGTCAAGGTCGTGGTTGATGTAGGCAACGCGGTCGGCCAGGCGCACGATGTCGGCCTCGAGCGTGCCGCGCGGCTGGCCGGTCGTGTGGTTGAGGATGCCGATGCGCGTCTCGTTGCAGAGGTTCAGACCGCGTCCGTCGCGCTCGATGCGGTCGACAACGCGCAGACTCTGCTCATAGTGCCGGAAGCCGACGCCGGTGTAGATCGCGTTGAGCGCGCGCTCTCCGGCGTGGCCGAAGGGCGTGTGGCCGAGGTCGTGTCCGAGACTGATGGCCTCGGTGAGGTCCTCGTTGAGCTCGAGCGCGCGGGCGATCGTGCGCGCGAGACGCGCGACCTCGAGCGTGTGCGTCAGGCGCGTGCGGTAGTGGTCGCCCTCGGGGCGCAGAAACACCTGCGTCTTGTGCTTGAGGCGGCGAAACGATTTCGAGTGCGTGATGCGGTCGACGTCGCGCTGAAAGCACGTGCGCATCTCACACGGCGCCTCCGGTGTCGGACGCCCGGTGGACTGCGCGCTCAGCAGACCGTGCGGCCCGATGAGCAGCGCCTCGGCGGCCTCACGTTTTTCTCTCGGACAGAGCACAGGGATCCCTCCGTTTCCACAAAAAAATCAGAAAATGCGGCCGGATCGCCTTGCGCCATTTCCGGCTGCAATACTCTTATACGACATTGCTGTGCATTTCCCTCTTTTTTTTGAAAAAAAGCAGAAAAATCGCCCCGCATCCGAATATGCGGGGCGATTGTGTGCTTTGCGTGCGCGGATATCTCAGGCGGCCTTTGCGGTCTTGGCTGCGCGCCATGCCTCGAATTTGGCGCGCATGCGGTCGTTCAGGCGGCAGAACGCCTTCATCACCGGCCACGACAGCAGACCGAACACGATGAGGATGAGCGCGCTCTGCAGATCGAGCTTCTGCAGGTTAAACAGCGCCGGGAAGCCGAAATACGCGATCACGAACAGCACGCCGAGCACGACGATCATCACCTTGCGGATGGTGTTGTACGGCTGACATGTGCGGTGCACCATCATGAGACCGACGATGCCCATGACGCCGGTGCAGATCGTGATCATGGCCGTATCGTCGAGGTGGAAGGCGATATAAAACAGCAGGATGCCCACGACCATTGCCAGATCCGTCATTGCGGCCGGCAGCGCGCGGAAGAGCACGTTGCGCAAAAATTTTCCCTTGACGAGGCTCTCGTTCGGCTCCATGGCCAGAATGAACGACGGGATGCCGATGGTCACGGCGCTCACGAGCGTGAGCTGTGCGGGGCTGAACGGGTAGGGCAGCGTGGCAAAGAGCGTGAAAAACGCGAGGAAGAACGAGAAGATGTTCTTGACCAGATACAACGACGCGCTGCGTTCGATGTTGTTGATGACGCGGCGGCCCTCCGCCACGACCGACGGCATGGAGGCAAAGTTGGAGTCGAGCAGCACGATGTGCGACACCTGACACGCCACGTCGCTGCCCGAGGCCATGGCGATCGAGCAGTCGGCCTCCTTGAGCGCGAGCACGTCGTTGACGCCGTCGCCCGTCATGGCCACGGTGTGCCCCTCGGCCTTGAGCGCCTGCACGAGGCTGCGCTTCTGCGCCGGGGTCACGCGGCCGAAGACCGTGTACCTGCCCGCCGCTTCGCGGATGGCCTCCTCGCTCGTGAGCGTGCGCGCGTCGACGAAGCGGTCGGCGTTTTCGATGCCGGCGCGCTTGGCCACCTCGGACACGGTGCGCGCGTTGTCGCCGGAGATGACCTTCACGGCCACGCCCTGCGCGGCAAAGTAGCCGAAGGTCTCCGGCGCCTCGGCGCGGATCTTGTTCGAGAGCAGGATCAGCGCGATCGGCAGCAGGCCGGCGTCCAGCGTCTCGTCCGAGAGCGCGCCGTCATACATGCCCAGCAGCAGCACGCGGCAGCCCTTGGCGGAGTAGCCCTCGATTTGCTCCTGATAGGGGTTTTCCCGTCCGGCGAGCAGCACGTCCGGCGCACCGAGCAGATACGTCTCCTCGTCGTGGAACGACACGCCGCCGTATTTCTTCGCCGACGAGAACGGCAGCGTCGCCGTCGCGTCCTGCGTCTTTTCGCCAGTGAAATAGCGCCGCAGCGCTGCCATGGTGTCGTTGTCCGCCTGCATGGCGTAGACGTAGTCGGCCATGATCATGCGGATGTCGTCGAGCGTGAAGCGGTCGTCGCACAGGGGACAGACGTCCTCAACGATCATCTTGTTTTCCGTCACGGTGCCGGTCTTGTCCACACACAGCGTGTCCACGCGCGCGAGCGTCTCGATGCAGCCGAGCTCGTGCACGAGGGTCTTGCGCTGCGCCAGACGCACCACGCCCGCCACAAGCGCAAGGCTTGTCAGCAGATACAGTCCCTCGGGGATCATGCCGATGATGGAGCCGACCGTGCTCGTCACGGCGATGGGGGCGGCACGGTCAAGCCACACGAACTCTTTGATGAACATCACCACGCCGAGCGGAATGACGATCACGCCGATCCACTTGACGAGGTTCTGCAGCGCGCGCATCATCTCTGACTGCTGCGGCTTTTTGGCGCGCTTGGCCTCCTGCGTCAGGCGCGAGACATAGGAATCCGCGCCGACGTCGGTCAGCTGTGCGCGGCACATACCGCTGACGACGAAGCTGCCCGAGAGGAGCTTGTCGCCGGGGTTTTTCTTGATCTCGTCCGACTCGCCCGTGATGAGTGCCTCATTGACGTAGCAGCTCTCGGACGCGACCACGGCATCGGCATAGATCTGGTTGCCGGCGGCAAAGACGACAATGTCGTCGCGCACGAGCTGCGCCGTGTCCACGGTCACGCGCTTGCCGTCGCGCACGGCGACGGCCTTTGGTGAGGCGAGGATGCTCAGCTTGTCGAGCGTTTTCTTCGAGCGCAGCTCCTGCACGATGCCGATGGCGGTGTTGACGATGATGACGACCATGAACGTCAGGTTCAGCCACTGCTGCACTGCGATCACACACAGCGCCAGCAGGAAAAACAGCATGTTGAAGTAGGTAAAGATATTGCTCAGGACGATCTGCTTGACCGTCTTGCCCGGCGGGTCAACGGGCGCATTTGTCCAGCCGGCGTCCGTGCGCTCGCGCACCTGCGCGCTCGTGAGTCCCTGCTCCGGAGCGGGGTGAACGACCGGAATGTCGCGCCGCGCCGGCGTCTCGGGCTCGGGCGCGCGTTTGTCTTTTATTTTTTCGATCAGCTTGGCCAAAGGTCTGCCTCCAAAATGAGTATACCGAATATTATAGCGGCATTCGCTGCGGAAAAGAACAACAGTTTGTGAATAATAGCTTAAAATTGCCGAAAAATTTCGGCACTCTGTACGGTGTGTAACAGCAGCAGCGCGGTCGTCACGCTGCCGATGCCCCCAGGAACGGGCGTGCAGGCGGCGACGGTCCCGGCCGCCTCGGCTGCCACGTCGCCGAGCAGCGTGCCGTCGGGCAGGGCGGTCACGCCCGCGTCGAGCACGATCTGCTCCGGATGCACGCACGCAGGCGTGATGAGCCCCGGTGCGCCCGCCGCGGCGAGGAGTATGTCGGCCTCGCGGCAGCGCGCGGCGAGGCCGGGCGTTTTCCGGTGGCAGAGCGTCACGGTCGCGTCCGCGCGCGTGAGCAGCAGCGCTGCCGGACGTCCGATGACGAGACTGCGCCCGACGACGGTCACGCGCCGGCCCGCAGGGTCGAAGCCGTATGCGCGCAGCAGGTGCAGGCACGCCTCGGCCGTGCAGGGGGCAAAGCCCGCCGCGCCCGTCAGCAGTGCGCCGAGCGATGCCGTCGTCATGCCGTCAACATCCTTGCGTGGGTCGAGCGCGTCGAGCAGGTGCTGCGCGCGCAGCGCCTTCGGCAGCGGCCGCAGCAGCAGCACACCGTGCACGGTGTCGTCCGCGCTCAGGGCGCGCAGCGTGCCGGTCAGGGCATCCGCCGCGCAGTCTGCCGGCAGCTCGACCGGGCGCACGGCCACGCCGCACCCGTCCGCCGAGCGCGCGATGCTGCGCAGGTAGGCGCGGTCATCCGGCTGTGCGCCCACGGATACCGCCGCAAGACACGGCTGTGTGCCGAGCGCGGCTGCCTTTTCGCGCACCTGCGCATAGATCTTACTTGCGACCGGCGCGCCGGTCAGACGTGTTGCCATCGCTCAGCCCTCCCCGCGCAGCGCGGCAAACACCGCGTCCGCGGTCTGTGTGCAGCTTTGCACCACGGTCGCGCGCAGATGCTCGGCGCGCGCCTCGGTCGCGGCGCGCTCGTCCGGCGTGAGCAGGCCGGTGTTGACAAATACGTTCATGGCCGCAGCCTCCGCCGCGGCGCGGCACAAAGCGGCGGCGCAGCCGACGTCCGAGCGCAGGAGGGGACTTGCCGTCTCGAGCGCGGCGGTCAGCAGCAGTGCGGTCTGTGCGCAGTGCTCCAGCATTGCCAGCGGCGCGAGACAGGCCGTCTGCGCTGCCGCCGCGAGCTTCGCTGCGCGGTCGGGGTCGGTCCTGGGGATGGCGTAGGCCTTTTGCAGCGGCAAAAAGCCCGCTGCGTCCGCCTCGATGAGCGCGAGCAGCGTCGTGCGCTGCGTCTCGCAGGCGTCGATGAGCGCGCGCAGCGCGTCGCTGCGCTCGGCATAGCGGGGGTTTGCCGCCGTGACGTTTGCGGCCATCGCGGTCAGGCTTGCCGCCAGTGCCCCGGTGAGCGCGGCAGCGCCTCCGCCGCCCGGTGCGGGCTGCGCGGAGGCAAGCTGCGCGGTAAAATCGGAAAGGGTCAGATCCATATCAAAATACCTCCTGATCGGGGTGAAAGATCGCTTTTGCGCTGCTCACAGACCGGCGTCTGCGAGGGGGACGGCGCGCTCCGTCTCGCCGACGGGGCGCACGGCGCAGCGGCCGGCCGTCAGGTCGCGCACCTGCGCGGCAAAGGCTTCGCCGGCTTCTTCTGGCAGCAGGGCGCAGAGCGTCACGGCGGCGGCATACTGCGTCTCCTGCACGACGCCGCCGAGCGCGGCAACGGCCGCGCGCACCGGCTCGTAGAGCGCGTAGGGCATGCTGACCTCGCACGCGAGCCAGCGGCGCACCACGGAGATCCCGGCGTCTGCAAGCGCATCGGCAGCGGCGGCGGTATATGCCCGCAGCAGACCGCCCGTGCCGAGCAGCACGCCGCCGAAATAGCGCGTGACGACGCAGACGACATTCGTCACGCCTGCGCGGCGAAACACCTCCAGCATCGGGATGCCGGCCGTGCCCTGCGGCTCGCCGTCGTCGGAGTAGCGCTCCGTGCCGTCGCGCAGCAGGTAGCACCAGCAGTTGTGCCGCGCGTCGTGGTACTGCTTTTTGCAGGCGGCGATGATCTCGCGCGCCTCGTCCTCGGAGCTTACCGGCTGCACGAGACCGAGAAAGCGCGAGCGCTTTTCCACGTATTCCGACGCGCCGTTGCCTGTGGGGATGCGATAGCTGTCCATGCTCAGACCTCCTCGTCCGGGATGACGAACGGCTCGAGCCGCGGCCACTGCTCCGGGTGGATGATCACCTCGAGCGCGATGCCGTCGTCGCGGTAGTCAGTGCGCAGCACGGCACAGTCGCGGTGCAGCGTCTCAAGCAGCGCGCCCTGCGCATACGGCAGCAGCAGCGTCACATGGTGGTCGGCGCGGCCGAGGATCGCGCGCACGCGCTCGGTCAGCTCCGCCGCGCCCTCGCCGCTGCGCGCGGAGATGCACACGATGTCCTCACCGTGCGGCAGGATGCCGAGATAGGCGTCGCACTTGTTGAACACGCGGATGCACGGCGTATGCGCTGCGCCGAGCTGGTCGATGAGCCGGTCGACGACGTCGGCCTGCGTCTCCCACTCGGGGTTGGAGAGGTCGATCACGTGCAGCAGCACGTCGGCATACGTCAGCTCCTCGAGTGTTGCCTTGAACGCCTCGACCAGATGCGTCGGCAGCTTGCGGATAAAGCCGACCGTGTCCGAGAGCAGCACCTCCTGCGCGGCGTCGACGCGCCAGCGGCGGGTGGTCGTGTCGAGCGTGTCGAACAGGCGGTCGTTGGCAGGGATGTCCGACCCCGTCAGGCAATTGAGCAGGGTGGACTTTCCGGCGTTCGTGTAGCCGACCAGTGCGACGACGGGCATGGCGTTTTTCTCGCGGCGGCGGCGCTGGGTGCGGCGGATCTTGCGCACGTCCTCAAGCTCCTGCTGCAGCTTCTGGATCTTGCGGCGGATGTGGCGGCGGTCGGTCTCGAGCTGCGTCTCGCCGGGGCCGCGCGTGCCGATCGGCGACGAGCCGCCCGAGGCCGTCTGGCGCACGAGGTGCGTCCACATACCGGTCAGGCGCGGCAGCAGGTACTGGTACTGCGCCAGCTCCACCTGCAGCTGCCCCTCGCGCGTCCGGGCGCGCTGGGCGAAGATGTCAAGGATCAGGCCCGAGCGGTCGAGCACGCGCACGCCGAGCTCCTCCTCGAGCACGCGCATCTGTGACGGGGAGAGCTCGTTGTCAAACACTGCGAGGTCGCAGTCGTTGGCGAGGATCAGCTCCCGCAGCTCCGCCACCTTGCCCTCACCGAGGAAGGTGCGCGGGTCGGGTGTGGGCTTGCTTTGCAGCAGCGTTGCCACAGGCTGTCCGCCGGCTGTCTCTACGAGTGCGGCAAGCTCGGCGAGAGAGACCTCCGTCGAGCGCTCGCGCTCGTCCATGCACGCCGCGGCGAGACCGGCCAGCGCGGCGCGTTCGATTTTCTGTTCGGTAGATTGCATAGGGGTCATCCTTCTGATGTGAAAATATTTGGGTCAGGCTGCGCTCATGACGGGGACAGCGGCTCGCTGCCCGCGGTGGGCGTCGGCGTCGGCGCGGCGAAGCGCTGCACGCCCCAGATGCCGACAAGAATGGCGGCCGAGGCCACGGCGCTGATCCAGCCGAACGGCTCGTGCAGAATGAGCACGCCGGTGAGTACGGACACGACGGTCGAGAGATTGATGAGCACCGCGGTGCGCGCGACGGGCAGCACCTCGAGTGCGCGGTTGAGCGCGATGTAGGACAGCACCGAGGCCATCACGCTCAAAAACAGGATGGCCAGCACGAAGGGCGCGTGCGTCATGGGCTGCACGACGGCGCTCAGATCGTTCCGGTGCTCGAGCAGGGACAGCACGCCGAACGCCGCCGCGCCCATCAGGCACGTGACGTATGTGCGCTCAAAGGCCGAAAAGCTGTCGGCGCAGGCGCGGCTGGCGACCATATAGCCCGCACCGGCAAAGACCGTGCCGAGCAGGATGAAAAAGCCGGGCACGCTGCCCGAGCCGATGCCGGAGGCGTAGACAGCCAGCACGATCACGCCCGCGACGGACAGCACCGAAAACAGCACCTGCCGCGGCGTGGCCTTTTCATGCAGAAACAGCGCCCCGTAGATGAGCGAGCACAGCGGGATGAGCGCGATCATGACGCCGGAAAACGACGTGCTCGTGAGCTTGAGACCGTACTGCTCACAGGGGAAGTAGAGCACGGGCTCAAACAGTCACGCCAGCAGCACCGGTCGGAGATCGCGTCCGTGCAGGTGTACATGAAAGCGCCCCGTCAGACACAGCAGATTCATCAGCACGAATGCCAGCGCAAAGCGCCAGAACAGCAGCACGAACGGTGAGCCGTAATTCTGCGCGACGCGCGAGGCGAGAAACGTAAAGCCCCAGATGAAGTATGTGAACGCGGCGAGCCAGAATGCGGCCGTCGGCGAGGGGGTGCGGTGCATGGGGGTTATCCTTCTTTCTCGGTGGTAAAGGTGAGGTTCGAGCCGTCGGAGCGGCAGACGACCGTGCCGTTGAGATCCGTGCGGTAGACGGTCACGTCCGCGTCGCGCAGACGGCTGAGCGTGTCGTCGTGCGGGTGGCCGTATTCGTTCCCTGCGCCGCAGCTGATGACGGCGTACTTGGGCTGCGCCTCATACAGCAGACGGTAGCCCGTGGAGGTGCGGCTGCCGTGGTGACCGGCCTTGATGACGTCACAGCGGACGTTTTCACCCGCGTCGAGCACATCCGTCTCACTCTGGTATTCGGCATCGCCGGTGAAGAGGAAGGCGTTGCTGCCGTAATCCACGCGCAGGATGAGGCTCTGGTCGTTGACGTCGCTGTAGTGCTTTTGCGGGCCGAGCACGGTCACGGTCGCGCTGCCGAGGGCGAAGGTGTCGCCGACGCCCGGCACGGTGATGGTGAGATTTGCCGTCTCCGCTGCGCGCATGACGCGCTGAAACGCGCCGTTGCTGCTCGAGGTGACGGAGCTGTAGAGCGTGTGCACCGGGAAGGCCGCAATGACGGCCTTCATGCCGCCGCAGTGGTCGGCGTGTGCGTGTGTGCACACGAGGTAGTCGATGCTTTTGACGCCCTGCTGCTTGAGGTAGGTCGTGATATGGTTTGCCTGCTCGCCGATGCCGGCGTCGATGAGCATGGTCTGCCCGTCGCACTGCAGCAGTGTGCAGTCGCCCTGTCCGACGTCGAGATACGTCACGGTCAGGCCGCTGCCGGGCATGGGTGTGGCGGCGGCGTCGGGGGCGTTTCCTCTGTCGCGGCCGGCGCCGAACCACATGGAAAGCCCCGCGATGACGAGCGCGAGCAGGATGGTGATCAGATGGTTTTGGGCCTGCGAGCTGCGGCCGCGTTTCGGTTGGGACATGGGACACATCTCCTGTAAAAAGCGTGCGGGGCGTATTCCCCCGCCAGAGCGTGAAAGACGAAAAACGCAAAAAAGTCTGTGTAAGCAATACACAGACATTTTCTCATATCGCAGCCCAAAATGCAACCCCGCGGCAGCCCGGATGCGGGGGCGGCCGCGGGGATTTTCAGACCTTTTTTATCCGTTTTTGCGCCAGAGCTCTGCTGCGCGGATGCGCGCCTTTGCGCGTGCGCGTGCGGCCTCGGGCGTGGAGATGTTCATCTCCATGCCGCGCGCCTCGAGATCCGACTCGGCGCGGTGCAGCGCGGCCTCGGCACGGGCAAGGTCGATGTCCGGCGCGCGCTCGGCCGTGCGGGCGAGCACGGTCACGTTCCCGGCGGCGACATTCACCGTGCCGGGGCTCACGGCACAGTAATGCTCCTTGCCGGCGGTCGTGTAGCGCACGACGCCGCACATGAGCGCGCCGAGCAGCGGCGCATGGCCGGGCAGGATGCCGACCTCGCCGTCGGCGAGCGGCAGCGTGATCTGTGCTGCCGGCGTGTCCACGACGGCGCCGCCGGCCGTGATGATCTCCAGATGCAGTGTGTCCGTCATGGCGTGCCTCACTTGAGCGCGTCGCGCTTGCGCAGCACGTCGTCGATCGAGCCGCAGAACAAAAACGCTTGCTCGGGAATGTCGTCGCACTCGCCGCCGAGGATGGCTTCAAAGCCGCGGATGGTCTCCGAGAGCGGGACGTACTTTCCGGCCATGCCGGTGAAGTTTTCCGCCACGTGGAACGGCTGCGACAAGAAGCGCTGGATGCGCCGCGCACGGTTGACGGCGGCCTTGTCCTCCACGCTCAGCTCGTCCATGCCGAGCACGGCGATGATATCCTGAAGGTCCTTATACTTCTGCAGCACGCGCTGCACGGCGCGCGCGGTGTCATAGTGGCGGCGGCCGAGAATGTCCGGCTCGAGGATGCGCGACGTAGAGCCGAGCGGGTCGACGGCCGGGTAGATGCCGAGCTCGGAGATGGCGCGGTCGAGCACGGTCGTGGCGTCGAGGTGGGCAAACGTCGTGGCGGGGGCGGGGTCGGTCAGGTCGTCGGCGGGGACGTAGATCGCCTGCACGGACGTGACCGAGCCGTTGCGCGTGGACGTGATGCGCTCCTGAAGCTTGCCCATCTCGGTCGCAAGCGTGGGCTGATAGCCGACGGCGGAGGGCATACGTCCGAGCAGCGCCGACACCTCGCTGCCCGCCTGCGTGAAGCGGAAGATGTTGTCGATGAACAGCAGCACGTCCTGTCCGGACTCGTCGCGGAAGTTTTCCGCGATCGTCAGACCCGACAGCGGCACGCGCAGACGCGCTCCGGGCGGCTCGTTCATCTGGCCGAAGACGAGCGCGGTCTTGTTGATGACGCCGGACTCGTTCATTTCGTTCCAAAGGTCGTTGCCCTCGCGCGAGCGTTCGCCCACGCCGGCAAAGACGGAGTAGCCGCCGTGCTCGTAGGCGATGTTGCGGATGAGCTCCATGATGAGCACGGTCTTGCCCACGCCCGCGCCGCCGAACAGACCGATCTTGCCGCCCTTGGCATAGGGCGCGAGCAGGTCGACGACCTTGATGCCGGTCTCGAGCAGCTCGGTCGCGGGGGCGATGTCGGTGAAGGCCGGGGCCTCGCGGTGGATGGGCAGATATTCCGCGGCGTTGACCGGGCCTTTGCCGTCGATCGGCTCACCGATGACATTGAACATGCGGCCGAGCGTCGCCTCACCGACGGGCATTTTCACGCTCGTGCCGGTGTCGACGGCGCGGTAGCCGCGCTGCAGTCCGTCGGTGGAAAAGAGCGAGATGCAGCGCACCGTATTGTCGCCGAGCTGCTGCACCGCCTCCATGACGATGCGCCGCTCGCCGGTGTGCACCTCGATGGCGTTGTTGATCTCCGGCAGCTTTCCGGCCGGGAACTGCACGTCCACCACCGGGCCGATGACCCTTTTGACGATACCGTTTTCCATACGTTCTCCCTTCGTGGGACGCGGCGCTGCCGCCGCGGTGTTAATCAGATCCTTGTGATTGCTTGAGTGCGGCACTGCCGCCGACGATCTCGGAGATCTCGGTCGTGATGGCGGCCTGACGCGCACGGTTGAAGTCCAGATTCAGCTCCTCGATGAGCTCCGCCGTCGAGTCTGTGGCGGCGGTCATCGCGGTCATGCGCGCGGCGTGCTCGCCCACGCGCGCCTCGAGCATCACGGCGTAGACCGTGTTGTTCAGGTACAGCTCGAGCACGTTGTCGAGCACGGTCTGCGCGTCCGGCACGAACAGATAGTTGTTGTTCGCGGCGGGGGCGTCGGCCTCCGGTGCGGCGGGCAGCAGCTGCCGGTGCACCGGGGTCTGGTGCAGCACGGAGTCGAAGCGCTGGTAGACGAGGTGGATCTCGTCCGCCTCACCGGTGCGGTAGAGGTTTTTGAGCGTCTCGGCGATCTCGAGTGCCTCGGTCATGGTGGGCGTGTCGCTCAGCCCGGCGCAGATCTCCCGCACGGGCAGGTCCGTTCCGGCGAGGACATCGCGTCCCCAGCGGCCGCACACGATCACGGAGCAGGGGCGCGTCTCGGCGTGCACGAGCTGCTCCAGATGGCGCAGCAGCACCTGATTGTATGCCCCGCACAGGCCGCGGTTGCCCCAGAACACCACGTAGCACACGTGCCCGATGCGGCGCCGGGGCGTGAGATACGGGTGCTCAAAGGTGACGTCATCGGCGAGCAGGGCGTTGAGCACCTCCTGCCCCTTGTCGGCAAACAGGCGCACGCCCGCAAGGCTCGTCTGCGTCTTGCGCAGCTTGGACACGGCGATCATTTTCATCGTGCGGGTGATCTGCTGCGTGCTGTTCACGCTGCGGATGCGCGCGCGGATCTTATGCAGATTTGTCAAGGGGCGTTCCTCCTCTCTGCCGGCGGCGGGGATGGTGCATCATAGATTCTTGAGCGTCTCGTCGGCAAGCGTGCGCAGCCGCTCGAGCGCCTCGGGCGGAAGCTTCTTGCCGCTGTGCACGAGGGCATGCAGCTCCGGATACGTGCGGTGGATGCGCGCAAGCAGCGCCTCGGCGTAGTGCGGCACATCCTCGACGGCGATCGAGTCGGTATACCCCTCGCCGGCGGCGAAGAGCACCGCGACCTGATCGGCCGCGTCCATGGGCGCATACTGCGGCTGCTTCAGGAGCTCGGTCATGCGGCTGCCGCGCGCGAGCGTGTCGCGCGTGGCCTTGTCCAGATCCGAGCCGAACTGCGCGAACGAGGCAAGCTCGCGGTACTGTGCCAGGTCCATGCGCAGACGACCGGCAACCTGCTTCATCGCGCCGAGCTGCGCCGCACCGCCGACACGCGACACGGACAGGCCCACGTTGATGGCCGGGCGCACACCGGCGTGGAACAGATCCGTCTCGAGGAAGATCTGCCCGTCGGTGATGGAGATGACATTCGTCGGGATATAGGCCGAGATGTCGCCCGCCTGCGTCTCGATGATGGGCAGGGCGGTCATGCTGCCGCCGCCGGCGGCCTCGCTCAGGCGCGCGGCGCGCTCGAGCAGACGCGAGTGCAGATAAAACACGTCGCCGGGATAGGCCTCGCGTCCGGGCGGACGCTGCAGCAGCAGGGAGATCTCACGGTAGGCCACGGCCTGCTTCGACAGGTCGTCGTAGACGATGAGCACGTCGCGCCCGCGGTACATGAAGTACTCACCGATGGCGGCGCCCGCATAGGGCGCGATGTAGAGCATGGGCGCGGTCTCCGACGCGTGCGCGCACACGACGGTGGTGTAGGCCATGGCGCCGCGGTCGCGCAGCTTCTGCACGACGCCCGCGACGGTCGATTCCTTCTGGCCGATGGCGACGTAGATGCACAGCACGCCCGTGTCCTTCTGGTTGAGGATGGCGTCGATGGCGATGGCGGTCTTGCCGGTTTGGCGGTCGCCGATGATGAGCTCACGCTGGCCGCGGCCGATCGGCACGAGCGCGTCGATGGCCTTGATGCCGGTCTGCAGCGGGACGCTCACGCCCTTGCGCGCGATGACGCCGGGCGCGGGGCTCTCGATGGCGCGGTGCTCCGTCGTGCGGATCGGGCCGTGACCGTCGATCGGGCGGCCGAGCGCATCGACCACGCGGCCGATCATCTCTTCGCCCACGGGCACGGACATGATCTGCCCCGTGCGGCGCACGCGGTCGCCCTCCTGCAGGTGTCCGTAAGGCCCGAGCAGCACGACGCCGATGTCCTCGCGGCCGAGGTCCATGACCATGCCGCGCAGCGTACCGTCAAAGGCGAGCAGCTCGCCGGCCATGACATCGGCCATGCCGCGCACGCGGCAGATGCCATCGGACAGGCTCGTGACGATGCCGGTCTGGAACACGTCGATGGCGACGTGCGTGTCTGCGAGCCGGTCGCGGATGCACGCGGCGAGATCGGGGTTTTCGTCCGTGGTGTGCAGGGCGCTGTTGGCCGCGTCCTGCTCGAGCAGGTCGAGCGCGTGGCGCAGCGTGCCGTCATAGTGCGTGTCGCCGATGCGCAGACAGATGCCGCCGATCAGCTCCGGGCGCACCGTCGTCATGCACGTGACATGACCGTAGGCGCGCGTGAGCGTGTCTTTGAGCGCGTCGAGCGCGGCGGCGGGCAGCGGCTCGGCCGCCTCGACCTCCACGGTCAGCGTGCCGGTCTCGGCGAGGGTGAGCGCATCGCTCGGCTGGGTGGTCAGATGTGCACCGATGTTGGCGACAAATTCGTCCACGAGCGCGGCGCGTGCGGGCGCGAAGGCGTCCTGTGCCAGCACTCCGGCGGTCGCCGCCGTGATGCGGCCGATGGCCGCGTCGCTCACGCGGTCCTCCATGTCGCTGCGCAGCTGCGCCTCGGTCTGTTCCACGCCGCGGCGCACGGCCTCGGCCTCGCGCGCGGTCTCGGCGTCGGCAGCGGCGGTGTTGGCCTCGGCCTGTGCCTTTGCCTCGGCAAGCTGGGCGTGTGCCTCAGCGTCGGCAGCCCGCTTCGCCTCGGCGATGTCCTCGGCGGTGTGGCGTGCCTGATCCTGCGCGTCCGCCGCGCGGCCGAGCGCATCGGCAATGCGGTCGCGGCGCTCCTGAAAGAGCTTGCGGATCTGCTTGCGCGTGAAGAAAATCAGCGCCAGCGCCAGCAGCAGGAAGTTGAAGACGGGGCCGATGGCTCTCAGAAATTCCACGGTGTCGCCGCCCCCTTTCGATTCATTTCATTCATGGTTCAGCCCTCATGCGTGGGGGCGACCCACTGGCGGATCTGTGCGGCGCTGCGCTCGGCGGTGTCGCTGCCGAGCAGGCCGCCGGTCAGAGCCGTGACGAGCTCGGGCAGCTTCGCGTCCACGGCGGCGGCAGCGGCGGTCTCTTCGCTGCGCACACGTGCGCGCACGTCGCGCATGGCCTGTGCGGCCTCCTGATGCGCGGCCTGCAGCGTCTGGGCGCGCTTGCGCTCGGACGCGCTCTTGGCCTCGGCCAGCAGCGTATCCGCTGCGGCAGACTGCCGGCGCTGCGCATCGCTGCGCGCCTGTGCGGCCGCATCGAGCTGCTGCTGGGCGGTGCGCCCGGCGCTGATCCCGTCCTGAATGCGCGCATCGCGTGCGGCCATGAACGACACCAGCGGGTCAAACAGCAGCTTCTTCAAAACCACCAGCAGCACGAAAAAGCAGATCACCGTCCAGATGAGTTCGGAGATGTTGATGCTCAAAGCGTGTGCCTCCCTTATCCCGTGCTTCTCAGCCGATCTTACCGATCAGCAAAAACGCGATCAGCAGGCCGTAGATCGTCAGCGATTCGAGCAGACCCATGGCGATGATCATGTTCGAACGGATCGTACCGGCCACTTCCGGCTGGCGCGCGATGGCGTCCATGGCGTGGGCGGCGGTCAGACCCTGACCGATGGCGGGGCCGATGGTGCTGATGGCGATGGCGAGCGCGGCGGCGATCGCAATGATTCCGGTTGACATAACTCGTTCCTCCTAATTTTTCTTGGGTGTCTGAAAGGTTGTTTCTTACGATTTCTGATGCAAGGGTGCATTACTCCTCGATGGCTTCCTCGATATAGATCGACAGCAGCATCGTGAACACGATGGCCTGGATCAGGCAGAACAGCAGGCTCAGCACCTGCATGAGCAGCGGCAGCACGAGCGGGAAGAGATTGCCGAGCTCATGCGTGACCATTTCCTCACCGTAGAGGTTGCCGTACAGACGCAGCGCGAGAGAAAACGGGCGCACGATCTGCTCGATGAGGTTGAGCGGCAGCATGAGCAGGAAGGGCTTGATGAAGCTCTTGAGATAGCCGCCCAGGCCGCGGCGCTGGATGCCGACGGTGTGCGTCATGCAAAAGGCGATGATGGCCAGACCCGCCGTGACGGACAGCGTGGCCGTCGGCACGGTGAACACTTGCCCCGCGCCGGGCAGCAGCCCGATGTAGTTGGACACGACGATGAAGATAAAGAACGTCGCCATCATCGGGAAGTAGCGACGGGCGTTGGCCGGACCCATGATGCCGCCGTAAAAGCCCTGCAGCTTTTCCACGGCCATCTCGGCCGCGTTTTGCAGCGGTCCGGGCACGTCGCGCAGCTTGCGTGTCGCCAGCCACGATACCAGCGCCAGCACGGCCACGATGACCCACATGGTCACGACCGCGCCGGTGACCTCCAGCGGTCCGATGGAAAACAGTACGTTCGTCTCACCCATTTGTGTCGTCCCTCCGTTCGTCCGCCGGGGTATCCTCCGGCGTGTGTTCCTGTGCGGCGTCCGGCAGCTCCTGCGCGTCCGTGATTTCCACGCACTCGGCGGGGATGGTATCGTCCATCCTGCGCGCGAGGATCCATACGCCGGCGATGCTGCCGCCCGACAGACCGACGGCCGTGCCGATGAGTGTGCCGGCCAGCGGCAGCGGCACGACGCCGCGCAGCAGATAGACCAGTACGAGCGCCGCGAGATTGATGACCTGCCGCAGACCGCTCGTGCCCATGACCGATGCGGCGTTTTGCTTGGCGCGCAGCAGACTGCGGCGCGTCAGCAGGGTGTTGCCGGCGGCGACGAGCAGGCCGAAAACCAGTCCGGCCGCGCCGCCGAGCAGATATTGTCCGGTCGACATGTTCTGTCCCTCCCGTTTGTGCAGCCCCGGTGACCGGGGGAAAGCTTTCTTAGCGAGAACTTAGCGGATACTTAACAGTATTCTACTATATCATGGCGGCGAAAAGATGCCAATACCCAATTCCGGTTTTGAAATAATTTCGTTGAATTCTACAAATAGAAAAAGCGCCCGGCGGCCGCGCGTCCCGCTTCACAAAGCGGGAAAAATAGTATATACTGAGGGGCAGAAAAAAGCCGCGGCATCCGGCATCCCACAGGACGCTCCGCGGCGAAAAATCTTCCGAAAAGAGGGATACAGTATGAAATACATTCTCGTCATCGGCGACGGCATGGCCGACCATCCGCTCGACACGCTCGGCGGTCGCACGCCGCTGGAAGCGTCGAAAAAGGACGCGATCGACGACCTTGCGCGTCACGGTGTGCTTGGCAGCGTGCGCAACGTGCCCGACGGTTTCGCTCCCGGCAGCGACACGGCCATCATGTCCATCTTCGGCTGCTCGCCGCGCAAATACTTTTTCGGCCGCGCCCCGCTTGAGGCGGCGGCCTCCGGCATCCGGCTCGCTCCCGGCGATGCGTGCTACCGCTGCAACATGGTCACGTATGCCGATGAGGACGTGCCGTTCGAGCACAAGCACATCATCTCCCACAGCGCGGGCAGCATCGAGGGACGCGAGTCGGACGAGCTCGTGACGGCGCTCTTTGCCCACCCGGACTTCCGCCCGCTGGCCGAGCAGGCCGGCATGGTCGTGCACAAGGGCTCGTCGTTCCGCCACCTTGCGGTGCAGAGCCATGTGGACATCAAGGGCATCCGGCTCGCCCCGCCGCACGACCACCTTGGTGAGGAGATCGGCCCCATCCTGCCCACCGGCTGCCCGAATGCCGACGTGCTGCGTGAGCTCATGCGCCGCTCGTTCGATATCCTCGATCAGCACCCGATCAATGTCGCGCGCCGCGCCGCCGGAAAGCTCCCGGCCAACGGCGTCTGGTTCTGGGCGGAGGGCACGGCGGCCGCGCTGCCGAACTTCCCCGAGCACTACGGCTCGGACGGCGGCGTCGTCTCGGCCGTGCCGCTGTGCCACGGCATCGGCATCCTGACCGGGCTTGAGGCCGTCACCGTCCCGACCGCGACCGGCGAGTGGGACACCGACTATGCCGCCAAGGTCGCCGCCGCGCTCGACGTGCTCAAACGGCACGACTTCGTGGCGCTGCACCTCGAGGGCCCGGATGAGGCCACGCACAACCACGACCTTGAGCATAAGATCTACTCCATCGAGCGCCTGAGCGCCGATGTCGTCGCCCCCGTGACCGAGGCGCTGCGCGCCGCGGGTGAGGACTTCCGTCTGCTGCTGCTGTCGGATCACACGACGTACATGGCCAACGGCGCGCACGGTGCCGACCCCGTGCCGTTCGTGCTGTATGACAGCCGCGTGTCCGAGGGCTCCGGCCTGCCGTATTCCGAGGCAAACGGCGCCAAGGGCCCGTATGTCGACGACGGCGCGCAGCTCATGGATCTGCTCTTTGAACTGAAAAAGCTGTGACCGGTACAGCAAGAGAGGCCGCGTGGGCAAAGCTGAACCTGTCGCTGGACGTGCTCGGTACGCGTCCCGACGGATTTCACGACCTGCGCATGATCATGCAGAGCGTGGATCTGCACGACGATGTGACCGTTACGCTCGACGACACCGGCGTCTGCCGTGCCGAGACCAACCGCAGCTATCTGCCCTGCGGCGCGGACAATGTGGCCGTGCGCGCGGCGCAGGTGTTTCTCGAGCGTGCGGGGCTGAAGTGCGGCGTGCACATCCGGCTGCACAAGCGCATCCCCGTGTGCGCGGGGCTGGGCGGCGGCTCGTCGGATGCGGCGGCCGTGCTGCGCGCGCTCAACCGGCTGACCGGCGCGGGTTTTACCCGCACGGAGCTCGAGGAGATGGGTGCGGAAATTGGTTCCGACGTGCCGTACTGCGTCGCGGGCGGCACGATGCTGGCCGAGGGACGCGGCGAGCGGCTCACGCCCGTCACGCCCATGCCGCACCTGCCGGTCGTGATCTGCAAGCCGGATTTTCCGATCTCGACGCCGGAGCTGTTTCACCGCGTGGACGCGCGCACCTCGCGCTGCCGTCCGGACACGGAGGGCATCTGCGCCGCGCTTGCCGACGGCGATATGCCGAAGCTTGCCCGCCGGATGTACAACGTCTTTGAGGACGTGCTCACCCGCCGCGAGGGTGAAATCGCGGCCATCAAGAGCCGCCTGCTCGACGGCGGCGCGCTCGGCGCGGTCATGAGCGGCACGGGCTCGGCCGTGTTCGGCCTTTTTGCCGATGCCGACAGCGCGGCGTACGCCAAACGCCGGCTCGCGCGCGACTATGCCGAGTGCTTTCTGACCGAAACCATCGACCGCCTTGAGGTCTGAGGATTAAAAGCGAACAAAACTGCCGATACTGAGCACAGATGCCCGGTACCGGCAGTTTTTTTCATCACAGAAAGGCGGACATACGATGCATACCCATTCTCTCTCCATAAATCCCGATTCCGGCCGCGCGCTGCGCCCGTGGGAGCTGGCGCTGCTGCTGGCCGTGTGCGTGACGCTGCTGACCGGCACGTGGGCGCAGGCGCGCAGCGCGCTGCTGGCGTCACGGCTCGTGCGGCTGCACGTGATCGCGGTCTCGGACGACGACACCGAGCAGGCCGTGAAGCTGCAGGTGCGCGATGCGGTGCTGGCCTATCTCGAGCCGCAGCTTGCCGACGTGACGGATATGGACACGGCGCGGCTTCGCATCGCGGACGAGCTTGACGGCATTGCCCGCGCGGCACAGGCGGCGGCGGGGGAGCGGCCGGTGCGGGTCTCCCTCGGCGCCGAGCACTATCCGACGCGCGACTATGGCGCGTTTGCGCTCCCGGCGGGGGTGTATACCTCCCTGCGCGTGACGCTCGGCGCGGGCGAGGGGCACAACTGGTGGTGCGTCATTTTCCCGCCGCTGTGTGCGCAGGCGGCAGGGCTCTCGGAGCGAGCGGTGCAGGCGCTCTCGGACGACGATGTGCGCCTCGTCACGGAGTCCGGCGGCGGCTATGTCGTGCGCTTCCGGCTGCTGGAGCTGTGGGACGCGCTCGTGCAGCGGCTGAGTTGACGGCGCGGCGGAAAATTGAAAGCGCCCCCGCGGGAAACTCCCCGCGGGGGCGCTTGCCATTGGGTCACACAAGCTGCTTCCGGCGCAGCAGCCGGCAGACAAGCGCGGCAAGCCCCAGACCGAGCGCAAACGAGAAGCCCAGCGCGCCCAGTGTGGCGGCGGCGCTGAACAGGCCGACCGACATCTCATGCACAGAGCCGATGTCCACGATGATCTCGCACACGAGCCACAGCCCGGCGCTGATGCCCGCAGCCGTCCAGAAATCACGCCGGCGCTGCAGGGCGCACCGGACGCCGACGCCGGCGGCGAGCAGGAGCAGATACAGAACGATCCGTCCGGTGATGCCGCCGGTCACAAAGATCCCCATCATTTTCAGAAGCGCAAACGGTTCCATACGATACCTCCTGTTGAATGAAATGTGTGTCCGGATCCTGACATCCTCATTTTAGCAGATTCTTTATGAAATTGGAACAGGATTCATAATATTTGTAAATTGCGCCAAAACACGATTCGGGATTCTGTGCAGCGGTGACAAATTCTGTTTCCCGGTTCTCGGGGGCTGTCACAAAAATTGTCCCCGGCGCAGAAAAACGCAAAGCCTTCTCCCAACGGAGAAGGCTTTTTGTATTTGCAGGATTCAGCGCCGCGCGCTCAGTAGCTGTACACGCCGCCGCCGATAAATTCGCGCAGCATGCTCTCGGGCGCGAGCAGGGTGGGGTCGATCGTCTCGAAGCGCTCGAGCGCGGGCAGGATGCTGCGGATCTCCGCATAGCGCTCCGCGCCCTCGGGCACGGCCGCGAGCAGCGGCTCGGCGAAGTTTTTCATGATCGACACCTCGCACGGGAACGACGAGTCGAACATCAGGTTCGCACGCTCCTTGAACGGGGAGATGAAGCGCTTTTCGCCGCGGCGGACGTTTGCCCACATGTCCAGCGTCGCGGCGGCGGGCGTGCCGCGGAAGTTGCTGTCGCGCACGAGGCGGCGCAGCAGACGCATCCACGTGCCCTTGAACACCTCATTCCCGTCGTCATCGACGACGACGGAGCGCGCGCTGATATACAGCCGGAACGCATCCGGGCAGTAGGCGGCGATCTCATCGTTGAGCGCGTGGATGCCCTCGCAGACGACGACCTCGTCCTTGCCGAGGCGCATGGGGCGGCCGATGGGGCCGGACTGCACGCGCGTGACGAAATTATACCGCGGCAGGTGGATCTCCTCGCCGCGGGCGAGCGCGTTGAGGTGCTTGCCGAGCAGGTCCATGTCCAGACACGCGGGGGACTCAAGATCGAGATCGCCCTCCGGCGTGCGCGGTGCGGTGCGCAGGTCGACGGTGCGGAAATAGTCGTCCATGGCGAGGCTCTGACTGCCGACGCCGAGCTTGCACAGCGCCTCCGCGATCTTCATGGCCGTGGTGGTCTTGCCGCTGCCGGACGGGCCGGAGAGCAGCACGATCGGACACGTGTGCGCGTTTTCGGCGATGGCGCGCGCTGCGCGCTCGATCTTGGCGGCATAGGCCGCGTCGCTCGCGTCGACAAATTCCTTGGGATCGGCCTGAATGCGGCGGTTGATCTCCTGCAGATGATAGCTCATTGGAAAAACGCCTCCAGTTCCGCCTTGGCCGCACAGATGCGGTCGATATTGGCGATGTATTCCGTGGGATACTTGGGGTCGATGTGCCGCTCAAGCCTGCCGCCGTTGGGGCGCACGAGCTTCGTCGACGCGCCGCCGCCCATGGCAAGGATGCTGCACAGCTCCTCCATGATGCAGATGTTGTAGAGATTCTCCTGACCCGGCCGCGTCCAGCCGACGTTTTCAAAGCCGCCGGACATGAACTTCTGCCGGTAGAGGTAGTACGGTGCGTAGCCCGCCCTGGGCAGCACGGTACCGGCAAAGTCAAGCATCTCGCCGACGGCTGCTCCGTCGGGGATGGGCGCGTCCTGCGCCATCAGGTTCGAGCCGCGCTTGCGCGAGAGCGTGTGCACGGTGATGTTCTCAGGCGCGAGTGCGAGCACCTGCTCGAGCGTGGCGCGAAAGCCGTCCGGCGTGTCGCCGGGAAGCCCCGCGATCAGGTCCATGTTCACGGCGAAGCCGCCGGTCTCGCGCACGAGGCGCAGCGCGTCGTAAATATCCTGCGCGGTGTGGCGGCGGCCGATCGTGTCGAGCACGCGGTCGTCGAGCGTCTGGGGGTTGACGCTGATGCGGTCGACCCGGTGCGCGCGCAGCACCTGCAGCTTGTCGGCGGTGATCGTGTCGGGCCGGCCGGCCTCGACGGTGAACTCCCGCAGTGCGCTCAGGTCGAACGCCGCAGCCAGCTGCGTGCACAGCGCGTCGAGCTGGCGCGCCGAGAGCGTGGTCGGCGTGCCGCCGCCGATGTAGAGCGACACGACGCGCAGCCCCGCCTTGCGCACGGCATCGGCGGTCGCGGCGATCTCGCGGGCGAGCGCCTGCAAAAACTCCGGCACGAGCGCCATGCTCTTTTCCACCGACTGGCTCACGAAGCTGCAATAGGCGCAGCGCGTCGGGCAAAACGGGATGCCCACATACAGGCACACATCCTTGCTGCCGAGCGATTCCATGGCGCGCAGCGTGGCGTGCGCGGTGCGCACGACGAGATCGGCGCGCGCGGGTGAGACGTCATACTGCCGCTCAAACTGGCGCGCGGCCTGCGCGTCGTTGAGCCCCTGCGCAAGCAGCGGGGTCATGAGCTTTCCGGGGCGCACGCCCGTGAGCATACCCCACGGCCGGTGCGGCAGCCCGATGCCCATGGCGGCGCGGTAAAACGCGCGCTTGATCGCGCCCTGCAGCCGGCGGTCGGTCTCGGCGGGGTCGGTCAGCTCGCCGTTGGGCACGCTCGTGCGGCCGTTGGCCGTCTGCCCGTGGTAGACGAGCACACACGTCACGGTCGTCACTTTTGTGCCGGACATGAGCCGCAGCTCTGCGCGGTCGCCGGTCGGCCGTCCGTCCGGATACTCCGGGCGTTCGTCGGGAAACAGCGTCAGGAGCATCTGCTCCGCCGCGTAGCGGTAGTCATGTCCGATCAGATAGAGATTCATGGTTCTTCTTCTTTCTGTGTCCTGCCGGATGGTCAGGTACGGTCTTTTGCTTTGTTCTTGAGCGCCTTGGCCTTCGCCTTGACGGCCTTGGTCAGCTCCTTGCGGCGCTGTGCGTGCTCATGCACACGCGTAAAGGCGCGGCCGTTGGTCTGGCCGGAGCGCAGCGCCGGGAACGCCTGCGCGATACGCTCGTGCACGATGTTGCGGTGGCTGAGGATCTCCTCGCGGCGCTCGATCGAGGCCTCGGCGCGCTTTTGTGCAAGCTCCGTGCTCTTTTCCTTCATACCGGTGTAAACCTCCATGCCGCGGTCCTTCGCGTCCGAGGCGCGGATATAGATCTCCTCGCCGATCTCGTCGGAGATGGCCGTAAGCGAATCCTCGATGGCCTGCAGGGCACGCAGCTTCTTGGGCAGCTTGCGGATCTCCATGGCGGTGATGATGTTGTCCGCGATCCACAGTGCGCTGAATGTGCCGAGCAGCACCCAGCCGAGCTTTTTCGGGATGAGGTCGACGACTTTGGCCACGAGCGGCTGGAACACGTCGACCACGAACACGCACGCCAGTCCCCACAGCACTGAGAACTCCAGACACACGTAGCCCTTGATGTTCAGCGGACGCTTGGAGTAATCCCACCACTTGTCGTGGAACACCTTTTCCAGCACCCAGCCGGTGAGGTATTCAATGGCGCTCGTAAACAGCACGCTGCCGCCGAACAGCAGCCAGAGGCTGCTCTTGAGCGGCCCGAGCACGAGCAGCACGCTCATGACGCCGAAGCCGTAGATCGAGCAGATGGGGCCGTTGACGAAGCCGCAGTTGACAAACTTGCCGTGCGCGACGGCGGCGAAGGCCACCTCGGAGCACCAGCCGAGAAAACCGTAAATGTAGAAGTACCAGAGGATCTGGAACCAGGAATAGGGCACAAGCATGAAAAAAACTCCTCTCATGAATGCCTGTGGGCGGAAAACCCGGATTCATTTCATATTTGTCTATATTAACATAGCTATGCGGACTTTTCCAGCCTTTTCGGCGCGGATGGGAACAAAAAGCGCAAAGTGGTAACTGCGGCGCACAAATTATGCGCGCAGCAGACTGCCGGCCTTTTGTCAAAAAGGAATCCTTTTTGACGGGCACAAAAATGCGGAGCGCACGAGGGTGCGCTCCGCATGAAAAACCGGGGTGATTTACTTGATCGTCAGCAGCAGCTCGCCGGCCTTGACCGACTGGCCGCCCTTGACAAAGACTTCGTCGACCGTGCCGTCCATGCGGGCGACGACGCTCGTCTCCATCTTCATGGCCTCGATCACGGCGAGCACGTCGTTGACCTTGACCTGGTCGCCGGGCTTGACGTTGACCTTCGACACCATGCCCGGGATGGACGCGCCGGCCTGGCTCTTGTCGTTCGGGTCGGCCATGACGACGGTCTTGGCCGAATCGGTCGCGGTCGGGTCGGGCACGGAGACCTCGCGGCGCATGCCGTTGAGCTCAAACTGCACGTTGCGCGTGCCGTCGTCGTTGCGGTCGCCGAGGCCGATGTACTTGATCATAAGGGTCTTGCCGTCCTCGATGTTGATCTTGTTCATCTCGCCGATGGCCATGCCGTTGAAGAACACGTGGCTGCCCATGCGCATGATGTAGCCGTACTCCTTGCGGTGACGGATGTACTCCTCATAGACCTTCGGATACATGGCAAACGAGATGAGCGAGCGCGGCTCCTCATAGTTCGGGTAGAACTTGCGGATCTCGCTGCGCAGCTGATCCCAGTCCACGGGCGGCAGCAGGTCGCCGGGGCGGCCGGTGATGGGCTTCTCGCCCTTGAGCACGACGCGCTGCAGATCCTTCGGGAAGCCGCAGGGCGGCTGGCCCATCATGCCCTTGAAGTAGCTCACGACGCTGTCGGGGAAGGCGAGGTGCTCGCCCTTTTCGACGATGTTCTCGGGCGTGAGGTCGTTCTGCACCATGAAGATCGCGAGGTCGCCGACCATCTTGGACGACGGCGTGACCTTGATGATGTCGCCGAGCATGAGGTTGACGGTGCGGTACATCTCCTTGACCTCCGCGAAGCGGTGGCCGAGGCCGAGCGACTCGACCTGCGGCTGCAGGTTCGTGTACTGGCCGCCGGGGATCTCATAGCGGTAGATGTCGGTGACGGGGACCTTGAGGCCCTTGTCGAAGCTCTCATAGCGCAGGCGCACGTCGGCCCAGTAATCGGCCAGCTCCTGCAGGCGCTGCGGGTCGAAGCCGGTGTCGCGCTCCTGACCGCGCAGGGACTCGACGAGCGCGTTCATCGACGGCTGGCTCGTGAGGTTGGCCAGCGGTCCGATGGCGGTGTCGACCACGTCCACACCGGCCTCGGCCGCCATGAGGTAGGTCGCGATCTGGTTGTCGGTGGTGTTGTGCGTGTGCAGGTGGATGGGGATGCCGATCTCCTGCTTGAGGGTGCTGACGAGCTTCTTGGCGGCATACGGCTTGAGCAGGCCGGACATGTCCTTGATGGCCAGCATATGTGCGCCGCGGCGCTCGAGCTCCTTGGCAAAGTCCACGTAGTATTTCAGCGTGTAGCGGTCGCGCGTCGGGTCGAGGATGTCGCCGGTGTAGCACACGGTGCCCTCGAGGAACTTGCCCTGGCGCAGGACCTCGTCCATGGCGGTCTCCATGTTCGGCATCCAGTTGAGCGAGTCGAACACGCGGAACACGTCGATGCCCTCGCGGGCGGACTCGGCGATGAAGGCGCGCACGAGGTTGTCCGGATAGCTCGCATAGCCGACGAGGTTCGAGCCGCGCAGCAGCATCTGGAACGGGATGTTCGGGATCTTCTCACGCAGCATCTCCAGACGCTCCCACGGGGACTCATGCAGGAAGCGGTAGGCGGTGTCAAACGTCGCGCCGCCCCACATCTCGAGCGAGAAGCAGTCGGCGAGGATGTCGGCCGTGCCGTCGGCGCCCTTGAGCATGTCGCGGGTGCGCAGGCGGGTGCTCAGCAGCGACTGGTGCGCATCGCGCATCGTCGTGTCGGTGATGAGCAGCTTCTTCTGGCCGAGAACCCATTCCTTCACGGCCTCGGGGCCGTCGGTGTCGAGCAGGAGCTTGAGCCCGTCCTGCTTCGTGACCTCACGCTGTGCCTTCGGGAAGCGCGGCGTGTCGTACTGGTGGCGCTTGGCGTCGGGATTGTTGACCTGAATGTTGGCAATGTATTTGAGCACGCGGGTCGCGCGGTCGCGCGATTCGGTGAACTCGAACAGCTCCGGCGTCTCGTCGATGAACTTCGTGTGGCACTTGCCGGCGACGAAGGTCGGGTGCGTGAGGATGTTCGTCACAAACGGGATGTTCGTCTTGACGCCGCGCACGTGCTCTTCATTGATGGCGCGGGTGGCCTTGCGGCAGACGGCGGGGAAGGTGCAGTCCCAGCTCGTGACCTTGACAAGCAGGGAGTCGTAGTACGGCGAGATGATCGAGCCCGTGCCGACGTTGCCGCCGTCGAGACGCACGCCGAAGCCGCCGCCGGAGCGGTAGGCCTCGATCTTGCCGTTGTCGGGCGCGAAGTTGTTGGCCGGGTCCTCGGTGGTCACGCGGCACTGGATGGCGTAGCCGTTGACCTTGAGGTTGTTCTGGTCGCCGAGACCGATCTCCGGGTGGCTGATCGGCTGCCCCTCGGCGATGAGGATCTGCGCACGCACGAGGTCGATGCTCGTGACCATCTCGGTGACGGTGTGCTCGACCTGAATGCGGGGGTTCATCTCGATGAAATAGTGGTTGCCGTCGCGGTCGACGAGGAACTCCACCGTGCCGGCGTTGACATAGCCGACGGCCTCGGCGATCTTCACGGCGTCAGCGTGCAGCTGCTCGCGGATGCTCTCGGGCACGCTCCACGCGGGCGCAAACTCCACGACCTTCTGGTAGCGGCGCTGCAGCGAGCAGTCGCGCTCGCCGAGGTGGCGCACGTTGCCGTACTGGTCGGCAAGGATCTGCACCTCGATGTGCTTGGGCTGCACGAGATATTTCTCGATGAAGATGTCGTCATTGCCGAAGGCCTTGCGTGCCTCGCTCTTGACGAGCTCGAACGCGGGGATAACGTCCTCGGGCATTTCGCACAGGCGCATGCCGCGGCCGCCGCCGCCGGCCGCCGCCTTGAGGATGACGGGGAAGCCGAAGCTGATGGCCTTCTCGAGCGCCTCCTGCCCGTCGCGCAGAGGCTCGGAGCAGCCGGGGATGACCGGCACGCCGCACTCCATAGCGATCTGCTTGGCCGAGAGCTTGTCGCCCATCTTGCCGAGCACGTCGCTCGGGGGGCCGATGAACGTGATGCCGGCCGCTTCGCAGGCGCGGGCAAAGTCCGCATTCTCGGACAGGAAGCCGTAGCCCGGGTGGATGGCGTCGACGCCGCGGCGCTTGGCCAGATCGATGATCTCGGGAATGTCGAGATACGCACCCAGAGGGCTCTTGTTCTCGCCGACGAGATATGCCTCGTCGGCACGGGTGCGGAACATGCTCAGTTCGTCTTCCTTGGAGTACATGGCCACGGTGTGGATGCCGAGGTCATAGCACGCGCGGAAGATACGCACCGCGATCTCACCGCGGTTGGCGGCAAGGACCTTGTTGAAAACTCTTTCTGACACGGTCGTGTCTCCTTTCTGACTGCGGCGGACCGCAGAGATGGGCGGCAGCGGCGCAAAGCACACATCGCCGCGATGCCAATGCTGGAATTATATCATATATCAGTAACAATAGAAATAAAATTTTTGATTTTCGACGAGTTTAAAATCTAACAAATGCACGCACAGGTAATTTACATGCAATTCTTTTCTCGGTGCGCAGAATGTGATACAATAACGGGCGAAAATTCAGGAAAGCTGGAATGAATTTGGAAAATACTTGTTATATCGTCGGCGCGGCCAGTCTTGAGGGCGTGCGCCTGAGCCCGTGTGCGGGCGACTATATCATCGCGGCTGACGGCGGCTACCGCTCGCTGCGTGCGCGCGGCATCGAGCCGGACTTCGTCATGGGCGACTTTGACTCGCTCGGCTACCGGCCGGAGCACCCGAACGTAGAGACGCACCCGGTCATGAAGGACGACACCGACCTCGGTCTCGCCGTGCGCTGGGCGCTTGCGCATGGCTACCGGCGGCTCGTGATGGCGGGTGCGCTCGGCGGCCGCATCGACCAGACGGTCGCAAGCTTTCAGACGCTGCGCGGTCTCACGGACGCGGGCGCGCAGGGCTGGCTCATCGGCTGCGGCTGGGTGGTCACGGCGGTGCAAAACGGCACGCTGACCTTCCCCGCCGGCATGGAGGGCACGGTCTCGGTGTTCAGCAGCGGCGACGCTGCGCGCGGCGTCACGCTGCGCGGCCTGCTCTACGAGGTCACGGATGCGACGCTCACCTGCGCCATGCCGCTCGGCGTGAGCAACTCCTTCACGGATGCGCGCGCCGAGGTGCGCGTCACGGACGGCACGGTCTTTGTCCTCTGGCAGGGCGATGCGCTGCCGGACGGGCTGGAGGTGCGCCATGGAGCGGATTGATCTGCATGTGCACACGCTCGCGTCCGACGGCTCGGACGCACCGGAGACCGTCGTGCGCAAGGCAGCGGCAGCCGGACTGCGCGCCGTGGCGATCACGGATCACGACACGTTTGCCGGACTGCCCGAGGCGCTTGCGGCGGGGACGGCGCGCGGCATCGAGGTCGTGCCGGGCGTGGAGCTGTCCACCGTGTGGGGCGGTGAGGAGGTGCACCTGCTCGGCTACTATATGGACACGGACAACGCCGCGCTGCGCGCACTTATGACCCGCGCGACCGACGAGCGCAATGCCCGCAACGAGACCATGGTGCAGCGCCTGCACGACGCGGGCTACCCCATCACGATGGCGGAGCTGCATGCGGCGTTTCCGGGGCAGACGGTGCTCGGCCGGCCGCACATCGCGGCGCTGCTCGTGCAGCGCGGCTGCATCCCCACGGTGTCCGACGGGATGCGCGGTCTGCTCGGCCGGGGCAAGCGCTTTTATGTCCCGCGCTACAACATTCCGCTCGAGGATTCCGTCCGCGCGCTGCGCGCGGCGGGCGGCGTGCCGGTCGTGGCGCATCTGTTCAAGTACCGCTTTGACGACGCGCAGCGTACTGCCCTGCTCGCCGCGGCGGCGGACGCCGGGGCGCTCGGGCTCGAGGTGCGCTACACGACCTATACACCCGAGCAGACGGCGGCGGCGCAGGCGCTGGCCGGGCACTTCGGTCTCGTGCCGACCGGCGGGTCGGACTATCACGGCCTGCGCAAGCCGGACATCGCCCTCGGCTCCGGTCGGGGGGATCTGTGCGTGCCGTATGCCTATCTCGCTGGCGTCAAGACTCTTGCCGGGCGCGGAGGTGTGTGATACACTAACAGAATCCAGTCGTTTTTCGATTTTTTTCCGGAGGTGGTTTTTTGAGAACACTTCTGCGCCCCTACGAGGGCACACAGCCGTACATCTTCGTCAGCTACGCGCACAAGAACGACGCGGCCGTGCTCGAGATCATCGGCACGCTGCAATCGCGCGGCTTTCGCGTCTGGTATGACGAGGGCATCGAGGCCGGCAGCGAGTGGCCGGAGAGCATCGCGTCGCACCTCGAGCGCGCGCAGCTCGTGCTGGCGTTTTTGTCCCCGGCGTATCTGCGCTCGGACAACTGCCGCAAGGAGATGCACTATGCCCTGACGAAGAAAAAGCCGGTCATCAATGTCTATCTCGAGCAGACGGAGCTGTCGCCGGGCATGGAGATGCAGATCGGCAACCTCTTCGCGCTCATGAAATATACCTACCCGAGCGAGGAATATTTCTACGACAAGCTCTTCTCGGCCGAGCTGCTCGACGCGGACAAATTTGCGGGCGAAGCGCCGGAGCTGCCGCCAGAGGCACCCGCCGCGCTGCCGCGGGCGAAAAAGAAGAAAGAGAAAAAGCCGCGCGCCGAAAAGCCCCGTCGGGAAAGACCCGCCAAAGCGCCGAAGCCGGAGCGCGCGAAGAAAAAGCGCGGCATCGCGGCGGCGATCATCGCGGTCGTACTCGCCGGCTGCCTGATCGCGGCGGGCATCGTCGGCCACTTCACGGGCCTGCTCTACCGTTTCATGGCCAGGACCGTCGCGGTGCAGATGCTGCCGGACGACACGGTGGCCGCATTCCAGAACCCCCTGCTTGAGCGGGCCGCGCGCGAATATGCCGGAAAGCCCGAGGGTGAGCTCACGGTCGCGGACCTCAAGGGCCTCACGGCACTGTACGTCTGCGGCGACCGGTACTGGTTTGCCGCCCCGCAGCAGGGCGTGGATGCGGCGGCTGCCGGTGTCGAGACGGCGGAGGTCGTCGACCCGTCCGGACAGAGCATAACCGTGCAGCGCGGGGACATCCGCGAGCTGTCCGACCTCGCGTATTTTCCGAGCCTGCGCGAGCTCGCGCTCGAATTTCAGTCGCTGACCACGCTCGAGAGCCTGCCCGCCTGCGGTGTGGAGGTGTTCGATGTCAGTGCCAACCGGCTCACGAGTCTGGCGGGCATCGAGCAGCTGCCAAAGCTCACGGCGCTGCTGGCCGACGGCAACGCCGTCACGGATCTGACGGGGCTCGGCCGCTGCCTGAATGTGCGCACGCTGCACCTCAACGGTGCAAACGTGTCGGACCTGTCCGAGCTGCGCGCGCTGACAAAGCTGCAGGACATCACGCTCTCGCACTGCACGCGCCGCGAGCTGCTGATCCCGCTGCACAAATCCTCGCTCACGCGCGTCACGCTTGTGGACTGCGACCTGCGGGGCGATTTCTTCCACAGCTTTGACCGTGAGCGGGCGATCACATCGCTCACGCTCATCCGCTGCGAGCTCGACAGCACGTCCGGTCTGGATGGCTTCACCGGGCTCACGGAGCTGACGCTGCGCGATGTTTCCGGCGCGCTCGACTGGTCGGCACTCGGCAGCCTGCCGCTGCAGACCGTCACGACCGACGCCCTGCAGGCCGACGCCATCCGCGCCTCCGGCACGACTGCCGCCGTCACGGTCACGGACTGAGCGCCGCTTTCCCCACACAAAACGGAAAACACCCCTGCCGGAACGGACAAACCGGCAGGGGTGTTTCCATAGGAGAAATGGAGTTGGAAAAAGGAATTATCATGTTGCTTGGAGAGAATTTGCGTGGTTGTCGGCGCACTGCAAAAATCGTGTGCGGTCACGAAAAATTGCACTTGCTATCTGACAGTGCCCATTATATAATGCCGTTATAGATAAGTAAAGCAAATAATTCTGATAGTTAAATTAGCGTTTCTTATCCGTGAGGGGTGCTTATGAACCGGTATATCGCATTTTTGAAGGTCTTTGAGCGCAACAGCTTTTCCGATGCTGCGCGCGATCTCGGCTACACGCAGTCGGCCGTGAGCCAGATGATCAAGTCGCTGGAGGAGGAGCTGGGGGTGACGCTGCTGGTGCGTTCGCGCTCGGGTGTGGCGCTCACCTATGAGGGACGGCACCTGCTGCCGTACATCCGCGACACGGTCAACGCCTACCGGATGCTTCAGTCGCAGGCGGCGGGCTTCAGCGGTCTGGAGCAGGGCACGATCCGTCTCGGCACGTTCACGAGCGTGTCGAGCTATCTGCTGCCGCCGGCCATGGAGCGCTTTCGCCGCCTGCACAGCGGCATCCGCTTCGAGCTCTATCAGGGGCTGTATTATGAGATCGAGGACTGGGTGCGCGAGGGCGTGGTCGACTTCGGCTTCACGGATATGCTGCGCACGACCCCATTTCCGTGCGAGCCGATCTATCAGGACACCATGCTTGCCGTGCTGCCCGAGGGGCATCCGCTGGGCGAGAACATCTTCATTCAGGTCGACGAGCTCGCGGCTGAGCCTTTCATTCTTCTCGAGGAGGGGCGCGGCGGCGGCTGCATCCGTGACCTGCTCACGCGCCATCCGCAGATCAACGTCCAGTATCGCGTGGCCGATGACTACACGATCCTGAACCTGGTCGAGAACAACCTCGGCGTGTCCATCCTGCCGGAGGCGGTGCTGCGCCGCAGCGGCCGGCGTGTCATCGCGCGCCGCCTTTCGCCGGAGCTGCAGCGTACCGTCGGTGTCGTCTATAAGCAGAAGACCGGCCTGTCCACCGCCGGACAGATGTTTCTCAGTGAGCTCAAGGCGTCGATCCCGAACGTGCGCGGCTGAAATTTTTTGCGCGCGTGTGTTTACACGGCCGCCTGGTTGTGCTATCTTAAACGGTGCATTTTTGATCAAACCGTGTCCGGTGGATAATACCTTATTTAAATAAGGCGGCGCGGCGGGAAGGAGCGGATCGGATATGAGTCTGACGGGCGCTGTTGTCAACGCGCTGGCCATTGTGGGCGGCGGGGCAATCGGCCTGCTGTTTCGGCGGGGCATCCCCGAGCGCGTGAGCAAAACGGTCATGGTCGGCCTTGGGCTGTGCGTGCTGTATATCGGCATTTCGGGTGCGAGTGCGTGCCGGAGCATTCTGATCGTCATCGTGTCCATGACGCTTGGCGCGGCGGTCGGTGCGCTGCTGAATATCGACGGCTCGATCCACCGCCTCGGCACCTGGGTCGAGGCGCACGTTCACCGGCATGAGGGCGGCCCGTCGCTGGCCGAGGGCTTCGTCACGGCGAGCCTCCTGTGCTGCATCGGTGCGATGGCGGTCAACGGCTCGCTCGATGCCGGCATCCGCGGCGACAACAGCATCCTGTTCACCAAGTCGATGATCGACCTTGTCTTCTGCGCCATGATGGCCACGACGCTCGGCGCGGGCGTGATGCTCGCGGGTGCGGCGGTGCTCGTGGTCGAGGGGACGCTCACACTGCTGGCCGGGGCGATCGCGCCGCTGCTCTCGGAGGCGGCGGTCGCAGACCTCACGTGCGCGGGTTCCCTGCTCGTGGCGGCCATCGGTCTCAATCAGACCGGTGCCACGAAGATCAAGGTGGCGGACTATCTGCCGGCGCTGCTGTTCGTGCCGGTCATCCGCTGGCTCGTGGGGCTGCCGGTGTGGCAGCAGCTCGCCGCGTTGTTCTGAGGAATACCATTTAAATAGGAAGAAGCACCCTGCACATGAGGGTGCTTCTTTGTGTATTCAGATACGCAGCGCGCGGATGCGGCCGAGGCCCGGCAGTACGCGCCCGAACAGCGACACGAGCGGCCCGACGACCAACGCTGACACGACCGTGCCGATGCCAACGCCCTGCAGCCGTCGGAAAAACAGCAGTGACAGCGCGGATGCGATGACGATGAGCGTCACGTCGAATACGAGCTTCACGCGGCCGAAGTCCTTGCCCGTCGCCTGTGCGAGCACGCGCACGAGCCCCTCGCCGGGCACGGTGATGACGTCCGGCGCGATCTCGATGCTGATGCCGCAGGCGAGGATGACGCAGCCGAGCAGCATGCACCCGCCGCGCGCGAACCACCCGGCCGGGTGCAGCCAGCTCAGCGCGGCCATGCTCACGTCGAGGAAGGCACTGAAGAGCACGTTCGCCGCGATCTGCAGCAGCTGCACGGGCGGGAAATTCCGCCGCTGGATGGCGATCTGGATCAGGATAAACACTGTGTTCATAATAAAGGTGAAGCCGCCGAAGCTCAACGGGAAGCGCAGACTGAGCACGTACGGCAGGCTCGAGATCTGCGACGTGCCGAGGCTGCTCTTTGTGATGAAGGCGATGCCGAACGAGTTGGTGAGCAGGCCGAGCGTGAAAAAGAGATAGCGCAGGGCGATGTTTCTGGCGTTTTGGCCGCGTGGCGCGGGGGACATGGACATTCTTCTTTCTTGAAAAATCGATGGGATGAAAATAGCGTAGCCGTTTTTGGGACAGTTGTCAAGGCCTGTACCGTGCGGGAGACGCGAAAAAACCGCACGGGAAGGCTTGCCTTTTCAGCGCTTATATGTTACAATCCTCTTTCCCGCGGGAAGAAAGGGTGTGGCACATGGATTTCTGGCTCAACCAGGCGCTGGGTCTGCTCGGCAGCCTGATCGTGTTTATCTCGGTGCAATTCAATAACCGCCGCGTCATCCTCGCGGCGCAGGCGACCGCCTGCCTGATGTGGATCGTGCACTATGGGCTGCTCGGCGCGATGACCGCCGCGACCATCAACATTCTGTCGTTTGCGCGCAGCGTCGTGTTTTACTTCAACGACCGCAAGTGGGCCAAGAGCCGCGCGTGGCTGTGGGCGTTTCTGGCGCTATACGTCGTCAACACCGTCCTTACGTGGGACGGACCGAGGAGTCTGCTGCCCGGCATCGCCATGAGCATGACGACCATCGCGCTCTGGACGCGCGATATGCGCCGCACGCGCCTGCTCTATCTGACCAATTCGCCGTTCTGGTTCACGTATGACATCCTTGCGCGCTCGTATTCGTGCATGGTCATCGAGGCCATCGCCTTCGTGTCCTACGTTGTGGCCGTGTGGCGGTTTGACATCAAAAAGCAGCCGCAGACATGATCGCGCGTGCCAAAAAGCGTTTTGGCACGCGCTCAAACGAGACCCACTGCGTTGGGCTCTCGTTTGAAGGGACTGCGGCTCGCTGCATCGCACGAGCTGTGCACCGTCAGCGCACAACTCGCACGTTTGCGAGCCGAAATGTATTTTCTCCGACGTACACGCCGCCGGAGAAAATGATTGGAATTTTTTTCATCTGCGGACGCAAACTCTGCGAGCCTTTTGTAACGGCCTGCAAAAACTCCCCGCCTTCGGGCGGGGAGTTTGCGTGTTTAAAAAGGGCTTTGCATTTTGCCGAGAACCCAACGAAGTGGTTCTCGATGGATTTGCTTTTACCACGTCAGCGCATCGTCAAAGTCCACGAGGTCGGGGCGCACCGGCTCCTCGCCCATGACGGTCTGCATATAGAGGTTGACCTGACGGCGCATATCGCGCTTGGAGATCGTGCGCGAATCGAGCAGATCCTGCGCGACCCAGAGCATATGCACGCCGCGCGCAGCCGCCTGCTCCTCAAACACGCCGCGCAGACCGTCCATGCCCTTGCAGGAGATCTGGTCATACATGAGCACCATGTCGGCGTTGTACTGCTTGCAGACGACCCACAGCTCGTCGAGCACGTTTGCGTAGCCGCCCTTGGTGTGCTTGCGCATGGTGGTGCGCTGGTAGCTGCGCGCGAGATCGGCCAGCGCCCGGTCGGGGTCTTCGGTGTCGATGATGATGTCGGAGATGAGCGACTCCATGCTTGCCACGACGTTGATGCCCCAGCAGTTTTCCGCCCAGACGGAGAAGTCGGGGTAGAAGTTTGCCGGGCACGACCACTCGACGCAGCGGTGGCGCATTGCGGGCGCGCAGGGCTTTTTCTGCCGGTAGCCGCGCATCATGATGCGGTTGACGCGGCGGTCGGTGTCGAGAAAGCGCGGATCCATGCCGCCCGAGAGATGATAGAAAAACATACGGTAGATCCAGAACGTCTCGCCGGTCATCTGCGGATAGGGCGTGCGGTTGACCTCCCACTTTTGCAGCTCGTACTCCGTCTCACGGTTGTAGATCTTCATGGCGCGGAAAAACGCGTCCCAGTCGAAGGCCTCGCCGGTCTGCTCCTCGATGAAGCGGATGAGCCCGCGCAGCTCCTCGACAGCGTAATCCTGCACCGCGTCCTCGTTGTAGCGGATGGGCACGCCGTAATAGTACGTCGGGAGGTTAAAATACCGGTCCTGATACGACGTCGTGGCGACGCTGCCGTCGCACGGCATGTTGCAGGCGACAAAGCACGTGCCGAGCTTGGGATACTCGTCGCGCAGGGCGCAGCCGGCCTCGGCCGAGGGCAGGGGGCAGACGTCGGCCGGGATGCCGAAGTTTTCGGCTGCGTCGAGATACGGCGGCGTGATCTGCTGGTTGAGGATCGAGCACAGAAACACCGGCAGCACCTGCGCCGGCAGGTAGATGAGGTTCGGGAAGCCGGCCATGATCTGTCCGGGGACGAGCTCGTCAAAGAGCACGATCTTCTTCGAGAGCTTGTTGCCGGGGTGGAAATGCTCGTCTGCCACGAACGAGATGCGCAGCAGGTCGGTGGCCTTTTTCACGATGCGGTCATATTGGGCGCGCGCCATGCGCAGCTGGTTGCCGCGCATACCGAGCGTGCCGCGGTCGACAAAGTTCGGGTAGGTCAGGTAGGTGGAAAACCACTGATAGCGAAACAGCGCGCGCACAGCCGACACCGGACACTTGGCCACAAAGACGATCATGTCCTTCCAGCACTTGAGCCACATATAAAAGTCAAACGCCGTGTCGCGCACGCCGCGCAGCTCGCGGTAGCGAAACCGCCCCTTTTCCGGGTCGAAGCGGTAGGTGTAGTCATTGACGTGGCGGAGAAATTCCCGCAGGGAGCGTTTTTGTTCACCCATGGTCACTTGCCTCCTCTCTGTGTCTGGAGCTGCTTGATCTCCAGACTCTCGACGAACGCCTGCACGCGCGTGCGCAGCTGGCCGCTGCCGCCGGTGGCGTTCTGGCGGTCGACCGCGACGGACGGAATGCCGAATTCGCGCGTGACGACATGGCTTGCCAGCGCGCGCTCATAGCCCCAGTACTCGCAGAACTTGAGCTGCTCGTACAGCACGCCCTGCGCGTGATACTCCGCGCACAGGTCGCGCACGAGCTGCCAGCGGCCGTCGACCTTCTCGCGCTGCATGAAGCGCGGGCACTGACTGGTGTTGAGGTAGTGGCGCGCGATGCTCTCGAGCACCGGCAGGTCGGGGTCGAGATGAATTTCCTCGCGCCCCGGCGTCGAGCCGAAGCAGAAACGGTCGACCACGACGAGCGCGCCCGCATCCTCGACGAGCTTGGTGAAGCCGGGGTCGTCGATCTCGCTGCCGACGACGGCGATCTTCACGCGAAAGCGCGGCTTTACATCGGGCTCGCGCTGGCGCAGCTCCTCGAGTGTCTCGCGCAGCTTGCCGACGATGAGATATTTCGGGCAGCAGTAGCTCACAAGGTTCAGGATGTGGTACTCATAGCCCGTGATGCGCGGGTTTTCCTCCTTGCGGAATTGGCCGATCTCAGTCAGGATGCGGCAGACCTCGTTGTGCTCGGCGACCGCCTTGCGCAGCGCGTCGTCCGACACGTCCACGCCGTAGACCTCCTGCAGCGGCGTGAGCACCTTGCGCCGGAGCTGGTCGACATAGTGGCGCACGGTGTTTTCCGTGACCTTGAAGGGCATGTCGAGAAAGGTCACGAAAAACTGCTCATTGTCCACGAGCCGCAGCAGCTCGAAGTGCTCGAGCGCGCGGTTCATCTCCGAGCACGTCTCCGTGCCCATCAGGCCGGACAGAAAGTTGTAGCCGCCCTCGATGCCGCGCTCCAGCAGCGACTTGCAGTAGTCGCAGATGAAGTTTGACATGTAGTACGACGAGATGTCCATCGACCCCGTCAGCGGTGCGCGCAGGCGCACCGAAAAGCAGTTTCCGGTGTTGAGCAGCACCTCCGGCATGTGGTAGCAGGTGTAGGCCAGCGCGTGCTTCCCCTCGGCACACGCCTGCTGTACGAGCGCGTTGTTGGCACTCTCGAGCAGCTTTTCAAATTCGTAAAGATGCTTCAGGTCTTTCAATCTACGCTTCCCTCCATGTGAAAAAATTCGCATTTGGATGGTCACATTATACGACGATGTGTCTGATGCCGCAATAGTTTTTGGACAGTTTTCTGGAAAACGTGCAAAAATTGACGCGGTGGTTTCGCGCGCACTGTGGTATAATGGGCGCAGAAAGGTTACAGGAGGTGGCGATATGAAGCCCCAGTTTGCCAATGTGTTCAACGTCTCGGTCAACGACAACCGCTCGGAGTGCTCGCTGAGCTTCTACCATATGTATGTGCAGCACAACTACACGCCCCAGCCAAAGGGACTGATTGATATGCCGGAAAAGACGGTCGATGAGGTCGCGAGCATCATGCTCACGCGTGACGGTGCGCACGCGCTCACGCGCCTGCTCATCCAGAGCTTCGGCATGCCGGAGGACAAGGCATGAGCGCGCCGCAGACGCTGCGCCCCGGGCGCTACCGCCACTTCAAGGGCAGGGAGTATGAACTGCTGTTTGTCGCCACGCATTCGGAGACGCTCGAGCCCATGGTCGTCTACCGCGCGCTCTACGGGGAGCGCGGGCTCTGGGTGCGCCCCGCCGCCATGTGGGACGAGCAGATCGAGCGCGACGGGCAGGTCGTGCGCCGCTTTACTTACATCGGGGACTGAGTTTCAGACGGAAAAAGCGCGCCGGATCGTGTGATCCGGCGCGCTCGGCGTCTGTGGCGTCTGTATTTAAATGAGGTGCTGTGCGCGGCAGAGCGCTGCGTATTTGCCGTCGCGCGCGATGAGCTCGGCGGGTGTGCCCTGCTCGCAGACACGCGCGCCGTCGATCACGGCGACGCGGTCGGCACCCTGCACGGTGCTCAGCCGGTGGGCGATGATGATGCACGTGCGGCCGCGGGCGAGCGTGTCGAGCGCGTTCTGGATGCGCTGCTCGGTCACGGAGTCGAGCGCGCTCGTGGCCTCGTCGAGGATGAGGATCTGCGGGTTTTTCAGAAACAGGCGCGCGATGCTCAGCCGCTGCTTCTGCCCGCCGGAGAGCATGACGCCGCGCTCGCCGACATAGGTGTCGTAGCCGTCGGGCATGGCGCGGATCTCGCGGTCGATCTCGGCATAGCGCGCGGCCTGCTCGATCTCGGCGTCGGTGGCGTCGGGGCGGCCGTAGCGGATGTTTTCGCGGATGGTGTCGGCAAAGAGGAAGACCTCCTGCTGCAGCACGCCGACGCAGCGGCGCAGCGACGCCTGCGTCACGGTGCGCACGTCGATGCCGTCGATGCATACCGAGCCGGACGTGACATCGTAAAACCGCGGCAGCAGCTGGCACAGCGTCGTCTTGCCGCCGCCCGACGGACCGACGACGGCCAGCGTTTCACCCGGCGCAATGTGCAGATCCACGTGCGAGAGCACGGTCGCGCCCTCGGCGTAGTCGAAGCTCACGTTGTTATAATCCACCTGTCCGCGCACCGGCGGCAGGGGTCTGGCGTCCGGCGCGTCGGCAATGTCGGGCTGCACGCGCATCAGCTCCAGAAAGCGCTGGAAGCCGGCCGTGCCGTCGGTGAACACCTCCATGAAGTTGACCAGTGTGCGGATGGGTGAGATGAACGTCGTCACGTACAGCGAGAATGTGATGAGATCGATGTAGTCAATCTGGCCGCGCATGATGTACGCGCCGCCGAGCGCGATGACCACGACCTGCATGGCCGACATCGTAAACTCCATCCCGCCCTGAAACACGCCCATGGCGCGGTACCAGTCGGTCTTGCTGTGCTTGTAGCGGTCGTTGCAGGCGAGAAACTTCTCGCGCTCGACGGCCTCGTTCGTGAATGCCTTGGCCGTGCGCACGCCGGAGATGCCGGACTCGATGACGGTGTTGATCTCGGCCTGCCGGCGCTTGACGGCGACGTTTGCGTCGTTCATGCGCTTGCGCTGGCGGATCGTGATCCACAGCGACAGCGGCACGAGCAGCAGCAGCACGAGCGCGAGCTGCCAGCAGATCGGCGCCAGGATCGCGAGCGCGCCGCCGAGCGTGACCACCGCCGTGAGCAGATACTCCGGCCCGTGGTGCGCCAGCTCCGTAATGGAAAAGAGGTCGCTCGTCATGCGGCTCATGAGCACGCCCGTGCGGTTGCAGTCAAAGAAGCGGAAGCTCATCGTCTGCAGATGCTCAAAGAGCTCCTGCCGCATATCCGCTTCGATGAGCACGCCGCATTGGTGGCCGATGACGGTCACGGCGTATTTGAACACGGCCTTGAGCAGGTATGCTGCCAGAAGCGCCGCCATGATGGCGAAGAATGTGCGGAACAGTCCCAGCGGCAGCAGACTCTGCATCGCCTGCCGCGAGACATAGGGAAACGCCAGATCCGCCAGGCATGAGAGCAGCGAAAAGAGCAGATCGAGCGCAAACAGCCGCCGGTGCGGCCGGTAAAAAGTCAAAAACAGCCGCAGCGGGCGGCCGGAGCAATCACGTTGCATGGGGACATCTCTCCTTCCCGGACAGTTTATCCGCTTCGGCGGTGTGTGTCAAGCGGCGGTTTTGGGATTGACCCGCCGCCGGAAACGTGATACCATAATTTCGGCCATTTTGTGCCGAGAACTGTCACTGAGAATGTGGGGATACGATGCGAAAAGCTCTCAAAACCGTTTTATGTGTCGCGCTCATTCTGGCGCTGACCGCCATCGTCGCGCTGCGCGTGCTGCCGCCGATGGATACTCCGGCGCAGTCCGCCGCCGCAACGCCCACGCCAGTCGTGACCGCTGCGCCCACGCCCACGCCCGAGCCGGACAATGGCCTGCCGAAGGTCAACACCGGCAGCTGGGAGCTCACGCTCGTCAACGCGCAAAACCCGATCGGCGAGGCCGTACCGGAGGACTTGGCGGAGCTGGAGGGCGGCCGGTATTTTGACGGCCGCGCCGTGGACGCGCTCAAGGAATTCATCGCCGCCGCGCGCGCCGAAGGGCTGAGCGTGTGCCTGTCGAGCACGTACCGCAGCTACAGCGAGCAGTCGTACCTCTTCACCCGCAAGGTCGGGCAGTGCGGTGGTGACGAGGCCGCAGCCGCCCGCATCGTTACCCGTCCCGGCACGAGCGAGCATCAGCTCGGCCTGTGCGCCGACATCACCGACAAGTTCTATGAGGTCAAGACACGCGATCTGGAAAAGACCGCCCTCTTCCAGTGGATGTATGCCCACTGTCAGGAGTACGGCTTCATCCTGCGCTATCCCGCCGACAAGGAGAGCGTCACCGGCGTCATGTACGAGCCGTGGCACTTCCGCTATGTCGGCAAAGAGGCGGCGGCGTACATCATGGAAAACAACCTCTGCCTTGAGGAATTTCTGGATCTGTATAAATGAAGGCTTCCCGGGCGCTTCCTGCAGGAAGCGCCCAGTTATTTGTGCGTTGTGCTGCAAAGTGATATGTAAAATATGTGTAAACTGTTGAAAAACCGCTTGCAATCCTGCAAATCATCTGCTAAACTGAGAGCAACTGAAAAAGAAAGGAGCGTGATAACGTTATGCGTACCAATCAAGTCCAGGACCTGGACGACCTGATCTTCTCGGATGTCAGCTGGGAACCCAGCAGCAAGTGAGAAGCCATAGAGCCGGATGACGCCACGCCAAGCGCGTGGATTTTTTATATTTAAAATACGAAACCTGCCGGCCTCCGCGCGAAAAATGGTTGCAATTTTCGCAGCCGTGTGCTACGAATATAGCACAACCAAAAAGGAGGCTGATCTCTATGGCATTCATCCGCAAGCTCCCCGATGTGCCCGAGCGCCTTGAGCACCTCAAAGGCGGTGCCGGCCATCTCGAGCGCTATGCGATCCTCTCTCCGGAGGAGATGCTCGGCGCCGGTACGGTCTGCGCCCGCATGGTGCTGCAGCCCGGCTGCGAAGTCGGCGAGCATACCCACCACGGCAACTATGAAGTGTACTACTTCCTCTCCGGGCACGGCACGTACCGCAGCAACGGTGAGACGACGACCGTGGACGCCGGTACCGTGACCTTCACGGGTGACGGCGAAAGTCATTTCCTGCGCAACGACGGCGACACGCCGCTGGAGTTTCTGGCCCTCGTGCTCAATCTCCCCGCGCAGGCATAAAGAAACGCCTTCCCCTTGGTGGGGAAGGCGTTTCCTTTAAAACCGATCAGCGGACATCCGTCGGATGCCCGCTGATCTTATATATGTGCTTACTTGCTCTTGATGTACGCGTCGATGGCAGCCGCGGCCTTCTTGCCGGCGCCCATCGCCTTGATGACGGTGGCCGCACCGGTGACGGCGTCGCCGCCGGCGAACACGCCGTCCTTCATGGTCGTCACGGTGTCGTCCTTGACGACGATGCCGCCGCGATCGCTGTACTCGAGGTCCGGCGTCGCCTTGCGCAGCAGCGGGTTGGGGGAGGTGCCCAGCGCCATGATGACAGAGTCGCAGGCCATCTCAAACTCGCTGCCCGGCACTTCGATCGGACGGCGGCGGCCCTTCTCGTCGGGCTCGCCGAGCTCCATGCGGATGCACTTGAGGCCGCGGACCCAGCCGTTGTCGTCGGCGAGGATCTCGACGGGGTTGCACAGCAGGTGGAAGTTGATGCCCTCTTCCTTTGCGTGCTCGTACTCTTCCTTGCGGGCGGGGATCTCCTCCTCGCCGCGGCGGTATACGACCGTCACGTCCGCGCCCAGACGCTTGGCGCAGCGCGCGGCGTCCATGGCGACGTTGCCGGCGCCGACGACGGCCGTCACGTGGATGGGCATGAGCGGGGTGTCGTAGCGCTCGTCATAGGCGTGCATGAGGTTGATGCGGGTGAGGAACTCGTTGGCGGAGAACACGCCGCAGTAGCTCAGACCCGGGATGTTCTGGAACTTCGGCAGACCGGCGCCCGAGCCGATGAACACGGCCTCGTACTTCTCGTCGCCGAGGAGGTGGTCGGCGTCCTTGCCGAGCAGCTCGTCGATGCTCATGCACTTGCCAATGGTCGCGTCGCACACGATGTTGACGCCCATGGCCACGAGCTTGTCGATCTCCTTTTGCACGATGGCCTTCGGCAGACGGAACTCGGGGATGCCGTAAGCCAGAACGCCGCCGGCCTTGTGGAAGTGCTCGTAGACGGTCACGTCGTAGCCGAGCTTGGCCAGATCGCTCGCGCAGGCAAGACCGGACGGGCCGGAGCCGATGACCGCGACGCGGTGGCCGTTGGTGGCGATCTTCTCGGGCATCTCGTCGGCGTTCTCGCGGTTCCAGTCGGCGACGAAGCGCTCCAGACGGCCGATGCCGACAGGCTCGCCCTTGATGCCGCGCACGCACTTGCTCTCGCACTGCTTCTCCTGCGGGCAGACACGACCGCAGATGGCGGGCAGGGAGCTGTCCTCAAGGATCTTGTGGTAAGCGCCCTTGAAGTCCTGCTCACGGACGCAGGCGATGAACTGCGGGATCTTGACATTGACCGGGCAGCCGGACATGCAGGCCGGGCGCGGGCAATTCAGGCAGCGGTTGGCCTCATCGACCGCCATCTCGACGGTGTAGCCAAGCGCGACTTCTTCAAAGTTTTTGTTGCGGACGTTCGGATCCTGCTCCGGGATCGGATTTTTCGTGGGAGACATATTCGCCATGATTACTTCTCCTCCTTTTCGCGTGCGGCTTCCTCAGCGTCGGCCATGGCCTGCAGATTGCAGTAGTGGTGGCGGCGCTCAAACACCTTCTGCTCCTGTGCCTCATAGATCTTGGAGCGGGCGATCGCCTCGTCAAAGTCGACAAGGTGGCCGTCAAACTCCGGACCGTCGACACAGGTGAACTTCATCTTGCCGTCCACGGTCAGACGGCAGCCGCCGCACATACCGGAGCCGTCGATCATGATGCAGTTCATATCGACCATCGTTGCCACGCCGTATTCCTTCGTGATCTGGCACACGAACTTCATCATCGGCAGCGGGCCGATGCAGATGCAGTGGTCATACTGCTTGCCCTCGGCCTTGGCCTTCTCGAGCAGCTCCTTGAGCTTGACGGTGGTGAAGCCCTTCTCGCCGTAGGTGCCGTCGTCGGTCATCATGTACAGATGATCGCAGCAGGCGCGCATCTCTTCCTCAAGCACGACGATGCCCTTGGTGCGGAAGCCGGCGATGATGTCGACATCGCAGCCGAGGCGGTGCGCCTCCTTGGCCTGCGGCCATGCGATGGCGCAGCCCGAGCCGCCGCCGACGACCACGACCTTGTGCATATTGTCAAACTCGGCAGGGTTGCCGAGCGGACCGACGACGTCTGCCACATAGTCTCCGGCCTTCTTGCCGGCGAGCAGAGCCGTCGTGCTGCCGACGCGCTGCATGATGACCGACACGGTGCCGGCCTCGCGATCATAAGAAGAGATCGTGATGGGCATGCGCTCGCCGAACTCATCGACGCGGAACATCAGGAACTGACCCGGCTGTGCCTTGCGGGCAACGAGCGGGGCCTCGAACGTGACGCGGAACATATTGTCAGATAATCTCTCGTTATTCACGATTTTGAACATGAAAATCACCTCAAGGCATTATTATAGCGGAATCGGAAAAGTTGCACAAGAGAGAAACGAAAAATCTAAATTTTAACAGGCAAAACGACAAAAAACTGTAACTATGCACAAAGTTTCGCGTGCTTTTCTGAGCAGAAAAGCCAGTGCCTCTGGTCCCAAAACTTCCGCCATGCGGCGCCGCCTTCCTTGAAAAAGGGAGAAAAAGAGAGAAAATGCAAAAACGGAAACGCCGCCTGTCCCGGCTTATCAAAAAGGCCTCGCAGAGTTTGCGCCCGCAGGCGCAAAGAAGTCCAATCATTTTCTTCGGCGACATGTGCGGCGAAGAAAATACTTCTCGGCCTGC
>ENA-OUOW01000123-OUOW01000123.1-human-gut-metagenome-genome-assembly--contig:-NODE-123-length-83096-cov-5.782758_pt1 | contig 83096 bp, 58 predicted proteins | sample MGYA00237938_ERZ548769 | MGnify/ENA primary metagenome ERZ548769 (study PRJEB26490, sample SAMN05356870) | human gut metagenome | biome: terrestrial biome; feature: human-associated habitat; material... | reverse complement strand
CAAATCGTATGGCGTGGTCTGATAGACCCAGTTGAGCCAGTTGCGCCACAGCAGGTTGGCGTGGGCGCGCCAGGCGAACAGCGGTTCGAGCTTCGGATCGTCGTGCGGGAAATAGTTTTCGGGGAACGGCACGTTGGTCATGCCCTTCTTCATATCCCTCTCGTATTCCTCGGCGAGCGTGTACTTGCCATACTCCCAATGGCCGAGCGCGAACACTTCGGAGAAGTCGCGCGTGGCGATGAGCCCCGGGCCGGACTTCGGACCCCACGTGAGCACCTGCAGCTCGGGATTATGGGCGATATCACCCTCGTTGACCCCCGCCAGGCGGGAATGCGGTTGCAGGCAGATCTCGTCGAAACCGTTGGTGAGGAAGCAGTATTCGTCCTGCAGATACTGGGGGAACACTCCAAAGAGCTTCTCCGGCAGCAACTCCTTGCGCACGCCGTACCGATAGTTGAGCGCGCCCATCGCGCCCCAGCACAGGTACATGGTGGAGAAGACGTGGGTGGATGCCCAGTCGAGAATCTGCTTGAACTCGTCCCAGTAGTCGACCTGCTCGAAATCGAGGTGTTCGACGGGCGCTCCCGTCACCACAAGACCGTCGTAATAGTTGTCTTTGAACGCGTCGAGCGTCTCGTAGAACTTCACCAGATGGTCGGCGCTCACGTGCGTGGCCTCGTGGGTGGAGGTCTTCATGAAGTCGACCTCGACCTGCAGCGGGCTCTTGGAGATCAGACGCAGCAGCTGCGTTTCGGTCTCGATCTTCTTCGGCATGAGGTTCAGGATCACCAGCTTGAGCGGACGCACACGCTGGCGCTCCGCTTCGGGCTTTTCAAGCGCGAAGATGCGCTCGGAGTCGAGAATGTCTCTGGCCGGAAGGCCGCTGGGAATCTTGATAGGCATGTTTCCTATTATGGTGCGGACCCGGATATGGCGTATTCGGCGGTTTTCATCGACGGGCCGCAGCGTTATACGAAAAACGGATAACGCGTTATCGGATATGCGATTTCACTAGCAGCGCAATATGCGACACGCCGATTTGACTTATTAGCCAACATCCGTAAAGTAGTTAGAGCTGCCTCAATGAAGGCAAGCCGACGCGGGGTGGAGCAGCTCGGTAGCTCGCTGGGCTCATAACCCAGAGGTCCATGGTTCAAATCCATGCCCCGCTACCAATTGAAACCGGAAACCTTTTGGTTTCCGGTTTTTTGTTTTCCCCAGGACGTTTCGCTCCTTTTATATAAAGTCCCCATACATATCGAACGCAACCGGCACACACAACGTATGGTCATGCCGCTGTAGCCTTCATAATCGAACATAATCGCAAACCATGTATTAAAACGCTTTACCAAAAGTATTTGAAGAAAGTACTTGTAGCCGCATCGCCGTAATCGTTACGAAAAAAGGGAAATCACAAAAAGAACACAACTACCTCTATAATCGGCTATATGAATGAAGCAACATCATCAAGCGCGACACCGCGCACAAAGGCAACAGCAAAGACAACAGCCAAGGCAGCGGCCACAAAGACAACGAGGACAGCCGCGAAATCAACCGCAAAGACGACAACCAAAAAACCAACCACCAAGCGCACTTCCAAGCCGAAAACCGCAACGAAGCGAACCGTCGGCGAAACTCCAGCACCTATCATCAACCGCACCAGCCCGGAACAGTTCGGCCGCGTAAACGTTCTTGGCATCACTCCGTCCGCCGAAAACGGCCTGTACCCGGCTCGCGTGGAGCTTGGCGAGGCATTCAAGGTCACCGCGCAGGTGTTCATCGAAGGCCGCACCAAGGCCGGTGCCACCGTGTCCGTGCGCAACACGCGCGGCACCGAGAAGGCCCGCTTCCCCATGACCTGCACCAACCCCGGCCTGGACCGCTGGGAAGCGATGGTCAAGATCGGCGACCACAGCGACCTGAAGCCGTGGGAAGATGGCTATGCCGACGTCAAGAAGCAGCTCGGCGAATGGCACATCGTGGTCGAAGGCTGGGAAGATACGTACGCTTCCTGGCTGCACGACGCGCAAATCAAGGTCGAGGTCGGCGACGATGTGGAGAACGCGCTGGAATCCGGCGCGCAGCTGCTGGAACGTTGGGCTGGCGCACGCGATTCCAAGCTGACCGCCGACGACAAGAAAACGCTGCGCGAAGCGGCGAAGACCGTTGCCGACAAGTCGCTCGACGCGACCGCGCGTCTTGCCGCAGCGACCACCGACGCAATCGCAAGCCTGCATGAAACCAATCCGCTGCGCGACGGCCTGAGCGCGTCGAATCCGCAGCGCTTCCGCGTGGAGCGTCCGAAGTCGAGCTTCGCCGCATGGTACCAGTTCTTCCCGCGTTCCGAAGGCGCGTATTTCGACGCCGACGGCAAGATCGTGCAGGGCACGCTGAAGACGGCGCTGTCCGGCCTCGACCGCGCGAAGGCCGAAGGCTTCGACATCGTGTACCTGCCGCCGATCTTCCCGATTGGCGTGACCAACCGCAAGGGCCGCAACAACACGCTGATTGCCGGACCGCACGATCCGGGCTCCCCGTTCGGCATCGGCTCCGAGCTGGGCGGCCACGACACCGTCGACCCGCTGCTCGGCACCATGGACGATTTCAAGGCGTTCTGCGCGCACGCGCATGAGCTGGGGCTGGAAGTGGCACTCGACTTCGCGCTGCAGTGCTCGCCTGACCACCCGTGGGTCAAGCAGCATCCGAACTGGTTCCGCACCAAGCCGGACGGAACGATCGCATTCGCCGAGAATCCGCCGAAGAAGTACCAGGACATCTACCCGATCGATTTCAACGCCGACATGGAAGGCATCGAAGCGGAAACCGAACGCATCATGGGCCTGTGGATCAAGGCCGGCGTGACGATCTTCCGCGTGGACAACCCGCATACCAAGCCGGTGCGTTTCTGGCAGGACGTGATCGCCGCCGTGACGAAGAAGCATCCGGAGACGCTGTTCCTGGCCGAGGCGTTCACCCGTCCGGGCATGATGCGCGCGCTGAGCTATGCCGGCTTCACGCAGTCGCACTGCTACTTCCCGTGGCGCAACACCAAGGAGGAGCTTGAGGAGTATTTGGAGGAGACCAACGGCGACGGTGGTTTCTACCAGCACAACACCTTCTGGCCGTCCACGCCGGACATCATGACCGCCTACCTGCGCGACAACGGTATCGCCGGTCACGCGGTGCGCGCGGTGCTCGCCGCGATGGGCTCTCCGAGCTGGGGCATCTACAACGGCTATGAGCTCATCGAGAACAAGCAGCGTCCGGGATTCGAAGAGCAGATCGACAACGAGAAGTACGAAGTCAAGGTGCGCAATTGGGACGAGGCCGACAAGTACGGCATCTCCGAGCTGCTCACCTCGCTCAACAAAATCCGTTCCGAGCATCCGGCATGCCGCAGCTACCACAACCTGCACGTCCTGCCGAGCGACGATGCGGGCGTGGTGGCGTTCCTGCGCCAGACCCCGGCCGAGCTTACCGGTACCGGCAAGCCGGATACGGTGATCGTGGCGGTGAACCTCGACGGCCACAACACGCACCAGTCCATCGTGCACATCGAACTGCCCGACTTCGGTTTCGCCACCGACAAGCCGCTCAAGGTGCGCGACGAGCTGACCGGACGCGAGTTCGAGTGGAGCTGGGACAACTACGTCTCGCTGGCACCGTGGGCCGACGTGGCGCACGTGCTGACGGTGGTCGAGGACTGAGTGAGTTTGGGTGCTAGGCACTCTGCCTAGCACCCAGCCAGCACAAAACACATAGATCAAGGGCGGGTTGAAGACGTTTCTCACGTTTTCAACCCGGCTTTGTGCACTCCGTAGGTGGTTTTTTTGATTCCGTAGGTGCTCTCCGGTCAATCCACGCAAACAGAATGGCTGAAATCAAGCCTTTTTGCCGCAGGGATACCAGAGCCAACCACCTACGGAAGAGCAAAACCACCTACGGAATTGTTCTTCCAACGTTCCAAGGCAGGATAGTCAATCACAATCGGCCAAAAAGATGTTGACCAGCGAGCGCATCACGCCTTATCTCCCCAGCACTGAGCACCATTCATATAGGTATCCGGAAAATGGTGCCGACATGGCGTGAAAGCGGGTATCCTAAGTAACGAACTACTGCTGATCATATCGATCAAGGAGAAAACAATGGCAGAAACCTTCAACGTCGTGGTGGAGATCCCGCGCGGTTCCAAGAACAAGTACGAAGTGGATCACGAGACCGGTCGCGTGTTCCTGGACCGCACCCTGTTCACCTCCATGGGCTACCCGGATGACTACGGCTACATCGACGGCACCCTGGGCGAGGATGGCGATCCGCTCGACGCTCTCGTCATGATCCCGAACTCCGTGTTCCCGGGCTGCGTGGTGGAATGCCGCGCCGTCGGCCTGTACCACATGGTCGACGAGGCCGGCGGAGACGACAAGGTGCTGTGCGTGCCGGCTGACGTGCGTTTCGACGACATCAAGGACGTCGACGACGTTTCCGAGTACCACAAGGCTGAAATCAAGCACTTCTTCGAGCAGTACAAGGCTCTGGAGCCGGGCAAGGAAGTCATGCCGGGCGATTACTGGACCGGTGCCGCTAAGGCCGAGGAGGAAATCGTCGCAGCCCGCAAGCGCCTCGCCGAATCCGAAGCTGAGTGATTTCACCCCTTTCTAGGTAGCGACTTTACGTGAAAAGCCCGTTGACGTATGTACTTACACATGTCAACGGGCTTTTCGCGTATCCAAACGTCCCAAAACCTCCAGATACTGGAAGAAAACGGACAAAACCATACCCTCCAAGTGTCCGGATTCCTCCAGCGAGTGGAAGAAACAGCCCACAAGCGGGATACACTCATCACACGCGCATATTCGCTGGGGCCGCTATAGTGTAACCCGTAGTTCACGGCATGCGAACAGTATTCGCAGAATTCAAAGCCCGCTGGCTGGCGCGGCAGTTCTATGCCGGTACCCCTAGGCGTAGGCGGACGTGAGACTCCGTCGAGGCCCATCCCGTGGGAAACTGGCGGGATGAACCTATATACCAGCTATGTTGGTTCAAATACTATTCATTGCCGTTTCCGTATCTATGGACGCGTTCGCCGTTTCCATCGGCAAAGGCCTCACCGTCAAAAAACTGCGTGTCCTCGACGCGTTCAAAACCGCCCTCTGGTTCGGCGGATTTCAGGCGCTTTTCCCGCTGCTCGGCTATTTCGCCGCGTCCACGTTCAGCAAATACGTGACCGCCGTCGACTATTGGATTATTTTCGGTCTGCTCGCCCTCATCGGCGGCAACATGGTGCGTGAAGCATTCGAAGAGGATGAGGAGAACGCCAAGGAAACCGCCGATTTCGATTGGAAACACATGCTTCCGCTCGCCGTGGCCTGCAGCATCGACGCCTTCGCCGTCGGCGTGAGCTTCGCATTCATGACGCTCAACATCTGGCTTTCGGTGATCATCATCGGCATCACCACCGGCCTGTTCTCCGCCGCCGGCCTGTATATCGGCCGCGTGTTCGGCTCACGTTGGCAGAAGCCGGCGCAGATCGCAGGCGGCGTCGTGCTGATCCTCATCGGCCTGAAAGTGCTGTTCGAACATCTCGGCTTCCTCGGCTGACGCTACAGCCCACAGCAGCGCACGCAGCGCAACGGAAAAGCCCGCAATCGCAATGATTACGGGCTTTTTAAATACGTGAATTATGGCGATTACGCAACCGCCAAATCGTCAGAACGTCACGACGGCGAGCGCGGCGATGCCTACCACGGCACCGGCGATCATGGCCGGCAGCAGCGCGATGCCGATCCACGGATCGCGCGCGGTCGGTTCGGGGTCGGCGTCGCGATGCCAGAAGTACGAGCAGACGGCGAGCGCCACGATCACCAGCATCACCACGACGAACGCGACCGTGCCCACCGTGTCCGTACCGAGCGCCTTCAGCACAGTCGGCAGGAAGCACCAGCCTGCGCTGGCGATCATCGCAACGCCTTCGACCACGCTGTGCGACAGCGAGCGGATGAGGTGCGTGCGGTTTTCGCGGGCCATCTGGCGTCCGAAGGAGATCACGATCAGCAGGATCAGCAGGCCGCCGACTCCGGCGATCCAGCCGTCCTCCATGGAGAAGTCCTTGCCGCCGGTCGCGTCGTCGGCGAAAATCGCCCGTCCGAGCGTCATCGTCGTGGCGCACACCACCGACAGCAGGCCGGCGATGACGGCGATCACGTGTCCGGCGGTGCCGTCGCGGAACGGGCTGAACACTACCAGCAGCGCGATCATCGCCAGCGATCCGATGATGGTGAACGGCACCACGGCGGGATTGGCGGAATCGCCGTATGCGATGCCGGGAACGAGCGCGAGCGCCACCAATACCACGTACGCGACGATCTGGATCGCCAATACTTTGCCGAAAGCGACCTTCGACGGGTTTTGCTGGGAAACGGCCTGCGGAGCGGTCATCTCGGACCCCCTTTTCATATTGTGGTCAATACGTATGCAATATGAATAAATGTAGCCGTATGTGTCCACATACTTCAGTTACAATCGATGAAACGCCGATAATACATTTTGCGTGTACAATCGCGGCATCAGTTTAGAACAAAAGGGAGCTGACGTGACGGATCTTACGCTTATGACGTTCGCTAGCGATCCAGCTACCGTTCTCCCCTCGTTGGCGCTGCTTTCCCACCGCGTGCGCGTGTTGCCGATGGATGCGGCCAGCCTAGTGAAGATGCCGGAGAACACCATTCTGTTTCTTGATGCGCGTGACGACTTGGCCACCGCCAAAACGCTGTGCCGTCTGATTCACGCGTCGGGACTGTCCACGCCGATCGTGCTCATTCTCACCGAGGGCGGCTTCACCGTGGTGAATTCGCAGTGGGGCATCGCCGATGTGGTGGTGGCTACGGCGTCCCCCGCCGAGGTGGAGGGGCGTCTGCGCCTGGTTTCCGAACGTGGCAACGCGCCGGCCAGCACGGCCGCTAGCACCGGCGAGCAGGGCGTGCAGAACGAGGATGGTCTGATCCGTTCCGGCGATTTGGTGGTGGATACGAATGGCTATACGGCCAGTCTGCACGGCCATCCGATCGACTTGGCGTACAAGGAGTTCGAGCTGCTCAAGTATCTGGTGCAGCATCCGGGCCGCGTGTTCACGCGTGCGCAGCTGCTGCAGGAGGTGTGGGGCTACGACTATTACGGCGGCACCCGCACTGTGGACGTGCATATCCGTCGTCTGCGCGCCAAGCTGGGTGGCGAGTACGAGCATCTCATCGGCACCGTGCGCAACGTCGGCTATCGTTTCGATCCGCCGGAAGAGGATGAGCATGAGGCCGCGGCCAAGGATGCGGCTCACGGCGAGTCCGGCGAAAGCTGACTTTTTCTTGCGATCATTCCGTTGATGTTCGACGGGTTTCGTTTGTTTTCGTTGGCCTTTCGCTGATTTCCTGTTGTTTTTGCTGATTTTCTGTCGTTTTTTCGATGGATTTTCGCTGTTTTTGCCGATTGCGACGTTTCCATAGGTTTTCCGCGTTCGTCCGCACGCGAGGGGTAGGCTGGAGGCATGCCTCGGGAATCGAAGAAGGCGCGGATCGCGCGCATGCATCAGGAATACGAGCAGTTGTGCGTGGAGATTCCCGATCCGAAATGCGCGTTGAACTTCAATTCTCCTTTCGAACTGCTGGTGGCTACGGTGTTGAGCGCGCAGACCACCGACAAGCGCGTGAACATGGTCACGCCGGAACTGTTCGGCGAATATCCCGGTCCGGCGGAGCTTGCCGCCGCGAATCCCGAGCACGTCGAGGACATCATCCGCACCATCGGCTTCTTCCGTACGAAAGCGCGCAATATCATCGGGCTGTCGCATGAGTTGTGCGTGCGATTCGGGGGCGAGGTGCCGGCCGATATGGCTTCGCTGGTCAGCCTGCCGGGCGTGGGCCGCAAAACCGCGAACGTGGTGTTGGGCAACGCGTTCGGCGTGCCCGGTTTTCCTGTGGACACGCATGTGATTCGTGTGACTGGGCGATTGCGGTGGCGGTCCGACTGGGCGAGCCCCTCCCCTGACCCGGTGGCCATCGAACGTGAGGTCACCGCCTGCTTCCCTCCCGAAGAATGGACCGATCTGTCTCACCGTTTGATATTGCATGGCCGTGCCATCTGCCATGCGCGAAAACCGGATTGCGCCGACTGCCCCCTCAACGACACGTGTCCGGGCGCGTTCGCCGCGTGATTCCGACGCATGCCAGCCGCCGCGCCGGCACTCCGTCGAATCGCACCCGGCCATCGGGCGTGTAGCACGCGTCAACTAGACTCGGGTGCATGGATGAAAACGGGCGGAAACGTAATCTGAAAGCCGAGGCGACGCGCTGGCTGATCTTCTTCGGCGTCGCGATCGTGCTCAGTGTGCTGCTGTGGCTGGGACTGTCGCTGACAGGCCGCAAGAATCCCATCACATCCTTCGACACGCTCGTCTCCGACTCGTCGGTGACCGTCGGCATCGAAGGCGACGCGCCGAAATCGCTTGACATCCGCACCGAACAAGGCACCGCCGTGGAGCAAGCGCTGCTCGGCAACGTATACGAAACGCTGGTGTCACGCAGCGAAACCAACAAGCTGCAGCCGGGAATCGCCAGCTCCTGGCAGGCTTCCGACGACGGTCTCACGTACACGTTCACGTTGAACGGCGGCATGACGTTCGCCAATGGGCACAAACTCGACTCGTCCGACGTGGTCTGGTCGCTGCAGAACGCCGTCAACAACCATTACGTGGGAGCCGACCAGCTTGGTGATCTGAAGGAAATCACCAATCCCAATGCGAATACGGTGGTCATCACGCTCGCCAAGCCGAATCCGCGGCTGTTGCGCGCGCTGGCCGGCCGTGCAGGCGTCGTGTACGACGCGGAAAGCAAAACCAACTATGCGAAATCGGCGGTCGGATCGGGACCATTCACCGTGTCAACCGCGGACCAATCGCAAATCGTGCTGCAACGCAACGACTCGTATTGGGGCAAAAAAGCCGCATCATCGCAAGTGACGCTCTACTACTACGCCAACGAGGAATCCATGGCCGATGCCATGAAAGCCGGCAAAATCAGCATGGCGCTGCCGCTGAGCGCTTCAACCGCCTCGGAACTGGGCAAGACCAACGGTATTACCGCGGACAGCGGCATCAGCTTCGACAAGGTGATGCTCGCGTTCAACAACGACAACAACAGCCCCTTCTCCGACGAGCAGATCCGCAAGATGACGCGATACGCCATCGATGCGAAGACCATCGCCAAGAACGCGCCCGACGCGTACGCGCCGCTGGGAGGGCCGATCAGCCCGCTGGAAGACGGTTATGAGGACCTGAGCGGCCTGTACCCCTACAACCTCGAACAGGGGCAACGGATGCGCACGTATTTCGGAGTGAACTACATCGCGCCAATCGACATTCTGGTGCCGAAGGAATACGAAAGCATCGGCAACGACGTGAAAACCGCCATCGAAAACCTCAATATCAACACCAATCTGGAAGTGCTCGATTCCGCCGCGGACGTGACGGAACGCATGAACGCCGGCACCTATAACATCGCGCTGACCACCATGAGCGACGAAGGTGACGCAAGCGTCTTCGATAACGGCCAGTCCGTGTTCCATTTCGAGAACGGCGACGCGCAGCAGGCTTACACCAATGCCATGGCCGCGACCAACGACAACGATTATCAGGCCCGCATGCGCGATTACGCGCGCGCCGTCAGCGAGAACGCGGCCAGCGACTGGCTGTACACACGCAAGAACTTCCTTGCCGTTTCCGATGGGCTGCAGGGGTATCCGAAGAATCTGACCGACCGTCTGCTGCCGTTGAACAGATTGACGCTGCACTGATTTTTCCACGGTTTTTTATGTGGATTTTCCGCGATTTGCCTGCGATTCCGGCATTCGGTTCGATAGGCGCTGATACGACGGCAGTTGTCACATTCGCTTTCTAGACTAGCGACTATGACTGAAAGCCAAGATAACACCATCAACGCGAACCTCACGCCGCTGCCCGACAAGGTCGGCGTGGACGGTCTCGAAGACAAGTGGCGCGGAGTCTGGGACGAGAGCGGAGTCTACAAGTTCCAGGGCACCCGCGACCGTAAGGCCGTTTATTCCATCGATACCCCGCCGCCCACCGTTTCGGGCCACCTGCACGTCGGCCACGTGTTCTCCTACACGCACACCGATGTGATCGCACGTTTCAAGCGCATGAACGGCTACGACGTGTTCTACCCGATGGGCTGGGACGACAACGGCCTGCCGACCGAACGCCGTGTGCAGAACTATTACGGCGTGCGCGTGGATACGTCCCTGAAGTACGATCCGAATTTCGTGCCGCCGTTCGAAGGCACCGATGGCAAGAAGATCGACGCCAAGGACCAGGTGCCGATCTCCCGTAAGAACTTCATCGAGCTGTGCGAGAAGCTCACCGCCCAGGACGAGAAGCAGTTCGAGGCGCTGTGGCGCTCCCTCGGCCTGTCCATCGACTGGTCGCAGACCTACCACACCATCGGCGAGCATCCGCAGCGCGTGGCCCAGAAGGCGTTCCTGCGCAACCTGGCCCGTGGCGAAGCGTATCAGAAGGACGCTCCGGGTCTGTGGGACGTGACGTTCCAGACCGCAGTGGCCCAGGCCGAACTGGAATCGCGCGAATATCCGGGCTTCTACCACAAGGTGGCGTTCCGTTTCGAAGACGGCACCCCGATCTACATCGAGACCACCCGTCCGGAGCTGCTGGCCGCCTGCGGCGCGCTGATCGCGCACCCGGACGACGAGCGTTACAAGCAGTATTTCGGCCAGTACGTCTACTCCCCGCTGTTCCACGTGAAGGTGCCGATTCTGGCGCATAAGGCGGCGGAAATGGACAAGGGCGCCGGCATCGCCATGTGCTGTACGTTCGGCGACGTCACCGACGTCGAATGGTGGCGCGACCTGAACCTGCCGCTGCGTTCCATCATCCAGCGCAACGGCCGCATCGTCATGGACACCCCGGATTGGATCGAATCCGAGGAAGGCAAGCGCATCTTCCAGGAAACCGCCGGCAAGACCACGTTCTCCGCACGTAAGATCATCGTCGACGAGCTGCGCGCTGCCGGCGATCTGGACGGCGAACCGACCCCGACCAAGCGTATGACGAACTTCTACGAGAAGGGCGACAAGCCGCTCGAAATCGTCACCTCCCGCCAGTGGTACCTGAAAAATGGCGGCACCGACGAGAAGCTAAACGCCGAACTCATCGCACGCGGCAAGGAACTGAACTTCCACCCGGACTTCATGCGTGTACGTTACGAGAATTGGGTGCATGGCCTCAACGGCGATTGGCTGATCTCCCGTCAGCGCTTCTTCGGCGTTCCGTTCCCGCTGTGGTACCCGGTGAAGGAGGATGGCACCGCCGATTACGACCATCCGATCACCCCGAGCGAGGACCGTCTGCCGATCGACCCGACCGACGATGTGCCGGAAGGCTACACCGAGGACCAGCGTGACGTGCCGGGCGGCTTCACCGCCGAGCCGGACATCATGGATACCTGGGCCACTTCCTCCCTCACTCCGCAGATCGTGACCCGCTGGGAGGAGCCGGGCGAAGAGAACCAGGCCATTTTCAACGCCACCTTCCCGATGGACCTGCGTCCGCAGGGTCAGGACATCATCCGCACCTGGCTGTTCTCCACCATGGACCGTGCGCACTTGGAGAACAAGTGCCTGCCGTGGGCCAACACCACGCTGTCTGGCTGGATCCTCGATCCGGACCACAAGAAGATGTCGAAGTCCAAGGGCAACGTGGTCGTGCCGGACAAGCCGATCAAACAGTTCGGCGCCGACGCGGTGCGTTACTGGGCCGCCGCCGCCCGTCTGGGCCTGGACGCCACGTACGACGAAGGCCAGATGAAGATCGGCCGTCGTCTTGCCATCAAGCTGCTCAACGCCACCAAGTTCGCGCTAGCCATCGGCCGTGAGGACGAGAACCATCACGTGGGCGCTCCGGCAGTCGCCGCATGGAACCCGGCCGACGTGACCGAGCCGATCGACCGTTCCGCGATGTCCAAGATGGCCGCCGTGGTCCGCGAAGCCACCGACGATCTCAACAACTACGAGCATTCCAAGGCTCTGGAAGTCATCGAGAACTACTTCTGGCAGTTCTGCGACGACTACATCGAGCTGGTCAAGAACCGCGCCTACGGCACCGCCGATTCCACCGGCAACGTGCCGAGCGAGGCCGCGGTGAAGTCCGCACGCACCACGCTGGGCCTGGGTCTTGATGCGTTCGCGCGCCTGCTGGCCCCGTACCTGCCGTATGCCACCGAAGAAGTGTGGAGCTGGATGCATGAGGGCGAAGGCTCCGTGCACCGCGCAGCATGGCCGGCGGCCGACGTGTACGCGGCCGCCGCCGGCGACGCATCCGCCGATCTGCTTGCTCATGCCGGTGAGGCTCTGGCCGCGCTGCGTGGCATCAAGTCGAAGGCCAAGGTTTCGATGAAGACCCCGATCTTGTCTGTGACGCTTGCCGTTGCCGACGATGTGCGCGAGTCCATCGAGGCCGCGCTGGGCGATATCGCCGAAGCTGGTCGCGTGACCGGACCGATCGCCTTCACCGCACCGGCTGCCGCCGAGGGTGAGAACGAGGCCGCCGATGTGACGGTCGCCGAAAGCGAGCTAGGCGAACCGCCGGCCAAGAAACCGAAGAAGTGAGTCTCTGAGGTGAGCCGCCAGCGGCTTTTGTAGCGCAGCCGCTCACTTCACCCACATACGAGGGGCCTTTCCTTTGCATGAAGGAGAGGCCCCTCGTATATCCCGTCACTGTCTGCAACTAACCGTGCCCCCTTTTGCTCATATTCAGTCAAAATCGCGGGAAAAATGCTTTCGTGAGCGAAAAGGGGTATAAATCGCAGGCAAAACGGTCGAAATCATATCCCCTTTTGCTCACGTCCGTGCAGAATCGCCCTAAATCGCAAGACGTGCGCGCATAGAACCGTCCTTATCCCGTTCTCGGCTGTTCTCAGCGTACATTCCTGCCCCTGCGCACAAACCCGTACGCGAAAAATGGTTTTTATGGGCGTAATCTCAACGAAGGCACAAGCGGAGGCGGAAATCGCAATCAAAAACCCCGAAACGTACCACGTAAGCGACGGAGCACTATCGGATTTAGCGCATCGCACCAACCGCGTGCTCTACAGCACCGGAACGGACAGGAGGTACTGCGGGCCAGCGGACGAATTTCCGGAACCGTTCCCACCCAATCCGGCCTGCAGCGCATCGTCGAAAACTTCCGCAGCGGCGGCCAATTCGACCGTCTCGTCAATCAAATCGCCATTATCCGGCGTGAAACCGGTTTTCGCCAAGCCATAGCCGGTAATTGGTAGCGAGCTGGCGGACGAATCCGCCGAACCGTCGGACGAATCGCCACCGCTGTTCTTCGAAGAGCCGTCCACTCCCCCGACTTTCGCCACATTCTTCGACGTGGTGTCCGCTGCGGCGCCGAACGACGGGCGTAGTCCGCCCGCGTAGCTCATCACATCATCCATGCTGATGGCGTTCTTGTCATCGACCAAGCTGGTCGAATCGGCGGTGTTGTTCTTCGCCTGCGCGCGTTCGGCCTTGCGTTGCGCACGGGACCGCCGTTTCTCGGCTTTCGCGCACAACGATTGGCTGGCGGAGGCGGAACGCAACGTGTCCAGCACAGAAGCGTCATCGGCAGCGCCCGATTCGGACGTGTCGTCATCCGAATCCAGCTGGTCGGCGAATCGCAGCACGATCTGGTGGAATGCGCTGGCCTGTCCGGTGTGCTCGCTGGCGTCCGCCAACGCGGTCATCGCCGCGGACACCTTGTCGGACGCGGTTTTGAGCTTCTCATTGTCTTTGATGCCGGCACGCACGTCGGCGATCGCCTGGGTTTCGTAGCTGCCAGCCGTGCCTGCGGTGGCGCCCAGTTCCTTAAGCCGAGCCGTGTATGCGTCGGTGAAATCCATCGAATACGGGATCATGGTCGCGGACAGCTGCGATTGGCCGGCACTGTAGTCTTTGGAGCCGCGCTGTTGTTCCTCGCCGGCGCGCTTGGTGAGCTCGTTCACCAAGCCGGATGTGCCACGCTGTTCGATGGTGCGAATCACCTCGTCGACGGCGTCGGCCGCGCCGATATGCCGGTATGCGGCGCTCACGTCGTTGACGGCGTTGGCCAGGTCTGCCACGGATTTAGCTACGGAGGTATCGCCGTTCAGTTCGGACGCGGTGCCGAGAATGGCGGGAAGCTGTGTGGCGTTGCCGATCGAACCGGACAGATGCGTGGTGTATGAGCCCACGTACGCGTCGATGTAGCCGTCGAACGCCTGATCGTGCGCTTTGGAACGTACGGCGATGGTCTGTTTGGCAAGCGCTTTCTCGTTGTCTCTGAGCTGTTCCAGTTGGGCGATGAGCTTGCGGTTGCGTTGCGAGCCGACGTTGGTCAGACCGTCCACCAAGGTGGTTGCGCGCTTGGTCAGGTCAGGCAGTGATTGCTGAACGTTGCCTTCCACCGCGGCGATGGACAGTGAGCTCATGGTGAAGTGCTTCGCCGTCACGTAGGCGTTGAAGGTCAGGTCCTCGCCCGGTTTGCCGACCGCAGCCACCAGGGTCGAGGTGTTGTCGGATGAGACGAGCACGCCGTCATCGGCGGTCACGTCACTGCCGACGCGTCCGGGAATGGTGAAGGCGACGATTGGCGTCAGATTGACGGTCACGTCGGGTTTCGTGGCATGCAGGGCGATGCGTATGCCGATCATGCCGGAAGCGCCGGAAACGTCGGAAACGCTTACGTCGGGCCCGTTGAGGGTGAAGGAGGCGGATATTTTCCACGGCAATGCGACAACGCCTTTGGGAACGCGTTTCGACGTGGAGGATCCGCTGTTGGTCAGGAAAAGGCGGCCTGGTTTGTCGATGGAGGTGTAGGCGCTCATCACGTCATCATGCGATGCATCGGCCGCGTACTGCCCATTCTGTTGCAAGGCCGATATCGCGTCGTTCACGCCGACTGCCGCGACGGGAGCGGCGGTGATGACGGCGACCGCGATCGCCGCGGCAAGCGGGCGTCGGGCACCGGATGGACGGTTCGCGGTGGCGTGGCGCATGCCGGACCTCTCAATCGCAATCGAAACAACTTTCCAAGGCATTTAATGTAGTGCCCGGCATGCCCGTCGGCAATGGACGTTCGCGCGGGGCGCGCGGAAAACGGACGGCTCAGGCGAAAACGTCGAGTACGCCCGGGTCTCCCCCGTTTTCGGCGATGCGCTTGTGGCGGCGCTTGGCCTCGGTCACCACGAATTCGCGGTACATTTCGGCGATTTCCGGATCCAGTCCGGCTTCGTCGGCAATGCGATGCAGACGCTCGATCTGGGCATGTTCACGCTGGTAATCGGCCGGCGCGAAGCCCGCACGCGCCTTGAGCACACCCACCTGCGACGTGTATTTGAACCGTTCCGCCAGCAGCGAGACGATGGCGGCGTCGACGTTGTCTATCGATTGGCGCAGCGAGGCGATTTTAGCCACCACATCGGCCACTTCGGGGTTGTTCTGCGCGGTGCGCGCGTCGATGATGGTTTCGGATTCGGTTTCTTCTTCTGGCCGAAGCCAGTCATGTTCGCTGTCGCTCATGGGTATAAGCCTACCGCGCACCCTACCGCGGCATCTGCCGAACAGCGGTCACTTCGCGAAGTAACGCTGCAGCACGATGGTGGTTTCGGTGCTGACCGACACCGTGCGATGGATGAGGTTCAACAGCTCTTCGAGCTTGCTGGGCGATTCGACGCGAACGGTGAGCATGAAGCTGGGCGAACCGGCGACGGAATCGCAGGACATGATGCCGTCGATGTTTTTGAGCTTGTCTGGAATCTCGGCTTCCTGGGAGTAATCGATGGGCGTGACCGCGATGTAGGCGTTCACCGCAAGGCCGCGGCGCTCGTCGTCGATAACCGCCTTGTAGCCGCGGATCACGCCGCGACGCTCAAGCTTCTGCACGCGCGACTGCACGGCGGACACGGACAGGCCTGTCGCCTCGGAAAGGTGGGACAGCGTGGCTCGGCCATCCTTTTCAAGCATGTCGAGGATTACGCCATCGGTCGCGTCGAGTTGGTTCGCAACCGTACGTGCGTCTACCGGACCATTGTCACTGTTGGTCATTCATACCCCTTTTCCAACAATCCACTGCACCGGCCGCAATCGACCGTCCCCACTGCAGTTCCATGTTCTTTTTCTTCCTTACCATACCCACTACCGCGCACATACCGTCGCGGAATCGCCGCAGTTTATCCGGACGGCGCAACGCTGTCATGAAATATCTTTGTTTTATTTAGCTCATACCCCCATATCGACCATATATATTTTCCCCATTTATCTTTTCTCGTCGTATTTTTACCTATTTTTTAATTGACAACGTTGTCCAAAAAGTGGCCAATTTCACGAAATTCGTCGAAACGTACGCATAGGAAAGGGGCTACACGGCGATTGCCATGCAGCCCCTCAAACCTTCAGATTCGCTTGCAGCCGACGACTCAGTTGCCGTTGGTGGCGTTGCCGCTCTGCTGGATGAGCGACGCCATGAAATCGCGGTTGGTCGCTGTCTTCTTCAGGCGTGGTACGAGCGTCTGGTAGGCCTGTTCCGGCTCGAGGCCGCCCAGCAGGCGACGCAGACGGTAGATGATCGGCAGTTCCTGCGGATCGGTGATGAGCTCCTCGCGGCGGGTGCCGGAGGCGTTCACGTCGATGGCCGGGAACAGGCGCTTGTCGGCCAGCTCGCGGCTCAGACGCAGTTCCATGTTGCCGGTGCCCTTGAACTCCTCGAAGATCACCTCGTCCATCTTGGAGCCGGTCTCCACCAGCGCGGAGGAGATGATGGTCAGCGAGCCGCCGTTTTCGATGTTGCGGGCGGCGCCGAAGAACTTCTTCGGCGGGTAGAGCGCCTGGGCGTCCACGCCACCGGACAGGATGCGGCCGGAGGCCGGCGCGGCGATGTTGTAGGCGCGGGCGAGACGGGTCATCGAGTCAAGCAACACCACCACGTCCTGACCGAGCTCCACGAGTCGCTTGGCGCGCTCGATGGCGAGCTCGGCGACGGTGGTGTGGTCGGAGGCCGGGCGGTCGAAGGTCGAGGAGATGACCTCGCCCTGCACCGTGCGTTCCATGTCGGTGACTTCCTCCGGACGTTCGTCCACGAGGACGACCATCAGGTGGACTTCCGGATTGTTGGTGGCGATCGCGTTGGCGATGTTCTGCAGGGTGATGGTCTTGCCGGCCTTCGGCGGGGACACGATCAGGCCACGCTGGCCCTTGCCGATCGGCGCCACGATGTCGATGAGGCGGCCGGTGAGCTTGTTCGGCGTGGTCTCCTGCTTCAGGCGTTCCTGCGGATACAGCGGGGTGAGCTTGCTGAACTGCGGACGATGCTGCGCTTCCTCGACGCTCATGCCGTTGATGGAGTCGATGGACTGCAGCGGCACGAACTTCTGACGCTGGTTGCGACGTTCGCCTTCACGCGGGGCGCGGATGGAGCCGTGCACGGCGTCGCCCTTGCGCAGGCCGTACTTCTTGACCTGGCCCATGGAGACATACACGTCGTTCGGTCCCGGCAGGTAGCCGGACGTACGCACGAACGCGTAGGAGTCGAGCACGTCGACGATGCCGGCGACCGGCACGAGGTCTTCCTTCGGCTCGTCGCGATGCTGGTCGCGGTCGGCGCGATCCATACGATCGTTGCGCTGGTCGCGGTCGGCGTTGCGGTCCATGCGGTCGGCGCGATCGTTACGGTCGTTGCGATCATTGCGATCGCCCCTGCCGCGACGCTCGTCACGCTCGTCGTAATCGCGGTCACGGCCACGCATACGGCGGCCACGGCGATCGTTGCGTCCACGGCTGTGACGGTATTCGTTGTCTTCGGTCTCGTCGCGACGCTTATCATCGTCGGCGTCTTCCTGCGACGGCAGCGTGGCGAGGATGTCATCAAGGTCGCGCACGACGTCTTCGCTCTTCGGCCCGTCCGCCACGCGACGGCGGCGACGCGGCTCGAAATCGTCCCTACGGTCGTCATCACGACGGCGACGGCGGTCATCCTGCTTCGGAGCGGCATCGTCAAGGCCCAGTTCGGCGAGCAGGTCGGCGCCGGCTTCGGCGTCACGATGGCGACGACGCTTCGGCGCTTCATCGTTCGGCTTCAACGCGTCCACCGCTGCCACGGCATCCGCGACTTCGGAGGATTCCGCGGACTTGGCCTGCTTGGCACGGACGGGGCGTTCCTCCTGCTTGGCTTCATCGGCCTTCTTGTCCTTTGCCGATTTGACCTCAGCGTCTGCGGCGGGAGCGGACTTTGGCGCGCGCACGGTGACGCCGGCCGGAGCCTGGCCGCCGGAACGGGCGGCTTGAAGTGTTGCGATCAGTTCGGTCTTGCGCATGGTGGAGACACCACGAAGTCCCATCTGCTTGGCGAGCTCCTTGAGCTCGGGCAGTTTCATATCATCGAGATTAGGGCTTGTTGCCACTGGTAGTTGCCTTTCCTTGGCTTCCACAGGCATGCGCCCGCGACAGCTGTAAAAAAGAATTGCGGAAAATTTCCGTCGAATGAAAAGTCCGCCGCGAAACATCGCGGTTTTCGAACTGTCCTAACCATACAACGCAACCCAGACCAACGCGAAGCGGGCACGCGCGGTCCGCCCGTGCGGTTCGCGCACCGCGCAATCGCAATAAAAATCGCAATGAAAAAGCCCATGCCAAAAAGCATGGGCTTGATCAAAGTTACGCTGCGAAAAATAAATAACGCGTGCGAAGACGCCCGTCTGAGGCCGAAGGCGTACAAAGGTACGTCGAGCGCCGGAGAAAGGGCGTATGCGCACGCGTTATTTATTTTTCTACTTTTCTTCGTGGTAGGACTTGTCAGTGTTGACCGACCACACGTTGTCTTTCGACGTTTCGCCGCTCTTGATGTCCTTGACGGCTTCGATGGCGGTGGCCATGGAGTGGTCCATGTTGTTGTAACGGTGCTGTCCGTTACGGCCAACGCAGTACAGGTTGCCGAAGGAGTCGAGGTAGTCGACGAGTTCGGGCATGCGGTCGTAGGTGTCGAAGTAGGCCGGGTAAGCCTTCTTGACGCGTTCGCGGTGGGAGTCGAGCACGTCCTGCGGGCCGTTGATGACCTGCATGCGGGTGAGCTCCTGGATGGCGAACTTGGTGGCTTCCTCGTCGGTCATGTTCCAGAAGGAGTCGCCTTCCTCGCAGAAGTATTCGAGGCCGATCCACACGGTGTTATCGACGTCCTTGACCAGGTACGGGCTCCAGTTGTTGAAGATCTGCAGACGGCCGACCTTGTAGCCCGGATCCTGCACGTAAATCCAGCAATCCGGCACGATCGGCGGGTTGCCGAGGGTCGGAATGTCGGTGGTGTTGGTCAGGCGCAGGTGCTTGACGAGCAGGCCGACGGTGACGAAGTCGCGGTACGGCAGGCCGTTGGCGATTTCGGTCATGTCCTTCGGAGCCGGCTGGTCGGAGGCGTCCACGGCGTTGACAAGGTCCTTGACCGGCATGGAGGAAATGAAGTCGTCCGCGGCCATTTCGGTGCGGTTGCCTTCGGAATCCTCGTACACGACGGATGCGATCTTGCCGTCCTTCTGGCGAATTTCCACCACATTGGCGTCGGTGATGACCTTCACGCCGGCGTCTTCGCAGTTGGATTCGACGGTTTCCCACAGCTGGCCCGGGCCGAGCTTCGGATACCAGAATTCCTCGATGAGGGAGGTTTCGACTTCGGAGTTGTCGCGCTTCTTCGGCAGGAGCTTCTGGAAGGCGTTCTTCAGCACGCCCATGATGCTCAGGCCCTTGACGCGCTGTGCGCCCCAGTCGGCGGAGATTTCGGACGGGTGACGGCCCCACAGCTTCTCGGTGTAGCCCTCGAAGAACATGGAGTAGAGCTTACGGCCGAAACGGTTGATGTAGAAGTTCTCCAGATTGGTTTCCGGCAGCTTGTGCACCATGGACTTCAGGTAGCTGAAGCCGGCGACCATGGTGAGCTTGAAGCCCATGGCCTTCAGGGTGTTGGCGCTCAGGGAAATCGGGTAGTCGAGGAAGTGGCGGTTCCAGTAGATGCGGGACACGCGGTGGCGCTTGAGCATCACCTTGTCTTCGATTTCCGGATCCGGGCCGCCCGGCTCCATATCATGCTCGCGGTGGAGCTTCTTGTCATCATAGCTGGGTGCGCCCTGCAGCGGCAGAACGTCCTTCCACCAGTCCATGATGCGGTCGTCCTTCGAGAAGAAGCGGTGGCCGCCGATATCCATACGATTGCCGTCATGCTTGACGGTGCGGGAGATGCCGCCGAATTCGCGGGTGGCTTCCAGCACGGTCACGTCGTACTGTTCGGAGCCACCGTCCTTGACGAGCTCCCAAGCGGCAGTCAGGCCGGCAGGGCCGCCACCGATGATGACCACGGATTGCTTTTGCGTCACTTTGAAGTCTCCTTACAAACAAAATCGAAGATATTCTACCCGAAGGTAGGGAAACGCACAGCGCACCTGTGCGCATGCACACAAAATCACCGCCAAGTCCGACAGCAATCGCCCTGATAGAAGGAAAACCAGCCGTACGGCTTCCGCCGAAGACTGGTTTTCCGTAGGTCTGCTACATGCTGTCGGGAATGTCGATGTCGGTTTTCTGCACTTCCTCGACGTTCACGTCCTTGAACGTGACGATGCGCACGTTCTTGACGAAACGGCTGGAACGGTAGACGTCCCACACCCACGCGTCGGTCAGCCGCACGTCGAAGTAGACGTCCTGGCCGGCGGAACGCACGTTGAAATCGACCTTGTTGGCCAGATAGAAGCGGCGCTCGGTCTCCACAACGTAGGTGAACAGTTTGATGACGTCGCGGTATTCCTTGTATAGGGACAGCTCGGCGTCGGTTTCGTAGTTGTCGAGGTCCTCGGCGCTCATCGTCTGCCTTCCGTGTCGCGCTTGCGGCCACGTCCAAGCGTGCGCCACCAAGCATCCTTCGAGGTTTTGCGCTCATCCGAGCTGTACGGCCAGTTGTTGTCGGCATCGCCGGCCTTCTGGTCCGTCTTCGCCGTTCCGGATGCTTCGTTCGGCTGCGATTCCTGCGATGGCGCGGCAGACGTCTCGTCGGCGGAGGTCTGCGCCGTGTCTCCACTCTGGCCTGCCGCTGCGGCATCGTCCGCATCGCCCTTATGTACGGAGTTGAGTTGGATGGCGATCGAGTGTTCGCGGGCGCTCAACGCCTCCTTGACGCCCGGATTGTCTTCGATCACGTGCATGCCGAACGCGTCGAGCGAGCGGATCGGGTCGAATTCGTCGACGAGCGTGTCCATGACGATGAGGTCCTGGTAACGGTTCTCCGACGCGTTCCACAGGGCATCGCGCGAACGGCCGGACGGCACGAAGCCGAGCGACTGGTAGACGGATACGGAACGCGTGTTCTGTTCCGGCACGGCCACCCAAATGCGGTGCATGCCGAGGCCCGCCGGTTCCGGCGCGAAGCCGTACGTCATCACGCGGGGCATGATGTCTCGCGAGTAGCCGCGGCCGCGGTAGTCCTTGCCGAGCACCACTTGGATGCGGGCGGAACGTGCCCAGCCGTCGATGTCGATGAGGAAGATCATGCCGATCACGTTGTCGGAAGAGGCCGCGTCAAGCTCGCCGTCGCCGTCATGGTCGGCTTCGGTGACGATGGACCATGCGATGGTACGACGAGATTCCGGATCCCCCACGCCGGATTCGTTCGATTTTTCGCCATTGGACCATGCCACGGAACGACGCACCCACGCGTTCACAGCGCCACGTTCGGCCACGCGGTCCTTGCCGGTGATGCCGGATGCGCCGACGTACGCCTCAATGACCTCCATGCGTGCGATGTCGTCGATGGTGGCGGGGCGCAAGTGCACCATCTCGCCCTTGATGGGCGGAATGACGATGCGTTCCGGCAGCTCCCTCGCCCGCTGGTCCGTCGTCTGTTCCTTCGCTGTGGTTTCAGCGTACTCTGACATGATTATCGTTCCCTATGTTTCTCGGCGCGGTCCCTCGCCACACCCATACCGACGGTATTGTACCCGACTGAACGCCAGCTGGGAGTTTTGTTAGGCAAAATCCCCGTGAAACCTCCCCCAGCCGACGCGTGAATCGTACGAAAAGGCATGTAAAAGCAGATAAAAAGCAACAAAATGCAGAAAGGCGTGCGTTTTTACGATTCCTCTCATCGCAAAAACGCACGCCTTTCGATGCCATCAATCAGGCAACGTTCGGCAATCGCCGGAACGTCACTTGATCTTGCCCATCACGATCTTGGTGACGGCCTTCGCGTCGGCCTGGCCGCGGGTGGCGCGCATGACGGCGCCGATGATCGCGCCCATCGGCTTCATGTTGCCGCTCTTGAGCTTCTCGACGATGTCCGGGTTGGCCGCGAGTGCCTCGTCGACGGCCTTTTCGAGCGCGCCGTCGTCGGAAACGACCTGGAAGCCGTGCTTCTTGACGACCTCGTCCGGAGTGCCTTCGCCGGCGAGCACGCCTGCGACGGTCTGCTTGGCGAGCTTGTCGTTGAGCTTGCCGTCGGCGATGAGCTTCTCGACCTCGGCCACGTCGGCCGGGGTGATCGGCAGCTCTTCAAGGCTCACGCCCTTGTTGTTGGCTTCGCGGGACAGCTCGCCCAGCCACCACTTCTTGGCGCCCGAGGCGGAAGCGCCGGCCTTGACGGTGTCCTCGAGCAGGTCCAGAGCGTCGGCGTTGAGCACGTCGCGCATCTCCAGATCGTTGAAGCCCCACTCGCCCTTCAGGCGGTTGCGGCGCTCACGAGGCATTTCCGGCATCTGGGCCTTCATCTCCTCGATGTGCTCCTTGGTGATGTGCAGCATCACCAGATCCGGATCCGGGAAGTAGCGGTAGTCATCGGCGTCGGACTTCACGCGGCCGCCGGCGGTGGTCTGCGAGGCCTCGTCCCAGTGACGGGTCTCCTGCAGAATCTCGCCGCCTTCGGAAAGGATGGCGGCCTGACGGCGGATCTCGTACTGGATAGTCTTCTCGATGCCACGGAACGAGTTCACGTTCTTGGTTTCGGAACGGGTGCCGAACGGATCGGACGGGCTGTTGCGCAGCGACACGTTCACGTCGGCGCGCATGTTGCCCTGCTCCATGCGGGCATGGGAGATGTTCAGCGCACGCACGATGTCGCGGATGGCGCGCATGTAGGCGCCTGCGATTTCGGGGGCGCGGTCTCCTGCGCCTTCGATCGGCTTGGTCACGATTTCGATCAGCGGCACGCCGGCGCGGTTGTAGTCGACCAGCGAGTGGTCGGCGCCTTCGATACGGCCGTCAGCGCCACCGACGTGGGTGTTCTTGCCGGCGTCGTCTTCGATGTGGGCGCGCTCGATCGGCACACGGAAGATGGTGCCGTCCTCAAGCTCCACGTCGAGGTAGCCGTTGCCGTTGGTCGGCTTGTCATACTGCGAGATCTGGTAATCGCGCGGCATGTCCGGGTAGAAGTAGTTCTTACGGGCGAACTGGCTCCATTCCGCGATTTCGCAGTGCAGGGCGAGACCCAGCTTGATCGCATAGTCGACGGCGGTCTTGTTGACCACCGGCAGGGAGCCCGGCAGGCCGAGGCTCACCGGGGTGAGCTGGGTGTTCGGCTCGCCGCCGAAGTGGACTTCGGCCGGGCAGAACAGCTTCGTGGTGGTGGACAGCTCCACGTGGGTTTCCAGACCGATGACCGGGTCGAACTTCTTGACGGCATCGGCGTACTTCATCAACTTTTCAGCCATTTTGTTTTCTTTCCTCCGATGCTTCCTACTTGTCCAGTCCGTCGAGCCACGGGGTCTTCAGGGACTGCCAGATCGGGCCGTTCCAGCTTTCCTCGAGGGCCGCTTCGAGAGCGGCGGCGGGCTTGTACATGACCTCGTCGCGCTGCTGCGGGGCGAGGAACTGGAAGCCGACCGGCAGGCCGTCGTCGCTCAGGCCGGCCGGGATGCTCATTGCCGGCACGCCGGCGAGGTTGGCCGGAATGGTGGTGATGTCGATGGCGTACATGGCCATCGGGTCCTCGGTCTTCTCGCCGAACTTGAAGGCGGTGACCGGGCTGGTCGGGCCGACGAGCACGTCGACCTTTTCGAAGGCCTTCTTGAAGTCGTCGATGATCAGGGTGCGGACTTTCTGCGCGGAGCCGTACCAGGCATCGTAGTAGCCGGCGGACAGGGCGTAGGTGCCGAGGATGATACGACGCTTGACTTCGTCGCCGAAGCCGGCCTCACGGGTGTAGGCCATCATGTTGGCGGCGGTCTGCGGAACGCCTGCCGGCGGCATGACGCGCAGGCCGTAGCGCATGCCATCGTAACGGGCCAGGTTGGAGCTGACCTCGGACGGCATGATGATGTAGTAGGCGCCGAGGGAGTACGGCAGGTGCGGCAGGGACACTTCGGTGACCTCCGCGCCCATTTCCTCAAGCTTCTTGACGCCTTCGTTGAAGCGGGCCATGACGCCCGGCTGGAAGCCTTCGCCGCCGAGCTCCTTGATCAGGCCGACCTTGAGGCCCTTCAGATCGCGCTTCATGCCTTCGCGGGCTGCGGCGACCATCGGACGCGGGCCTTCCGGAATGGAGGTGGAATCGCGCTTGTCGTGTCCGCCGATCACTTCCTGCAGCAGGGCGGAGTCGAGCACCGTACGGGAGCACGGGCCGATCTGGTCGAGCGAGGAGGCCATGGCGATAGCGCCGAAACGGGAGACGCCGCCGTAGGTCGGCTTGACGCCGACGGTACCGGTCAGCGAACCCGGCTGGCGGATGGAGCCGCCGGTGTCGGTACCCAGGGCGAGCGGAGCTTCGAATGCGGCCACTGCGGCTGCGGAACCGCCGCCGGAACCGCCCGGCACGCGCTCGGTATCCCACGGATTGTGGGTGGTCTGGTAGGCGGAGTGCTCGGTGGAGGAGCCTTGCGCGAATTCATCGAGGTTGGTCTTGCCCAACAGCGGCATGCCCGCGGCCTTGAGCTTCTCGATGACGGTGGCGTCGTACGGCGGCACCCAGCCTTCGAGGATCTTGGATGCGGCGGTGGTTTCGATGCCCTTGGTGACGATCATGTCCTTGATGGCGATTGGCACGCCGGCGAGTTCCGGCATCTGCGCCTTGTCCTCATCGGATTTGGCGTCGAAGGCGTCGGCCTGTTCGAGGGCCTGGTCGGCGGAGACCTTCAGGAAGGCCTTGACGCTCGGTTCGGCGGATTCGATGACCGCAAGGTGGGCTTCGACCAGCTCACGGCTGGAAACTTCCTTGGCCTTGATCTTGGCCGCCATCTCGGCGGCGGAAAGCTTGACGAGTTCGGTGGTGCTCATATCACTCCTGTCCCAGAATGCGCGGTGCGACGAACATGCCGGCCTCGGAGACCGGGGCGCCTGCGGTGGCTTCGGCCTGGGTCAGCGGGGTCTCGGGGACGTCCGGACGCAGGTAGGCTTCCAGCGGGACCGGGTTCGCGGTCGGTTCCACGTCGTCGGTGGCGACTTCCTGGACCTTGTTGATGGATTCGGCGATGACGTTCAGATCGCCCTGCAGACGGGTGATTTCCTCGTCCGTGAGTGCGATTCGGGCCAGATCGCCCAAATGCACGATTTCTTCTTTGGTGAAAGTAGGCATGACCCTAACAGTAACGCGTCTGTGTGACGAGCGTGTGCCCTATTTCGTGCCCCGTTCGCAACCCAGCAGCGGACGTTGCCTTCCATTTCGCAACCCAATCGTTGGACACCTGGTCATCTTTCCGGTACAGCAACGTTCGACGGCTTTTCTTGCCGCGTGCCGATGGCGCGATCAGGCTTGCGGCGCGGCGTGCTGGGCGATCCAGGCGTGCATGGAGACCGCGGCGGCGGCGCCGGCGTTGATGGAACGGACCGAGCCGAATTGGGAGATGTAGACCACGTCATCGGCCAGTTCGAGCGCTTTTTCGGACAGGCCCGGGCCTTCCGCGCCGAAAAGCATGAGGCAGCGTTTGGGGAAATGGTAGGTTTCCATGGGCACCGCGCCGGGAATGATGTCGAGCGCGATGACGCGGGCGGCTTGCAGTTCTGCTATTTTCGCGTCCAAGGCTTCCAGTTGGGCCATGGTTTCGCTTGTGTTCGGGGCAGTGCCGGAAGCGCCGTCCGTCGCGGCTGCGGAGCCACGCATATGGAAGGCGATGGCGGCGGCTTGCGATTGGGCGGCGGCGATTTCGCCGGCGATGCGCAGTTTCCAACATTCGACAAGTTCCGTTATGGATGGATGGTTTTCGACGTGCTGGTACAGCTCCGTCATGAGCGCGCCCTTGCGATTCCATTTGTGCGGGCCGACAATGTGCACGCGGCGCGCTTGGAACGCGTTGGCGGTGCGCACCATGGAGCCGATGTTGAAATCGTGGGTCCAGTTCTCCACGGCGACTTCGAAATCGTGGCGCCCGCGGGAGTCCAGGTCGGCTTTGATGGCCGCGACCGTCCAGTAGCGGTAGCGGTCGAGCACGTTGCGGCGGTCGCCTTCGTCGAGCAGGGTGGAGTCGAAGCGGATGTCGTAATTGGGGGATGACGCATCGTCCGGGCGTGGTTCGCCTGGATGGGTTTGCGACCACGGTCCTACGCCGACCTCGCGGAACGTCGGTTCGCCGGATGCCTGTGCGGCAACATCGATGGGATTGGGATCGTGCACGTTCTCCCCTTCATAGGAACAGCAATACAAATATGTCAAAGGCCCGCGCATCCGTATGCATCATCATGCTTGTCATCGCACATTCGACGACGTCAACGGCAGATATGTTTGCGGTCGGTCGGCGGGAAACTCGGTGTTCAGTGGAGTTCGGATTCCTTGAACACTTCGACGAACGGCAGTTCGGATTCCTCCGAAGTGACCGGGTTGATGACCTTGATGGTCGGGTCGACCATGTCGACACCGCCAATCAGCGAGGCAACGGCCAGCACTTTGGCGCCTTCGTTCTCCACCACGGAGAAGTCGAGGCTCAGCTCGTTGCCGTTGCGCAGGGTGACCAGCGATGAGGTCTGCACATACGATTTTTCAGACAGCCAGGAGTCGATCAGCACCACGCGTTTGCCGGCAATCGACGGACCCTTGATGGACGGATAGACGAAGTCCATGACGAAACCGTCCAAATCCTCACCACGGGAGGCGGCGGCCTGGATCATGGCGGAGACCAGCGGCACGGCCGCGGCGGTCAATGCGCCGACCGCGTCGAAATCGTCGACGGAATAGCCGGCTTCCTCCAACGTGTCGAGCAGGATATGGCCGACGATGGAGGCTCCACGATGGTCGAACAGCACGGAGGAGAGTTCCGAGAAAGGCTTGTCCTTCATTTCGGCCTGCAGCAGCGTCTTGAGCTGGTCGCGAGGTTCGAGCATGGCGAAATCGACGGTGGATTCCGTCGAAGCGGAAACAGACTGGCCCGCAGCGGAATCATGCGTCGGAACCGGTGTCGTCTTGCGGAAAGTGTTCTCTTCGGTCATGGTTCCAGCCTATCCTTTCGGCTCGTCATTCACCGTGCGGTATGGGTGATTTATGAGCGATAAACATGGTTATTCGGCGTTGGTCTCGGGAGCGGACAACTCGCGGATATCCCCTTTTTCGGGCGCGATCATGTCGACGGTGCCGATGACCTTGCTTTGGTCGACGCGTTGCAGTTTGCGCGCGGTGACCAGCACGCGCGATTCGAGCGACGCGGCGAACGAGTTGTATGCGCCGACCGTTTTGGTGATGGCGGAACCCAGTTTGGTGGCCCGCTCCCCCAATACTGCAAACCGTTCGTACAGCTCTCGGGACAGGTCGAACAGCATTTTCGCGTCATCGGTCAGGCTTTGCTGCTGCCATGCGTATGCCACGGATTTGAGCACCGCCCATAGGGTGATCGGCGAGGTCAGCGCGACTTTCTGCGCGAATGCGTCGTCCATCAGTGTCGGGTCGGTTTCCAACGCGGCCTGCAGCAACGATTCGTTGGGGATGAACGCGATCACGAAATCCGGAGCATCGCTGAACGCGTTCCAGTAGGCTTTGTCTCCCAGGGTCTTCACATGGTCTCGTACCGCTTTGGCATGGGAATGCAGCAGCTCGTTCTTGCGGGCCAGTTCCTCCGGTGAGGCGGTGTCTGGAATCTCGCATGCGCGCTGGTAGTCGGCGTATGGCGCTTTCGCGTCGATCGGAATGGTTTTGCCGCCCGGCATGTGGATGATCATATCCGGCCGTTGCGTATGTCCATCGGCGTCGGTGACCACAACCTGGGTGTCGAAATCGACATGTTCCAACAGACCCGCCGATTCCACGATGTTGCGCAGCTGTGCCTCGCCCCACGCGCCACGCACCTTGTTGTTGCGCAATGCCGATGATAGGGCGCTCGTCTCGCGATCCAATCGCGCCTGCTGTTCGCCAAGACCTTTGAGCTGTTCGCCGAGCGCGCCCATCTCATGCTTGCGGCCCTCTTCGATTTGCGCGACCTTTGTCTGCAGGGCGTCGAGGTTCTTCTGCACCGGAGCCAGTGCGGAGAGCACCTTGCTTTGCTCCTGCAGTTTCCGTTCGCTTTCGGCTTGACGACGGTTCGCTTCTTCGGCGGCACGCTGCCGTTCACGTTCCACGCGCATTTCCTCGGCACGCTGGGCCTGTGCCAATTGCGATTTGAGATACGTCAGCTGTTGGCTGAATCCTTCCGCCTGCGTACGGTATTGCACAACAGCCGCGTTGAGATTGCTGATGTCCTGTTTGTCCGCCTCGATCTGCGCCTTCGCCTCGTTCAGGTCGGATTCCTTCGCGCCACGGGCCATATCCTGCCCTTTGGCACGGCCCGCGAAGAAGCCCGCAGCCGCTCCGAGCGCGGCCACGATCACCAGCAATATCACTACAAACACAGGATTATCGAACATACGTTCGATGGTATCACGTCGTCAGGAACACATCAATCCACGCATCCACATTCATTCGCAAGACCGACCGCATGCCACACAACCGTGCACTATGCTGAAATCAGCCGAACGCGAAATGCATCAGCCCAACACGAAGGGACATTATGGGATTCGATCTGTTTTTGGCGGCCGTGTCGATTGTGGCCGCATCCATCGCCACCTGGGCGTTGTTGCGGCTGTTTCCAAGCTCGGACGCACGCCAGGCGATTCCGCTGCGGACGGACGGCGGATTTGCCGACCCATCCCACACGACCGACGGTGGAGTGACGATAGACGGCAAAGTGACGGCAGACGACGAATCGACATCCGACATCGACGGACAACCCACCGACCACCTCGGCAAGCGCCTCGTCATCGCGCTTATCCTGACCATTCCAACGTTCGTCATCACATTACTGGCGCTGGCCAAAATCGCCATGCCGGGCTGGCTGACGAATACGTGGCTGCACGCCATCGTCATCACGCCGGTCATGTTCTATTGCGCGGCGCCGATTCACCACCGCGGCCTGCCCGCATTGCAGCGGCGACATCCGAACGGCGATTCGCTGGTTTCGCTTGGCATGGCGATTGTTTACGCGTACAGCCTGCTGCTGTGCGTGGTGTCGTGGATTTTCCCGGCCGGCTCGCGCGATCCGTATTTCGCGTTCGTCGGCGTGGTCGCGACGCTTTCGCTGGCTGGCACGCTTGTCCGGCGACACGCGACGACCGCGCAGCAGACGGCAGAAACAGAAAAGGCGCAATCGGCACAGTCAACAGAATCAACAGAATCGGCGCGATCTCAAGCGAAATCCCCTGAGCCAACGCAAGAAAAAAGCGCGGAAGAATTGCTCTTCCGCGCTGTGGTAGGTCATGCGATCCGCGCACGCGTGCTGCAGATCACCACGTCGGTGACGATGGTGGTCGCGGTGTGGACGTGCGCGTTGTGGCTGGCGTTCGGCATGCAACCGAAGCTGGCGATCGCCATACTGCTCGGTTCGACCGTGCTGTCGGTCGCAGGCCTGGTATTGCAGGCTTACGACCGACAGGTAACCAATCGATAATCGTCACTCAGCCGGGTTCGGAACGTCGGCGGAATCGTCCATCTTCTCCTCGCCCATATCCTCCAGCTGGTCCGCGGCCCACGCGGACAGCTCCAGGTGGTCGCCGCCGGTCTGGTCCACCAGCACGGTGTCGCCGTCGTGCACTTCGCCGGCCAGCAGCATGCGGGCAAGCTGGTCGCCGACTTCGGTCTGCACCAGGCGACGCAGCGGACGTGCGCCGTACGCCGGATCGTAACCGGTGTTGGCAAGCCATTCGCGCGCCGAATCGGTCACGTCGAGCGTGATGCGGCGGTCGGTCAGACGTGCGGACACCTGCGCGACCTGAATGTCCACGATGCCGCCGAGCTCCTCGCGGGTCAGCGGGTGGAACATGACCAGTTCGTCCAGACGGTTGATGAATTCCGGCTTGAACTGCATGTGCACGGCGTCCATCACGGCCTTCTTCTTGGCGTCCGCGTCCATGTCGGGATTGACGAGGAACTGCGAGCCCAGGTTGGAGGTCATGATCAGAATCGTGTTCTTGAAGTCCACGGTCCTGCCCTGGCCGTCGGTCAGGCGACCGTCGTCAAGCACCTGCAGCAGCACGTCGAAGACTTCCGGATTGGCCTTCTCCACCTCGTCGAACAGCACCACCGAATACGGACGGCGACGCACGGCTTCGGTAAGCTGGCCACCCTCTTCGTAGCCGATGTAGCCCGGCGCGGCGCCGATCAGGCGGGACACGGAGGCCTTCTCCATGTATTCGCTCATGTCGATGCGCACCATGGCCTTCTCGTCATCGAATAGGAAGTCGGCGAGCGCCTTGGCCAGTTCGGTCTTGCCCACGCCGGTGGGGCCGAGGAACAGGAACGAGCCGATCGGGCGGTTCGGGTCGGAGATGCCTGCGCGCGAGCGCCGCACGGCGTCGGACACGGCCTTGATGGCTTCCCTCTGGCCGATCACGCGCTTGCCGAGGTACTCCTCCATGTGCAGGAGCTTCTCGTTTTCGCCCTGCATAAGACGGCCCACGGGGATGCCGGTCCAGTCGGAGACGATTTCGGCGATGGAGTCGGCGTCGACGCGGTCGGGGACCATCGGCACGTCGGCGTTGGCATTGTCGGCTCCGCCCGATTCCGCCTCGTTCTTCTCGGCTTGGGCGATTTCCTTCTGGATGGCCGGGATTTCGCCGTAGTTGATGGCTGACGATTTCGCCAGGTCGCCTTCGCGCTCGTACTTTTCGGCTTGCGTACGCAGCTCGTCGAGCTTCTTGCGCAGGTCGCCGATACGGTTGTGGCCGTTCTTTTCGGCGTCCCAACGCGCTTTCAGCCCGTTGAGCTTTTCGCTTTTGTCGGCGATTTCCTGGTTCAAATCGGCGAGACGGTCCTTGGCGCTGTCGTCCAGTTCCGCTTCGGCCTTTTCCGCGGCCTTGTCGTTCTTCGGATTGCCCAGCAGGTACGACTTCTCCATCTTGAGACGGTCCACCTGGCGGCGCAGTTCGTCGATTTCCTCAGGCGAGGAGTCGAGTTCCATGCGCAGGTGCGCTGCGGCCTCGTCCACCAGATCGATGGCCTTGTCCGGCAGCTGGCGTCCGGAAATGTAGCGGTTCGACAGGGTTGCCGCCGCGACCAGCGCGTCGTCGCCGATGGTCACCTTGTGGTGGGCCTCATACTTCGGCGCGATGCCGCGCAGGATGGCGACGGTGTCCTCCACGCTCGGCTCGCCGACGAACACCTGCTGGAAACGACGTTCGAGCGCCGGATCCTTTTCGATGTTCTCACGGTATTCGTCCAGTGTGGTGGCGCCGATCAGGCGCAGTTCGCCACGGGCCAGCATGGGCTTGAGCATATTGCCCGCGTCCATGGAGCCTTCGGCCGCGCCCGCGCCGACGATGGTGTGGATCTCGTCGATGAAGGTGATGATCTGCCCGTCGGCCTTCTTGATCTCCTCAAGCACGCTCTTCAGACGTTCCTCGAATTCGCCACGGTACTTGGAACCAGCCACCATGGAGCCCAAGTCAAGCGAGATAAGCTTCTTGTTCTGCAGGGTGGTCGGCACGTCGCCGGCGACGATGCGCTGCGCCAGGCCTTCGACGACGGCGGTTTTGCCGACGCCAGGCTCGCCGATCAGCACAGGATTGTTCTTGGTACGGCGGGACAGGATCTGGATGACGCGGCGGATTTCCTGGTCGCGGCCGATCACCGGGTCGAGCTTGCCTTCCTTCGCGGCGGCCGTCAAATCGGTGGAGTACTTCTCCAAAGCTTTATACGAGCCTTCCGCGTCGGCGCTGGTCACCTTGCGGTCGCTGCCGCGCGCGGCGGTCAGGGCGTTACGCAGCTTATCCGCGGTAAGACCGTTCTTTTCCAAGATGTCCGCGCTTTGATTCGGTTTCGCGGCCGCGATTGCGACCAGCATGAGGTCGACGGTGACGTACTCGTCTCCCCTCCGTTGCATTTCTTTTTCGGCTTGCGATAGCACCGCCGACAGCTGCCTGCTGACGTCCGGCTGCGTTGTGGTCGATCCGCTGGCGCTCGGCAGCGATTGCATCGCCTGATGCACTTCGGCGCTCACGTTTTGCGCGTTGCCGCCTGCCGCTTCGATGAGCGCGCGGGCCATGCTGTTTTCCTGACGCAGCATCGCGTCCAGCAGGTGCAGGGTGTCCACCTGCGGATTGCCCAGCGCCGCCGCGTTCTGAACGGCGTCCGAAAGCGCTTCCTGCGCCATCTGCGTGAACTTCTGTTCCATATCATCCTCCATGGTTCGCGCCCGGCCGCCCGGCCTTCGCTACCGGTCCGGCGTTCGGACGCATATGTCGTTGTCTGATATGCTCAACCGACTTCATCGCCATTATATTCCCAAAACTTGAGTCCCACACACTCAACTTTTTGCGTTTCTCAAAACCGTCTTTCGACGCAGGACGGCAGTCACCGACAATCACCAGCGCTCACCGGCAATCGCAATACATACGAAAAAGGCGGGCAGCAACGTAACGAAATCACGAAACGTTGCAAACCCGCCTAATCCAAAGTCCGCCAGCAAGCCGAAAATCAGCCGCGCACCACCACGTTGCGCAGATCGCCGATGCCCTCGACGTGCACGATCGCCTCGTCACCCGGATCCAGATGACCCGACGCGTTCGGCGTACCCGTCATAATCACATCGCCCGGCAGCAGCGTGGTGAAACTCGTAATCGCCGCGATCTGCTCAGGAATGCCGTGAATCAGATTCGCCGTGGTACCCGACGCCATCGGCACATCCTCACCGTTGAGCGTGAAGGAAATCTTCGCATCCTTCCAATCCACATCGTCACGCGTCACAATCCACGGACCCAACGGGCACGCCGTATCAAAACCCTTCGCACGCGTCCACGTCGGATCAAGACCCTGCAGATCACGCAACGTCACATCATTCACGCACGTGAAACCCAGCACATAATCCATGGCCTGCTCCACCGGCACATTCTTGGCGATACGACCCATCACCACAGCCAACTCCGGCTCGAAATTCATATCATTCGAACACAGCGGAATCACAATCGGATCATCCGGACCAATCACCGACGTGCTCGGCTTGGTGAAAATCACCATATCCTCCGGCGCATGCTTGATATCGGAATGACCGGCCTCATGCATGAACTGCGCATGCGCCTCATAATTCTTCGCCAAACCGTACACCTTCGACGGAATCACCGGAGCCAGCAGACGAATGCCGTCACCATCCACCGGATAGCGCTCGCCGGTCGGCTCGACGGCCTGGCCGGACAGCGGATAGCCGTTCAAGGCCACGAGATAGTCCTTGCCGTCGTTCTTGTCGGTCTGAACGAAGGCGTACTGCGGTACATCATTATGCGTAAAACGTGCGATTCTCATACCCGCAAGTCTACCCGCTCGCCACGCCCGCCGTTCTCGACATGCGTCGCTTTGCGGACGATGCCGATTGCTCGCATTTTTTACGATTTTTGCGATTATTTGCGATGCAGTTCCGCCCGCAACGCCGCCACCTCGCGTTCCAGCTCGTCGATGCGGCGCACCTGCTGGGCGATGAGCAGGTCGCGCACGTCACCTCCCGACAGAATCGGGACTTCGGCTGCGTTGCGCGGCGCGGGCAGCGTCGCATTGCTTTGCGTTTCCGTCGTTTGCGTTGGCTGCACCGGCTGCGATACCGCAGATCGAGCAACCTCCGCAGATTCCGCCGACGGCGCCACATCCGCCGACGCCGATGGCACCACTCCACCATTCCCATCAACCGATACCAGCCGGTCCGTGCCCATACGGCAGGCAATCTTGCGCCAGCGCGCGAAACAACGTTCGATGCGCTTATAGCCGATCAGCGATGGGTCGAGTCCGGCTTCGCGGAACAGTTCGACCGGCGATTCGCCCGCATGGTACCGGCGCATGCAGTTGTGTTTGAACGATTCCGTGTAGGTGATGCGTCGCGACGTCGCTTCGGCCACCACCGGCAGCGAGCGCAGATATTCGACTTCTTCCGGACTGAACGCTCCCCCACCGTTGCACATGATGTTCCCTTTCGGCTTGGCGTGCGGCGACTCCCTTCCACCGCACGGCAGTCGAATGGCCTCCGTCACGCCATTCCCCTGTTCGGCTTGCGATTCGGTTTGCGATGCGCGCTTGCGATACGTGTTTGCGATGCAAGGCCGCAATCCGATTCGTTGTTCGCTTCGTGTTCCATCATACCGGTACGAATGGCGTTTTTCCAACCATTTCAGGCGGTACTAAACCCTAAATCACCCGTATTCGTCACAACAAAAGCGGGTGAACCGTTGACCGCTCAACGACTCACCCGCCCGAACAAGCCCCGTTGCCTGTCTGCTGGCCCGCTCAGACCGCCATCGGCGTATCGGATTCGCGGAAGCGCAGCACGAGCGCCAGTCCGGCTCCGGCCATTACCAGGGCCGCGATGGTGAACAACGCGGTGCCCATTGCGCCGGTCAGCGGCAGCTGGGTGACGTTCTTCACGTTCTTGACCTGGATTGCCTTGTCGGACATGCCCTCGTCAAGCCTGCTTGCCAGACCGAGGTTGTTGGCGCCGACCAGCGTGAAGGTCGACTTGCCGGTTCCCTGGTTCACAGCTAGTTCGACGGTGAAGATCGGCACAAAGTTCTTCGCATAGCCGCTCGCGAATCCGGTTTCCTTCAGCGTGTACTTGCCGGACTTCAAGCCCATGATTTTCACGTCGCCGGTGGTGGTTTCCACATCCGCGACAGCGCCGTTCTCGTTCGCTTCGGCAAGGCGGTATTCGCCATCCACAATCTTGATGAACTTGAGCGGGGTCTGCGAAACCTCGGCTCCCTCGAACACGTGGAACTTCGCTCCTGCGAGACCATTGGCATCGCTTCCGACACCGTACTTGTGGAAGGAGAAGCCCCCGGTATAGGAGTCGAATTCGACCGGCGTGTTCCACACCTCGGTGTCACGGGACACGGCCGCCTTGTTGGTAACCTTGTTGCCCATGTCGATGATGTCCTTGTTGACCACGGCGGTGTAGGTGATGACCAGCTGGCCGCTCTTGTTGGCCAAGTCGAATTCCAGCACGGTGGTGGTCTTGCCGTCGGCTCCAACGGTCGGAACGGTCACGTAGGTGAACGGCATATTCGTTTCCGTGCCATCCGCGGCTCGAACAACGGCCTTGAAGTCCCTGTTGACCGTCAGGCCCTTGGATGCCACGTCCTTCACGAAGTACGGATACTTGTCGTAGCCTTCGGCCGCGTTCGGAATATCCAGCGTGATGGTGTAGGCGACGGTCTGCCCAATGCTCACGCCTTCAGTGGTGGTAATCGTATCGGCCGTCTTGCCCGGCTGGTCGGGCTCGTTCTCGTTCTTGGCCACAAACATGCCGACAGCGTTGATCTTGCCCTGGCCGGTTGCCGGATCGCCCTTCACTTTGAATGTGGCGGCCACGCCGTTCAGCGTGGTGGCGACGATGGCGTTGGTGCCTCGGCCACCCTCTCCATCCACATCGGTGATGAGATACCAGCCTTCTTCAAGAGAACCGATGGCAGCCGTACCGCCGTTGCCTGCAACGGTTTTGTCGGCAACGACGCCATCGCCAACCGCCAATGAGGCCGCGAATGTGCGGAACCATGCGGCGTCGTTATCGCCGGTCTTGGTTGCGGCGAACGCGGCCGGATTGCTGTCATATTCGGAGGGCATGCTGACAACGGGGTCCATGTTGTTGTTGGCGGCGGCCACCGCGTCGGTCACAGCAGTCACCCAATCGGCGTCGGTGTCGACCTGCACGGCGTCGCCGTCCACTGTCAGCGAGGCGAACTTGTACGCGGAGTAGGTGTGCCCCTTCTGCGAATGCCGCACTTCGATCGATGCGCTGCCGGCCGCGTACGCTCCGGCGGTGCCGAGCGCCATACCGCCCAGCAACGTTGCCGCCGCGGCGATTACTGCACAAAGCCTTCTCGTCTTCATGATGAGAGACCTCTCTTCCTTGGTTTGGTCGGCCTTGTTACCGCAGCCGATTGGTTGGTTTTATGGGAAGTTTCGTATGTTGTGTTGTTCTTTAGTTGTGATTGAAAAATTGCGATTGCCGGATTGCGATCAGAGAATTGCGATTGCCGTCCGGCAGTTCCGTCACGGCCGTCCGCGCCCGATCAAAGCCAGTCCGACGATGCCCGCAAGCAGCAGCACCAGTGCCGTGACGCCGGCCACGACCAGCCAGGTCCGTCCTTCCGATGCGCCGGACAGCGGCAGCACGGCCACCGTCTCTTTCACGTTGGTGAACGAGGCTTCGTAGGTCGCGGTCTGTCCCTTGTCGAACGCGCTCCACATGTCGGCTCTGGTGATGCTGATCGGCACTGAGGTGACGTTGCCTTTCGCGTGATAGCCGGCGATGTTGCCTTCCGTGACGGTGTAGTCGCCCGCCATCACGCCACGGAATGTGTACTGCCATTCGCCGGTAGGCAGCTCGTCATCTTCGGAAAGGTCTTTGCCCAGCTTCGATGCGCCGCCCTGCATGAAATCGATGCGCAATGTGGCTCCGCTCGCCGGCATTCCGCCTTCCCAATGTTTCGTCACGACCACGTTGGCGGACGGCACCTGCAATACGGGATGCTGGTAGGCCGCGCAGGCGGACTGCTTGTCGAAGGTGTAACAGACCTGCGCCGACGCGTTCGATCGGAAGCCCGGCTTTCCTGCGGAGGTCGTGCCGGTGCCCGCGTTGCCGGTCGCGTCGTAGTTGATGCCGCCGTCGACCATATTGACCCGCGCGTAGGCGCTGTCGGTTGGCACTATGCCGTACGAGAGCGTGTAGGTCGCGTTGTGCAGCAGCTCGTAATCGCCGGCGAATTCGACGCGGATCTTGCCGTTGCCGGCGTCGCTGTACCACAATGTGTAATCACGTTCCAGCACTGGAGGCGTAGCCCCCGAAGGCAGATTCGTCACGTTGAGCGTCACGCCGCCGGTCACCCGGTAGTAGGTCGTTCCGCCGAAGTTCCGCATGCCGGCCATGTTCCAGACAACGCCATCGACCTGCGCGTATTCGGACAGCTCGTCGACGATCGAGACGCCGCTGTAGGCGCTTCCCGTGGTGATCTCCTTCTGGATGTCGTCGAAGATCTTCGTCAGGTCGCTCGCGCTGTTGGTGGCCTTGTAGTAGCCGAGGTTGCCGCCCGTACCCCAATTGGCTTCGTCGTACGCGGTGGCGTTCGGATAGTTGCTGGACACGGCGTGCATGAACTGGTTGGCTTTGTCGTTCTCCCAGTTGTCGAACGATTGCCGCTCCGGATTGGCGCCTTCGAAGATGCCGATGCTGTAGATGAGCGTGCCGGCCGATTTCATGGCGAGCGCGGTTTGCACGGCGTCATTGGCGACTCTTGTGCTAAAAGCGCTTTGCGTGGTCGGCACACCGTCCGCGAAGAAGATGACGATTTTCTTCGCGCCTGGCCTTGCCTGCCGTAATGCCGTCTGCGCGGCGGTCATGCCTTTGTCCGCAGGGGTCGCGCCATTGGCGGATAGCCTGTTCACCGATGATTTCAGAGCGGCGGTATCGCTGGTCAGGGAACTCACCACGCCGGATGTCTGCCCGAATTGAGCGATGGCGATTCGCACTTTGCTGTTTTCGTCCTGGATGGTGTCGTTGGTGGTCTCGGTGGCGTCGATGAAGCTGGTCGCCGCTTCTTTCAGCGCCGTCAACCGCTTCGGATTCGATTTGTTGCATCTTCTTTGGCTTCCGTCCATGCAGTAGTTCATCGATCCGGACGTGTCCAGTACGAGCACCACTTCGATTTTCTCCGTGGTCTCATGGCTTTCGCGGGTATCCTTGCCCACCACGTTGAGGTTCAGCGTGTATTTGCCGCCGTTGTTGTATGTGATGCTTTTCGTGTGGTCCGGCTGCGGCACGGCGACGTTACGCGCGGCACGCATCACGGTTTTGCGATTGAAGGTGAAGCGATCGCGCATGATGTGTTCGTCGGCGTCGGCATCGTCTTTGGCAGCATCATTCTTGTCGTTATCGTTGCCGTTTTGAGCCGACGCGGCATCCTTGTCGGCGTCATTCTTACCGTTCTTGTCGGCATCGTCGGCATCTTCAGCAGTGTTGCCATCGTTGTCAGCATCGTCCGCATCGCCGGTTTTGCCGTCATCGGCTGTCACGCCCGCATCGCCATTCGCCACAGCATCCGTGCGATTTTCGCCGGCATGGTCGTTTCGATCGCCGTCTTGAGTCGGTGCAGCACCATTTGCAGGTACGTCAGCGTTCTCAGCCGTCGGCTGCCTAACCGCCTGCCGTTCCTGCTCCTTCTGCTCATTCGGCTGTTCCGTCTTATCGCACGGCTGCCGCTGTTCCGGCATCGTCTCCGACGGTTGTTCCGGTTGCGATTGCGATTGCAGTTGCGATTGCGCTTGTTCGTTCGATGGCTGCTGCGATTCGCCGTCGTCCGTAAGGCATTGTGCGTCGTCATCGTCCGTTGCGGACTGTCCGGCAACATCTTGCCCGGCAATGTCGGCAACGTCCGATCCGACTGCGTTTTCAGCATCGGATTGTTGTGTCGATTCCGGCTGGCTCGCTGCGGATTCGGCGGCCACGTTGCCGCCATCCGTCACCGTTTCGTCGGCGAACGCGGTCGCGCCGGCTCCCGTGGTGCCGGCCAGCATCGCAATCGTGACAAGCAATGCGGTGAATTTTCCCATCCGCGCGCCACACCGGCTTATGAAGCCGGCAAGCGGGTCCTTCATCCACTTCATGACATGTCCATCTCTCATGGCGCTGCGGCGAATTGCCTATGCGCCTCCATGCCTTGAACCTTATGGATGAACGTTTTGAAACCCGTCCCCTCCATTGATGGGTTCGGGGAACGTGCGGACCCGCGAAAATCGCGGCCTTCCCCCTTATCCTTTACGCGGCCAGGCGGAAGCGTGCCGCATGATTCGGTGTCGGGGCCGCATCGACCGCACGACCATGCAGCACAACAGCATGCCGCCCATCGTGCAAACGATGGTCATGGCGAGCGCGCCCAGTTCGGTCGCGCGTTCGTCGCGCACGTCGGCCGGATCTGGCGCGGGCAGCGGTATTGCGACGCGATGCCCGGAGACTAGCAGCCGATGCGTGTTGATGCCGTATGGCGTGCAGGTCATCAACGTCAGCCGGTCTTCGCCGGGCACGATTTTCAACCGTGAGACGTCGTCCGGTTCGATCACGCTGATTCGGTCCACTTCGTATCCCAGCGTCTCGTCCATCACTTTGATGTACATGAAATCGCCGTCGTGCAGTTCGTCGAGCCGTGTGAACATCAACGATTTGACCAGGCCGCGATGCCCGGTGACCACCGTATGCGAGCCAGTGCCGCCGACCGGCAGGCTGGTGCCGTACAGATGCCCTGCGCCGACGGCGAGCACCGGTTCGGACGTACCATGCCGAATCGGCAGTTCCACGCCGATTTTGGGCACCAATACCGTGCCCATGATGCCTGCGCCGGAATCCAGCAGACCCTGATAGTTCGCGTCCGTGTCCGCCGCGGAAAGCCCGGCACCGCCGGAAGGCGCCGAATCGTCGGCGGTATCAGCATCTCCGGCAGTGCCAGCCGGTCTGGTAGTGAACGGATCGGCCGCCTCGCCCAATACCGGCTGTCCTTCCACGGCAAGCCGCCGATTGTATGCGCGCGCCCGTTCCAACTCCTCCATCGCCATCGGATACGGCCATCCGGCAACCGTGCGAGCCGCCGAATCGGATGTCTCGGCCAAGCGCCGCGCGGAATGCGCCTGCATGGCGAACGGCAACGACGCGACCACCACCGCGCCCACGATCAGCAGCACGGACACGCACCGCACCAATATGAAACGAATCCGCCGCAGCCTGCGCGCGCGAACCACATCGGCAATGTCAATCGCCTCGTAAAACGACGGCGTTCCAGCGAACGTTCCAGCAGACGTTCCAGCGAACGCAACAGTTCCGGCATGACCACTGTCGGCAGCTGCATCGGCATCAGATCCGACTCCGGCGCCATTGCCGATGCCATCGTTATCATCACCGGCATCATAGGAATCAGCCGAGGCGCCCGCCACGGCACCGAACAGCCGCATGGGCGAACGCAGCACCTCATGCGCATGCACGTAGGAATCCGTCCTGCGGGCGAGCAGACGGACGGGTTTACTCATCAATCGAGAGGCAGACCAAAACATGGGTTTCTCCTTCGAACACACCCATGTTCACACCCGCCATACGAAAGCCCTTGCCCCCTATAGGAGGGCTTACCCCTAGAAAGACAACGGTTTCAGGCACGAAACCGGCAATTTTGGCACCAAACCGCGCAGCACCCCACCTACCGGCGGAACGCAGCTCAGACAAGCCGTTTTTCAGAGGAATGCAAGTCAGACGAATGTAAGCCAGACGAATGCAATCCAGGCGGACGAGCCCCGCAAATCCTTAAAAAAACAGAAAAAGTCAAAGAAAGCGCTCAGATGAACGCACGCTCACCGAAAATCGCAGTGCCGACGCGCACGATGGTGGAACCTTCGGCGATGGCCAGTTCCATGTCGCCGGTCATGCCCATCGACAGTTCCCGGCAACGGTCCGTGCCCGGTTCGCCGGATGCGAGGATGAGGTCGCGGGTCTTGCGCAGGTGCGAGAAACCGCGGCGAATCACCGTTTCGTCGTGCACATGCGCGCCGATCGTCATCAGTCCCTGCAATTCGATGCCGTCCAACGTGCCGATTTTCTGCGCGATGCGGATGGCGTGCGCCGGATCGCAACCGGATTTCGATTCCTCGCCGGATTCGTTGACTTCCAGCAACACGCCGACAGTAATACCGCGAGCCACGGCTCTACGTGAAATTTTTTCTGCCAAATCGATTGAATCGACCGATTCGATAGTGTCGACCACCGGCAGCACTTTGCCGATTTTATTGCTTTGCAGCTGGCCGATCAGGTGGAATGGAATATGCTCCGCCGCAGCATCCGGCGCGGCGCCTGCGACGCCCAGCGAAAACCCGCGTTCCGCGCATCGCCGTGCCAGCCCTTCGGCCTTCGCCGTCACTTCCTGCGGACGGTTCTCGCCGATCATGCGCACGCCGGCATCAATCGCAACCATGATTTCGCCGATGTCGCGCGTCTTCGTGGCGGCCAGCAGGCGCACGGAGCCGGCTTCGCGTCCGGCTTGTTCCTCAGCTGCCGCGATGCGGTCGAGCACACGATGCACGCCGTCCGCGATCTCACGTGCGCGCGCATCGTCGATCACCTCGTTGGCGAGGTTCTTGTGATCCATGTATGCAGTCATCGTCCACCTCTCGCAAGTTCATTCGACCGCCGGTCCGCGGCCGGCACCACCGTTTCCGGCATGTCGGCTGATATTTCGATACCAGTGTTACCAGAAAACCGCCGACAACGTATAAAAAAGCCCGCGCGATGACCTGAAGTGAAGCGATAAAGCGGTCATAAATTCGCGCGGGCTATAAAACCAGACGGCAGTAGAAGGGGGACTTCAAAGACTCCGTCTACACATTTAATGTATCAGATAAATGCGCGCGAACCGCCGGAAAAACCAATAAATCTGAAAACTTTTTTTCAGATTTTATCCCCCTTGCGCAGTCCCTCCACCAAACGCTCCAATTTATCGACGCGATCGCTCAACACCATCACCTGGCATACCAGCGATTGAATCTTGCCCAACGGCACTTCCGACATCGCATTGTGGTTGTCCACAGCCGTATCATGCGGTTCCGGCTCTTCGGCCGCCTTGCGCATGATGTCCTCGTCGCGCTTCCAGCGTGCGATATTGCGTTCGATGCGCTTGTGCCCGATGACCGATGGGCTCAATCCCGCGGAAATGAAGATCGCAGTCGGCTTCTCCCCCTGCAGATACCGCCTCATGCAGTCGATTTGGAATTCCCTCGCATACGTGATTCTGCTGTCCGTCACCGCGTCGATCGACGGCAATGTACGCAGGTATTCGATTTCCGCTCTACTGAACTGTCGCTTCGTCATATTCGCCCCTTGTAAATCCCCTTTTGACCGGCCATACCGATAACGCATAGACCGAATTGCCGAAATCACCACCCAGAATACCGGATGACGCACACCACCTTACGCACACCCCAAACGAAACGCGCGGCCCGTATCACCATGCGCTAAATATCCTTCTCACACTGTGAGATATCTCACAGCGACGGCACGTTTTCGGAGCACGCTGCAACCTCGGCATGGCACGTCACGGCACGTCCAGCAACGCATTCCACAATCGCGTCCCACGAAACCCGCCGTTCCGGCCGCCGATGCAGGTACAGTTGCAAGCATCGGCGCAACCGGTCTCTGCATCGGCAACACCGAACCGCCCGCCAACGACAGGAAGGAACCCCGTGCCAGGTCGTTTCGCACCCACCCCATCAGGCCGCATGCACATCGGCAACATCTATGCGATGCTCGGCGCATGGCTGTCCGCGCGTAGCCGCGGCGACGGCATGCTGCTGCGCATCGAAGACATCGACGAACCGCGCGTGGTGCCCGGCGCGGCCGAACTGATGATGGACGATCTGCATTGGTTTGGCTTGGATTGGGACGGCGATCCGGTGTTCCAATCCGCTCGGCACGACCTGTACCGTGAGGCGCTGCATTGCTTGGAAAACCTGACGATTGACGACGCATACGATTCGCCGTTTGACGCGCGCAACGACCACACCCCCGCAGTCGGCAGCGCACCCAATGGCGCAATCGCTGGCACAACCCCGCTGATTTACCCTTGCTTCTGCTCGCGCGCCGACATCCGCGCAGCCTCCGCACCGCAGGAAGGCGACCGTTTCATGGTGTATCCCGGCACGTGCCGCCGGCTTATCGCCAGCGATCCGGATACCGTCCGGCGGCGGCTGGCCAACGGCGACCGCCATTCGCTGCGCATCGCCATGCCCGCCGACACAAACCCGCGCGCAACCGTCCAATTCGATGATGCAGTGTTCGGCCATCAGGAATTCAATCTGGCGCGCGACGTCGGCGACACCATCGTGCGCCGCGCCGACGGCCTGTTCTCCTACCAGCTGGTGGTGGTCGTGGACGATCTTGACATGGGCGTCGACGACATCGTGCGCGGCCGCGACCTGCTCCGGTCGAACGCCTTGCAAATCGCCATTCGCCAAGCGCTTATCAAGGCGGGATTCCGCAAGGCGAAAACGCAGGCCTCTGCACCATCGCAGCACGCACCACAATCGCAATACACCCCATATAACCCCGAAAACCCACGGTACGCGCATCTGCCGCTTATCGACAACGCGGCCGGCCGCAGGCTCGCCAAACGCGAGCGCTCTTTGGATATGGGGGCGCTGCGCGCGCATGGCGTCACCGCGGAGCAGGTTGTCGGCTATTGCGCGTGGCTGCTTGGTTTGCAGGGCGATTCCGCGCATACCAGTCCGCAGCCGATGAGCGCCGTCGAGGCGTTGCAGGAGTTCGATTGGGGTAAGGTACGGGCCGATACGGCCGACCGCAGTATCAGCCAAGACGATTTCGACGCGTATTTCGGCCTGTGACAACGGCTGGCCGGGTCTCGCCGAATTGCCGAGACGACCCGGTCAGTCCGGAAAACAGCAGAAAACAGCAGAAAATAACGGGAAGCAGTCGACGTTCAGCCGATCCACAGCTCCGAGTCAAGCGGATATTCGTTGACCTTGCAGCCGTCCAAATGCATGGATTGCTCCTGCATCAGCGGCGCCAACTGGCCTTCGCCGGCGCAGGTCGTTTCGTTGTCGATGTGCCCCAGCCGGTGTCCGACCTCATGGTTGATCACCATCGTGCGGTATCGCGCCAGGTTGCCGCCGGCGGCGAGCCATTGTTGCGTGCCGCCGTTCCAACGGTCGTCGTTGACGATCACGTTGTTGTCGACCCTGCAGCTGTATTCCACCGAGCATGATGGCGAGAACGACGTCATTTCCGACGCTTGGGACAGCACGAGATTGAAATCGCAGTTGCCGTCCGTGGATTGGTCGAATATGGCTCCGGCGCGTGGCCATCCGTGTTCGTCGTTGAGGATGCGGAACGCCGCGTTGCCGAATTCGTCGGCCGAACCGACGTTTCCTTTGGTTGCGATGCAGTAATGGTATTGCGTTACCGGTTTGCCGCTGTTTTGCGCGGTTTCCTGCGCTTTGTTCAGAATCGCGGTTTTCTCGTCGTCGCCCAGTGCCGCCGATTGCGCGCTCACCGCTTTGGCGACGGCCTGCTCTTCCTGCGATTGTTTGGTTTCCGGTTTGGTTTTTTTGGCCGTCTTATGCTGATTGGTTTTGGCTGTTTTCTTGGCTGGCTTCTTGGCCGACGTCGAATGCGTGGCTTGTGCCGTCGTCTGCGTGTTCGGCGTCATGCGGACCAGCAGTGCGTGCACGCTGCAGGACGTCATCGATGCGATCAGCAGGAACAGCACGAGCACCAGCGCGGCGGCCCTGCGGATGCGAAACGCCTCAAGCCGTTCCCGTTGGCCCATTGTGGCGTCGGCTTTCGGATCGAGCGCACGTATGATACGACGAATCCGCTTCAATCCAGCCTCCCGATATGGTGATGTTTCTCTCTTCGGCAACAGTACCAGTCTCAGTCAACATGCCGAAGCCGCCGACCGCCATGCATACCACCTATGCGTAAGGCCCGCGATTCCGGAGGGAATCACGGGCCTTACCAGCATGTCAGACGAATGCCGGCAATCGTCAAAGTAATGCTCAGGCGAACAGCACCTTGAACAGGAACGCGCCGACGATAGCGCCTGCGATCGGGGCCACGACCGGAATCCAGGCCTCGCCCCAGCGGGAATCGCCCTTGTTCGGAATCGGCAGGATGGCGTGCAGGAGGCGCGGCATGAGGTCGCGGGCAGGGTTCAGACCAGGGCCGGTCGGGCCGCCCATGGAGGTCACGAGGCCCCACACGATGAAGCCGACGACGATGGATGCGGCGGCCGGGTTCGCCTTGCCCCACGGCAGGGACAGGCAGCACAGGGCGCCGAGCACCAGCATGAAGGTGCCGAAGAACTCGTTGAGGAAGTAGTTCACGCGGTCGTTGTGCGCGTCGGTGGTGCAGAAGGTGCCGAGGATGGCTTCGGCATCGTCGGTGTCCTTGTAGTGCGGCAGGTAGGTGACGTACACGATGAGCTGGCCCGCCACTGCGCCGAGCAGCTGGGCGATGATGTACGGCAGGACCTCGTTCCACGGGAACATGCCGTTGACGGCCTGCGCGAGGGTCATGGCCGGGTTGATGTGGGCGCCGGAGACGCCGCCGAACATCAGGACCGGGAACATGACGCCGAAGCCGTAGCCCATGGCGATGTTCAGCCAGCCGGCATGGTAGCCCTTGGTGTTTTTCAGTTCCGCGTTGGCGACAGCGCCGTTGCCGAAGACCATCAGCACGGCGGTGCCGACGAATTCCGCGGCAAGCTTGGTGAAGAGTGTGTATTCCACTGCAGTTTCCTCTATTGCTTCTTCTCTAACGATTCTTACGATTCGTGCGATTCGAGATGAATTGCGATTCCGCTCTGGGCGGACAACAGCGCACTACCTTACTCCGCACGGAGGAAGTAACGCGGCTTTGGGTGGACGCATGTCCGAAATACGAAAAAGACCCAAGCCATTGGCTTGGGTCTTGTCTGTGCCCCCTCAGGGATTCGAACCCTGGACACGCTGATTAAGAGTCAGCTGCTCTAACCAACTGAGCTAAAGGGGCGTTGGTCTTGGCGAGGTTTTTGTTCTCGCTGAGCACATGGAGTAAATATACTCAGAATCGGAAAGAACGCAACCCTCGGCGTGTCGCAATCATAAAACCGCTATTTTCCAACGTTTTCAGCAAATCGCCATCTATGGTGCACATCGCGTCATACGACGAAAAATGCGGCGCGATGGCGCCCTAAAATCCAAGTAATCACATTTTCTTCACATTCTGGCGCAATGCAACCACTCCGACAGTCAACGGCACGAACTTTTCCATCATACATTTCCACCGCGGCGAGCCGAATAGCACGCATCATCGTCGAGCCCGTCGGCGCGCCAGAGGCCCTTTATAATAAGGACCATGGCGCGTCACAGGAGTATATGACGCGCATCAAGAAGGAGAAAGGCTTACCTATGGCATGCCCAAATTGCGGTCAGCCGACCATCGAAGGCGCTAAATTCTGCGCCTCGTGCGGCTCACCGCTCACCCAAACGACCACGGCGGCACCGCAAGCGCCGGCCGCGCCGGAATCCGATGACGGCACCATGCTGTCTTCCGCGCCGCACATGGCACCGGCCCCGCAGATGCCGACCGCTGCCGTCCCGCTGCCCAATAGCGCCGCACCGGCAGCTCCGCAAACCACCGTCCCGCAGCCCACCACACCGCAACCGGCGGCGCAAGCACAGCCGACCGCTCAGGCGCAGGCAACGCAAACGGTGGCACCACAGGCCGCGCCGACGCAGCAGTTCCAGTATGCGCCATCCCCGGCCCCGCAGCCGACAGCAGCGCCGCAGCCAAGCCAGCCGACCCAGCAAATCGCCCGTCCGGCGGCCGATCCCACCATCACCGCGCTGACCACACCGCAGTCCATGAAGACCATGGGCGCCAGCCTCGGCATCGGTCTCGGCGCGAGCGTGGTGTTCGCGCTGCTCGCATCGATCGTCTTCTTCATGGGCAATGCCGCGGCCAGCAACGGGCTTGCCGGCATTCCGGGCTTTTCCGACACCGCCTCCTTCCTGGGCAACAACGGTGTGTCCGGCTCCGGCCCGAATTTCTTCCAGATTCTCTTCACCGTGATGACGCTCGGCGTTGGCGGTTCGCTGAATCTCAAAACCAGCTCCCAGGGCTTCTCGCTGAGCAATCTCGGCATTGACGCCTCGCACGTCAGCGTGACGCTGCCGGTCGGACTGCCCGGCGTGGCATTGGCGATCGGCGCCGCGTTCGGCGCATACATGCTGGCACGCAGGTTCGCGCTTCGTTTCAAGTGGACGGGCGTCATCAGCTCGCTGATCGTCGGCGTGCTGTCCGGCCTGGTGCTGCTGGTCTTCGCCGCCATCTTCCCGGTGACGGTGGGTGGTTCCTACAGCGACTATTCCGCTTCCGCGTCGCTTTCCGGCGTGTCCTTCCGCACGTTCTGCATGGCGTTCCTGCTGTCGGCGGCCGGTGCGCTGGCCGGCTACGCGTTGGCACAGTATGCGGGCGATTCGGGTAACGTCTTCTCCGCCGCTTGGCGTTGGGCGCACCGCGCTCGTGGCTTCGTGCGCACGCTGGTCGAATCGTTTGCGATCTACGGCGTGCTGTTCCTGGTGCTTGGCCTGGTGGCAACAATCGCCATGTCCGCCGCGAACCATCTCGGCGCAGGCGGTCTGCTGCTGGTTCCGCTGCTGTTCCCGGCTCTGCCGCTTATGCTGATTTCGCTGTCCTCGTTCGGCGGCATCGCCTTCTCGACGTCCAGCTACAGCGTCCATACGATCACGTTGTTCAACGTGTCCTCCCTCAGCCAGTATGGCTGGATCTTGTGGATCTGCTTCGTGCTGTTCCTGCTTGCCACGTTCTATATCGCGCTGCGTGAGACCGCGCGCAATATGTACGACCCGTATTACGCGGGCTGGCAGCATACGTGGAAGGCTCCGGTGGCCGTGATGGCGTTCTGGCTGGCCGCGGAGTTCCTGTTCACTTATTTCGCGGCGGGATACGCCTCGTCCAGCATGTCGATGACGGCTCCGATGTGGTATTTCCTTGTCGCCGGTATCTGGGCGTTCCTGATCGAGGTGATTACGATGACGTTCGGTCCGACGCTGGTGGCGTCCCTGCCGGGCATGTGGCGGATCATCGTCGGTGGCACCGTGCAGCAGACCCCGCAGAACGTGGTCGATTACGTCAAGTCCTGCGATCCGTCCTACGGCATGAAGAAGACCTCTGCCACGGCGAGCGCCACGACCGCAACAGCGACCATGCCGACGGCTTCGGCTGCCGCACAGCCGGCCAATCCAACTACTCCGGCAGCTCCGGCCGCATCGGTCCCCCAGCCCGCGACGCCGGCTGCGCCAATGCCCGCGCCCACCGCTCCTACCGCAACGCCTGTTTCACAGGCCGTTCCACAACCGGTCGCCCCGACGTCCATGCCCAATACGACAACGGGCAACACGGCAACGGGTGCGGTGCCGCTGCCGCAATCGCCAGCAGGCGCGGCTTCTATGCCGGTCGCAGCTCCGGGGGCAGGTCAGCCGCTCGACCCAAAAACTAAGAAGACGATCCTTATCGGCGGCATCGTGATCGGTGCCCTGATTGTGTTGGGCATTGTCTACGGTGTGCTCAACTCGACCGTCTTCAGCGCGAAATCCGTGGCGCAGAGCTATCTGACGGCGATTGCCGACGGCAAGTATGACAAGGCCAATGGCATCGCCGATCCGCAGGTGGGCAAGGACCAGCTCAAGCTGCTGTCCGACACCGTGGCGAAGGCCGACAACGCCACGATCGCCAACCCGCATATCGATAGTGTCAAAACCGTCGAAGGCGTGGCCAAGGTCAACGTGACGTATTCGCTGAACGGCAAGAACGTCAACGATTCGCTCACCATCAACAAGGACGGGTCGAAGTTCCTGCTGTTCCCGAATTGGAAGATCTCGAGCCCACTGCTCAAGACCATCACCGTGTCGGTGCCCAATGCCGTGGAATCGTTGTCCGTCAACGGTGTTGACGTGACCGCGAAGAATGCGGAGAAGTCGGACAACAGCACGTGGACGCTGCGCGTCTACCCGGGTTCGTACAAGGTGTCGATCGGCAAGTCAGGGTATGTCACCAGCGGCATCACCATGGTGCGCACGAACGCGGACTCCGATGCCGCCGATCTCAAGATCATGCCTACGGCCAAGCTTAAGGAGGACTTGAGCAAGGCCGTGAACGCCAAGCTGGACGAATGCGCGAAGTCCACCGACTACGCGCCGGAAGGCTGCCCGTTCGGCTTCGACCTGTACGACGAGGACTACTACCGCAACTTCGCGTGGTCCATCAGCGTCTATCCGAAGCTGTCCGACATCGATCTCGATTACGGCACGTTCTCCACCCGGCAGGGCAAGGCGAAGTGCACGTATGAAGAGAAGAATTTCGACGATTCGTGGGAGTCTCAGGACGACAGCACCCACTTCACCGTCAACGGCAGCTTCAGCATCAGGGATGGCAAGCTCAGCGTCACGATTGACGATGAGGACTGATGCCGGCTAAAGAGCGGATATAGGAAAATCCCCCGCACCAATCGGTACGGGGGATTTTCGATGCTTAAGCTCAGACGTGTTTCAGCCTGAAGTCATTCACCGCCGGTCCGTAAGGACGTCGAGCGGTGAATGGGGCGAAATCACTCAGCGACGACCTTCACGAAGAAGTTGGCGGTGATTTCCGGGTGCAGGGCGACGGTTGCCGGGAAGTCACCGGTGGTCTTGATCGGCTCAACGGTGATGTTCTTCGGGTTGACCTCAACCTTGGAGGAGAGCGCGATGGCGATCTTCTCTGCGGAGATGCCGCCGAACAGCTTGCCGGACTCGGAGACCTTGGCAGCGATTTCGACGGTGGAACCCTCGATGATTTCCTTGGCGGCAACAGCCTCTTCGCGGGTGGCGACGGCCTTGGCCAGACGAGCGCGCTTCATGGCCTCGATCTGGGCGGCGGCACCCTTGGACCAAGCGAAGGCCAGGCCCTGCGGGAACAGGTAGTTGCGGGCGTAGCCGGACTTGACGGCCACGACGTCACCCGGGTGACCCAGGTGGTTGACGGACTTGGTGAGAATAACCTTAGTTTCAGCCATTGTTCAAACCTCTCTAAGATCAGCGGCCGGACGTGGCGTACGGCAGCAGGGCCATCTCGCGGGCGTTCTTGATAGCCTTGGAGATCTCGCGCTGCTCCTGCACGGTGACACCGGTGATACGACGGGAACGAATCTTGCCGCGATCGGAGATGAACTTACGCAGCAGGGCGACGTCCTTGTAATCGATCTCGGTGACCTTGGCGGCCTTCAGTGGATTCGGCTTCTTCTTAAACGGCTTGACCGGCGGCTGCGGCCTCTTGCGTGACATCTTGATGTTCTCCTTAAAATCTGGAAATACTGCGATTAAGCTGCTTGTTTCGCTGTTCGCCTATGTTGCGGACGGGGTTCGGTCCGTCAGAATTCCGGTTCGTCGCTGTCGCCGCCGAATTCGGAGGAACCTCCGAAGGACTGGGACGCGCCGAAGGAACCGAAGGACGAGCCGGAGTTATCCGAGCTTGACCACGGGTCCGAGGCCGGAGCGGACTGTGCGGGAGCGGCGTTGACCGGAGCGGAGGCTCCACCCTGATATCCGGCGCCGCCAGCATAGCTGGAGCCGCCCTGATATCCGCCGTTGTTGCCGCCGAAACCGCCGTTGTTGTTGGCGTTGTTGTAGCCGCCGCGATTGCCGCTGAAGCCTCCGTTGCCGGACGAGCTTTGACGGGTCACCTGGGCGGTCGCGTAGCGCAGGGACGGGCCGATTTCGTCGACCTGCATCTCGATGACGGTTCGCTGGGAACCGTCCTGCGCCTGGTAGGAACGCTGCTGCAGACGGCCTTGCGCGATGACGCGCATGCCCTTGGACAGACTCTGCGCGCAATGTTCGGCCATGTCGCGCCACGCGGAGCAGCGCAGGAACAGGGCCTGACCGTCTTCGAACTGGTTCGAGTTACGGTTCCAGGTGCGCGGAGTGGAGGCGATCGTAAAGCTGGCGACGGCGGCGCCGCTGCCAATGGTACGAATTTCCGGATCGGCCGTGAGGTTGCCCACCACGGTGATTACAGTTTCACCTGCCATGTCGTTACCTACTTACTTTGCAGCTTAGAAAGCTTGGTTTACTTACTTGCGAAGAATCTTCGTACGGATGACGGATTCGTTCAGGTTCAGCAGACGATCGAGTTCGTCGCTGGTGGCCGGCTCAGCGGAGTAGTTGACCACGACGTAGTTACCTTCGGTCTTGCCGGCGATTTCGTAGGCAAGCTTGCGACGGCCCCAGATGTCGATGTTCTCGACGGCACCGCCTTCCTTGGTGACAGTTTCCAGATACTGCTCGGTCAGCTTCTTCAGACCGCGCTCATCCAGCTCAGGATCAGCAATGAACATCAGTTCGTACTTATGCGCAGACATCACCCACCTCCTTCGGACTATCGGCCATGGACCTTCCATGGCAGGAGTGTGTATGCGTGCTGCCTTCAGGCATCGATAAGTCGCAATGAACATATGGATACGATTGATGGCAACTTGTACAGGCTACCCCGACGCCGCGACGTATCGAAACGGCGTCTGCCGGGCGCGAAATCACGTGCGGAGGCAAGCAAAAAGCCCCGCTCGCAAGCGGGGCTTAATCGCAAAGAATCGTAATAAATCCTGAAATGTCGCGAGAGCCGTATGGCAATCGCGCGAAATATCAGGCGTAGATGTTGCGCGGACGCATGTCTTCGGGCAGGCCGTTGAGCAGCGTAGAAACGGAGCCGGATTCGAACACGGAGCGGATGCCGGCGGCCAGCAGCGGGGCCACGGACAGGACGGTCATGTTCGGCAGGCGCTTCTCTTCGGGCACCGGAACGGTGTCGGTGAGCACGATTTCGCGGGCGCCGCAGTCACGCAGGCGCTCCACGGCCGGACCGGACAGCAGGCCATGGGTGGCGACAAGCGTCACGGACTTCGCGCCGGCGTTGTTCAGCGTGCGCACGGCCTCGCAGATGGTGCCGGCGGTGTCGATCATGTCGTCGACGACCACGCAGTCGCGTCCCTTCACGTCGCCGATGATGCCGTGTGCCTCGGCATGGTTCGGGCGCGTGGTGTCACGGGTCTTGTGGATGAAGGCGAGCGGCAGTCCGCCGAGCTTGGCGGCCCACTGTTCGGAAACCTTGATGCGGCCGGCGTCCGGGGACACGATGGTGGTGTTCTCCAGCGGCATGCTGTTGCGCACGTAGTCAAGCAGGATCGGCATGGCGGTCAGATGGTCGACCGGGCCGTCGAAGAAGCCCTGCTCCTGGGCTGCGTGCAGGTCGACCGTCATGATGCGGTCGGCGCCGGCGGAACGGAACAGGTCGAACATGAGGCGTGCGGTGATGGGCTCGCGGCCCTGATGCTTCTTGTCCTGGCGGGAGTAGCCGAGGAACGGCGCGACCACGGTGATGGAACGTGCGGAGGCGCGCTTCATGGCGTCCACCATGATGAGCTGCTCCATGATCCACTTGTTGATCGGCTCGGTGTGGGCCTGCATCACGAAGGCGTCGGCGCCACGGACGGGCTCGGTGTAGCGCACGTACATCTCGCCGTTGGCGAAATCGTATGCGGTGGTCTCAAGTACGTCGGTTCCCAGGTATTTTGCGGTTTCCTGAGCCTGCTCGGGGTACGCGCGACCCGTCACCAGAGCCAGTTTCTTATCCGGAGTGCCTTCGAGAATCGCCGACATGCTTGCCTTCCCAATTGTTCGATATGTGAAAATAAGCCAAACTCCAATATAACAATGCGGGTGCCCACGGCACGCGGCCGTTGCGGAAGCGTTTCACCATACCGCTCCAAACTGCCGTCGGCAACATCAAAAAATCCCCAAACCATCGACGTAGAAGGCACATACCAACGCCAATGGTTTGGGGAAAACCGGATTACCGGACTATTCGGCGGACGCAAACGCCTCGCGGATCTGCGCCGCGTTGCCGTAGGACGCCTGCGCGCCGTAGCCGGTGGCCGCGTACGCCGAAACGTACGAGGCGAGTTCGGCGGATTCGGACAGCGCCAGTCCGGACGCCAGACCTGCCAGCACGGTGCCCATGAAGGAATCGCCGCAGCCGGTGGTGTCTACTGCCTTGACCCGCACCGGAGCGATGCGCTGGATGCGATGCTCCGGATCGTCCGCGGTGCCGTCGAGTACCACGGAACCGTCGCCGCCGAGCGTCACGATCGCCTGTTCGAAGCCGAATCCGCGCAGTTCGTCGAGCGCGTGCCACCAGTCGAACGAATCCCAATCGTCGTTCTCCGGCTCGTCGATGTCGAGCAGTTGCGCCATTTCATGCTCGTTGACGAGCAGGATGTCGGATGCTTCGATCAGTTCCACCGGCAGGGAGGGGGTGAACGGCGAGTCGTTGAGCAGCACCTTCACGCCCGCCTCGTGGCACATGCGCGCGGCCGCGGTGACGGTCTCGATCGGGCTTTCCAGGCACAGGCCCAGCACCGATGAGCGAGTGAGCGCGTCACGCACGGATTCCACGTAGTCCACGGTCACCTGCGCATTGGATCCGGGCGAGTACACGATGGTGTTCTCGCCTTGCGCATCCACGGTGATGACGGTGGTGCCGGACGGACCGAGCACGCGGCGCACGTGCGTGGTGTTGACGCCTGCCTCGCCGAGCGCTCCGAGCAGGAAGTCGGCGTTGCGATCCGATCCGACCGCGCCGAACATCTGCACGGTGGCGCCGATGCGTGCGGCCGCCGCGGCCTGGTTGCCGGATTTGCCGCCGGGCAGCAGCTGTAGCGGGCCGCCGGTGATGGTCTCGCCCGGCCCGGGCAGTCGCTGTGCGGTGACGGTGTAGTCCGCGTTCATGGAACCGATCACGGAAACGGTGCCGTGGATGCGGTCCAGTGCGGAGAGGATTTCTGCTGCGCTCATGATCGCTTTCCTTTCTTGCGATTATTGCGATTGCCGACGGTCGCCGCACTTTCACTGCGCGGTTATTGTGCTCTCACTGCGCTTTGGCGGCGAGGCCGGAGATGCGGGTCATGAATTCGTTGAGGAACCTCGGCACGTCCACGCCGACGGCGACCTTCATGGTCTTGACCGGGTCGTTGAGGCGGGTTTCGTCGCCGATGGTGCGTCCGCGGGTCGGGCCGTCCACATCGACCTTCATGTTGATGTCGAGCGTGGTGACGAGCGTCGGGTCGACGGCGACGCCGACGGCGAGCGGATCGTGCAGACCGCAGCCGCCGAGGTGCGGCGAGGTGGTCTCGTAGGCCTTGATGTAGAAGTCGGTCATGTCCGCGAGGAACTTGCCGGCCTTGGTGCCAAGGTCACGCCACTGTTGGGTTTCCTTATAAGTAAGCAGGGTCTGCAGGGTCACGTCGAGGCCGATCATGGTGGTCGGGGTGCCGGAGCGGAACAGGTAGTCGGCGGCTTCCGGATCCTGCGAGATGTTGGCTTCCATGCAGGCGTTGCAGTTGCCCGGCACGGTCAGCGCGCCGCCCATGAGCACCACGCGGCCGATCTCGTCCTTGATTTCCGGAGCTTTCTTCAGTGCGGCTTCGATGTTGGTCATCGGACCGGTCGGCACGTAGATGAGGTCCTTGCCGTAGGTCTTGACGGCGTCGATGATGAAGTCGACGGCCGATTCGGTTTCGACGGAACGGTCGGAGTCGGGGATGTCCACGTCGCCGATGCCGTTGTCGCCGTGGATGAATGCGGAGACGGGCAGCACTTCGAAGTGGTCGGTGGTGCTGGAGTGCGACAGGCCTTGGTAGACCTTGACTTCCGGGTGGCCGAGCAGGTCGGTGACGGCGAGCGCGTTGCGTACGCCCTGTTCCACGAGCACGTTGCCGTAGGTGCCGGTGATGCCGATGAGTTCGACTTCCGGGCTGCCCAGCGCGTAGGAGATGGCGAGCGCGTCGTCGACGCCGGTATCGAGATCAAGAATGAGCTTCTTCATGATTGCGCCTTCCTCGTTGATTGGCTGTGACGGCCGTTCGCGTCCGCGCGGCTGCCGCCTTTGTTGTGTTTTTTTTATGCGATGTTTTATGCGATTGTTGTGTGGCGTTGAGTACGGTCTCTGTATCACCTCACAACATTATGATAAAACGTTTTATCAAGATTTCCAAATCATCCTTTCGACGTGCGTGTCGCGGCGGAAAACCGCCCCTTTCTCCGATACGCGCCCCACGTTACACGCGCAATACGCAATACACGCATCGCACGCGTTATGCGCGTTATGCGCAAGCGGCCTGCACCAGTTTCGGCGTCAACACCTTCACCTGCGGCGAGGCGAGCCACGGACGGCCCGCACCGGAATCGCCATCGCCACGCACCACGGCGTCGATTCGACTGCCCAGCATGCCCCAGCCGGCGGCGGCCAAATCGACCACGCTCTGTTCGACGGTGGTCATGCGCAAACCCAATCCGAATCGTCTGAGAATGTTGTCGTAGCCGATCACCTGCATGTCTTCGGTGACGTGCAGCCCGCGTTCCGCCATACGCTGACGGAAGCCGAGCGCCATCACGTCGTTGCAGCAGAACACGGCGGTCGCACCGCCGTCGATGATCCGGTCGGCAGCATGATAGCCGCCGTCGAAACGGTAATCGCCGGACACGCACAACGCGGGATCGAACCGCTCCCCCGCCTGCTCGATCGCATCCACGAAACCACGGCGACGGTCGGCCGCGCTCGATTCGGCCACATCGCCCGTCACAATGCCGATGCGCTTGTGCCCGCCTTCCAGCAGGTACTGGGCCGCAAGCCGACCGCCGAGATAGTTGTCAAAGCCGACCGCGTCACACCAACCGCATTGCGTCAGTCGGTCGATGAGCACCACCGGGCAGGTGACACGCTCCACGTCCTCACGCAACGCGGCGCCGGCACCGGCCGCGCAGGATTCGCGCGCGGGAATCAGCAGCACGCCATCCACCCCACGTGACGTCAGCCTGCGCAGCAAAGCCTGTTCCGACTCACGCGAATCATCCGAATTGGCCACAATCAGCGAATACCCCTGCGCCGCACACTCATCCTCCACGCATTTGGCGAGCGCCGCGAAGAACAGGTTTTCGATGTCGGGCACGATGAGCGCCACGAGCTTGGATTGTTTGGTGACGAGGCTCCTCGCGTTCTGATTGGGCACGTAGTTCAACTGTTTCACCGCCCGCGCGATCGCCTCGCGTTTCTCCGTGGAAACACGCGCCGGCCGATCATTCAGCACCAGCGACACCGTGGTCACGGACACTCCCGCCGCCGCAGCCACATCCTTCAGCGTTGCCCTTCGCGCCATCAGCTACCCCCTGTAAAACGTTTCTCCTACCAGCATAAGCCCTTCAGCTCGCACTCGCCACCACCCCTCTCCCCGTCGCGCCCGCCACACCTATCGCGCGCCCGCGTCCACAACGATCACAGCCCTTGTGCCCGGTAGCGTGCTTCGGTGGCGGCTTTGGCCGGCTCCCACCAATCGCGGTGCGTCGCATACCAGTCGACCACGTCGTGCAAGCCGCTTTCGAAATCCGTATGCGCCGGCTTCCAACCCAATTCGGCACGCAGCTTGGACGAGTCGATCGCATACCGGCGGTCGTGCCCCGGCCGGTCGCGCACCCAATCGAACGCGTCTTCCGGCTGCCCCATCAACCGCATTATCATGCGCAGCACGGCGATGTTGCTTTTCTCGCCGTCCGCGCCGATCAGATACGTTTCGCCGATGCGACCGCGCGTCAGAATCGCCCATACCGCCGAAGAGTGGTCTTCCGTATGAATCCAGTCGCGCACGTTCTCGCCGGTACCATACAGTTTCGGCCGCATGCCATCCAGAATGGACGTGATCTGCCGTGGAATGAACTTTTCCACATGCTGATACGGCCCGTAATTGTTGGAACAGTTGGAAATGGTGGCGCGCAGGCCGTATGTGCGCGTCCACGCGCGCACCAGATGGTCGGACGCGGCTTTCGACGCGCTGTACGGGCTTGACGGGAGGTACGGCGAGTTTTCGCCGAATCGCGCCGGATCGTCCAACGCCAGGTCTCCGTACACTTCGTCGGTACTGATGTGGTGGAATCGCACGTCGTATTTACGCGCGGCCTCCAACAGCCGCATCGTGCCCTCCACGTTCGTGCGGATAAACGGTTCCGGGTCGAAGATGGAATTGTCGTTATGTGATTCCGCCGCGAAATGCACGATGGCGTCGCAGCCGGGCACGATGCGTTCCAGCAGCGACACATCGCAGATATCACCGATGACAAGTTCGACCTGCGATTGCGGCAGCCCGTCGATGTTCGCCGGATTGCCCGCATACGTCAGCTTGTCAAGCACGGTGATGTGCACGTCCGGATGATTGCGCACCACGTACCGCACGAAATTCGCGCCGATGAACCCGCATCCGCCGGTTACCAGAATATGTTTCGGTTTGAATCCCTGTTCGCTCACTGTTTCAGCAACCGCCTTCCCGATTCCAACATTACGAATGCAAACAAAGGCGCATAAGGAAGGAAATACCTGAATTGCATACCGTCGACTCCGATTAGCCCATCCGCATCGTATTGCAGCCACAAGGCAAGGTAAATCAATACAATATCTCCGATACAGACCACCGCGATCAACCATGCGTATGGTAAGGAAAGCACACCGCATGCATTTATAGAACCATTGGCAGTCCTAACCGGATTCTTTCGGCGGCTTTTGACACAAGCATTCACCACACTGGTCACAGCCAACACGACTACGGAAACCACAATTGCCAACCAACACGCGGCAATCATGATGCTGTCCGTCCTGTTATTCATATTCGATTGAGCATGCATTACCGCCCATGCAATGTTCTTCACAGCATCCAACATGGCAACGGGATCCGTTAGCAATGCATGCTTGCGCTCGCTCATTTGTTTGTACGAAACCAGCATCGGACAATTCGTATACCAAGCATTGACGCCCAACCAGAATATGGTCCATATACCAGACGCAACCACGCCTATCAACAATGGCACAGCCCGACCACGATTCACACGCCAGCGACCGGAAACTCTATCAAACATCAACGGAATAACCAGCAAAACCAATGGCATGTACACAAACTTGCACATTGCCAATAGCACGCTCGTTACCGCAAGCGCCACTGCTCCACGTTGTGATCGTTTACCAATAATTCCCCGGAACAGCAAACAGGAGAACAGAATCATCACAGCTTGTGTCAGCGAATCCGCAGAGATGGAAAATGAGGCAAGTCGAAGCATTTGAGGGACGCACAGCAAGAGTCCAACTGGGATCCGCCATTTTGGCAATGTCATAACCGCGCAGTACATGAGTAATGCATAGACAGCTATCATGCATATTTCTGCCAATCGATATGTTGTTCCAGATCTCAGATTAAATAATCGACCTACAGCAAACCCCAGCAATTGCGGAGCATATACAATCGGTGAATTTGTTGCCGTATTGTTGAACGGCAGGTCAACCGTTGCGGACGCCTTGTTATTAGCAATAGACTCCGGAATCACAATTCCTGGATCATATCCGTCATATTGATCCAAGGAATACTGCATCCAACTGCGATCAACCGCACCACCGACCACCCCCGTCTCAGTATTATGCAACATACTTCTTGAAGTAACTGGCCGCGCAATTACATCCCCGTTGAGTATGGAGTCAATTCGATAAACATGCGTCCAAATATCCGGCACATGACCAGGCTTGGTAATAGTCATGAAAAACATGCCTTCAAGCAACACGCACAACGCCACCAACACTGGCATGCATCGAAAAATCTTCTTCCCCTTCATACCGCCACTATCGCATAACTATTTGACTGCGCTTAAGAACATGCCTTGGTTTCATTCATCATTCAGATACCCACCAGCTACCATCAAGACACCTACTCGTCCAGACACACTGGCTAATATATAGCTCGGTTTTACATGCTCATGAGCCCCCGTTTACATAAGGGGTTATTTGCCGTGAAGGAAGCGACGATGCCTTATATCCAGTCTGCCGTTCATGCCTTCGAGCCTTCATACACCAAGCATCCCAAACAATCGTTTACCGGCGGCATCTACCAGCCACTGGCCGATGAGAGCATGACAGATACCCCCTCTTATTTCAAGGCACGTCACCGCGCGGAGCTGTATACGCGGAAGACCACTCTCCATACAAAGCCCGCGCGCCGAAGCATCTACATACCGACAACGGAAGCATCCCCCGTAACATGCGATACGAATATTCTTGCGATTGCGGACGAGCAGCATGCTTCCTCTTTTGCCGCAGAGGAACAAGTTAACGGCAATCACGCATTACAGGCGATGCCGTGCACTCTTCAAACGGTTCGGACAGCGCTGACGACTGCTGAACATGGCTTGAAACGAGCAGGACACGTTATTGCCAGCGCGGCCCGCACCACTGCATGCGCCGCACGTACCGCTGCGACCACGGTGCGTAACGCATGGCATACCTTCACAAGTCTCAAAGCCGTCCAGCTCATCATCAAGTTCTTCCAGGGTGCGCATGCCTTGTGGAAGAAGCGCCATCGCTTCTCTTTTTCTTTCTATGCAATCATTCTTATAACCCTCACCACATTCGAAACATTGTTTATCCAATGGGGCATGTATTCCGAACCCGAGTACAAAAAAGGCGAGGATATCAGCGAAGCCGTAAAACAGGCATCCAGCATCGTTGGACAGTTGGCACATTTTATTAGTCAAATCTGGTTCGACAAAAACTACATTTTCTTACTTAATCTCATTATTCTCGCAGTCGCCTACCTCACGCTCATATTCATAATTAATCGTTTTTGGATAGCAACAGCAATTTTTAGCACAGTCATGACCGTTTACGCCGTGGCGAACCACATCAAAATTGAATCTCGCAATGAACCCGTGCTTCCGGCTGATCTTAATTTCATCACCGGAGGCAACACTGGACAGTTAGCATCCTTCATCCCTCAAAGCAGTCAAGGACTTGTCAATACAGCAGTTAGCGGTGTCATATGGCTTGTCGTCATTTGCATTATCATGCAGTTTATCGATGGACGTAATGCCGTCATCTACTGTTCCTGGCGGCACCCTTTCACCGGAATTAAGAACCTTGCCGGCACGCTCACTCGCATTGTAGCCGCATGCTGCAGTTTCGCACTGTGTTTTTCCTTCGTATGGGGATTTGGCAACGAAGGATACTGGTCAACAGATTTCGCAAAAAATCTTGGAGATAGTCCACAGATCTGGAATGGCCTCGCAGATTCCACGAACAATGGTCCTGTTGTGAATTTCCTGCGTCTCGCGCACACAAAGACCATGGATAAACCCAATGGATATTCGCAAGAAGCTATGGAAAAAATCTCTCGGAAATACACGGAACAGGCAAAACAGCTTAATCAAACCCGAACCGAAAACATGACCGACAACACTGTCATCATGGTACTTTCCGAAACGTTCTCGGATCCAACTCGGGTGCCTGGCGTCAGCTTCTCCGAAGATCCAATGCCAAATATTCGTCATGTCAAAGCCCAAACAACTTCCGGTCTGATGCTTTCCCCGGGCTACGGAGGCGGCACCGCAAATATTGAGTATCAAGCTTTGTCCGGCTTGTCCATGGCAAATTACAGTTCCACATTATCCATTGCCTATCAGCAGCTGGTACCATCCCTCAAATGGGCGCCTACGCTCAATCAAGCTTGGGACAAAGCCAACGGAAAGGGCTCATCCATCGCATTCCACGCTTACAACCGCAACATGTACTTCCGTGATTTGAATTACAAAAAATTTGGCTTCTCGAAGTTTTATGCCACAGATGGCACACCACAATTGAAAGGCCTACGACCACTTGGCTCTGCTTGGTATGCCTCGGATGAGTCCTTCTACTCAGAAGTACTCAAAAAGATTTCATCTTCTGACCAGAAGAAGTTCTATCAAGTTGTCACCATGCAGAACCATATGCCTTATGAAGATTTTTATCCTGATAATCAATTTAAGGATGAAGATACTTCTTCAAATTTGCAGGATGATGAGAAACAAAATATTGAGACCTACACAAAGGGTCTAAGCTATACGGATCAAGCAACAACTGAATTCTTGAATCAGCTCAACCATATCGATAGGCCAATCACCGTCGTATTCTATGGAGATCATCTACCTGGGATTTACTCCACGGCATATTCCAGCAAAGATAATATTCTCGGACTGCATGAAACTGATTATTTCATCTGGTCTAACGATGCTTCGAAATCGGCAGGCACCAAACTAGATGATGTCTCCAGCGCTTACACATCATCAAATTACTTCTCCGCACAGCTAGCCTCACATCTCAATGCAAAAGTCAGCCCCTATCTGGCTTTCCTGACGAAGATGCACGAAACCATCCCGGCAATCTCTATCCCCTCGTCGGCCGGAGGCAATACTGATGAACCGGTTTATCTTGATGCAGCAGGTAATCGCATTAATAACAAACAGCTTTCCAAAGAAGCCAAGACAATGCTTCATGATTATCAACTCATTCAGTACGATATGAGCGTCGGCAAGAATTATCTGAAGGATACCGGCTTTGTCGATTTACCTCAATGATTTGTCTACAATAGCCTGAGATGGTAGTAAAACAAAAGGCAGGTTACTCTTATGAAGATTGCGGTTGCTGGTACTGGCTACGTAGGGTTATCTATCGCATTACTGCTTTCTCAGCATAACGAGGTCCACGCGCTCGATATCGTCCCCAAGAAAGTCGAGCTGCTCAACAATGGCAAAAGCCCGATTGTTGACCCGGTGATCACCGATTTTCTGAAAAAAAATGCTTCCGGCGAGCGTCCACTTAACTTCCACGCTACGGTTAACGCACAAGAGGCATACGCAGACGTCGATTTCGCAATAATTGCGACACCAACAAATTACGATGAGAAAAAGAATTACTTCGACACTTCTAGTGTTGAAGACGCAATTACCGCAGTGCGTCAGTACTCACCGCACGCTTGGATTATCATTAAGTCCACTATTCCAGTTGGATATACGCAACAACTTCGCGAGAATCTAGATGACAATCACATTCTTTTCTCCCCGGAATTCTTGCGCGAAGGGCACGCACTATACGACAATCTGCATCCAAGCCGCATCGTAGTGGGCGCTCCGCAAAACAACGCTGAATCCGTTCAGGCAGCACGGCAATTCGCCACATTGCTTGCCGAAGGTGCAGACCCCTCAGAAAACAACCGTACGAATAGCGACGGCAGCACCGGTATCCCCACACTGGTGGTTGGCACCACCGAGGCCGAAGCCATCAAGCTATTCGCTAATACGTATTTGGCTCTACGAGTGGCATATTTCAATGAACTTGATACCTATGCGGAAAGTCGAGGTCTGAACACCCGCGAAATCATCGATGGCGTATGTCTTGATCCACGCATCGGTGACGGTTATAACAACCCCAGCTTTGGCTATGGCGGATACTGCCTGCCGAAGGACACTAAGCAACTGCTGGCCAACTATAATCAGGTGCCGCAGAACCTTATCGAAGCTATTGTGGACGCTAACCGCACCCGCAAGGAGTTCGTTGCATCTGAGGTGATGGAGCGCATCAAAGGCGTTCAAAATCCTGTCATCGGCATTTACCGGCTGACCATGAAATCTGGTTCCGATAATTTCCGTCAGTCCGCCATCCAAGATGTGATGAGACAGTTCAAGGCCAACGGCCTCCCCGTGCTTATCTATGAGCCCACATTAGATAAGCCCGACTTCCAAGGCAGTGAGGTCACTCAGAATCTCAGCGAATTCAAAGAACGTTCATCCGTAATCGTGGCTAACCGCTGGAACAATGATCTCAATAGTGTGGCTTTCAAGGTCTACACACGCGATCTGTTCCGCAGAGACTGATTTATCAACAGCTTATCTTGTTGGTGTTTGCCCAAATAGGAATATTCTGGACAAACACCATCAGCAGCATCACCGCTTACCTTGGACCTTGCGAGCCACCACCTTCATCAGCTCGCGCTGCTTGGAACCGGTCGGAGCCAGTACATCCACGTACTTGCGGATGGGGCTGTCCTCCGCGATCGCACGCTCATGATGTTCCGGCGGAGCGGGACGTTCCACACCACTCATTGCTGCGATCATCTGCGCCACGAAAGGCGTTTCCTGCGCATAATTCCAATACAACGGGGCGAAATCGCACCATGGATTCTTCCATGGCTTGTCGAAACCGGCGTAATGCACGATTTTCGGAGCCTTACGCGACGCCATGTATGCCTTGTACACATTGGCGGGCGCGAAATCGAATACGCCATTGACACGACCGGCACAGTTGTGCATCACATTCCACGAATAATCCAGATACGTGACCAAGCCTTCGCACTCCACGTTCAAAATATCCTGGTCGTTGTAGATGTATCCGGGTTTGGAGGCGATTTCCAGCCATTCGTGGACGGTATGGATCTTGCGCATACGCTCGAGGTTCATCACCAGCACGCCGGCCTGGAAGTAGTCATACGCATCGCGCATGTGCAATTGCTTGCGCACGTATTCGGCTCGTTCTCCGTTTTTCATATTGAGATTGCCGATAAAGTCGATATCGGGCACGGCGGCGATCGCATTGTCTCCAAGTTCGATATCGAACAGTTCGGCGGCATCGCCATTGACCACCAGATCACAATCCAGATACAGCAGCTTCGAATAGAACGGCAACGCCTCCTGGATGATGAAGCGATAATACGTTTCGATGCTGATATGCGCGTTGCTGGTGGTGAGATTGAAGCCAGCCAGATAACGGCTCACATCGAAAAAGCGAATCACGGCATTCGGGAACTGCTTGAAAAACTGACGCATGGTCCGCTTGTTCTCATCGGCGATATCCCGCTCCAACACAATCACATCATATGAACAATCCTTGGAGGCGTTCTTCAGCATCGAATAGATGGTGGTGGTGAGCATCGGCACATAGTTGTTGTCTGCGGCGAACACCACCGGCACCACGTTCTTGTATCCGGCATCAAGCGGCTTGAGGACGGTGGCCGGTTCCGGATGCAGGAAATGCACGCACTGCAGTCGCTTGATCTTCCAATGCGCGCCGGTGCGCTGCTTGTGCGCAATGAAGATGTTGAGCAGCCGTTCCGAAAGATGCCCCACCGTACGTGTGGTCTGCACGTCCATTTTGCTGAAATCGGTTGCCGCAGCGAACTCATCAAGCAGTGGGAACAGCCATTCGTTGTATTCGAAGAAGATGTCCTTCTTCATGATGAACATGTTGCAGAATGCCGCAGTTCGACCGTTGAGCACGGCATCGGCGTCCACTTTGTAGTCGGGATGGCGCGCGCACAGAATGTCATACATGTGGCGCAGGTCCTTCAAACGCAGGTGCTCGTCAGCATCCCAGTGCTGCTTGAGATTTGAGAATCCGCCGATACGGCGAACGTCATTCAACGGCGTGGTGATGACGTCCCAACCGTCCACGGCACGAGCGATCGCATCATCGTTGATACCGTATTCGGCGAGCGCGTGATTATCGATATACGAATCGATAATCTCTCCGTAATCGTTCTCTTTGTGCGGAGTATCGGTGAAATCGAAGTACCTGCGGTAGTGGCAGAAGCCGTAATAGTCAGCATCCTCGTTTTTCCAGGCCCAGTATTGCGCGGTTAGCTCACAATACCGCGGGTTTTCCGCAGAAATGTTCACACCTTCGTCGTCATGCAAGGTGTCCGTAAAGCGGGTCACGGCGTTCGCCGCGCCCACCTGCACCGGAACAATACTGTTCCCCTCGGGGAAAGTGGCTTGCTTATGCGCCGACACGAAGATTTTGATATTCGGATGGTGCTGTTCCGCTGTGAGAACCATGTGAGATATTCCGCCTTACTAAGACAAACGTCCTTTCCTCAATAGAATATATGAGAGTACTGCCGAAGAGGGACGCTCTACGAGCTTTTGCACCCAAATACTTCGCACGAGTAGGATAGGACGTTTGTGAAAGACTTTTTCGAAAGCCTCAAGAAGAGGTACCACTATGCGATGGTGGTTTTCAAGGAACTGGTGAAAACCGACTTCCAGCTGCGATATCAGGGTTCATTCCTGGGCATGGTGTGGTCCGTGCTGAAACCGCTGATGCTGTTCGCCGTGATGTACGTGGTGTTCGTGAAGTTCCTGAAGTTCTCGGATGGCACTCCGACTTTCCCGATTTCATTGCTGTGCGGCACCTGCCTGTGGAGTTTCTTCTCCGAATCGACCAGCATGGGAATGCGCGCCATCGTCGATCGTGGCGATCTGCTACGCAAGATTCATTTCCCGAATTACATCATTGTGGCGTCCACCACGATGGGTTCCATGATTTCCCTGGGCATCAACCTTGTGGTGGTCATCCTCTTCGGTTTCTTCGCCCACGCACACTACACCTGGCGCATCCTACTGGTTCCGCTCAGCATTATCCAGCTGTATTGCCTTGGTCTTGGCGTTGCTCTGCTTCTTGGCTCGCTGTATGTGTATTTCCGTGATGTGGCCCATATCTGGGAAGTGGTGCTGCAGGCCATGTTCTATGCCACGCCTATCATCTACCCGATTTCCATGGTGGCGCAGAACAAGGAGTTCTCCTGGGCTGCCGACATTCTGATGCTTAACCCGACCACGCAGACCATCATGGATATCCGCCATAACCTGCTGTCTCCGGAATACGTGCCGACCGTGTGGACCATGGTGGATAACAAGCTGCTGTGTCTGCTGCCGTATGTGCTGTCCGCTGTGATTCTGTGGCTGGGCATCCATGTGTTCCGCAAGTACAGCGCCAAGTTCGCGGAGGTGCTCTAAAGCCATGAGCGAGGTTTCGATGACTGATAACAACACTGTTGATGAGCGTCCGGTCGTACTCAAGGTCGACCATGTGGCCAAGTCCTTCCGTCTGCCCACCGAACAGGCCACCGGCCTGAAGATGGCTTTCCTGAACTGGACAAAGGGCATCAAGGGCTACACCGAGCAGCATGTGCTGCGCGACATCAATTTCGAAGTGCATCAGGGCGATTTCTTCGGTATCGTCGGCCGTAACGGTTCCGGCAAATCCACGTTGCTGAAGATCATTTCGCAGATTTACGTGCCGGAACAAGGTTCTGTGATGGTGAAGGGCAAGCTGGTGCCGTTCATCGAGCTGGGCGTCGGATTCAATCCGGAGTTGACCGGACGTGAGAACGTGTATCTGAACGGCGCATTGTTGGGATTCACGCACGAGGAAATCGACGCGATGTATGACGACATCGTGGAGTTCGCCGAGCTTGAGGACTTCATGGACCAGAAGCTCAAGAACTATTCCTCCGGCATGCAGGTGCGTCTCGCCTTCTCCGTGGCCATCAAAGCACAAGGCGATATTCTGGTGCTCGACGAGGTGCTCGCCGTCGGCGACGAGGCGTTCCAGCGCAAGTGCGACAATTTCTTCGCCGAAATCAAGAAAGATCCGACCAAGACCGTCATCCTTGTCACTCATTCCATGGACGCGGTGAAGAAATACTGCAACAAGGCCATTCTCATCAAGGATGGCGAGATCATCGCATCTGGCGACAAGAACGATGTCGCGGATCGCTACACGCTTGAGAATCTCAAACAGACAGATTCTCAAGATACTAAAGAAGTCGTAGAAGAAAGCAATAAGCCATGGCTCAAGGTTCTCACAGCTTCTAAGCCCGTTTGCGGCAAAGATGATGTTTTTGAATTCGATATCGAATATTTCTTCGATCAGGACGTTGATTTCTACTTCACTATGACCTTGATTGATATGAAACGAGGGGGACTGACTTTTGATCCAGGCCCTAGTTCATATAAGTTCCACAGGCCAGGACACCACAAAATACGTTTTGCTTTGCCTGTCAGTATTTTCAACAATGGCGATTTTCAGATTGTGGCATCATTGCGCGTTGATGATCCTGATAATCCCAAAAAACCCAAGGCTATCGCTTTCGCGAACGGAGAAGACGCCTGCGTCTTCGCTATTCGCGATTCACGAAACGGAGATTATGCGCTACTCAACAATGACATCCTTTCGATTAAATGCAAAGGATTAGTTGACTAGTTCTTCATTGTTGTGCTGAGCGACCTATTCTTGGTCACTCAGCACAACAGTGGAATACTCCCTCTTCCTGCCCGTTAAGCACAGTACGGAGAAGAAAAAGATGAACGATCGATTGTCAAAGGACTCTTCGGCCCCTTTTTTCTCAATCATCATCCCTTCCTACAACAATGGTAGCTATCTTCAAAAGTGCATTCAGTCGCTTCAAAAACAATCCTTTGAAGCTTGGGAAGCAATCATTGTCATTGATGCAAGTCCCGATGACGCATTTCACATTGCTAAACAGCTGTCCGACAAAGATGGCAGAATTCAAATTATCAATAAAACTCAGAACGAAGGGACCCATCTCGCGCGGAAAAGTGGCGTAAAACGCGCACAAGGGGAATACGCCCTTTTTCTAGATGCAGATGATGAACTCGCAGATAATGCACTGTCGTCTCTAGCAGCACTCACTTCGCAACAAACATTTGATGTGCTTCATTTTGGGACTGAGCTTTTTGGAGAAAACATGCCTGAAACGGTATGTTCCGACATTCTCCAACTTAGCAATCGGAATTTGCCCACATTACATGGTCAGGAAATCGCTTTCTCCTCTTTCACTGATTCCGAAAAGAATCGTCAAGACTGGCGTATCTTGCAACGTTTGTATCGTACCAAACTTTTGAAGAATGCCTTTAGCTGTATGTCCGACTCCCGCCTTGGCAGAGGCCAAGATAGCTATGAATGGCTTGTCATCGCGAGTCTTGCGGATACAGAAGTCTTCCATAATGAAATCATTGGATACCGTTATTACTTAGGGCGGGGCATCACTACTTTTGAACCGATGTCAGATCAAAAGTTCGTTTCGCTCTCTTCAAATTATGGGACTCTGATACGTACAGCTTCTGAGTATGCAAGTACTTTTTCTAATTTTGATTTGTCCCCGTGCATTGCAGAGCTTCGCCGAAGATTATTGGAAATGCTGTTCGGCGATTGGTACGTGAGATTATCCGATAAAGACAAGCTATCCGTCCTTGCTGAGATGCAAAAAGATTTTACCCGGATAGAAATCGCCACAGAATTAATGCGTCTTACACGCGACGACGCGTACTCCCGTTGGGTTGCGGGGGATTCTTTTAATAAGAACGCTCGCTATGTCCATTGGAAAGAAATAGCAGAAACAATTGCAGGGGACGATTTGACTCCCCAATACGAAGAATACCGAAACCAAGCACTCAGACACTTCTCTGACTTGCGAACACGGCTTCCCAAGCCAGAGCAGGCGCCAGACCCTTCTTCTCGGAATCTCGCCCATCTCTTCTCACGAATTAAAACCTTTTTCTCCTCTACCCGAAGGAATAAATAACAGATGTCTAGTAATAATCCTTTCTTTAGCGTTATCATTCCTTGCTACAACTGTGCAAAATATCTGCCAGAATGTCTGAACAGCCTGATTACCCAAGATTACACTCAATGGGAAGCTATCGTAGTCAACGATGCGAGCACCGACAATTCCTATGACGTTGCTTCCCGCTTTGCTACTCAAGATAATAGAATTCGTCTTCTCAACAAAGAGAAAAACGAGGGCCTCCATCTTGCAAGAAAAAGCGGAACAGCCCTGAGCGCCGGCAAATATGTTCTTTTCTTGGACTCAGATGACGCCTTTGCAAAGGGGACTCTTAACAAAATTCATTCGACAATTCAAAAAGAATTACCTGACATTCTGCGTTTTGGCTTAATTTGCAGAGAACAAAAAGGTATGAGCAGCCGGGCCGCCCGTGATTTCGAAGCTTGGGCAAATGTAGATTCTCCCGTTTCGGATCAAGAGCAACTACTTTCAGACGTTTTTATTTCAGCAAATGAATATGGAAGAGACTGGCATGTGACCCATAAAGCTTTCCAAGGCGATATTTGTCGCAAGGCTTTTAATGTCATGACAGATTCACGTCTCGAGCGTGCTGAAGATAGCTACGAATTTCTTGTACTCGCAAGCATGTCGGATCTGGAATTAACCGATACCAGCATTCATGGATATATATACAATATTGGGCGTGGTGTAACTACGAATAGTGCGCTTCCCCTTAATCAATTTCTTATCTCGGCAAAACAAATGAAATCCTGTTGGATGGAAGCTGAGCATTTTGCGAGTTCCACAGATTCAATGCTCGTGAAGGAATCGGCAGTTCGATTAAAAGAGCGACTTACGTTCACATTGATGAATGAATGGAAAGATCGCGTATCCGAAAATGAAAAAGTTGAAGCTGCGAAATCCATTGCTTCAATTATCGGAAAGACAGAAGCAGCAACCGCGTTAATGAGATTTGCACGAGATGACGCGTATGCTTCACTCGAATATCTCAATCCGAAGACATCATCTTTCTTAGCTTGGGCCGATTTGGCAGAAGAACTAACCAGCGGAATCGATACATTACCGGTTTCTTACACTCAGATGAGAGATGCCGCACTTCGGCATATTCAAGAATTCAAGGGAACACAGACTTTGCATAAGCAACAAGAAGAACAACGCATTAAAATTTTTGTCTCCACGCATAAGAGGACTTCCACTTTCCCAAGTGACATTCTTCAACCAGTCCATGTTGGATCAGCAAAAAGTCCCACGCGTTTCCCCTACTGCTGGAGCGATGATGAAGGCGAAAACATCTCCAACCGCAATCCACGCTATTGCGAATTAACCACGCAGTATTGGGCATGGAAGAACATTGACGCAGACTACTATGGATTCTGCCATTACCGTCGTTACTTTGACTTCTCTGAGACCCCGCACGAGGAAAACGCATTCGGTGAAGTCATTGATGACTACATCGATGCCGATGCGGCAAAGAAGTATAGACTGGATGACGAGAGCATCGCCAACGTGGTGAAGCAGTATGACGTCATCACCACGCCATTCGGCAATCTCAAAAAAATCATCGATAAGCACGGCACTCCACGCGCGCTGTGGGAAGCCGCTCCCCTGCTGCATGACGATGATCTGAAGCGTTGCTACCAGATCCTGTGCAGCATGTACCCCGACTACAAGCAGGATGCACAGGCGTTCTTCAACGGCAACAAGGCCTGCTTCTGCAACATGTTCATTATGAAGAGGGAGATCTTCTTCGACTATTGCGAATGGATGTTCCCCATTCTCGAAGAGTTCGACAAAAACACCGACTACAGCACGTACAGCAAGGAAGCCCTGCGTACGCCAGGCCATCTGTCCGAACGTCTGCTCAACATCTACCTGCTGCATCACAAGCGTATCGGTTCCAACTGGAAGTTCAAGGAACTACAGTGCGTCCACTTCACCAATCCGGAGCCAGCGGAGCAGCTCAAGCCGCTTGACATTACCGACAAGCCAATCGTTCCGGTGGTGTTCGCAGCGGATGACAATTATGTTCCTCAATTGACCACCACCGTGTATTCGGCCATGAAGAACGCCGATCCGCACTACTTCTATGATGTGACGGTGCTACAGCGCAATATCGCCTGGGACAAGCAGGAACGTCTGCGCGGCTTCTTCAAGCAGTTCCCGAATATGAATCTGAGGTTCACCAACGTGGACCGCGAACTTGCCGGTTACGACCTTTCCACCAACAACGCCCATATCAGCGTGGAGACATACTACCGCTTCCTGATTCAGAAAGTTCTGCCGTTCTACGACAAGGTGCTGTATCTCGATTCCGACATCATCATCAACGGCGATATCGCGAAGCTTTACAACATCGACTTGCAGGGCAAGATGCTCGGTGCGATTCGAGACATCGACTTCCTTGCCAATCTCAATGTGAAGCACGGCAAACGCATGGGCTACGCGCAAACCGTACTGAAGATGAAGAATCCATACGATTACTTCCAGGCTGGAGTGCTGGTGCTCAACACCAAGGCGATGCGTGAGCATTACACCATCAAACAATGGCTTACCTACGCCTCGAATCCCGATTTCATCTACAACGACCAGGACGTGCTCAACGCGCACTGCGAAGGCAATGTGCTGTACCTGCCGTGGGAATGGAACGTGGTGCATGACTGCGGCGGTCGTGTCGGCAACCTCTTCGTGCAGGCGCCGAACGACATTTACGACGCGTATATGAAGTCGCGCAACGATCCACAGATTGTCCACTATGCCGGCTTCCAGAAGCCATGGACCGACCCGGATTGCGATTTCGCTTCCATGTACTGGAAGTACGCACGCGAGACCCCGTTCTATGAGCGTCTGCTTAAACGTGTAGTAAAGGCAAACGAATCAGAGATTCCAGCCGGCGTGCTCCGTCCGAAGCACGAGCGCGCAGTCGGGGAGGACAACCCGATTCGCAAGATTGTCGATCCGCTAATGCCAATCGGTTCCCGTCGCCGTGATGCGGTGAAGGCGATCGGCCGAGCAGTTCGCGGTCGTCACTGACAGAAATGGGTGTTGTATTTTACGACACCCATTTCTGTATTATTTATGCCATCGTTTTAATCAGAGGTTCTTTCGTTTTACCAATCGATTCACTCATGAACGCTAAGAACAATGGCGCGATGCAAATCAGTTGCAACACATATCGGGTTGGCTCTCCACCCATGCCGGACACTGGTACCAGCAACAGATACACAAACGACATATCCACCGGAAGCATCGAAGCCACGCGACTCCATTTGCCTTTGCCGGGACGCAAAGCCAAGTACAGCATGAAGCAGGGCAGGATGGATGACCACAATGCCCTTGAAAACAGTGCATTCAATACGGGCACGCTCTGTTCCATGTCATATACAGAACGTGCAGTATCACTTCTGCTTGCCTTCAACGGCCACTGCGGAACATATTCTAAAATCGGATCGTAATACCATGCAGATTCAGTGCAAACCACCATATCGCTTGGAGAACCATCGTTGTTAGAAAAGCTGAACCAGCCGCGAACCAATCCCATCCACGATTCCAAATGACCGATCGGGTGCTCCACTGTCTTCTTGAGCCACAGCTTCATAAAATCGCTGAACAGATCAGGGTCTTTCAAACTGGTCCCTTTTACCGGATCTGCGATCTGCGGGTCGTAAGCTTTGGGAATCTTTTTATAGTCAATGGTCAGGAAGTCAGAAATCAGTTTCTTCTCCTGCTGAGTCATGTCCTCACTGTTGTATTTGACGTCATGGGCAACCTGCTGAATGGCAAACGGGATGCTTTCCTGCTTACCACTAGGGGCAACGCCAAGCGCCGGCATAACGGCTTTCGGAATGATGACCATCATGACAATAGCAATTACTGCGCCGATGGCAAACGCGGTAGCTTTCGCTTTTTTCGACAATCCGACAATCAGAAACATCAGCAGCAATGAGGGCACCACCACATACACGCCCGCTTTCTTCGTCAGGCACGTCAGTAAGCCACACAGCAATAATGTAATAATGATTCCTGGTTTAGACAGTGATGAACCTTTGGTGCGAATACCGTCAACGAACAATATGCAGAAAGGGATGAAAAACAGAACGGAAATCGTATCCTTCGCTAACGAAGAAAACATCACCGGAAAAAGCGGGAACAATGCCAAAAATGCCAATTCCACATGACACAACCATTGCGGAACGCCCATCTTCCTCGTGTACAAAAGCATCCAAGAGAAAAGCAGCGGCGCTGCAATAAGTTGCACGACAATCAGCAGATACAAACCATAAATGGAATTATGGAAAGCCCATTGTCCAAAATCAGCGAACCAACCAAACAAATACGTTAAAGCAAAAGGATGATGGTCCGTGAATCGTTCCACACCATAATGAATGAGCAACTGTTTGGAGGTATCCGACCAATACACGCCAGGGAACAACCAAAATTCATACGGAAGCCAGCACACGGCAATCACCGCCGCGTTCTTCAACCACGGTTTTATCGCATACCCATATTCGAAAAAGCCATAATGCTCTACTTGGTCTTCCCTCTTCGCTCCCTGCACTTCGGCAATCAGCCAATCAGCGAAGCGAAATAATACACAGAAAAGCACACAGAAAAGCAGCACCTTCACGCATAACGCGCTTTTAATTTGCATGATATGACCTTCAGGATTGGAAGCCTCATCTCCCAAAGCGAACATCATGCCAAGAACCAGCGGAACCACAATTCGTGGTTCAATTTTCTTTAGCATATTCAATCCGTTCATTTTCATTTCTTCTTTATCGGTTCGACTAATTCATAATGCTTACAACGCGAACAAACGATTAATATACGGGATCTTTCGGAACAGCACGGATACTGCAAGACATATGGCGAACACGCAACCGCACAACACCACATTCAGCAAAGTCACTGCAACGGAATTCAAGTTTCCCATGAACTGGAGCCATGGTAGAGCCTGTAATCTGCTCAACAGCACCAATCCGACCAAATGCAGCATGTACACGCCGAACGTGTTCATGCCGATCACCTGGAATACTTTGGCCCAAATGCCTTGGATATTCACCCGCCCCAATACCAACAGAATCAGTATCGTTGCAACGAATGACGGTAGCAGCCAATAGCCGTTCTCCACAGTCAAATTAGTGCCGTGGGTGGCATGCTGGTATCGCTGGATCAGTAACGTCAACGCATAGCAGACAACGATGCCAGCGCTGGCTTCACCCCAAGAGATATCGAACAGGGGATGATGGACGTCGGCATCGAGTTCCCCGGTCTGCTTCTGCTTTAGATAGCGCCCAATCATCCCTCCAATCAGGAAATACAACAAAACGTATCCGTACGAGCCGAAAATGTAGAATTCATCAAGTGCATTCAGAATCGAGGCGAAATCATGGTTCGTTGCGGTTCCCAGAATCTGCAGAACAAGTTTCAGGGAATCCTTGCCCACAGTAAAACCAGCCAAAACAGCCAGCAGCGCGTTGAATGCAAGCTTTCGTTCCGAATCGAACGCCATTTTCATCACAGGCAAAACAAGGTACACTGCGATCAAGGCGTTCATGAACCAAAAATAACCGGTCGGATAATCTCCAAAGCCACCGCCAAGCAGGAACAGCACAAGATCCTTCAACGTCACCGGATGGGAACCGTCCACGAAAACGAAGAACGCCGCGGCAAGCAGCCTCCAGATGGTGACCACAATGACGATGTTCAGCGTCTTCCGATAATGCTTCGCCTCATCCATCTTCCGAGGAAGAAGCAGCGCGCCGTTCACAGCGAAGAACAATGGCACGCACACCACGCACAATACGGTGACCGCCGTTCCAGCAAGCCCGCTGGAATAGAATCTCGTGTAAAATGAGTAGTGGAGCATCACTACAAAGAACATCGCCATCGATTTGATAATGTCATACCCAACCACGCGTTTTTTCATTCGCTTATATCGTTTCCCTAGCAATTATATTTATAAAACATCCGCACAATCCCATTCCTCGTGCTGTATCCCACGCAGAAACCTGTAGCATGATGAACTCGTGCAAAATCGAAAAACGGCCAGTACAAAAGCTATAGTAGAACGTATGCCTGAGAATTCAAACGTTTCCGTTGCGGTGCTGCTTCCTTGCTATAACGAGGAAGTCACCATCGGCAAGGTGGTACGCGACTTCAAAGCAGCACTGCCGCATGCCGACATCTATGTGTATGACAACAACTCCACTGATCGCACTGCCGAAATCGCTATGGCCGAAGGTGCGATTGTACGAAAGGAACCGCGCCAAGGCAAAGGCAACGTGATTCGCGCCATGTTCGAAGACATTGACGCCGACGTATATGTCATGGCAGACGGCGATGATACTTACCCTGCTGATGCGGCGCCAGCCATGGTTGATAAAGTGCTTGAAGGCTATGACATGGTAATCGGTGACCGCCTGAGCTCCACATATTTCCAAGAGAACAAGAGACCATTCCACAACTTTGGCAACCGCTTGGTACGCGGTTCCATCAACGGCCTGTTCCATGCGGACGTCACCGACATCATGACCGGTTACCGAGCGTTTTCGTTCACATTCGTCAAGACTTACCCAGTGCTTTCGCGTGGCTTCGAAGTTGAGACCGAAATGACCATCCATTCGTTGAACAACAATCTACGCCTGTTCGAGATGCCGATTCAATACCGTGACCGCCCGGAAGGCTCCGTCAGCAAACTTGACACCGTGGGTGACGGCATCAAGGTGATGAGCACCATCTTCCGCATGATCCGCGAATACAAGCCGCTGCCGTTCTTTGGAGGGCTCGGAGCCATTATCGGCATCATCGGCATCATACTGTGCGGTAGCGTAACAGTAGACTTCTGGCATACCGGCATGGTGGCGCGCTTCCCCACACTCATCGGAGCAGTTATGCTCGTTATCGCGGGAATCCTGCTGTTCATAGCGGGAATAATCCTCGACGTCATGGCCAAGAACGATCGTAAGGCGTTCATCATCGACGCCAACCAATTTGCCATGATGAGACGCAAAAAATAACGCAACTTTCAAATGTGGCCTGAGAACAAGCAGTTTTGTTCTCAGGCCACATTTGAAATATCTACTGCTTGACTACTTCACCCACTTTTGAGCGTTCGTGCCATTCGCACTATACAACTGTACGTTAGCGCCATTGGCAGTAGAAGCACCCGAAACATCCAGAACCTTGTTCTCCGCGAGCGCGGACTGGAAGGTATACGATCCGTCTGAGTTCTTGATGGCGATCCACTTTTGGGCATACGTGTTGTTTGATACATACTGCTGAACATTGGCTCCATTTGCAGTGCTTGCACCGTAAACGTCTAATACTTTGCCGGAATTCACGCTAATCAACGTCACATAGCCATTGCCGTCATGCGTTACTTTCCATTTCTGTGCGTTTGTACCATTACCGCCCCACAATCGCACATTGGCGCTATCGCTCTTGGAAGCACCGGCAACATCGACTTTCATGGAAGTCTTCAGCTTTGATCCGAACGCATAGGTGCCGTCAGGAAGATCCTTCCTATGTAAATCAGCTGTGGCATCCATACGTTCTCTTGGAGTAGATACCTTGCTTATTGTCCACTGCTGGGCTGCCGTTCCATTAGGCGTGTACATCTGCAGTTTGGTCTGCTGCGTGGCGTTGCCGCCAGGAATATCCACGGCTTTGTTCGCGTTCACTGATATTAATGTCACCTTGCCGCTACCGTAGTTACGTACGGTCCATTGTTGGGCGCTGGTACCGTTGCTGTCATATTGTTGAAACGCTGCACCATTGGCCGTCGAGCCTCCATACACATCCAATGCTTTACCGGAATTCACATTGGTAATGCGGTAGGTCGCATTTCCTACCGATGTAAAACGATACTTTTGCGCGTTGGAACCGTTGCTTGTATACAACTGGATTTGCGTGCTATTGGCAGTTGATGCACCAGGAACGTCGAATACCAATCCAGTGTTTTTCGTTGATCGAATCGTTGCTGGCGCATCTGTCGGAATATTGACTTCGCTAGAGGAAAGAGTGAAGAGTTGCGCGACCGTTCCGTTAGGCGTATACAGATGAATCGCGGTACCGTTGGCCGTGCTACCACCACTTAGATCCAGAACCCAATTGCCTAATGCGGATTGCAAGTAATAACCGGCTCCCGAATCACGGATGAACCAACGCTGGGCGTTCGTACCATTCGCCGAATACTGCTGCACCACCGCATTATTACCCGCAGCGCCATTACGAACGTCCAAGGCCTTACCGGAATTCACATTAACAATCACATAGCTGCCATCAGACTGTTTAGTGAAAGTAAACTGCTGAGCTTTGGACCCATTGCCGGAGTACAGCTGAATAGCTGTGGAATCCGCTCCACTGGCTCCAGGGATATCAACACTAGAAGCCACTTTGGAACGTACATTGATGTAATAATTCCCATTAGGAATGCTCACAGCACTCATCTTGCGCACATCAAGGGAAGGCTGAGAATCATCATTCCCTCCATTCTGCACAGAAGTCTTATTGCCAAAGGCACTCATATCCACGGAGCCACTGATACCGTTGATATGACCGCTTTCGGTGTACTGCCAGCCACGATCGTTGGTCCCGAACGCCGTGAATTCCATCTGCGGACCATATTGCGCCACCCAGCGTGTCTTCGCATAGATGTTCGCATTGTTCAACGGCCCCTGCAAGTAGCTCGTGTAGGAGTACACGCCGAGATTCTGGTAACCGCCGGACTGCAACGCGCCATACCAAGCATTGACGATGCCGTTATACACGTTCGGATCGTTCGGCGGCGTGTGCCCGGTCCACGTCCAACTCTCAAGGTCGTAGTACACGGGGTATTTCAAGTCGTTCGGTCTCACGCCAAACTGGCGGAGCTTGGACACCACATCGTTGCCCTCCTGCCTGGAACCGCTCGCATCCTCCGCATACGAGTACCAGTAGATGCCGAACGGAATACCCAGCCGCTTGCATTCATTAATGTTGCGTTGCGCTTTGGCATCGGCGTCATTGCCCCATCCAAAGCCAAGACGGATGATCGCGCCTTCCACGCCGCCGGCTTTCGCCTTAGCCCAATCGATATCCCCCTGCCATGAAGAGACGTCGATCACGCCTTTGGCCTGCTGGGCGAACAGGTTGTTTCTATAGTCGAAGAAGGCTTTCGTATTGTTGTAGGTTCCCCAATGCGCGCCGTAATCGTTGCCATCGAATTTGGCAAGCTTCACGGTGGCTCCGTTTTTTGAGGACGATTGCTCCACGGATTGTTTCACAGATTGTTCCACAGCATCTTTCACATTCGAGGCACTCACCGGAATGAATGATTCGCCATTCGTTTTGGCCAGTGGATCAGGTTGCTGCGATTGCGTGCCGACCAGCTGAGCGTCCGTCACGGTTTCGCCGGTCTCAATGTTCTGCACATCACCTTCCGGCGTAACCGCAAGGTTCTCCGAAACCACAGTGGAATCGTCCGAAATGTTTTCGCTTACCGTTTCCGGCAGCGTCGCGTTCGGATTGTCCGGCATGCTGTTTGACGAATTCTGCACATCATCCACAGTTGCGGCAAAAGAACTTGGCGTATCCTCAATCGCAATATCCTGCATGGCGTAAGCCGGCACCACGGCAACGGAAACCGTCATTGCAGCCACGGAAGCGGTGGTCGCAATCTTCATCAAGCTTTTCGGCGATATCATCGTCAGCCTCTCTCACAAAACGCATTTCACGCGTTGACGCAATTGCACACGCAAAACTTAAGTGTATTCTGAGATGCCCCCACTCAAAATAAAGCAGATGGATTCCAAACCAAACTTCACATTTACCGAATATGCCACAACATGAAGTGCTGGCATTCGGAAGTGGAACGGGTAACATACCTTATGTATTGTCATTTGGGAACAGAGGACCTTGTCGGACCACCTCCAATAGACAACATCAGAACGGTATCACGGACTCCTGGAGGGAAGCATGGCACGGCACGAAAGGCAGCCAAATAAAGCTGACAGTCAAGCAAGTAATGTCCGCAAGCCCCGGACTTTCAGCAGTACCGCGACCGTCGGGACCAGCAAATCCAACAATTCCGTCAATGCCACCAATCGTGACGAAAAGCTTAGAACAAAAGCACCGGGGACTTCCTACCGAACGGCTCCCGAAGATCCGTTCCAAATGGCCATATTGCAAGGCGTGCAAGATGGCGACACTTGGGTGCATAACCATGTCAAGAACTTGATTCGCCGTTCCATCATCGTAGCCGTTATCGTCGTTGCGGTATGCATTGTGGTCTTCGGCGTCATGGGCGTGAGAACATCGCAGAAAATGCGCGAACTGAATGCCATTAACGACTGCAGAGACGCGGTTGCCGCCATGAACGCTTCATATTCCAAGGATTTCCAGCTCAAGGGAAAGATTGTCGACGCATTTTCCAGCATGGATTCCTCATATGATCTGGAAAAGCTCAGCACCTTGTATCAGGAAGAAGTCAAATCGCCGAAGGCGCTTGACTGCAAAGCCGACCCGTCCGGGACCACCAGCAAAGCCAACACCGAACGAGCCGCATATGACAAACAGGCCAGAACCTTCGAGCGGGCGTTGACAAAGAACGAGGCAAATCAGAATTGAATACGAAACGATTGGCAAGAACGGCACTTGCCATTATCGTAACCGTAGGAATAGTCGTTGCCATCATCGTCGGATGCGGCCCCAAATGGGGCAACGGAACGGCAACCGGTAAAACCGGATCGCAATCCACCGCCACCGCCCATACTGCGGCCACTGTTGATGTGCAGCTGCCCTCGTACTACATGGACAATATGGTGTTCCAGCGCGATCAGCCAATCGTAGTCAAAGGCAACGTCAGCTCCACGGAAAGCAACCCCATCGACGTTTCGAAACTGTCAGCGACACTTACGCAAGGCAAAACCTCCGAGAGCGTCAAGGCAAAGGTAGCGAAAAACGGCAGTTTCACCTGCACGCTGAGCGCGCAAAAGGCAAGTCTCAATCCGTATTCGCTGCAAGTGCAGTACGCCGGCAAAACCGTGCTGAAACTGGCCAAAGTGTATGTGGGAGACGTCTTCGTAGCCGCTGGCCAGTCGAATATGGAACTCAACTATGTGCAGTATTACGAAAACGCTACTTACAATTTTGGCAATGGACTAATCACGACAGGCGATTTGCCGAAACCGCTCGTAGATGACAGCGTGAAATTTGTCATCGCAAATCATGATGTTGAAGACACTGATTTTCCACTGTCCGCTGTTAATCAGAGCGCCGATGCATGGCTGACTGCAGATTCCACGAATTCACTGCACCTCAGCTATCTGGCTCAGCAATTCGCCATGCAGTTGCGCGCCAAGCACCCCAATGTGCCGATTGGCATCATCCAGACCGCGTGGGGTGGCACGCCTATTCGCCGGCATGTACAAGGCGGCGATATTTATGCGAACCATATCGCGCCGTTGAAGGGATTCCATGTGGCGGGCGTGCTGTGGTATCAAGGTTGCGATGACGCCAATAATTACGGAACTGCTTTGCAATACGAATCGCAAATGACCACGCTCATCAACCAGTACCGTAACGTGTTCGGACGCAAGGACCTGCCGTTCCTGTACGTACAGCTCGCGCGCTGGCCAAACTACCAGTACACGCAAAACGTGCGAGAAGCGCAACGGACTATGCTCGGCAACGCCAACCTGCACGATTCGTCGAATGTGGCGATGACGGTTTCTCTTGACACAGACAAGGGCACATCCGCGCTAATCCATCCGCTCGGCAAAGATATTCTCGGGGCGCGCATGGCCGCGCAATATCTCGCCATGGAAGACGGCACCACCGTACCCAACGGACCGCTTATCGAACATGCCCGGCACACTGCGAACGGCGCAATCGCCTTGTCTTTCCAAAACGGCACCGCAAGCAGGCTGAAAGCCATGCAGCCGAACTATTCGAAAACCGCGAGCGCAATCGCACCAAACTATAAGAGCGCTCCGAAAGCGACCCCGTTAAGCGGTATCAGCAATATCGCTGCTCCCACCACTACGGCATTGCAGGGGTTTGAGGTCGCCAATTATTCCGGTCAATGGCAGGCGGTCAATGCCACTATCAGGGGCAATCAGGTGTTGCTCACCGCAGCCGATGGTTCAATACTGAACGATCTCAACGCCATGAGCCAGGTACGTTACCTGTTCAGCGGCAATCCGAAGTGCGCGAGCATGCTGTACAACGACTTTAATCTGCCGGCTAGCCCATTCATCACTATTGTTGAGTGATCTTTGTTGGGGGCCGCCGCGAGATAAACCAATACGGGCGGGATAAGTACGGGCGGTCTGAGCCGTTGCTTGGCCTGCTTGGTCATGTTTTGAGCAGGCTGTTCCGGCTTCTGGTTTGGATTCTGGTTTCCCGCTTAAACTATGAAGACTGCTGCAGCATCGCAGAAACTAGACAAATGTCATTTTTCCACCGGTTTATTTAGGCACATTCCCCTCCTACTATGGCATACGGAACGAACGCGAGCGCACAATCACAGATTGAATGCAAACGTGCGCAGGAGAGGAACCACCATGAGGAATCGTATTGCAGCAGCTGCAGCGGCGGGAATATTAACCATCGGCATGGCCGCCTTGCCTTCCGCAGCTTCGGCCAGTGAAGTCGCACCGTCTACGGACGGACTGGCCGGCAGCACCACCATCAGCGGGCAGATCGACCAGGATATGGCCGTGTGCACCGACAAAACGTGCGATGCCGTACAGCATGTGCGCAAAACCAACCAGCAGATCAAGTCGGACATCGATACCGCCAAGCAGCACGCCGAGCAGCTGCATCAGAACGCGCACGAGGACGCCGACGCGCTTCGCCAGTACGGCGAGCAGGCCTGGAAGAACTACCAGGAGGACCGCGAGGATATAAAGAATGCGATCGATGGCGCGGTCAAGCGCGGTCAGGAGCGTCACGACGCTCTGCATCAGGATATGCAGGACACGCAGGCCCACCTCAACCAGATGCATGCCGACATGAAAGAGACTCACGACGAGCTTAAAACCAAGCATGATGCGTTCGCGGCAAGCAGCCACCAGTGGCATCAGTCGTTCATCGCGGCGTTGAAGGACGCGAACTCCAAGACGGGTCAGCAGGGCGGCTCATCCGTTGCTACCGGCACGCATGGCATCACGGCTGGAACGAATGCCGGTACGACCGTTACTGGAGTCAACGGCACCACTGGCACTGTGCGCACGGCTGCCGACACTGGCGCGAATGGTGCTGCAACTGGATCCGTCACAGCTTCCGGCGATCAAACCGCCGCGTCCACCGGCGCGCTGACCAAGTCGGAATATGGACAGCTTGCACAAACCGGCATCGGCATTTCCCTTGCCTGCGCAGCCATTCTGCTGCTTGCCGGCCTTGCCTACGCCATGAAGACGTTCGTGCAGTATAAGCGCGAAACCAGCGAAGACTGAGCCGGCTCGCTGCCGGACAGCGTTTGCTTCATCGACTCATGAAAAAACGGTCTCGAATATATCGGGACCGTTTTTTCATGCGCGTTTTTCGTATGTGCTTTTCATCTGCTATACGCATTGTTGCGATTCAATTGGAATGACGTAGTACAGCGACGTACAATGCAGCGCGAAGCGCGCGTACCGTGCATGAACCGCGTGTATGTCCAGTATTCCCACTGATTTGTTACGTTGGCCGTTCTGATCAGTCCACTGGTCAATTCGCATAATGGGGAGCACTGCTGGCGATTCGCGGCGACGGCGTATCGCCATTCCCCGCCGTCCGTCCGGTACTACCCGCGCTCCCCACATCGCCGGCCTTTTCAGCATTGCCGATGTTGGTTCTACGCAACGACCCCGCGGCCAACGAGCGGATGGATCGCCTGCGCTGCGCCTGTTCCGTCTGCGAAGCGGACTGAATTGCGGGAAAAGCGCCCGTTACAGGACGAATACGACCGGTTGCGGTCGGAATAAAGCTTGGTGGCAAAACCTGCGTTGTGATGGCGCTTATGGATGCCATCTGCGGCTGCTGCGTATTATCAGGACCATCCGCAGCGTCTTTTTCTTTCACGGTTTGCGATTCTTCCGCACGATTCGCGTCATCATTCGCATCCTCGCCCGTTTGCAAGGCAGACCCAGCTTCGCTCTGCTTTTCTTGTTTTTCCTGCTTTTCCTGCGGAGCGGCCTGCACATCACTCTGCAATACGATTGGCGATGAATTCGAACGGCGTCGGGCAAGCGCCGCCAGAGAGTCACGAGTATCAGCATCGCGTTGGTCAGTCTGCTGGCTGCCGGCAGCCGTCTTGTCAACCATCGTCGTGCTTCTTTCTCTCAACGTCACGATTTCGAGCGTAACGTAACGCAGCGCAAAAGTGCGCGTAAAACGACGATGTACGCAACTCCCCCACCGAATCGCAATCAAATATCGACATATGAGGGCAAACAATCCCATTATTGAGACCACAGACTGGCACCAATAAGTCGCAGCATGACAATCAGGGACTTTCCTGGATGCCGGCCCGTACACGCGAGACTTGCGATACGGGACGATTCAAAAACCGAGGCCAATGAAAGAAGCATTCGGAGGAAATCTGGAAGGAACCGGAAAACGGAGTGGAAAAGAAGGAACCCCAGAAACCGAATGATTCCAACGGTTTCCGGGGTTCCAATCCGGGCGGAGAATACGAGATTCGAACTCGTGAGGCTGTTACACCAACACGCTTTCCAAGCGTGCGC
>ENA-OUOW01000091-OUOW01000091.1-human-gut-metagenome-genome-assembly--contig:-NODE-91-length-95462-cov-35.986542_pt1 | contig 95462 bp, 111 predicted proteins | sample MGYA00237938_ERZ548769 | MGnify/ENA primary metagenome ERZ548769 (study PRJEB26490, sample SAMN05356870) | human gut metagenome | biome: terrestrial biome; feature: human-associated habitat; material... | reverse complement strand
TCTTGATCATGTTGGTGGTGCCGGAAACGCCCACGGGCACGCCTGCGGTCACAACGGCCAGCTCGCCGTTGTGCAGGTAGCCGTTCTTCTCGGCCAGAGCGGTGGACATCTCAATCAGCTCATCGGTGCTGTGGGCGGGGCCCATCAGCAGGGAAGTGATGCCCCAGCTCAGGGAGAGCTGACGTTGCACCTGCTCGTCCATAACGCAGGCAATGATGGGCTGCTTGGGGCGGTACTTGCTCAGCAGGCGGGCGGTGTTGCCGGATTCGGACACGGTGACGATGGCGGCAGCGTTCACATCCTTGGCGGTCAGGCAGGCAGCATGAGCGGTTGCATCGCTGACGCTGATCTGGATCTCGGCGTGGCGCTGGGAGCGGTAGTGCTCCTCGTTCTCGGTGCGCTCTGCAATGGCGGACATGGTTTTGAGGGCCTCCACGGGGTAGTCACCGGCAGCGGTCTCACCAGACAGCATGATGGCGGAGGTGCCATCGTAGATGGCGTTTGCCACGTCGGAGATCTCGGCACGGGTGGGGCGGGGGTTGACCATCATGCTGTCCAGCATCTGGGTGGCAGTGACGATGGGCTTGCCGAAGGAGAAGGAGCGGTCGATGATGTCCTTCTGGATGCCGGGCAGCTCGGTGAAGTCGATCTCAACGCCCAGGTCACCACGGGCCACCATGACGGCATCGGCTGCGGAGAGGATGCTGTCGATGTTGTTCACACCCTCGCGGTTCTCGATTTTGGCAATGATACGGATGTTGGAATCGTACTCATTCAGCAGGTTGCGGATGTCGTACACATCCTGTGCGGTGCGCACAAAGGAAGCAGCGATGAAGTCAAAGCCGTTCTGCACGCCAAAGATAATGTCCTCGCGGTCTTTCTGGCTCAGGTAGGGCATGGACAGATGCACGCCGGGCACATTGACACCCTTTTTGGTCTTGATCTTGCCGCTATTCAGCACGGTGCAGATGATGTCGGTGTCGGTGACCTGCTCAATGTGCAGCATGATCAGGCCGTCGTCCAGCATGATGGTGCCGCCGGGCTGCACGTCCTGGGGCAGATCCTTGTAAGTGACGGAGCAGATCTCCTTGGTGCCCTCCACCTCGCGGGTGGTCAGGGTAAAGGTCTGGCCGGCTTCCAGCATCTCCACACCGTTCTTGAACTCCTTCAGGCGGATCTCGGGGCCCTTGGTGTCCAGCAGGGCGGCAACGGGCTTGCCCAGCTCTTCACGCAGAGCTTTCAGCTTTGCCAGACGGCCGCCGTGCTCCTCGTAGGAACCGTGGGAGAAGTTGAAACGGGCCACGTTCATGCCGTTTGCGATCAGGTCGCGCAGGACATCGCCCTTATCGGTAGAAGGGCCCAGGGTGCAGATGATCTTCGTTTTTCTCATAAAATACCTCCAACGTTCACGCTATAATGCTCTCTATCTTGATGCAGCAGCCCAAGCTGGCTGCTCTCTGGCGGGCAGTGATTGCTTTGCGCCCGCGGCGGCAGTATACGCCAATATGGCTGTTTCAAAAAACCATACCACTATACATTATAAGCTCTTGGATACAATAGCGCAAGAAAAATCTTTGCAAAGAAACTGCTAAGATTTCATCAGGTTTGAACAAAAAACTTTCCACCACAAAGCGCTTGCATAACCGGCGGGATTTGCTTATAATGAAGGTAAGCAAAAGTGCGACTGTTCCGGGGCAGCCCCGGAGGAAAATGGAGTGAAAACATATGGAAAAGCGTGTATTTTTGATCGTACTGGACAGCTTTGGCATCGGCGCGGAGCCGGATGCAGCCGCCTTTGGCGACGAGGGCACTAACACGCTGGGGGCCATTGCAGGGCATCCCAATTTCAACTGCCCCAATCTGAAAAAGCTGGGCCTGTTCAACATTGACGGTGTGGCCGCGGGCGAAAAGACCGACGCGCCCGCCGGTGCCTTTGCCCGCCTGCAGGAGCAGAGCATGGGCAAGGATACCACCATCGGCCACTGGGAGATCGCCGGTGTGGTCAGCCCGAACCCGCTGCCCACCTTCCCCAACGGCTTCCCGGAGGAGCTCATTCAGGAATTTGAGGCAAAAACCGGCCACAAAGTCCTCTGCAATCTGCCTTATTCCGGCACCGAAGTGTTGAAGGACTACGGCGAGCAGGCCATGAAGGAAAATGCCCTCATCGTCTACACCAGCGCAGACAGCGTGTTCCAGGTGGCTGCCCACGAGGAGCTGGTGCCTGTGCACGAGCTCTACCGCTACTGCGAGATCGCCCGCGAGATGCTGAAGGGCGCGTACGGCGTGGGCCGTGTCATCGCCCGGCCCTTCCTGGGCAGCAGCGCCGAGACCTTCTACCGCACCACCAACCGTCACGACCTGAGCCTGAAGCCGCCCCGTGCCACCATGCTCGACCTGCTGAAGGAGGCCGGCAGGGATGTCATCGCCGTGGGCAAGATCTTTGATATCTTTGACGGGCAGGGCGTGACCGAAAAGATCAAGACCACCGGCAACACCAATGGCATCGCCTTCACCAAGGCATTGCAGACCCGGGATTTCGAGGGCCTGGCCTTTGTGAATCTGGTGGATTTTGATATGCTCTACGGCCACCGCCGCGACGTGCCCGGCTATGCCGCCGCCGCCACCGAATTTGACCGCTTCCTGGCCGACTTCATCCCCGGGATGCGGGAGGGTGACCTGCTGATGATCACCGCCGACCACGGCTGCGACCCCTCCTACACCAAGACCACCGACCATACCCGCGAGTATGTGCCGTATCTGGTCTGCGGCAAGGGCGTGAAGCCCGGTGTGAATCTGGGCACCCGGCTCTGCTTTGGCACCATTGCACAGACCGTGTGTGAATATCTGGGTGTGGATGCTTCCAGCCTGGACGGCCACAGCGTGCTGCAGGAGATCCTGAAGTAATATGAGCCCTCTCAGTCACACGACAGCGTGACCGAGAGGGCTATTTTTTGTGTAAAGTCTTGAACAATATAGTCAGTTGTGGTAGACTAGCACATGCACGCCCGGTGCGTACAAGGTTTACGCCGGGCGCAGGAATTGATATGGTTTCAGAATAGAAGGAGACTATCACATGAGAATCAATCGTACTCTGGGTCTGGCACTGACCGCTGCTGTGCTGGCTGTTGCCATGACTGGCTGCTCCAATAGTGCATCCTCCACCGCATCCTCCGCTGCTTCCAGCGAGGCTGCTTCCTCTGTGGCCGCTTCCAGCGAAGCTGCCGAGAGCGAGGCCGCTGCCGCCAGCGTTGTCAGCACCGAGGATCTGGATGTGAACGGCACCACCTACTCCGCTGACTGCTACGGCGAGTTCACCCTGTCCAACGGCGACACCATGAAGCTGTGGAAGGTGAAGGACGCTTACGCAGACCTGAGCGCTCTGCCCATGAAGGGCATGGCCGAGGAGTTCCCCATCGAGGCCGAGGCCGAGCAAATCTATGTTGCTGACGTGACCAGCAACGGCGAGACCACCCGCCAGTATCTGCGCACCGACAAGGCTGGCCGCAACGGCACTGTCTCTGTCAAGACCTTTGAGCTGGGCGACGCTGAGTAATCGCGCTTCCCTGTAAAATCAGCAGACAACAAGCCCCGGACCTTTTGCAAGGCCCGGGGCTTGTGCTGTTTTATCCTGTTTTATTGTCCGCTGCTGCTGGAACCGAACAGGGCATCCAGCACGGTGGAAGCGGCCTGATGCAGGGAGTTGGCAGCAGATTCCACCTGCTCCTGTGTGGGCAAGGAGATAGAAGGTGTTTCTGCTCCGCCGGTGGATTCACTGCTGGCTTCACTCTCGGCAGGTGCTTCGGTGGAAGCCTCGCTCTCGGCAGGCGCTTCGGGCGTGGGTTCTGCGGGCTGCTCATCGGCAGGCTGTTCCGCAGGCACGCTCTCGGCAGGTTCCTCCACAATGACGCTGTCGGGCGATTCCTCCACAGAGGTGCCCGCGTTGGGGTCAGCCGTGGGGGTGAATACCTCGGTCTTTTCGGGGGTCTGCTGGGTATCGCTCACGGTGCCCTCACCGCCCAGAACGGATGCGATCAGCTCCTTGGCCTGGTTGACGGAGTTCTCATCCGGCTTCATCACATAGAGGCTCTGACCCTTTGCGGAGTAGCACTGGGAGCTCTTGCCGCTGGTGCCGGTCACGGCATAGCTCTGGATGTCCCAGTCAGACAGGCTTGCCAGCTGCATCCGCACCAGTGCGGAGATCTGCTCCTGAGAAAGGCTGGTCACAAAGCAGTCGGACACAGCATCCATCAGCTTGGAGAAGCTCATCAGCACGGTGGGGGATTTGATCTTGTTCATCATGGCATCGATGACTTTCATCTGGTTGATGCCGCGCTGGATATCGCCGGAGGCAAAGGCATGGCGCTCACGGGCAAAGGCCAGAGCGCTCTTGCCGTCCAGATGGTTCCAGCCCTCGGCAAAGGTGGTGGGGTCATAGTAGCCGGGGCTGCCCACCGAGGTGAACGCCTGATCGGAGTAGACATCCACGCCGCCCACGGCATCGATGATGCTGATGAAGCCCGCAAAGTTGATGCGGAGGTATTGGTCCACATTGACCCCGTACAGGTTGCCCAGGGTTGCCATGCTGGTCTCCACGCCGTACAGACCGGCATGGGTCAGCTTGTCCTTGCTGTTGGTGCCCGCCAGATCAACGTAGTAATCACGGGGGGTGTTGATGAGCGCCACCCGTTTGGTGGAGGGGTTGACCACGGCAAGGATGTTCACATCGCTGCGGGCCTTTTCGGTCAGTTCGCCGCGGTTGTCAACGCCGCTCAGGTAGACCACAAAGGGCTCCTTGGTGATCTTGTTGGCCTCGGTGCCGGTGACAAGGCCGGAGGTCACGTTATCCAGTGCACTCAGGCCCTGCTGCGCCCAGACACAGCCCAGTGCCAGAAAGGCGCACAGGAACACCGAGAACACCCGGGATACCTTGCGGGGGGCGCTGTACTCCTGGCAGCGCTTGACCAGCAGCCAGAACAGCACCAGCAGCGCCGCAATGATGACCAGATACAGTGCGGGCAGCATCTGGGTGCGCCAGAGCTGGAAGAAGGCCGCAATGCTCAGAATGGCTTGTACGATCAGCAAAACAGTACCTCGTTTCGGGTTGGCCGCGCCGGTATCTGCATCCGGCTTGCGGCGGGGGGGCTTTGACTCCGGGGCAGGCCCGCCGGTATGCTTCGGCGGCTTGGGCGGTACAGGCGGCGGGGTGGGAGCGGCAGTTTCCGGCGCAAAAAAGGCCGAGCTGTCCACCTCCACAGTCTTTTCTTCCGGTGGGCGGTGACCCCGGTGGATGTGCCGGGTGCTGTCATCGTCCGTGTGGGAACGGGAAGTTTCATCAAACATAGGAATTCTCCTTTTTGACATGTCCTCAGGCAAGGGGCACGATGGTCAGAACGGCCCGTGCCGGCAGGCAGGTGGCCGTCTGATCCTCCTGCGAGATCCAGCCAAAGCTTTCGCAGATGTGGTCAGGGCAGGGGGAATCAATGAACCGTGCCGCGCCGTCCTTGACCTCGATGTGCACCGTCAGATAACCGGTGTCGATGTCATAGACGGCATCCTTGTCCAGAGAGATCTTCTGAACCGTGTTCGCATCGCCGTAGATCAGCTCCGCGCCCAGGGTGCTGCCGCTCTGCCCGGCACTGCGGAGGTAAAAAAGCACCCCCGCGATCACCAGAACAACAGCGGCGAACAGTAAATTGACCCAGAGATTTTTTTTCTGCTTCATGGCTCAGGCATCCTTCTGGGGGAACAGCTGTTCCAGCTCGGCCAGCCACAGGGCGGCGCAGGCATCGCTGGGCATCCGCCAGTCCCCGCGCGGCGAGAGGGTCACACTGCCGATCTTGGGGCCGTCGGGCAGGCAGCTGCGCTTGAACTGCTGGGCAAAGAACCGCCAGTAGAAGTTGCGCAGCCACTTGTAAAGCACCGCGTCCGGGTATTCCTCCCGGCCCGCAAAGGCTGCCCTAGCCAGCCGGAAGATCTTTGCCGGGCCAAAGCCGAAGCGGAGCACATAATAAAGGTAGAAGTCGTGCAGTTCATAGGGGCCCACCAGATCCTCGGTGCGCTGTGCGATCTCGCCGTTGTCCTTGGCGGGCAGCAGCTCGGGGGACACAGGGGTGTCGAGGATGTCCAGCAGCACCTCTTTCAGGGCCGGGGTGGCGGCGATGTCGGCTTCGTACCGGACAAGGTGGCGCACCAGCGTTTTGGGCACGCCTGCGTTCACGCCGTACATGCTCATGTGGTCGCCGTTGTAGGTGGCCCAGCCCAGGGCCAGCTCCGAAAGGTCGCCGGTGCCCACCACCAGGCCGCCGGTGCGGTTGGCAGTGTCCATCAGCTCCAGCGTGCGCACGCGGGCCTGGCCGTTCTCGTAGGTCACGTCCAGCACGCTCTCGTCCTGGCCGATGTCCCGGAAGTGGCTGTGCACCGTGGCGGCAATGTCGATCTCGGTAAAGCTGACGTGCAGCTCGTCACAGAGGATCTCTGCATTGCTGCGGGTGCGCTTGGTGGTGCCAAAGCAGGGCATGGTCACGGCCAGCACATCGGTGGTGGGGCGGCCCAGCTGCTTCATGGCGCGGACAGCCACCAGCAGGGCAAGGCAGCTGTCCAGACCGCCCGAAATGCCGATGACGGCTGTTTTGGCGCGGGCGTGCTCAAGACGCTTGGCCAGGCCATCGGCCTGCATCTTTAAAATCAGCTCACAGCGCTCGGCGCGCAGCTGCTCGTTGTGGGGGATAAAGGGGGTGGGGTCTACCCAGCGGGTCAGTACGGTGTCGGTCAGGGCCAGGTCGAACTCCACGGTCTGGTAGCCCTCGGTGCTGGGCTCAAAGCTGGTGTTGCGCGCCCGCTCCGATTCCATCCGCTGGCAGTCCAGCTCTGTCTCGGCAAGGCCGCCCGCAAAGGGCTTCACCTCGGCCAGCAGGGTGCCGTTCTCGGCGATCAGGTCGTGGCCTGCGAACACCATGTCCTGGGTGCTCTCGCCGTGGCCTGCCGAGGCGTACAGGTAGCCGCAGAGCAGGCGGGCAGACTGGTTCTCCACCAGTGCCCGGCGGTACTCGGCCTTGCCCACCGTTTCATCGCTGGCCGAAAGGTTGGCGATGACGGTAGCGCCTGCCAGTGCGTGGAAGGTGGAGGGCGGCAGGGCGCTCCACAGATCCTCGCAGAGCTCCACGCCCAGCACAAAGCTGGGCATCTGGCGGCAGCGGAAGAGCAGGGAGGTGCCAAATGGGACATCCTGCCCGCAGACATTCACCCACTCCACCTCGGTGGAGCCGGGGGTGAACTGCCGCTTTTCATAGAACTCGCCGTAGTTGGGCAGGTACGTTTTGGGAACCAGACCCAGCAGCTGCCCGCGGCAGAGCACGGCAGCGCAGTTGTACAGCTTGCCCCGCACCATCAGGGGCAGGCCCACAAGGGCCACGGTGTCCAGCTCCCGGCTGGCATCCAGCAGCTCCTGCAGGCCGGTCAGGGCTCCCTGCTGCAGGGTGCGCTGCAAAAACAGGTCGCCGCAGGTATAGCCGGTCAGGCAGAACTCAGGGAACACGGCCAGCTTTACGCCGCGGGCGGCGGCGGCACGCAGCTCTGTGAGGATCTGCCGGGTGTTGTAGGCGCAGTCCGCCACCCGAAGCGCGGGCGAGAGGGCTGCTGCTTTCAAAAAACCATCTTTCATCGGAGGATTTCACATCCTGTCTCTCTTGTTTGCCCACGGCGAACAACTGTGCTCCCGTGGTGAGGATAGTATACCACACTCTGGCCAAAACGAAAAGAGGGCTGTTATCAACCTTCTCTGCCCCTGCGCCTGACGGCGGGGCAAAGAAGGGTTCTAACAACCCCCTGCAGATACACCAAATGGAAAACGAGATGGACCGTAAGCCGGGTTCTGTATTAAACGACGATCTGTCTAGGCCTGCCATTGCTGACAGGCTCATGCCGCCTTCGGGACACGCGAGCAGCGCTGTACGTCCCATATAGGCGTTGCTTCCGGTAGGGTTTACAAAGCCGCATAGTCACCCATGCGCTGGTGAGCTCTTACCTCGCCCTTTCATCCTTACCGCATTGCTGCGGCGGTTTCCTTTCTGTTGCACTTTCCCTGAGGTCACCCTCGGCTGCCGTTAGCAGTTACCGTGCTCTGTGAGGCCCGGACTTTCCTCAGAGCGGTCAAAGCCGCCCCGCCGCCGTATGTTCCACTCGTTTTCCGTTCCCCATGATACCATAAAAAAACAAGATTTGCAAGTGACGATGAAATTTGGTATAATAAATCTAAATATGGCGTGAAATTTTTGGGAGGGACAAAGGATGCAGCTGCTTTTCAATGTCCCGCCCGAAGCCGATGGCGTGCTGCTGCGCGGCTTTCTGCGCCGGTGTGCCGTCTCCACGGAGCTGGCCCGGGCGGTCAAATTCCATGGCAGCGGCTTTTTTGCGGACGATGTTCCCATTCTGGCCAACCGCCGCGTGCAGGCGGAGCAGACCATCCGCTTTGCGCTGCCCGCCGACGGCCCCGGCGTGGAGCCGCAGCCTGAGATCCCGGTCAGGGTCGTTTATGAGGATGCCTTTGCCGTGGTGCTGGAAAAACCGCCCCATCTGGCGGTCCACCCCACCCTGAACTACCCCCGGGACACCCTGGCCAACGGCTATGCCGCCTGGGCGGCTGCCCACGGCGAAAGCCCGGTGTTCCGCCCGGTGAACCGGATCGATAAAGACACCAGCGGGCTGGTGCTGGCCGCAAAGAACGGCTATGCCGCGCCCCTGCTGGCCGAGGGTGTAGAGAAACTCTATTACGCCATCGTGGAGGGTGAACTGCCCCTTGGCCCCGGAGTCATCGATGCCCCCATTGGCCGGAGAGGGGACAGCATCATCGGGCGGTGCGTGACCCCCGAGGGCAAGCCCAGCCGCACCGAGTATACCATATTAAAGGCAGCGCAGGGCCTGAGCCTTGCCGCCTGTGTTCCCGTGACGGGCCGCACCCATCAGATCCGGGTGCACTTTGCATCCATCGGCCACCCGCTGGCCGGGGACGACCTTTACGGCGGACACCGTGACCGCATTGCCCGGCAGGCGCTCCATTGCGCCCGGCAGAGTTTCCGGGTGCCGGCTTACACCGAGGTGCCCGGCGGCATCCGGCTGGAAACGCCGGTGGAGGAACACGCCCGCACCGTTGCAGTGGAGAGCCCCCTGCCCGAGGATATGCGGGCATTGCTGGATGCTGAAATATGAAAATACGGTGAAACCTCTGTGAAAGCTCTGCCCAAATTTTGTGACAAGCCTTGTATCGGCCCGGGCAGAGTGTATAATTGATATGAATTTGTAACTTTCGACCCAAAACGTCAGGAAGGAGCAACCCCTTTTGATCGAAGAAAAAACAAAGGAGCCGCAGAGCCAGGCTCCTGCAGCGCCGGTGAAGGGCAGAGAAAAACTGCGAAGCTTCTGGGCAAAGGTCCAGATCTCCGGCCTGCTGCGGCGGCACCGCTTCCGCCGCAAAACGCAGCGGCACATGAATGATGTGGCCAAAAAGCTGCGGGCCAGTGCCGTGGTGCTGGCATTTGGCGAGGCACTTTATGCACTGGGCTTTGCGGCAGAGTACATGGTGGTGCGCACAGGGCGCGGCATTGCTGCCGTGGCCCGCAGACTGGCCCGCTGGTGCAGGAATGCCCTGCATACCATCATTGCAACAGCCTTTCCCGGTGCGGCGCAGATGTTCAAGGATCTGCTGGCACCGCTTTACCTGTTTTTCAAGGGCCTCGGCGCTGTGGCGGCCCACGCCAACGATGTGCGCCGGGAGCGGGGCTTTGGTGCTTCCGTAAAAGCGGCCGGGCGCTATTTTGTGGGCGGGCTCAAGCGCAACCTGAGCCTGCTGCCCCGGACAGCAATGTACATCCTGCCCCTGTGTATGCTGGCCGTGTTCGTCACGGTCTGGAACAGGACCATGGCCCAGCCCTATGCGCTGGCTGTGCAGGTGAACGGCCAGACCGTTGGCTATGTGGCCAATGAGGAGGTGTTCAACCTCGCAAAAGAGGATGTGATGCAGCGCATCAACTACGCCGGTTCGGACAAGACCGAGCTGACCATCGAGCCGACCTATACCATCTCCGTGACCCACAAGACCATGGACGAGAGCGAGACGGCAAACGCCATTCTGCAGAGTGCCAGTGACCAGATCAGTGAGGGCACCGCCCTGTATCTGGACGGGGAGCTGACGGCAGTCTGCTCCGATGGTGACACCCTGCGCGGCTATCTGGAGAGCCTGCTGGCCCCCTACGAGGATCAGGCAGACGAGAATGTCAGCGTGGGCTTTAGCAAAAATGTGACGCTGGAAGATGGAGTCTATTTCAACGACAGCTTTGAGGATGACAATTCCATCGAGAATATGCTGACCGGCGTGCAGCAGCAGGAGAAGATCTATACGGTCAGGGCGGGCGATACCCTGTGGGCCATTGCCCAGAAGAACGACCTGACCTTCCGGGAGCTGTGTGCCCTGAATACGAATTTCAAGGGTGCTCCCCTGGCCGAAGACTCCAATATTCAGGAGGGCGATCAGCTGATCGTGACCAAGCAGGAGGCTCTGCTGGAAGTCCGCATCACCAAGGTGGAGACGCGGGAGGAGGAGATCCCCTTCAGCACCGAGACCACCCAGTCCAACGAGTACACCAAGGGAACCACCAAGACCCTGCAGGAGGGCGAAAACGGCCTGCGCCGCGTCACCATGCAGAACGTCTACGATACCAACGGCGTGCTGCTGGAGCAGACCATCCTTTCCACTGAGACCATCCGGGAGCCGGTGAACAAAAAGGTGGTCGTTGGCACCAAGAAGGTCACGAAGAACGGTGCGGCGGCATACATCGGCGGCAGCGGTCAGTTCATCTGGCCTGTGCCGGGGTACCGCAACTGCTCGCGCTGGTATGGCAGCGGCCACAAGGGCGTGGATATCTGCGCTGCAGCCGGTACGCCCATCTATGCATCGGCGGGCGGCACTGTGACCAAGGCAGGTTATAACAAGGCCGGTGCCGGTACGGGCTATGGTTATTCTGTGATCATCAGCCACTCCGGCGGCTACACCACGGTCTATGCCCACTGCCTGTCTCTGGCGGTCAGTGCGGGCCAGACCGTGCGGCAGGGCCAGCTCATCGGCTATGTGGGCAGCACGGGCCGCTCTTCCGGCAACCACTGCCACTTCGAGATCCGCCGCAACGGCTCGTACATCGCACCGCAGAGCGTGTTCTCCGGAAAGCGATAAATCAGAACAGAACCTCTCCGTCAATGCTTCGCATTGCCACCTCTCCTAATAGTAGAGGCAAGATAGTAGAGGCATAAACTTGGTTCCCCTATCAGGCAACAACGACGACCGCCGCCAGTGGCGGATGAAGGGAGGCGTTGTTGGGGCAGCGGCCAGCAGGACACGAGTGCAATACTTTGCACGAAGTGGACGCTGGGAGCCGCAACTCGTATGCTGGCGTGAAGCGCCTGAGAGGTTTATTTTACAAACAAAAAGGAGAATGATTATGGCAACACCCCACATCAGCGCTGAAAAAGGCGATTTCGCAAAGACCGTCCTGATGCCCGGCGATCCGCTGCGGGCAAAGTTCATCGCGGATACCTTCCTCAAGGATGTCCGCCAGGTCACCGGTGTCCGTGGAATGCTGGGCTTTACCGGCACCTATGAGGGCCGCCCCATCAGTGTGATGGGCAGCGGCATGGGAATGCCCTCCATCGGCATCTACTCCTACGAGCTGTACAAGTTCTACGATGTGGACAACATCATCCGCATCGGCTCTGCTGGCAGCTACACCGACAAAGCCAAGCTGTTCGATGTGGTGCTGGCCGCCGGTGCCGTGAGCGAGAGCAACTATGCCCGGGTCCAGAGCGGCTTTGAGGGGGACCTCACCCTGCCCAGCCAGACCCTGAACGACAAGCTGCGCGCTTCCGCCGCAAAACAGGGCATCCCCCTGATCGAGGGCAACATCCATTCCTCCGATGTGTTCTATCGCCAGCCCTCCGATGAAAAGCCCACCTACTGGGAAAAGCTGCGGGATGAGCGCGGCTGCCTGTGTGTGGAGATGGAGAGCTTTGCCCTCTTCGCCAACGCTCAGGTCCTGGGCAAGAACGCCGCCTGCCTGCTGACCATCTCCGACAGCTTTGTCTCCCCGGAGATCACCACCGCCGAGCAGCGTCAGACCAGCTTCACCAACATGATGAAGGTCGCACTGGGCGCGGAGTACTGATTTGCATTCACAAAAAGGGTTGTTGTCACACGACAACAACCCTTTTATGTTTTAAGTGTCACTATAATGACCGAAACAGGATGCGATAATGATATTGCCGTCCTGCTCTTTATAAACAATGCGGTGCGTATCGTCGATGCGGCGGCTCCACCATCCACTCAAATCACCTTTTAAGGGCTCGGGTTTTCCAATGCCCTCGTAGGAGTTCCGCTGGATGTCTTTCAGAAGTGTGTTGATACGCTTCAGCAGCTTTTTGTCTCGCGTCTGCCAAAGGCAGTAGTCCTCCCATGCTTCCTCTTCCCAAAGCAATCTCATTTAATCTACCTCGATCAAATCGTGCTCAGTGAGCTTGGCTTTTCCGGTATCGATGTCATGGACGATCTGGCGGAGATGATTGATGTTGCTTTCCGAGTAGAATGGGTCGGCGGAAACCTCAAAGGGAATGCGGTGCTCCCGGGAAACTTTTTTGGCGAAAATCGTGAATGCCGTTGTCATAGAAAGTCCCATCTCGGCGCAAACCTCTTCCATGCTGCGTTTCAGGTCTGGGTCCATCCGGAAGTTCACATTGACTGCATTTGCCATTCTAATACACCTCCTTCTTGATTCTATTATATGCGTCTGTAATGAAAAATGCAAGAACTTTCATTACATAATAAATGAACAACGAGAAATCTCTTGAAGAATTTGAGAACACGCCGTATAATTGAAGTGCAAAAGAGGAGATGAAAGATGAACGACTTTCAACCAAATCAGGATATCTGCCTTGTACCTTATTACCCAGCCTATGAAATTGCCCTTCCGTGGTATCAGGACGCAGAACTGTGCCATCATGTAGATAATCAGAATCGCATTTATGACCTGTCTATCCTGAAAAATATGTACCAGTATCTGGATAGTCATGGTGATTTATTCTACATTGAATATAAGGGCATTCTGTGCGGAGATGTATGCTTGCAGACAAGCGGAGAAATTTCGATTGTGGTCTGTAAAGAGTATCAGAATCGGCACATTGGGAGAACAGTGATTGGGAAGATTCTTGCACTGGCAAAAGAGAAGAAGTATCCGCAATGCTATGCAGAAATTTATTCTTTCAACAAGCAGTCCCGCAAAATGTTTGAAAGTATAGGATTTGTTCAGAAAGACGCAGAAACGTTTGTTTATACTTTAGAATGAAAAGGAGGTCCCTATGACCAATCTGACTTTAGACGAAAAGAAAGCCCTGATCCGGATGGCACTGGAAGCCCGGGAGCAGGCCTATGTGCCTTACTCCGACTTTATGGTGGGTGCTGCCCTGCGGGCCGAAGATGGCCGCATTTTCACCGGCTGCAATGTGGAAAACGCCGCTTTCACCCCCACCAGCTGTGCCGAGCGCACGGCCCTGTTCAAGGCGGTGAGTGAGGGCGTGACCCGCTTCACCGATATTGCCGTGGTGGGTTCCCGCCGCGGCGAGGTGAACAAGCAGATCACCTCACCCTGCGGGGTCTGCCGTCAGGCGCTGTTTGAGTTCGGCGGACCGGAGCTGAATGTCATCATGGCAAAGACCCCCGATGATTTCATCGAGCGCAGCATGGACGAGCTGCTGCCCTTCGGCTTTGGCCCCTCCAACGTGGCGGGCAACAAAGCCGTGGAAGAGTGAGGCGGGAAGCGGAGATTTTGCTAAAATTGGCGAAATAGTACGACTTTTACATGAATTTTACAAAAAATCTGTAAAGATTTTGTAATCGGAAATGTCTTGCTTTCCTCACATGACCCGGCTATACTTGGGTCAGTAAATGTGCAAGTGTGCGCATTCCCTTTGTAAAGCGCAATTTTTAATGTATAAAAAGGAGAGTTTTCTTATGATGATTTCTCGTCGTAACTTCCTGGCTGTGGCTGGTGCTGCAGCTGCTGCCGCTGCTCTGACCGCCTGCGGTGGTTCTTCCTCTTCCACCAGCACCGCTTCTTCCACTGCTTCCTCTGCAGCTTCTGAGGCTGGCTCCGAGGCTGCCAGCAAGATCACAAAGGTCGCTCTGACCTGCGATACCGGCACGATCGATGACGAGAGCTTCAACCAGGCTTGCTGGAGCGCTGTTTCCAGCTACATGGGCGATGACTGCCAGTACTACATCCCCGAGGCTGACGCTTCCGATGAGGATCGTGAGACCAAGATCCGTCAGGCTGTCAACGATGGCGCTGAGGTCATTGTCTGCGTGGGCTACCTGTACGGTGCCTCTCTGGCATGGGCTGCTGAGCAGTACCCCAACATCAAGTTCATCGCTATCGATGTGACCCAGGGCGATATCGGCACCGATGAGATCCCCTCCAACTGCTACTGCATCACCTTCAAGGAGGAGCAGGCAGGCTATCTGGCAGGTTACGCCATTGCCAAGGACGGCAAGACCAAGCTGGGCTTCCTGGGCGGCATGGCTGTTCCCGCTGTCATCCGTTACGGCTACGGCTTTGTGCAGGGCGCTGATGCTGCTGCTCAGGAGCTGGGCCAGAACATCGACATCAACTACTTCTACGGCGGCCAGTTCTACGGCGATGCCAACATCACCTCCCGTATGGAGGGCTGGTACTCCAACGGCACTCAGGTTGTCTTTGCCTGCGGCGGCGGCATCTACACCTCCGCTGTTGAGGCTGCTCTGAAAAACAACGGCTACGTCATCGGCGTTGACGTTGACCAGAACTACATCGGCGCAAACGGCGTTGCTGATGGCACCTATGCTTACAACCCGTTCATCACCTCCGCTATGAAGGGCCTGTCTGAGGCTGTTTCTACTTCTCTGTCCGACATCGAGGCAGGCGAGTGGAGCACCATCGCAGCAACCAACGGCAACTTTGGTCTGGAGGACGGCGATTACATCGGCCTGCCCACCGCTGAGGACAGCTGGAACTTCGAGACCTTCACGGTTGAGGAGTACGAGGCGCTGAAGCAGAAGATCGCTTCCGGCGAGATCGTTGTTGACAACAGCTCTGACGACGCTACTAAGCCCACCGTCAGCGAGTTCACCAACGTCACCTACATCCAGTAAAATTTGAACAGTCCGCAAGGGCTGCAGGGAACGACCCTCTCTGTCATTGCCGCCAGGCTTTGACGGAGAGGGTCATTTTTGTCTCGCGAAAAATCGTGCAGCTTGCACAAAAGTAATACTTATAAGAGTACATCCCGCCAAAAAATCAAAAAGAAGTGTGCAAAACCGCAAAAATACGGTATAATGGTACACAGAATAGTATAGGTGTCGATTTGACACGAAAGGAGAGTGAGCAGATTGGCAGAGGATTTTGTGATCGAGATGCTCCACATTACCAAGGAGTTCCCTGGAATCAAGGCAAACGATGATATCACCCTGCAGCTGCGCAAGGGCGAGGTACATGCCCTGCTGGGCGAAAACGGCGCTGGCAAAAGTACGCTGATGAGCGTGCTGTTCGGCTTGTACCAGCCGGAGGCCGGTAAGATCCTCAAGAACGGCAAGGAGGTCGCCGTCCGCAACCCCAACGATGCAAACGCGCTGGGCATCGGCATGGTGCACCAGCACTTCAAGCTGGTGGAATGCTTCAGCGTGCTGGATAACATCATTCTGGGCGTGGAGCCCAATAAGCTGGGCTTTTTGCAGAAGGCTGAGGCCCGCAAGAAGGTCGTGGCCCTGAGCGAGAAGTACGGCCTGCGTGTGGACCCCGATGCACTCATCAGTGATATCTCTGTTGGTATGCAGCAGCGTGTTGAGATCCTGAAGATGCTCTACCGCGACAACGAGATCCTGATCTTTGATGAGCCCACCGCTGTTCTGACCCCGCAGGAGATCGACGAGCTGATGGAGATCATGCGCGGGTTCAAAAAGGAAGGCAAATCCATCCTCTTCATCACCCACAAGCTCAACGAGATCATGGCAGTGGCAGACCGCTGCACGGTTCTGCGCAAGGGCAAGTATATGGGCACTGTGGACATCAAGGACACCACCAAGGAAGAGCTTTCCCGCATGATGGTCGGCCGCGATGTTCAGCTGCAGGTGGACAAAAAGCCCGCCGCCCCCGGTGAGGTGGTGCTGGACGTGCAGAACGTTACCATGCACAACGCCCAGCACAAGAAGGATGCCGTCAAGAACGTCTCTTTCCAGGTGCGTGGCGGTGAGATCGTCTGTCTGGCGGGCATCGAGGGCAACGGCCAGACCGAGTTTGTCTACGGCCTGACTGGTCTGGAAAAGTTCAACAGCGGCAAGGTGCTGCTGGACGGCAAGGAGATCACCAACGAGAGCATCCGCCAGCGCTCCAAGGACGGCATGAGCCATATCCCTGAGGATCGCCACAAGCATGGTCTGGTGCTGGATTACAGTCTGGAGAACAATATGGTGCTCCAGCGCTACTGGCAGCCCGAGTTCCAGCACAACGGCTTTATCCGCAGTGAAAAGGTGCGGGAGTACTCTGATAAGCTGATCGCCCAGTATGATGTGCGCAGCGGCCAGGGCAGCGCCACCATCGTGCGCAGCATGTCCGGCGGCAACCAGCAGAAGGCGATCATTGCCCGTGAGATCGACAAAGACCCCAAGCTGCTGGTGGCAGTGCAGCCCACCCGCGGCCTGGATGTCGGTGCCATTGAGTATATCCACAAGCAGATCGTGGATGAGCGCGACAGGGGCAAGGCCGTGCTGCTGGTCAGCCTGGAGCTGGACGAGGTGATGAACCTCTCTGACCGGATCCTTGTGATGTACGAGGGTGAGATCGTGGGCGAGTTTGACCCCAAGACCACCACGGTCCAGGAGCTGGGCCTGTACATGGCCGGTGCCCGCAAGCAGGGAAAGGAGTAAGCAGAAATGAAAAACAAAAAACTTTCCCACAACGGGCTGCAGGGTTCTGTCACCAGCGTGATGGCTGCTCTGCTGTGTATCCTGATCGGTCTGGCTGTGGGCTTCCTGGTGCTGCTGGCCATCAACCCGGCCCACGCATGGGCAGACGGTTTTGTCCGCATCCTCAAGGGCGGCTTCCATGATGCCCCCTATGGTGTCGGCAAGGAACTGGCCAACGCCGCGCCCCTGATCATGACCGGCCTTTCCGTGGGCTTTGCCTTCAAGACCGGCCTGTTCAACATCGGTGCCGCCGGTCAGTACACGCTGGGCGCTTACGGTGCCCTCTACTGCGCCATCATGCTCAAGCTGCCCTGGTTCGTCTGCCTGCTGGCTGCGGCCATTCTGGGCGGTCTGTGGGGTGCCATCCCCGGTTTCTTCAAGGCCTACTTCAACATCAACGAGGTCATTACCTCCATCATGTTCAACTGGATCGGCCTGTACCTTGTCAATGAGCTGGTCTACCAGAACGGCACCGGCCCCATGTACGATGTGCGCAACACCCGCACCCTGAACCTGGGCAAGAACGCAGATCTCGCCCAGTCCGTCATCCCGGACTTCGGCCTGAACAAGCTGTTCCAGACCAACAGCACCACCATTGCCATCTTCCTGGCCGCTGTGGTGGCCATCCTGATCTGGGTGGTGCTGAACAAGACCACCTTTGGCTATGAGCTGAAAGCGGTCGGCCTGAATAAGAGTGCTGCCCGCTACGCCGGTATCAACGAAAAGAAGAACATCATCCTCTCCATGGCCATTGCCGGTGCGCTGGCAGGCTTTGGCGCGGGCCTGTTCTATCTGTCCAACGTGGGCCAGTGGAACCCCCTGAACTCCACCAGCCTGCCCGCCATGGGCTTCAACGGCATCTCCGTTGCCCTGCTGGCAAGCTCTAACCCCATTGGCACCATCTTCTCGGCCCTGTTCATCTCCCACATCTCGGTGGGCGGCACCTTCCTTTCCACCAAGTATTATCCCACGGAGATCGCCGACCTGATCAGCGGCATCATCATCTACCTGTGTGCATTCTCCATGCTGTTCCGCGGCAAGATCCAGAAGCTGCTGTTCAAGAATGCGGACAAGACCAATGTGAACGCAGAGCCTGCCCCGGCGGAAAAGGCCAACGCGAAGAAGGAGGGCAAGTAAGATGCTGCTTTTGATCAAATATACCCTGCTGTATGGCATCGTTCTGATGCTGGTGGCACTGGGCGGTATGTTCAGTGAGCACTCCGGCATCATCAACATCGCGCTGGAAGGCATCATGGTCATCGGCGGTGTGGCGGGTGTTCTGACCCTGACCATGCTTCCGGCCGACATGTCGCCCTTCCTTGTGGTGCTCATCTCCATTCTGGTGGCAGCGCTGGCGGGCATGATCTACAGCCTGCTGCTGGCCTTTGCCTCCATCAACCTGAAAGCGGATCAGACCATCGGCGGCACAGCCCTGAACCTGCTGGCCACCGCCATCGCCGTGGTCATTGCCAAGTATTTCAGCGACAGCGGCAGCGCCAAGCTGAACTATTCCAACAAGCCGTTCCTGTTCAGCATCGGCGGCCTGGAGCTGAGCATCTTTGTGCCGTTGGGCATCGTGCTGCTCGTCATCAGCTATGTGGTGCTGTACAAGACCCGCTTCGGTCTGCGCCTGCGCGCCTGCGGCGAACATCCTCAGGCAGCCGATTCTGTAGGCATCAACGTCTACAAGATGCGCTACGCGGGTGTGCTGCTTTCCGGTGCGCTGGGCGCTATCGGCGGTCTGGCATATATCGTGCCCCCGGTGCAGACCTGGAACTTTGAGGTCGGCGTGGCTGGCGCGGGCTTCCTTGCACTGGCTGTTATGATCTTTGGTCAGTGGAAGCCTTTCAACATCTGTGCCGCCGCCATGTTCTTTGCCGTGTTCAAGAGCCTGGCAAACATTGCGGACTCCACCTTCCTGGCACAGCTCCACTGGTCCAGCAACATCTATAACATGATGCCGTTTATCGCATCCATGATTATTCTGGCCTTTACCTCCAAAAACAGCATGGCCCCCAAGGCTGAGGGTATCCCTTACGACAAGGGTTCCCGCTGAGCGAGGTTTGTTCCAAGGGCGCAGCTGCTTTTCCGGGCAGCTGCGCCCTTGGTGTTCAAAACCCGACAAAGGAGACGGAATGTGGATTGCCTTTGTCAAAAAGTCTGTTATAATGGAATTTATTGAAAGTCATACTGTCAGACAGGAGAATTGCGATGCGTATTTATGATCTGATCGCGAAAAAGCGCGATGGCGGTACCCACACCCGGGAAGAGTTGGAAGCCATTGTCAACGGCTTTGTCAGTGGGGAAGTGGCCGATTACCAGATGGCTGCCTGGATGATGGCGGTCTACCTGCGCGGCATGACCAACGAGGAAACAGCCGAGCTGACGGACGTGATGGCTCACAGCGGCGTGATGGTCGATCTTTCCCCCATCCCCGGCATCAAGGTGGATAAGCACTCCACCGGCGGCGTGGGCGATAAGACCACCCTTGTGATCGCCCCTGTGGTGGCGGCCTGCGGTGTAAAGATCGCCAAGATGAGCGGCCGCGGCCTGGGCCATACCGGCGGCACCATTGATAAAATGGAGAGCGTGCCCGGCACCAGAACTGCCCTTTCGCAGGAGGAGTTCTTTGCCCAGGTGAACAAGATCGGGCTGTCGGTCATTGGCCAGAGCGAGGGCATTGCCGTGGCGGATAAGAAGATGTACGCCCTGCGGGATGTGACCGCCACGGTCAGCTGCATCCCGCTGATCGCCTCTTCCATCATGTCCAAGAAGCTGGCCTCCGGCTCTGATGCCATCCTGCTGGATGTGACCACCGGCACCGGTGCCTTTATGAAGACCGTGGACCAGAGCATTGAGCTGGCCAAGCTGATGGTTGCCATCGGCACCCATCATGGCCGCCGGGTGGCCGCCATGATCACCGATATGGACACCCCGCTGGGCCGCAACATCGGCAACAGCCTTGAGGTCATGGAGAGCATGGACGTGCTCAAGGGCAAGGGCCCTGCCGACCTGACCGAGGTCTGCCTGCAGCTGGCCGCCAATATGCTGGTGCTGGCAGGCAAGGGGAGCCGCGATGCGTGCCGCGCCATGGCCGAGGCTGTGATCGCGGACGGCTCTGCCTTTGCCAAGTGCAAGGAGATGTTTGCGGCCCAGGGCGGCGACACCCGTGTGCTGGACGATTACAGCCTGTTTGAACAGCCTGCAGCCAGCTTTGAGCTGCTGGCCGAGCAGGATGGCTACATCGTGGCCAACGATGCCGAGAAAATCGGCTCTGCCAGTGTGCTGCTGGGCGCTGGCCGCCAGAAGAAGGGAGACCCGCTGGACTTTGCGGCCGGCATCACCCTGCACAAAAAGCGCGGCGACTATGTGCACAAGGGCGAAAGCCTGGCCACCTTCTATGGTGCGGCAGATAAGTTTGAAGCCGCTGCTGCGGAGTACCGCAGCGGTCTGGTCTATGGTGCGGAAAAGCCCGAGGAGGCCCCGCTGGTCTACGCCCTGGTCACCAAGGACGGCGTGGAGCGCTACTGAGAAAGCATCCTTCCCGCAAGGCGGGAGGGACGGAAAGGACATTTTCTATGAAGATCATTCTGGTGGGCTGCGGCAAAGTCGGCACAGCGCTGGCACGTCAGCTCAGCGAGGAAGGCCACAATGTCACGATCATCGATACCAACAAGGCCCGTGTGGAGCATATCAGCGAATCCTATGACGTGATGGGCATTACCGGCAACGGCTCCTCCATCACAACGCTGTCCGAGGCGGGGATCGAGGAGGCGGACGTGTTCATTGCGGTCACCGGCTCGGACGAGTTGAACCTGCTCTGCTGCATGTTTGCCAAAAAGGCGGGCCACTGCCACGCCATTGCCCGTGTGCGCAACCCCTCCTACAGCCATGAGCTGGACTTCATCAAAAAGCAGATCGGCATTTCGGCCATCATCAACCCGGAGATGGCGGCAGCGCGGGAGATCTCCCATCTGCTGCGCTTCCCCGGTGCCAGCAAGATCGATACCTTTGCGGAAGGCCGGGTGCGGCTGATCAAGTTCACCCTGACCGAGGCACAGGCACTGGACGGCGTGGCCATCCGGGAGATCCCCACCCGGCTCAAGAGCGATATCCTGGTCTGCGCTGTGGAGCGCGACGGCGGGGTCATCATCCCCAACGGTAACTTTGTGCTCCAGACCGGCGATCAGGTCACCTTTCTTGCAACGCAGGAAAAGGCCCACGAGTTCTTCCAGCGCATCCATCTGGCCGTGCGCCCGGTGCGCAATGCCCTCATCGTGGGCGGCGGTGCCATCGCCTTCTACCTGAGCCAGGAGCTGCTGGAAAACCATGTCCGGGTGCGGATCGTGGAGCGGGACCCCGCCCGCTGCGATGTGCTGGCCCAGGCCCTGCCCGAGGCACAGATCCTGTGTGAGGACGGCTCCAACCGCGAGTTCCTGCTCTCCGAGGGCCTGACCTCCACCGAGGCCTTTGTGGCCCTGACCAACATCGACGAGGAAAATGTTCTGCTGACTCTCTTTGCCAAGAAGCATTCCAACGGCAAGCTGGTCACCAAGATCAACCGCCTGGAATTTGACGATATCCTGGCCGGGCTTGATCTGGGTAGCATCGTCTACCCCAAGTACATGACCTGCGATTACATCGTGCAGTATGTGCGCGCTTTGCAGAACGAGGCAGGCAGCAACATCAAGACCCTGTACCGCATTCTGGACGACCGCGTGGAGGCGCTGGAATTCACGGTCCATGAGAAGAGCCGCGCCACCGGTGTACCCCTGAGCCAGCTCCACCTGAAAAAGAACCTGCTGCTCTGCTGCATCACCCGCGGCAACGAGATCAAGATCCCGCGCGGCGGCGATGAGATCCAGGTGGGCGACAACGTCATCGTGGTTACGCTGGAGCACGGCCTGCATGACCTGCGGGACATCGTGGAAGATTAACGGAGGCGCGGCATGAATTATGCGATCGTTCTGCGGCTGCTGAGCTATATCCTCTATTGCGAAGCCGCGCTGCTCCTGCTGCCTGCCATGGCCAGCCTGATCTACGGTGAGTGGATGGTGCTGGGCGTGTTCCTGCTCACGGCAGCGCTTTCTGCGGTGGCGGGCGCTCTGCTCCACCGCATCAAGCCCAAGAGCCAGATCTTCTATATGCGGGAGGGCTTTGCCACCACGGCGCTCTGCTGGCTGCTCATCAGTGTGGTGGGCGCGGTGCCCTTTGTGCTCACGGGCAGTATCCCCAACCCGGTGGATGCCATGTTTGAGACCGTTTCCGGCTTCACCACCACCGGTGCCAGCATCCTGCCCGCCGTGGAGGACCTGCCCAGGGGCATCCTGTTCTGGCGCAGCTTCACCCACTGGATCGGCGGCATGGGCGTTCTGGTGTTCCTGCTCTCCCTGCTGCCCCTGACCGGCGGTTCCCATGTCAACCTGATGAAAGCCGAAAGCCCCGGCCCCCAGGTGGATAAGCTGGTGCCCAAGGTGCAGTCCACGGCAAAGATCCTCTATGGCATTTATTTTGGCCTGACTGTCATCGAGTTCGTGTTCCTGTTGTTCGGCGGGATGCCGGTGTTTGAGTCTCTGCTGACCTCCTTTGGTACAGCGGGCACCGGCGGCTTCGGCTTCCGCAATGACAGCTTTGCCAGCATGTCGCCCTATGTCCAGTGGGTCGTGACCATCTTTATGATCCTGTTTGGCGTGAACTTCAACGCCTATTTCCTGCTGCTGATGCGCCGCTTCCGCCGCGCTGCCGCCAGCGAGGAGGTGCGGGCTTACTTTGTGATCATCGGCGTGGCTGTGGTCATCATCACGGCCAACATTTACAGCATGTACAACGGCTTGGGCGAGGCCCTGCGCCACGCCGCCTTCCAGGTGGGCTCCATCATTACCACCACAGGATTTTCCAGCTGTGATTTTGACCTGTGGCCCACCCTCTCCAAGGAGATCCTTGTCATGCTGATGTTTGTGGGTGCCTGCGCAGGCAGCACCGGCGGCGGCATGAAGGTCAGCCGCCTCCTGCTGATGGGCAAGACTGTGGGCAAGGAGCTCAAGCAGGCCCTTCACCCGCAGGTGGTGGCCCCCGTCCGGATGGACGGCAAGGTGGTCAACCATGAGACCATCCGCGCTACCAATGTCTATGTGGCGGCCTACATCTTCATCTTTGCGGCATCCTTTTTCCTCATCAGTCTGGATGGCTTTGACATGGTAACCAACTTCACCGCCATTGCCGCCACGTTGAACAACATCGGCCCGGGCCTTGCCCAGGTGGGCCCCATGATGAACTTTGGCAGCTACTCCAACCCCGCCAAGCTGGTTATGATCTTTGACATGCTGGCGGGCCGTCTGGAGATCTTCCCCATGCTGGTGTTCTTTATGCCGGACACCTGGCGGCGGTTCTGAGCAAAATAACAAAGCGGATGCGCTCCCACCGGAACGCATCCGCTTTTTGCTGTATCAGGATTCCTGCGGCTTTTTCCCCAAGAGCGCCGCGCCGCTCAGCACGATGACCCCGCCCAGCAGGGCAAGGCCTGCACCGGCCTGCCCGAAGGCATCGCCGACGGCACCCACCAGAGGGCTTGCGGGGATCATCAGCAGGCTGTAGGCCATGCCGTCCACGCTGATGAGGGTGGCCCGCTGGTCACTGGGGATGGCATCGTTCAGCTTCTGGCTCTCGTGGAGCAGATAGACCTCCAGCACACCCTGCACCAGCATCATGCCCAGGATGCCGCCCCAGGCGGGCGCAGTACCCACCAGCAGAGTGCCCACACCGCAGAGCAGGGCACAGGCCGTGTAGAGCCGCCGCATGGAGCGGCATCTTACCCGGCGGCCGATCTCGGTACCCGCCACGCAGGCCAGACCGCCCAGCAGCAGGGGAAGAAAGAGCAGTTCTGTGGGCCAACCCAGCTCAACGAGCCGCTGCTGTAAAAACATTTTGGTCAGGTAACTGGGCACGCTGATGAGGGCGCTGGATGCGATAAGCTTCACCGCCATTGGGCAGGTGCGCAGGACATGCAGGCTGTCCCGCACCAGCTGGCGGAACTGTTCGGGCAGAGCGTGCAGCGCGTGCTTTTCCCGGCTGGCCTGCGACTCAGTGACAATGGGCTCCGCAAGCAGCATATTGGCAAGGGCGGAAGCACCCTCAAAAGCGGCGTTCAGCAGATAAAAGCCCACGTAGCCGAGAAACTGGTTCAGGATGCTGGCCATGGAGCCTATGGCGTTGGCCAGCATGGAGATCTGGGAGCTGTTGGCAGAGACCTGAATGTATTCCTCTTCGCAGCCCTCCTGCTTCAGGCTGTCGTAGAGCAGCGCCGTGGAGGTGCCGGAGAACATGGTCATGGCCAGCGCGTTTAGCCCCATGGCAAAGCAGATGGTGAACAGGTTCGGCGCAAAAGCCATCAACAGATTGCAGGTCACGGTCAAGACTCCGCCGGACAGGAGGGTCTTCCGGCGGCCCAGCAGGTCTGCCGCCATGCCGCTGGGCACTTCGCAGAAGAGGCTGACGATGTGATACACGCTTTCGGCCAGGCCGATCTCCCACAGGGAGAAGCCCCGGGCCGCCAGCAGGGCCACCCATACCGCATCCGTGATGCGCAGACCGGAGAAGAGATCAGAAGTATAAATGCAGGCGAGCTGCTTTTTTAAATTGAGTTTATGATCCATTGGAAACACCCTTTCTATTTATAGTGAATGATTCAAAATAGAAAGTGTACCCAAAACAAAAGCGCCCCACAACAAAGCTGCGCGGCGCTGAAAATCATGCTCCACGTCTTGCTGAAAGGTTTCCTCGATTTAGCTCCCCTACTAGAGGAGCTGGCTGCGCCAAAGCGCAGACTGAGAGGTTCTGTTTCCAATAAAAGGGTACACTTCGAGCCGGAACGTATTAAATCTGACCTTTTTTGAAAAAGATGCAGCCATTCCAACCCATCTGGGTGTACCCTCCTTTCAGTAAAACGTTACGCTTACAATACCATACTTTCGGCCAAAATACAAGCAAAACCGTAAAATTCAGGGAAAAAGTGCCGCCCCGGCTTGCAAACAGACCCAAAGTGTGGTAAGATGATATCCGGTTATGAAACCTGAATATCTTGAAACGCAGCGACGGAGAGAGTACGCATGCAGTTCCACAGCAAAGAGAGAAGCTTCACCGGCTGAAAGGGCTTCCGCGTGGGTGTGTGCCGAAGTTCGCTCCTGAGCGGCCTGCCCGAACGGCTTCTATTAGGGCAGGACGGCGCGCCCCGTTACGGCGTTTGAGAGCCGCCCTTCTTTGTGCAGGGCGGAAACCGGGTGGTACCGCGGAGCATTGGATTTGCAAAGGCTTCGTCCCTTTTGTCCGGCCAGAAATGGCCCGGCAGGGGACGGGGCCTTTTTTGCTGCCCCGCTTTGAAAACACGAACTGAGAAGGAGAGAATTTCCATGCAAGCAATGATCGACGAGCTGGCCAAACAGGCCGCAGAGAGCCTCGGTCAGGTCTCTTCCAAGGAGACGCTGGCCTCGTTCTGGCAGGAATATCTGAGCAAAAACGGCAAGATCCCCGCGCTGATGAAGAATCTGCGCTCTGTCGCGCCCGAAGAGCGCCCCGCCATGGGCAAAATCATCAACGAGCTCAAGCAGAAGGTGCAGGCAGACTACGATGCCGCCGCCGCCAAGGTGAAGGAGGCCGAGCTGGCCGCCCGCAATGCCGCTGAGACCGTGGACATCACCCTGCCCGCCAAGACCCGCACGGTGGGTGGTCTGCACCCCCTGACGCTGGTCACCAACCAGATCATCGACGTGTTCTCCGGCATGGGTTTTGCCGTGGCTGACGCACCTGAGATCGAGGATGACGACCACAACTTCACCCGCCTGAACGTGCCCAAGGATCACCCCGCCCGCGACATGCAGGATACCTTCTACCTGTCCGACGAGTTCCTGCTCCGCACCCAGACCTCCGGCGGCCAGATCCGCACCATGGACAGCCAGAAGCCGCCCATCAAGGTGCTGATCCCCGGCCGTGTGTTCCGTTCCGATTCCGATGCCACCCACAGCCCCATGTTCCACCAGATGGAAGGCCTGGTTGTGGATAAGGGCATCACCCTGGGCGACCTGCAGGGCGCACTGAACACCTTTGTGCAGAAGCTGTTCGGCAAGGACACCCGCACCCGCCTGCGCCCCTCTTACTTCCCCTTCACCGAGCCCAGTGTGGAGGTCGATGTCAGCTGCTTTGAGTGCGGCGGCAAGGGCTGCCCCCTGTGCAAGCACACCGGCTGGATCGAAGTTCTGGGCGGCGGTGTTGTCAACCGCAAGGTGCTGGAGAACTGCAACATTGACCCGGATGAGTATTCCGGTTTCGCCTTCGGCATTGGCATCGAGCGCATCGCCATGCTGAAGTATGGCATCAACAACATCGGCCTGATGTTCGAGAACAACCTGCAGTTCCTCAAGCAGTTCCATGAATAAGAGGGGAGAGAACAGACAATGAAAGTACCTTTCAGTTGGTTAAAAGAATTCGTTGATATCGACGTTACCGCTCAGGAGCTGGAGGAGAAGCTGTTCTCCTGCGGCTTTGAGGTGGAAGAGCTGATCCCGCTGGATGCAGGCATCAGCAAGGTGGTCGTTGGCAAGATCGTGGAGATGGAAAAGCAGGAAGGCACCCACCTGACCAAGTGTGTGGTGGACTGCGGTGACTACGGCCACGATATCCGCATCAGCACCGGTGCCGCCAATATGAAGCTGGGCGACTGTGTGCCCGCCGCTCTGGATGGCTCCACCCTGCCCGGCGGCATCAAGATCAAGGCCCGCAAGATGCAGGGTGTGGAGTCCAACGGTATGCTCTGCTCCGGCGAGGAGCTGGGCCTGAACGACGACCTGTTCCCGGGCTCTGAGGTCTATGGCCTGCTCATCCTGCCCGAGGATTCCGTTCCCGGCACCGACATCGCACCCGTTGTCGGCCTGGATGACTATATCTTCGATATCTCCATCACCGCAAACCGCCCCGACTGCCAGTCCGTGCTGGGCATTGCCCGCGAGGTCGCTGCCATTCTGGGCAAGCCCCTGCATATGCCCGCCATGGATTACAAGGCTGTCTGTGAGCCGGATGCTCCCATCACCGTCCAGGTGGAGGCCCCTGACCTGTGCCCCCGTTATATGGCGCACTACGTCCGCAACATCCGCATGGGCGAATCTCCTCGCTGGATGAAGCGCCATCTGGCCCTGTGCGGCCTGCGCTCCATCAGCAATGTGGTGGATATCACCAACCACACCCTGCTGGAAATGGGCCAGCCCATGCACGCCTTTGACCTGAACAAGGTCGCCGGCCGCACCATTGATGTGCGCCGTGCCCACGAGGGCGAGAAAATCGTGACCCTCGATGAAAAGGAGTTCACCCTGAACCCCAACAATCTGGTCATCTGCGATGCCGAGAAGCCTGTGGCTCTGGCCGGCATCATGGGCGGTGCCAACTCCGGCATGGATGAGAACACCACCAGCCTGCTGTTCGAGTGCGCCACCTTCGCCCGTGACTGCGTCCGCAAGACCAGCCGTGCCCTGGGCCAGAACAGTGATTCCTCTGCCCGCTATGAAAAGGGTGTGGACCGCAACTCTCCCGAGCTGGGCCTGGCCCGTGCCCTGCACCTGATCCAGGAGCTGGACTGCGGCGATATCACCACCCTCGAGTATGACCTGACCGATGGCCGCCCGCTGGAGCGCAAGCACATCGTGACCACCCCTGCCAAGATCTGCGGTGTGCTGGGCATCACTGTGCCCGAGCAGACCATGATCGATATCCTGCAGCGCCTGGAGTTTACGGTGGATGTGCAGGCCGATGGCAGCTGGGATGTGTCTGCTCCTCTCTACCGTGAGGATGTGGAGAGCTTCCCCGATCTGGCGGAGGAGGTCATCCGTGAGTACGGCTATGACCACATCAACCCCACCTTCCTGAACACCGCCTCTGTTACCAACGGCGGCCTGAACTATGCGCAGAAGCAGCAGCTCAAGACCAAGCGCCTGCTGGCTGCACAGGGCTTCTATGAGGCCTCCACCCTGGCCTTCTACTCCAACGCGGAGCTGGATATGCTGCACATCCCCGCTGAGGATGCCGCCCGCAAGGCCATCCGCATCCTGAACCCCATCAGCGAGAACCTGTCCATCATGCGCACCCTGCTGACCCCGTCCATGCTGAATGTCATCGTGGACAACCTCAAGAAGGGCAATGCCGAGGGCCGCCTGTTCGAGATGGCTCCCGTCTATCTGGCCAAGGAGCTGCCCATCAGCGAGCATCCCCATGAGCGTCAGACCCTCTGCATTGGTGCCTTTGGCCCCGAGGAGGACTTCTTCACCGTCAAGGGTGCAATGGAGGCGCTGGCCGCAGGCTTTGACCTGACCTTCACCTATGAGCGCGAGACCACCCCGTGGCTCCACCCCGGCATCAGCGCCGCTGTCTACTGCAACGGCAAGCGTCTGGGCGTGTTCGGTAAGCTCTCCAATGAGATCAACGGCGAGCTGGAGATCGCAAAGGACCAGAAGGACAGCCAGAACATCTATCTGGGTGAGCTGGACTATGAGGCTCTGATGTCCTGTGTGGACGGTGAGCTGCGCTATAAGCCGCTGAGCCCCTACGCTGCCGTCAAGCGTGACCTGGCCCTTGTCTGCGAGGAAAAGATCACCTGCGGCGAGATCGAGGACACCATCAAGAAGGCAAGCTCCCTCATCACCGAGGTCAAGCTGTTCGATATCTACCGTGGCGCAAACCTGGGCGAGGGCAAGAAGAGCATGGCCTTCTCCCTGACCCTGTCTGACCCCAGCGCGGAGATCTCCGCTGATCAGGTCGAGCGCACCGTCAAGAAGGTGCTGGGCAACCTGAAGTTCAAGCTGGGCATTGAGATCCGGTAAACGGTGATCTATACACAGCACTATGAGTCCCCTCTGGGCGGCATCCTGCTGGCCGCTGACGACATCGGCCTGACCGGCCTCTGGTTCGAGGGGCAGAAGTACTTTGCCCGCACCCTGGATACGGTGCATCAGGAGCAGGAGACCGCTGTGCTCTCCGAGGCCAGACGCTGGCTGGATGTTTATTTCGGCGGGCAGGAGCCGGACTTTACCCCGCCGCTCCATCCCGCTGGCTCTGCCTTTCAGCAGGAGGTGTGGGCGCTGCTGCGCCGTATCCCCTGCGGCCAGACCACGACCTATGGTGCACTGGCAAGGCAGCTTGCCGCAGAGCGCGGCCTTTCCCGGATGTCTGCGCAGGCTGTGGGCGGGGCTGTCGGACACAATGTGATCTCTATCATCATTCCCTGCCACCGCGTTGTCGGAACAAACGGCAGCCTGACCGGATATGCAGGCGGCATCGAGAAAAAAGCCGCGCTGCTGAGACTGGAAATGAAAATGACGCGGTAAGAAATGCAGCAAATGAAAAATCCGAACCTTTTCCCCAACGGAAAGAGGTTCGGATTTTTCTTGTGTGGTGGAGGTGACGTGACCTTGTGCGAACTTTTTGGACAGTTCGCCAGCCGCCGCCTCCGCGTCCATAACAAGGTCAAAGTCGGCCTCGGCGTTAGAACCCCCCGAATAGTTGAAAGCAATCCGCAGGTGATCATCGGACAGGTAGACCACCGACACAAAGGCATCAATGACCTTGCGCCGGAACTCTTGGCTCTGCAAGCTGCCGCCCCGGAAGCGATCCAGCCAAAAGAGAACCTGATCACGCTCCAGCCGGACGTGGCTCAACTTTTCCAGTTCGATGGCCCGCTTCAGATCTTGGGCCTTGGCTTCCAGATCCAGAAGCCGCTGCTTTGTGGTCGAGGTGATGATTCCGGCTTCGATGGCCTTCATCACGTTGTCGGTGGCCTTTTGGTTTTCTTCCAGTTCGGCGGTCAGGGCTGCCAGCTGCGCAGAAGCCGCCTCCCGCTCCTGATACTCCATCACTGCATCCGCGATCCACTCCATCACGTCAGGCCGGAGGACGTAGTCCAGAGCGGCCTTCACGACAACCCGCTCAATCCACTCGCGGGGCACGTTGGCCTTTTTGCAAGCCCGCTCCCGTCGCCGCTTTTGGCAGCCGTAGTAGTAATGCAGTTCGCCGCTCTTCCCGGTGCCGGAGAAGCCGATCATGTAGGACCCGCAGTGGGCGCACTTCAGCTTCCCAGTCAGCAGATAATCCCCGCCGTCTTGGTGACGGCCCCGGACGCTGCTGTTTGCTTTCAGCCGCTCATTCGCCGCCCAAAAGGTGCCCTGATCGATGAGAGCGGGCATCCCGCCCTCGATGCGGGTGTCCGAGAAATGATACACCCCGATATAGGCCTCGTTCATCAACAGCCGGAAGCTGCCCTTGTTCCACCGCCCGCCCCGGCTGGTTTTCAGCCCCCGGCTGTTCAGATCGTTGGCGATGTCCACAAAGGGCATCCCCGCCGCAGCCTTGCGGAAGATCTCCCGCACCACCTCGGCGTTCGCCTCGTGGATGGCAAAGCGACCATCCGGCCCCTTGCAGTACCCGAAAGGGATGGAGCCGGAGTTCACCTTGCACTGCTCGGCGTTGTATTTCATGCCCCGGCGAATATTCTGAGCGAGGGCTGCACTGTAATATTCGGCAGACCCCTCCAGCACGGATTCCAGCAGAATCCCCTCCGGGCCGTCCGGGATGGACTCCTTTGCATAGAGGACCCGCACTCCGGCCTTCTTCAGCCGGAACTTGTATGTGGCCGAATCATATCGGTTCCGGGCAAAGCGGTCGATCTTCCAGCAGATAACATAAGCCCAGTGGCCATGGGCGGCATCCTTCAGCATTTGCTGGAACTGGGGGCGGTTATCGGTAGTGCCAGACAGATGCCGATCGGCGTAGACCTTCACCACCCGGAGATTATTCTGTCGGGCAAAAATCTCGCAGTCCGCCACCTGCTGCTCAATGGAACAGTCCCTCTGGTTATGGGATGAGTACCGAGTGTAGATCACGGCATCCTGCATATCCGGCTCAAGCATGGCCGGTTTCTTTTTTGCACACATTCAGAGCAACCTCCCGCCGCCCACCGAGGGCGGCTTTTTATTTTGCGTTGACTTCATCCAGCCAGTCAACATAGTCCGAGATTTGCTGCTCGTACCGAGCGACCGCAGCGTCATAAATATCCCCGGCCTTTGCCACCCGGTACGCTCCAATGGCCACAACGATCAAGCCGACCGGGAGCGACACGACGCAGACCGCAAGACCAATGACCGCCAGAGCGATGCCGACGTTCCGCACTGCGCCTTTAGACTTCGGCGGCTGTTTCGGGTCCTTTGGACGCTTCGGGGCCTCGACCCTGTCCGGCTGATCATAAATAGAGAGATCCAAAGGCTCCGGCTCTTCAATGCGCTGCGGCTTCTGAACAGGAGCCGCCCGCCGCTTCTTCGCCCCGGATTCGCTCACATAAGAGATACCAGTGCCCGGAACAGAGAACGTGGTCCGCGTTCTTCCGTTCGCCATTTTTGTGATCCGCGCTCCCTTGCCGCCGAAGCTGGTAGAGATTCCAGACTTGCTGGCGGTAAAGCGAAACGGCCCGACATTGACGGATTTTCTGTACCTAAACCCCATAGCACACCTCACGATATACACTATAAAAAGGGAGAGCTGCCCACACGGACGGCTCTCCCTCTTTCTTTTTTGGCTTCACAGGGGGAGACCCTCAGCCGTTCCATATTTTCTTTTTGTGCAGCAGCTTCCAGATCAAGAGGCTTCGGACTCGCCCGCCGCTTCTTTTTTTTCAATGCCAAGCTGACGATCCAGTTCAGCATGGAGGCTTTCTACCGATTTCCCGCTATCAATAGATGGCGTATCAGCGGGAACGTCCCCGCTGGCAAGAGCCGCTGCAACCTCCTGAATGTAATTCAGAATCTGCTGACGAGTTTCAGGTTTCAGGTTCACGAACTTCTCGATGAGGATGTATTCCCCGTGCGTCAGGTCCTTTTCCTGCGCCAAGAGATCCAGCCCAGTAGTCGGCGCAGGAGCATACATCTCACCATTGCCTGTTCGCAGCCACTCTTCCCGAACGCCGAACTCCCGACAAATGGAAAGGATGGCCTGATCTGAAATGTTCCGCTTCCCGCTCTCAATCAAGGCGATGGAGTTCTGCTTCAGACCAATTCGCTCTGCAAATTTCTCCTGCGTCAAGCCGGAATTTTTGCGCAGGAATTTAATTCTCGTGTTCAACCCGGTTCACTTCCTTTCATGTCTACATTATAACATCAAAATATCACCTAGTCAATAAAAAATTTTGCTTTTCTATTGACTTTTATCGCAGAGCGATATATAATTATCACAGAATCAATAAAGGAGGTTGACAGAGATGACCGAGAAGAAAACCTACGACAGCGACCAGATCAAGGACGCAAAGAAGCTCGCAGATGTTCTGATCAGTGTCAAGGGCGAGAGCCGCCCGGTATTCGCCCTTATGGTCGAATCTATGCTGATCGGCGCAGAACTCGCGGAAAAGGGCATCGCCCGCACCGCCTAAGAAAGGAGCCGTGCCAGATGGCCAGCACAAAGAACCTCAAGGCCGTGCCGACCACCGGCACGATGCCCCAACTTGACACCAAGAAGATACCCAAGACAGAGCGGGTCAACATCGGCCAGCTGGTCTTTGATGCCATCCAGCGAGAGTTTCAGAACCCAGAGATCCGGGCCGAATACGAACGCTGGAAAGCGGATCGGGCCGCCAAGGGCATCGCCTGAACCGAAAGGAGGATACATGAGAAACGCAAAAGTCACCGCCGCCATTACCGCAGCAGTCGCAGCAGTCCTCGCCGTTCTTGGCAAGGCGTTCAACTTCGGAGTGGACACCACCACCCAGATCTTGATGCGCTTCGGTTACGACTGGGGCAGGGCAGCAGCAAGGGCACCATTTTATTTTAGCCTCGCCATCGCCCTGATCGGGCTTCTGGCTTGCACCGGCTGGATCGTCTCGGAGGATGCCCGCCGCCAGCTTTGGAAGATGTGGAGCAAGCCGAAAGGCTACGGCAAGATCACCCGGAACCACGCCCGAAACCCTGAGTATCCGCAGCAGGAACGGAGGGGTTGACCGTGGCGAAAGCCGAAAGCCTTAAATGGACACGGACCTGCACCCGCTGCGGAAAGAAGATGGTCGGAGTCGCCAGCAACAAGAAACTCTGCGATTCCTGCCTCCGCATCCGGCAGATTGAGCATGACCGAAAAAAGGCTCAGAACAACAAGCTGGAGGTCGTAGAACGGGCCAAGCCGAAATACGCCCCGGAGGATTCTCTTCAAAACGATGTCCGGGAAGCGGAGCGGCTGGGCGTGAGCTACGGAAAATACCGGGCTTGGAAAGATGGGAGGATTCACATCCATGGTTAAGTCTTTCTGCAAGGACTGCCCAAACCGACACACGATCTGCCACGATACCTGCCCGCAGTACCAGAAGTACAAGCTGGAGTTGAAAGCCGAGAACGCCTACAACCAAGCCATGACCGGGCACGTCGGTGTTTATCACCGCGACCATGAGGACCGGCACCGTGAAAAGGGTCGCAAGCGGTTTTTTGGAGCAAATGGAGGTGCGGACAAATGATAATCTGTTCGTTGAAGCACCGGGATGACGAGAGAAACGACCCCGGCCATATCGTTGCAAAGTTCAGCGGCGAGGAAATGGTTGCTCTGAACAGGATTATGTATCATGCCACAAAAGAGCTGCACGGAAAGTCTGTTGCTTTGGAGTTATACAAAAGCATATATCTTCTGAACGCCGTTGTGCAACATGGAAATTTGGATGCTCACGACATTCTGATTCTGGACGAGATAGACACTCGGCTGCATCAAGGCGACCAGAGCGGAGCCGCAAGCGGTTTTTCTGGAGCCAACGGAGGTGCAGATCGATGAAAATGGCCCTGAAAGAGAACACCCTGCTCATCAAAGAGGCCGACACCGTCCAGTTCACGGTGATCAAAAGCTGGGGCAAGATGAAGTGGTCGAAAGCCACGCAGACCCTCTCCGGCACAGCAGACATCGAACTTCTGGACAAGCTGTCCAGCATCGTCAAGCTGCCGCCCCACATTGAAGCCCTGCGCCAGAGCCTTCACGACACGGCAGCCGCCGTCGATCAGGAGCGCATGAACGACAGCCCTGAGCCGCTTCTGGACTACCCGGTCAAGATGAAACTTTTCCGGCATCAAGTCCGTGGGGCGAACATGGCTGCAATGGTTTTCGGGTGGGTTGACCCGAACGGAGGAAACACAACATGAGCGATATTCACAAAATGAGCCTGTCCTCGCTGCTCGGCCAGATCGACAGCATCAAGGACAACAGCGCATCCTTTCTCCCCAGCGAGGGGAAGCAGGACCCCGACAAGAAGATCTGGCAGGATGACGTGGACGCTTGCAACGCAGCCACCGAGATCATCAAGAAACTCTGCGAGGAAAACTGCTTCTCGGTGGCCGAGGCAATCAGCTACATCGCACAGAGCAAGAAACTCCTGCAGGACTGGGGCAACCTCCATGCCAAGTACGAGGTGCCGTCGCAGCCGGTCAAAAAGGACGGCGTATGGCACTGCCCGGACTGCAATCACAGGGTGAACCCACACCACTCACACTGCCACTGGTGCGGCACCCGACTGTTGGGAGGTGCAATCAGATGAGACGAAAGGTAACATTCATGCAGGTCGAAAAGACCAAGCAGCCCCTGCCCGAAAATGGGCACATCTTCGCCACCATGCCCCTGCGCAGAATCGTGCCGAACCCCTGCAACCCGGAGTGGAAGCCCGCCACTTGCCCGATCTGCGGGCAGGACTGCTGGCTTCAGACCGGGAACGCCGAACTGGTCAAGCAGGTCTACCCCGGCGCAAAGTTCGTGTGCAGCGAGTGCGCGTGGACAGGAAAGGCGGCGGCGAACCAGTGAGCGAATACAGAGCAATCTATAAATGCCGCCTTTGCGGTGAAGAATTTTACAACGCCGGAACAAGCTGCGAGGACACGGCATCCAAGGCTACCATGTACACGGTCCTCGAATCTTCTGGCATTACCCCGCAATTTGAATCCCGGAATGCACCGATTCAGTTTGAGCTTCACAACTGCAAGGATGGAAGCTATGGCATGGCTGATTTTCAGGGGATGAAGAAAGTCGGTGATAGCGATGGGTAAAAAGACAGTTGACACGGAACACCTGACCAGAATCCTGTTCAAATGGGCAGCAGACTTCTCCGTCGATACCGACATCGTCGCCAGAACAGCAACAAGCTGCTACAAGACCGCAGCATCACTGGCTTTGAAACTCCCGGATGTTGACCCGGAGAGTTTGCGCCAGAGGACGCACCTGAAGTACACCGCCACAGATCGGACGCTTACCTGCCTGAATTGTTCCGGGGAAGCGAAACTCGGAGATTACGACAACCCCGAAGATTTCAAATACTGCCCTTTCTGCGGCTCCAAAGTTGTCAAAATTGCGAGGTGCGGAAATGGGTAAAGGCTTCGGTTTTCTTTTTGAGATGGGCTGCGGCAAGACGCTGACCGCCATCGCCGTCACCGGGGCCGGGTACAAACTCGGCAAGATCAAGCGGGTGCTGATCGTGGCCCCCACCTCCGTCTGCGCCGTCTGGCCGAAAGAATTTGCGGACTACGCCGACTTCAGGTACACGGTCAAGACGCTGCTGGGAACAAAGCCCCAACGTCTCAAGGCCCTCGCAGACCTCGAAGCGTTCCCCTTCCAGAGCCTCAAGGTGGCCGTCATCAACTACGAATCGACGTGGCGAGATGGCATCTTTGAAAAGCTGCTGGAGTACGATGCCGACCTGATCATTGCAGACGAGAGCCAGCGCATCAAGACCCACGATGCAGCCCAGAGCAAGTCAATGCACCAACTGGGCGACAAGGCCCGGTACAAGCTGATTCTTTCAGGCACCCCGGTGCAGAACGAGGCGGTGGACATTTTCAGTCAGTACCGCTTCCTCGACCCGACCATCTTCGGCACCAACTTCTACGCCTTCCGCAACCGCTACGCCGTGATGGGCGGCTTCAACCGCAAGCAGATCGTCCAGTACAAGGACCTCGATGAACTCATCCGCAAAGAGCATTCCATCGCCTACCGGGTGACCAAAGAGGAAGCCCTGGACTTGCCGGAGCAGACGTTCCAGACCCGGAGCATCATCCTCTCGACCAAAGAGCGGGCCATCTACGACCGTCTGCGGCGGGACAGCTTCACCGAGTTGGACAACGGCGGGAAGATCACCGCCACCACGGTTCTGACCAAACTCCTGCGGCTGCAGCAGTTCACTGGCGGCTTTCTGGTCGCCGACGATGCAGCCAAGCCGGAACTGGTCAGCACCGGGAAGCTCGATGCCCTCTCGGACATCATCCAAGACTACGTTCTGGAGGGCAAAAAGAAGCTGGTGATCTTCGCCCGGTTCATCCCGGAGGTTTTGGAGATCATCAAAAGGTCGGAGAACATCATCGGAAAGAGCGGCATGAAAACGGTGGCCATTTACGGTGCCATCCCGAAAGAACAGCGGGGCGACATCGTCCAGCAGTTCCAGAAAGACCCCTCCACAATGGTCCTCGTCGGCCAGATCGACACGGCGGGCACCGGCATCACCCTGACCGCAGCCGACACCTGCGTCTACTACAGCGTCACATTCAACTACGCCACCTACTCGCAAAGCCTCGCCCGCATCCACCGTATCGGCCAGCGCAACACCTGCACATACATCCACCTCGTGGCCGAGAACACCGTGGACAGCACCATCCTCAAATCCCTGAGCAAAAAAGAGGATCTCGCCAAAACGGTGGTCGATGACTGGAGGCAGTTCTTTTGAAAATCTACATCGTGGACGGCACCCCGGTTTTAGACGGCACCCCGAAAGAGCTGGCTCAGTATCAGCGCATGGTGCAGCAGCTGGCGGTGTACGATGCCTACCAAAAATTGCTCAAAGCTATCGCCGAGGGGAAACCGCCCGGCGGGCAGCTTGAGGATAGACCACCTGCCCGGAAGCGGGCACCCCAGAAAAAGAAAAGAAAGGATGAGAGCAATGAATAATCACGACTCGCCGCCACGTCCTGTTATTGCCTTGGACTTCGACGGCACCATCTGCCAGAACGCCTACCCGGACATCGGCGAACCGAACTGGAACGTCATCGAAAAAGCCAAGCAGTGCCAAGAGCAGGGTGCATACCTGATTTTATGGACCTGCCGGGGCGGGCAGATGCTGGAAAAGGCCGTATCCGCTTGCACCGAATGGGGCCTGACGTTCGACGCGATCAATGAGAACCTCCCGGAGTGGCGCGAGGCATACGGCACGAACCCCCGGAAGATTGGTGCAACCGAATACTGGGACGACCGCTCGGTCATCGCAGACGGAACCTGCGTCCTCCGCAGTTCCCGGTGCGCAGCCGATCATGCAGAATGGGAGGTCCGCAAATGCTCGGAGCAATCCTGACCATCGCAGCCCTCGCAGCCATCGGAGCCTTTGGATACCTTCTCTGCTGGAAAGCTGGCGAAGCTGACGATCGAGCAGAGCAAGAGCAAATAGAACGCCTGAACAGAAAGGAAGAACACAAATGACACTGTTAGACATGGTACGCGATTACCAGAGCCTTCTGGAGCGCAAGGAAGAACTGGCCGATGAGGTCAAGGCCAACGACGCCCTGATCGAGGAAGCCAAAGCGAACATCTCGCAGCAGATGATCGACGATGACTGCCCATCGATCTCGGTCGGCGGCTTCAAGTTCACCCTGACCCCCAAGACCATCTACAGCAAGAAGTCCGAAGCGGAGCTGGCCAGCGAGGGCATCAATTTCTTTGAGACCCTCCGGGGTGAGGGCCTCGGCGACATCATCGTGGAGAGCGTGAACACCCGCACCCTCCAGTCTACCATCAAGGCATACGTCGAGGAAAACGACGGCCTGAGCGAGGACCTCGCCAAGTGCATCAGCATCTTCGACACCTACGACATCACCCGCCGCCGTGAGAACAGCCGGGCCACCAAGGGAGGAAAGAAATAATGGCAAACCAGAACTACCAGCAGACCGAGATGGATCTGCGCACCAATCTCCAGCAGGACGTGGACTGCCGGGTGGCCAGCGTGATCGATGATACCTACGATATGCTCAAGGATTACAACCCGCCCGCCGTGCGCAACCGCCACGAGGCATACGGCATCGCCGCCGACAACTTCACCCGGATCAGCGCAAAGGTCAAGTCCGTTCGGAATGACATGGACACCCTTCTCAGCACCTTGGCAAATCCCAACTACCCGGCAGTCGAGGCGGTCAGTTCCCTGCACAACCGGGTCAGCGAGCTGATTTCCCTGTCGATTGTCATGGCAGCAGAGATGAAGCGCACCATGAACGACCTCTACGAGGCCGAGCGCAAGGACGACACCCCCACCCCGCTGGAACAGGCTGCAGCCGAAAATGATGGTTTTGAAGAAGCCGAACCCGCCGACGCTGAAGCCGACGATGAAGAATAAACAGGAGGACACATACTATGGCAACCGCAAAAAAGAACACCGAACTGGCCCCCGTTGAGAATTTCGCCCTGACCACCGCCTACGATGGCCTCGACCCGGAACTGGCAGCCGAACTCAAGGATCAGATGGACGATCTGGACGACGAATCCGGCATCAACTGCCGGACCATCAAGATTCCCTCTGGCGGCAACCTCGCCTTCACAGTGCAGGGCGATGAGGACGGCGATGAGGACTACCTCAAGGACATCGAGGGCGTGATTGTGTTCACGCACCGCATGAACGGCTACTGGCCGAACGCTTTCGGAACCAGCACCAACCCGGAGGACAAGATTCCCGTTTGCTCCAGCATGGACGGCAAGTCCGGCCTGAACATTCGGACCGGCGAGGTTTGCGAATGCGATAAGTGCCCCTGCAACCAGTACGGCAGCGACCCGAACGGCGGCAAGGGCAAGGCTTGCAAGAATATGCGCCGGATCTACCTCATGCGCAGCAATGACCCGAACCTCTACCTCCTTACGGTGCCGCCCACGAGCATCAAGGAAGTGAACAAGGCGCTCACCCGCATCATGGCTTCCAAGGGCATCCCCTACACCAACCTGATCGTCGGCTTCAAGTTGGCCAAGGCCACCAATGCCAACGGCATCAACTACGCCACCGTGGTGGTCGACAAGCGGGGCATCCTGCCCCCGGCAGTCGCCCAGACTGCCAAGACCATGCGGCAGGAGATCAAGGCCAAGTACAAGGAAATCGCCATCACGATGGACGACTACAGCACCTCGGCCTCCAGCAACACCATGACGGCAGACGAAAGCGCACTGGACGTTCAGGTGTCGGATACGGAGTTCACCGACGTGACCGATAAGGACAAAGACCTCCCCTTTATTTAATCAGGCAGCAGCCCTATAAAATTTCATGCCCACAAGGGGAACCGCATCGAGGCGGCTCCCCTTAAGGCATAAAGGGGAACGGATATGAAATTCAAGAAAGAATGGCGGTGGAGGCAGCATGGCGGCAAGAGAGATAGACCTTGATAAGGTGGTGGATTATCGCGCCGAGTACACCGCCGTGGTTCAGAAATACAAACTCACCGGGGACAAATTGACAGGCCTGTGCCCTTTCCATGAGGACAGGAACAACAGCTTCTCGGTCGATCTCAAGACCGGCAAGTGGCACTGCTTCTCAGAGGACCGGGGCGGCAACTTCGTGTCCTTTTGGGCTGAGTTCCACGGCGTGGACACCAAAGAGGCATACAAGCAGATTTTGGAAAAATACGGCGTTTCCACCGAGGCACCGAAACCCGCCAAAAAGGAAAAGGCCGCAGTCCTCGAAGATTTCAGCCTTGCGGAGTACGCCTTTGCAAAGCACCTTCCAGAAGAATGGCTGGCCAAAACCTGCCGCCTCGAAACCCGGAAAGACCGAAACAATGGCACCGAATGGCTGTATATTCCCTACTACAACGCAGCCGGGGAAGAATCCACCTACCGCAAGCGGTACGCCCACAAGGACTTCCGTTGGCGCACCGGCAGCTCCGGCAAGATTTGCCTCTACGGTGAGTGGCGCATCCCGGAGTTTGCAAACGCCGGGTACGCGGTCATGGTCGAGGGCGAGAGCGACACGCAGAGTCTGTGGTACATGGGCATCCCGGCCATCGGAGTGCCGGGTGCCTCGATGTTCAAGCCGGAACAGTCCTCGGTGCTTCAGGGCCTGAAGCTGTACCTACACCACGAGCCGGACGGCGGCGGCGACACCTTCATCCACAAGATCTGCACTGGCCTCCGAGATGGAGGCTACGAGGGCGAGGTTTACGAGTGGAGCTGCAAGGCTCTTGGCGAAAAGGACCCCTCCGACCTGTACATAAAGCATGGCCGGGAACAGGCTGCCAAGCTGATCCGGGATGCCCTGAAAGCCGCAAAGCCGGTGGACTACAAAAAAGAGGACATCCCCGAAGCGATCAGCGGCGCACCGATCAGCCTCCGACAGCCGGAGGGCTGGATTTACTCGGACAAGGGAATCAGCCGGATCGACGAAAAGAAGTTCCAGCCGGTCCTCTGCTGCCGCACCCCGATCATCCTGACCAAGCGTCTCCAGAGCATCGAAACCGGGGAAGAAAAAATAGAGGTAGCCTTTAAGCGAGACGGCGTCTGGCAGAGTGCCATCTACCCCCGGTCTGTGATCTTCCAGAGCCGCAGCATCACCGCCCTCGCAGATCTCGGCTGCACGATCACCAGTGAGAACTCGAAACAGGTGGTCCGCTTCCTCGGCAGTCTTGAGGCTGAGAACATCGACATCATCCCCAAAGAGGACAGCACCTCCACCTTCGGATGGCAACCCGGCAACAGGTTTGTACCCGGACACGCCGACGGAATCACGCTGGACATTGACCCATCCCAAAAGGCAATGGCCACGGCCTACTGCCAGAACGGAACCTTTGAGAAATGGGTGGAACACATGGACCCGCACCGCAGCCGCCAAAAGTTCAGGTTCATCCTTGCAGCCAGCTTTGCCGCCCCGCTCCTGCGGATCGTGAAGCAACGCATCTTCTTCGTGTACAACTGGGGCGGTTCCAAGGGCGGCAAGACCGCAGCCCTGAAAGCGGCCCTCTCCGCATGGGGAGACCCGGAGCGGTTGATGGTCAACTTCAACGCAACACAGGTCGGCCTCGAACGGACGGCAGCATTTTACTGCGACCTCCCCCTCGGCATTGATGAGCGGCAGCTTGCTGGCAACAATCAGGCCGGGATAGAAAAAATCGTTTACATGATCGCATCCGGCACTGGCAAGATCAGAGGCGCAAAGAGCGGCGGCATTCAGGCCACCCAGCAATGGCGCACCGTCGCTCTGGCCACCGGCGAAGAACCACTCAGCACCGAGACCACGCAAACAGGTGTCTCCACCCGTGTGCTGGAACTTTACGGCGGGCCGTTCGACAACGAGCGGGATGCCGGATTGATGCACCAGCAGTCCGTGATGGACTGCGGCTGGGCTGGTCCGGCCTTCGTCAAGAGGATCATCGCCACCCCGGAGCGTACCATTTGTGATGCCTTCGAGTTGATGCAGAGTTACGTCCACGCAATGGCCAACGGCAAAAATGGCTCCCACGTTTCCGGCATCTCCGCAGTCGCTCTGGCCGATGCCATGATCGATAGCTGGTTCTTCAACACGCAGCAGCAGGGAGACCCCACCGACGAGGCCGACGTCCTGCAGCAACTGGGCATCCACCCGGAATCGTGGAAAAAGGCAAAGATCATGGCTGCCAGTATTTTGGAGGAACAGGTGGAGAACAACTCCACCGATGTGAATGAAAACGCTGCGCAGTTCATCGTGGACTGGGTCATGTCGAACAAGTCATACTTCGGAACGCAGGTGATCGGCACCTGCCTCGGCATGATGAACGAGAGCGGCAACACGGTCTATATTTTCCCCTCCATGCTGAATCAGGCCCTCACGAAAGCCGGGTACAGCCCCCGGAAAACCATGAAATATCTGGCTGACAAAGGGCTGATCAGTATGTACCGGGAGAAGAACGGGAAAATCACCTACTCCACCATGCGAAGATTCGGCGACCGTAGCTGCCGCTTTGTCGAGTTCTTCATCGGCAAACTGGCAGAGAACAAGGACCCGATGGACGATCTCGAAGATCAGATGGACCAAGAGGAACCACCTATGGCTCCGGCAGCGGCTCCGTTCCAGACCTCTGCCACACAGACCACGATGCAGGACGGATTCACCGTGATCGACGACACGGACGATCTTCCTTTCTAAAATTTGTTTCACCTAAGATTAGGTGAAACGCTAGGTGAAACATTAGGTGAAACAGAAAAAGTCAAGCAGCCAAGCGGCTTTTTAATAGATTGTTTCACCTATTTCACCTAAAATCAAAATACAGTATGCTTTTGCACATTTTTGCATTTTGCAAGATTTTAGTGCAAAGTTGCAAAATTCTTAAAAATACGGTGTGTGTTTCAAAATAGGTGAAACAGGTGAAACGGAACCCGGAAAGCCGCACGGCCACAAGGCAAAACGCCGTTTCACCTATTCCCACCGATTAGGTGAAACAAGCACCCGAAACTACAACAGGAGACATTGCAAATGGAAATGACCTACGAGCGGGCCGCCGAGATCCTCGACCCGGAACACCGGGAAGCTTACGACAGCATCGAACCTGTCATCACAGCTTGCAAGATGAGGATGGAAGCTCTCAAAAAGCAGATTCCGGCAAAGGTGAATTTGTGGGAAAACTCACAATTTGGTAATTGCCCGTATTGCAACGAAGTTGTTTATAGGCCAGCACTGCTCAAGCAAGTGCATTGCTTCAAGTGCGGCCAAGCATTAAATTGGGAGGATTAAAATGGACGAAAGCTACTACACCGCCCGGCTGGTGATCACCGAGGGATGCGAGGACCGGCTGGACATGACGATCACCTGCCAGAACGCCCAGCAGCTGCTCCGGGCAAAGGACACCATCGCCGATCAGATGAACACCTACATCGCAGAGTTCGCCATGCAGAGCAATCTGATCAGGAAGCCGAGCGACGCGGAACAGAATGCCGCTGCGCTTCAGACAGTCATTCAGGAGCAGACCGAAAAGGCCAAGCAGCAGGAGCCGGAAGAACCTGCCGAGCCGGGGCCGCCCGAAGTTTCACCCGATGAGCCGGAGGAAAGCCCCCCCTCGCACGATGATGCACTCGATGCCGTCTGCTACCGCCCGGATCTCGCATCCTTCAAACTTGCACCCACCGAAACTCCCAAAAAGGCAGCGAAACCCGAAGGAGCAAAAGGCTTGATGAGACTGAGATGCCCGAAGTGCGGCGATGAGTTCGTCGCTTTCCACAAAGGACTACCGCACCGAGTGGACCTGCAAAGAATGCGGTGCAAAATTCTCGCTGGAAAACACCGCACTGTTTGAATATGACTGCAGCTGCGGTCGGCACACTTACGGACAGACAAACATCGAAAGCCCGGATTTTAGCTATCCCTGCGGCGATTGCGGCAAGGAGACCACTCTCAAATGGAACCCCAAAGCCAAAAAATACATGGAGTGATGCAGATGCCCGCCTCGGACGACGACCGGGAAATGATGGCCCGGTTCAACGATACCTTCAGGAAGCTCAAGACCAACCGTGAACAGGTGCCGCTGGAAGTCCTCCAGACGAAGTACGGCAAAGCCTACCAGAAACTGACCAAAGAAATGGCCGACCTTGCTGACTGGTTCGCCGCCCGGCTCCGGGAGAGGATGCCGTTCCCGATGCACCCAAAGGACATCGCCGGGAATCGGCAGCTATCGCAGCAGATCGCCGCCGTCCTCGCCGAGGAAAGTCAGCCGGGTGCCCTCATGGACCAGTACCGAAAGGCCCTGATCGATGACCTCGACTATGACAAGTTCCTCGACCTCGTCTGGCAGCTTTACCACCGCACCGAGGAAGCCTACGAACCCTACTGGCAAAAATACAACTTCTGGCACGTTTACCCGGACGGCCACCGCTGGATCAGGAACCACATCACAGGATTCTTCTGGCAGAACGGCCAGCCGGGAAACGATTCGGATTCATTCACCAACGAGGGAGGCTACTGGATGGACTCCAAAGGAGAGTACCAAGGCGCAGCCTTTCCCCCTCACATCAAAGGAGACAAGATATGGACAAGGAAGAATTGATCGCCCGGTTTGAATCGGAGATGGCCAAGGTCAAGCGGCCCGGCATCGACAAGTTGATGGACTACATCCGCAAGAGCGACTTCTACACAGCACCCGCAAGTACGAAGTTCCACCTCTCCTGCGAGAGCGGCCTCTTGCAGCACAGCCTCAATGTGTTGGATGCCCTCCGGGGTCTGCTTCAGGAAGAACAGACCAACGAGGACGGCACGAAAGCATGGTTCTACACGGTAGCCGGGACCTCGGTCGCACAGGTTAAGGATGAGAGCGTCATCCTCATCGCCCTGCTCCACGACATCTGCAAGACCTACTTCTACAGCACCAGCACCCGGAACGTCAAGAACGAAAAGACCGGGAAATGGGAAAAGGTACCGTTCTACACGGTCAACGATTTGATGCCCCTCGGCCACGGCCCCAAGAGTGCCATGCTGATCAAGAATTACATCAAGCTCACCTCGGAGGAAATGTACGCCATCTGGTGGCACATGGGCTTCACTGATCAGCACACCGACACCATGAGCCTCGCCGCAGCGATTCAGAAATACCCCATCGTCTGGGCACTCCACACCGCCGACATGATGGCCTCGAATTTCATGGAGGACAAGGACGGCAACAAAAAGGGCTTCGAGTGGCAGGAACTCGGTGCCGAGAATTCCAGCAACAGCACAGGTCAGTACGCCGACAACCCGGCTCTGCCCAGCGATAGCGACGAGCCTGTGTTCATGGAGGCCGCACCATGCTGATCGAAGAAGTTGAGTGCAGGGCAAGGGCCAGAGAAAAGGAAAAGGCTGCGCTCATGCGGGATGCAAAGCTGGAGGTCGCCTATAACATTATTTCGGAGGTTTACCGGGAGGCTGCTGCAGAAAGCTACCCCAACTGGACAAAGCAAAAGCAGAATGACATGGACGAAGTCGCGGATTGCACCCATGTAATTCTCAAACAGATCATCTACCTTTCACACAAACTGGAGGACCTGAACACATGAAAATTACCAGAAACCTCCTGCACGAGTGGTACCACGGCGGGGCCAGAACCCCGGCAGACGTTCAGAGGCTGGCGCAGGAGAACCTCGGCCTGACGCTCACCGCCGAAAAAGTCAAAAAGATCCTCGAAGATCAGATTCCTCTGGAACAGTGGTATCAGACAAGGATCATGGCAGCCATTCGGCAGCTTTACCCGGAAGCCTTTGTCCGCAAGATTGCAGCCGGAGTTTACAGTGAGCGGGGATTCCCGGATGTACTGGTGATCATTGATGGCCTGTACATCGGCCTCGAAATCAAGCGACCATTCCTCGGAAAGCCGACCCCGCTCCAACTCGACACCATCGAAGCAATCAAGAGAGCCGGAGGAACGGCGAGAGTCGTCTGTCTCCCGGAAGAAGCAGTGGAGGCCATCGAATATGCTACAGCAGGTCTTTGATATTTTGTGGGAGGCTGCGCAGGATGCCGCCCAGCGCATCTCGGACTTCTTCAGAAGAATCGGCGAGTGGGCCAAAGAGGTGTCGCAGAAAGTCCTCCGGGCCTACGCCGGAAACATGGCAATCCTCTATGGCCTTGCCACCGAGAAGCAGATCCGGCTCATGTACCATCGGAGGCCGAGGATTCGGAAGAAGTGGTATCACATCATCCTGCGCCGCATCCGCAGGTTTTTGAAAACGGCGGTGATTCCGACATGAAGAAGAAAAACGCTATCCCATTCAAACCGAAGCCGTTCAGCCTGAAATCCAAGGCCAAGCAGCGCACGGCAGAGGACGCACTGGCCGGGATGCGCACCCTCCCGATTCCAGCCCTCGTCACGACCATCAACATGATGATCGGCGTTCTTTCGGAGCGAGGATTCCAGATCTACGACTGGGACAACAAGGACAAGGAGGTCTATAAGCTGGTGTTCAGAGGCGGCAAAATCTACGCCCTAATTCCGCACACTGCCAAAAAGGAGGATGCCTCCCATGCAGAAACACCCGTCTCAGATGAGCGAGGATGAGCGCATCTTCCTCAAGCGATACCTGAGCCAATATTACCGAGCAAAGGAGCGGCAGAAGATCCTGCGGGAAAGGCTGGTCGACATTCGGACAGAGCTGGACCCAGCCGGAAAGAACGGTCGGAACACATCCCTCGCCATCAAGATGGCCGAAATTGAGGACAGAATCGCCCGGCAATCGGAGATCGAAGCGACGGCCATTCTGGACATTATGGATGTCCTCGAATTCCTCCCGCAGGATTCCGTAGAGCGGGAGATCATGGAAATGCGCCACATCGACTGCAAGCCATGGAACGAGATCATGCGCACCATCCACCTGTCAAGGGCACCGTGCTTCAGGCGGTACAGCACAGGGCTGGAATGGCTATACACCTACAAAAAGGTGCGCACCACGCTGGCCGAGTTCAGGGCGAGGGTCGAGCGCACAGAAAAGGACGGCCACTAAAAAACAAAGACCGGGGCATAGTTCCGGGGCAGCACACTGGGAATTCCCGCACAGAGAAATCCCGGCCAAGGCTCCCGGCTATGCCCCGGCTTTTTTCTTTTCCCATTTTGGATTTTAGGCTCACCCCTCGCACACCCCGGATTCCATGCCCCGGCTGTCGCCCGGAAATTTTGCGCCGTGTTCAGGGCTTCAAAAAAGCGCAAAACCATACGCCCGGAAACAAAGCACCCCCTGTCTGGCCCTGCTTTTTACCAGCGGTAAAAACAGCCACTGTGTGGCGTGGGAGCAAGGTCGTTCGGAACCGTGGACACCCGGCAGCGCAGCCACACAGCACAGAGCAGCGCAGGGGCGCAGCGGGGTCGAGGCGGGGCAACCGCAGGGCAGCGAAAGAAGATACCCAAAGAGACCCCAGAAGTCAATACAATGGTCGCATGGACAAGGGTCAGCCCGCCCAAGCCCATCACGAGTAGGCATCGTGTTGTGTTCTCTCCTTTATACCTTTTCACGGACAAAGGCGCACCCCGCAACCACGCTCGGTGCGCCTTTGTGTTGGAGAGAGAGGGGCTACCCCCTCCCCGGCCACGGCGTAGGTACTACCCCGCCCGGAGAATGATGCGGGGCGAGGAAAGCCCGGAGGTTTTTCGCCTGAAAACCAAAAAAAATTTAGCATTTCGTTACGCAAACCCCATTCAGACCCCACATAGGAGGTGAACGCCATGCAGCAGACCAACCCCATGCGGATGGAGAGACGGCGACTGGCCGACCTCATTCCCGCCGCCTACAACCCCAGAAAAGCCCTGACCCCGGAGGACCCGGAGTATCAGGACATAAAGGCCAGCATTCAGGGGCTGGGCTACGCTGACCCCATCGTCATAAATTACGATGGCACCATCATCAAAGGCCACCAGCGGCGTACCGTGATGATGGACATGGGCATCGAAGAAGCCGAGGTCGTCGTTCTGGACATCCGGGACAAGGCCAAGGAAAAGATGATCAACGTGGCCCTGAACAAGATCACCGGCAAGTGGGATCTTCAGATTTTGAAAGACCTCCTGTCCGATCTTGACCTCAACGGCTACGACTTCTCCGTGACCGGCTTCCATCAGGATGACCTCGAAGATTTGATCCAGCAGCTGGATGTGCCGGAAGAAGCCCATGATGACGATTTCGACCCGGATGCAGCCAAGGAAGAAATCGAAGCCCCGGTCACACGCCGGGGCGACATTTGGAAGCTGGGCCGTCACCGCCTGATGTGCGGCGATGCCACGTCTCTGGACGATGCGGAAATTCTCATGGCCGGGAACAAACTCGACCTCGTAATCACAGACCCGCCCTACAACGTGGACTACGGCGCAAAAGTTGGTTTTCTGAACGACTACCTCGACCAGACCGACAGTCGCACGAACAGCGTCATCGAGAACGATCACATGGATGCGGCCAGCTTTTACAGTTTTCTGCTGGCAGCATTTCAGGCCATGAACGATGCCATGCGCACAGGCGCAGCGATTTATGTTTTTCACGCCGAGAGTACCGGGCTTCAGTTCCGGCAAGCCTATTCTGATGCCGGACTGAAATTGGCCCAGTGCCTGATATGGGAGAAAAACGCATTTGTTCTTGGTCGCCAAGACTATCAGTGGCGGCACGAACCGATTCTCTACGGCTGGAAAGAGGGAGCGGGTCATTACTTCATCAATGACCGCACACAGGACACCGTTCTTCTGGACGACCTGCCCGATTTCCAGTCAATGAAGAAGCAGGAACTTCTGGCCTTCATCGACCAGATGCTCCGGGAATACAAGGATCAGACCACGGTTCACTTTGAGCCGAAACCGACCCGAAACGATATGCACCCGACCATGAAGCCTGTACCTCTGATCGGACGGTTGATGAACAACTCCAGCCGCCCCGGATGGATGGTCGGTGACTTTTTCGCCGGGAGCGGGTCCACCCTGATGGCAGCAGAGCAGCTCGGACGGACGGCATTCTGCATGGAACTGGACGAGAAGAACTGCGACGTAATCATAAAGCGGTGGGAAACCTACACCGGGCAAAAGGCAGAGAAGCTCTAACCGCCGTATGACAGACCACGAATTACAACTAGCTATCAGCGGGGGGGGGCTCTATTTGAACGATAAAGGCGAAGTTGCAGGCGGCTCCATGTACCGCGTGGAGGTCATCGCCAAACTGTTCGGAGTAACCGTCCGCCGTATTCAGCAACTCACACAGGAGGGCGTTCTTCCCACGACCGAGACCCCGGAGGGTAGACGTTACGATCTGGTTCCCACGATCCAGAAGTACGTCAAATACCTTTCGGACAAAGCCTACGGCAAGAACCGCTCCGAAAAAGAAATGGACCTGAGAGAACAAAAACTTCAGGCCGATATCGCCCTGAAAGAAGCGCAGGGCGAACTCCACAACATGAAGCTGTCCGTTGCATCCGGGCAGCTTGTGGACGTGGAAAAGGTCAAAGAGGACTACAGTCGATTCTTCACGACCTTCAAAAAATTCGCCATGTCGCTCCCCGGACGGCTGACCAGCATGGTGAGCGGCTACGTCGAACCACTAGAAGCCCGGAAGATAGAACGTGACCTGCAGGGGGAGGTCAATCGACAACTCGAAGCGTTCTATCTGGCCGCAGTAACAGAAATCCCGGACAAGGGCAATGGCAGCAAACCGAAAGCCCCGGATTCGTAAATTTCTGGTAACCCCCTACCAAAAAGAGGCCCTGCGCTACCTGCGTCCGCCAGAGGACATCAATGTTTCAGAGTGGGCGGCGAAGTACCGTGTTCTGGAGAGCAAAACTTCCTCCGTGTCCGGCCCTTGGATGAACGACAAGACCCCATACCTCGTGGGTATCATGGACGAACTCCGAAACCCTGAAACAGTGGAAACAATCTTTTGCAAACCTACGCAGGTCGGCGGCACCGAGGTGATCTTAAATTGCATCGGCTACATCGTGCAGCAGGACCCATCCCCAACAATGGTCGTTTACCCCATCGACACACTCGGCAAGAGCGTGTCGACAAACCGCATCGAACCGATGCTGCTGGCATCTCCGACACTGAAAGCCCTATACCACCAAGATGAATCCTCGGTGATGGAGCTTCAGTTTGACGGAATGTACCTATCGCTGGTCGGGTCAAACTCCCCGGCTGGCCTCGCAAGCAAGGCAATCCGCTTCCTTTTTCTGGACGAGGTAGACAAATACCCCGGCGCAAGCAAAAAGGAGGCAAACCCCATCAAGCTGGCAACGGAACGAACCAAGACGTTCCACAACAGGAAGATCTTCATGACCTCCACCCCGACGCTTCGGACAGGCCCCATCTGGAAAGCTCTCGAAAGCGCGGACGAGGTCCGGCATTACTTCGTGCCCTGCCCGCACTGCGGGAAATTCATCGAACTCAAATGGGCGCAGATGAAATTCCCCGGCGACAAAACCCTCGCCAATGCAGACAGGGCAGCCAAGTGCTACTACGTCTGCCAGAAGTGTGGCGGCATCATTACCGACCGCCACAAGCCGCAGATGCTCCGGGAGGGCCAGTGGAGAGCCGTGGAATCCAAGACCCAGCTGGTCAAAAAGGTGGCGTTCTGGATGAACACCCTCTACTCGCCATTTGTTCGCTTTTCGGAAGTCGTCAATGAATTTCTGGACAGCAAGGACGACCCGGAGAAGCTGCAGAACTTTGTGAACAGCTGGCTGGCAGAGCCGTGGGAGGACACAAAACTCAAAACCAGCGCAGACCTCGTTCTCGAACGGCAGACCGATCTGCCGGAGTACATGGTTCCGACGTGGGCCAAGTTGCTCACAGGCGGCGTGGACGTGCAGGAGAACTGCCTCTACTGGACGATCAGAGCGTGGGGCGATTTCATCACCTCGCAGAACATCGCCCACGGTCAGGCTTTCAGTTTTGCCGAGGTCGAACAGGTGATGAACCTGCAATACCCCCGGCAGGACGGCGGCCCTCCGATGGCGGTTGATCTGGCACTGATTGACTCCGGCAACGATTCGGATAGCGTCTACGACTTCTGCGCCAACAACTCCGACTGGGCACTCCCCTGCAAAGGCTCCAGCAATCCGATGATGACCCACTACAAGCTGTCCACCGTAAACAAGGCCACCAGCAAAGCCTACGGCATCCCGCTGGTGCTGGTGGATGGCGGCAAGTACAAGGACATGATCGCCGCCCGCATGAAGCGAAAGCTGGAGGAGGCTGGCCGATGGACCGTTTACTCCGGGTGCGACCGGGAGTACGCCGAGATGGTCACCGCCGAACACAAGATAAACGTCAAGGCCAGCAACGGCAGCGTGGTCCAGCGGTGGGTGCAGAAAAGCTCACACGCAGATAACCACTATCTGGACTGCGAGGTCTACGCACTGGCCGCAGCCGACATTCAGGGAGTACGCACCCTGCATCTTCAGGCCGTGCCGGAGGAAGCAGCACCCGCACCGCAGCCGGAACAGCCAACACCCGAAGAAAGCTGGATCTCCCAAAACGAGGACTGGCTTCAGGAATGAAAGGAATGAAATCATGGAAGTTATTCGTCATCCCACCACAGGCGGTACCCCGGTGGAGTTCCAGTTCAGAGCATCCGGCAGCCGCTTTCTGGTCAAGAACTTCACCTCCGGGTACATCACCTGCGGCATCCTCGATGCAGAGGTAACCATCCCGGCAAATACCAGTCAGGTGATCGCCACCCGGCTGATTCCCCGCACCTCCGACATGACCGACAAGGTCACCGTCACCGCGAACGAAACCAGTGCGATGGGAGTTGAAGTACAGTGCCTGGATTACTGACCCTTTCGACCTCCGGCTTTATCGGTTTGGAGGTTGGCCTCTACCCGTTCGCCCCGAACGACGGCATGAGGCAGATCCGATCTTCTCTCGGCGGTGGCATCCTCATGGTGGCCACACCGAGCATCACAACCCCGGCTGCAACAGCGGCCACGACACAGGAGGCATGACATGGCAGACATCGCTGCAAGCGGGAACTTCACCCCCGCCGAACTTCTCACAGAAGTCAACAAAGCGATTCAGGCAGTGCTTGTCGGCGGCCAGTCCTACAAAATCGGCTCTCGTAGCCTGACCCGTGCAGACCTGAATCTCTTGCTCTCCACCCGGAACGACCTGACGGCGCAGATCGCAGCCGAAGAGGACAATGGCCTCTTCTCGGATACCTACGTCGCATTTTTTGATGGGAGGTGACCGGGATGGGATGGCTTGACAACATCATCGGCTGGATCAGCCCTGAGTGGGGCGCACGGCGCGAGGTTTGGCGGCAGTACATGAACGAGGTCCGGCACTACGATGCCGGAGACTACAGTCGGCTCAACTCCGGCTGGTACGCATCGAACCAGAGCGCAGAGGTTACCGACCGATACAGCCGGGACACCGTCCGGGCAAGAGCAAGAGACCTCGAACGAAACTCTGACATGATGAACTCCGTGGTCGGTCCGTTCGTTCGGAACACGGTCGGCAGTGGCTATGTTCTCCAGTCCTACATAGACGATCAGGACACCGCCCGCGAGATTGAACGGCTCTGGAAACTCTGGTGCAAGAAGCAGAACTGCGACGTAACCGGCACCCAAAGCTTCAACCAGATGCTGCGCATGGCCGTGCGCCGAAAGAAAGTCGACGGCGGCATCCTCTTTGTGAAGCGATACACCGACGCTGGCATGGTGCCGTTTCAGCTGCAGATCTTCGAGGTGGACGAACTGGACTGCAACCAGCTGAACGCCAAAGAGAAAGGAAACCGCATTGTCGGCGGCATCGAGTACAACCAGTATAACCGCCCGGTCGGTTATTGGTTCCGGCAGTATGCACTGGACGGCATCACCATGATGGAGCCGATCTACGTTCCCGCCAAGGACGTGATCTTCTACTTCAGCAAGCGGCGGCCATCCCAGTTGCGGGAAATGTCCGACATGAGTCAGACCATCACCCGCATCCGAGATGCCAACGAATTCATGACAGCCGTCAGCGTGAAGCAGCGCATCGAGGCTTGCCTTTCGGTGTTTATCAAAAAGTCGCTGCCGACCACCGGCCTTGGCCGCAGCCAGAATGCAGCGACCGGGCCTCGCACAAGCTACGACGGAAAGACCCTGACCCCCGGCATGATCCGGGAACTGAACGCTGGCGACGATGTGTACGCCGTCAACCCGCAGGGTCAGGCGACCGATGCATCCAGCTTCATCAAACTTTTTCAGCGGCTCTTTGGAGCGGGTCAGGGTCTGAGCTATGAGGCCACCTCCCGCGATATGTCGCAGAGCAACTACTCCAGCACCCGGCAGGGTCTCATCGAAGATGGCATGACCTACGTCGAGGACGAAGAACTTCTTCTGGAGGTCATGGACGAGATCTATGAAACTTTCGTCATTTCCGTGGTTCTGGCGGGCCTCATCAAAGCCCCCGGCTTTTGGAGCGACAAACAGAAGTTCTTCCAGCACAAATGGGTCAAGGACCCGAAGCCGTGGATTGACCCGGCCAAGGAAGCGACCGCCACAAAGATCGCCCTTCAGACAGGGCAAAAGACCTTCAAACAGATTGCCGCCGAGAACGGCACTGACTGGAAAACTCAGGTGGACGACATCGCAGAAGTCCTTAAGTACGCCAAAGAAGAACACGGTATCGATTTAGGAGGTGTAATCCTTGGACAGGCTGTGCAACAGCAGACAGCTCCCGCCCAGCAGACCGAGACTCCGGCAGCGGGCAGTGGAGCAGACAGCAGCACCCCCGGAAAAGCGGAGTAATACCCAGCACCGGGAACTTTTCAGCGGAGCCATCCGAGCAATGGACGGCGAGGGCAATGAGCGCAAGTTTACCCTGTCGTTCTCCAGCGAGGAACCCTACGAACGCTGGTGGGGCAATGAAATCCTCGACCACGCAAGCGGGGCCGTCGATCTCGCCCGGTTGAACGAGATCGGCGTGGTGCTTTTCAACCACAATCGGGATTCGGTCATCGGCAGGATCATCCGGGCATGGCTCGGCGACGACCACCGCTGCTACGCAGAGATCGAGTTCGACACCGACGAACAGTCGGAGATCATCTACCAAAAGGTGCGGAGCGGTACGCTCAAGGGCGTATCGGTAGGCTACCGCATCGACACAATCGAAGAAGTTCTGGCAGGAAAGACAACTGCGGATGGCCGCTTCACCGGCCCCGCCGAGGTGGTCCGCAAGTGGTGGCCCTACGAGGTCAGCATCGTGAGCATCCCGGCAGACAGCACGGTGGGCGTTGGCCGTCAGGTCGAGGAAATCGGCCCCGGCACACCGCTGGACATTCTGGAACGCCAGCTTCAGATCAATAAAAATTCCATATAGGAGGTACCCATCTATGGACAAGAAGCAGATCAGAGCGGCCAAGATCAAGCGGCAGCAGGAACTGCTCGATGCCGCAAAAAAGGCTGGCAATCGCAGCCTGACCGACACCGAACAGGCCGAGTTCGACTCCCTGCAGCGTGAGATCGACACCCTGACCGAGGAAATCCGGGCAGCAGAAAACCCGCAGACCCCGGCAGACCCGGCACCCGCTCAGAACCACACCCCCGCAGCACCCGCGAACGCAAACCGTTCTACGGACCCCGCCCCCGGCCCCGAAGATAATATCCAGCGGGCCATTGCAGCAGAGCGCACCCGCGTCAACGAGATCACCGCGATGTGCCGTGATTTCGGCGTTTCTGAGTTGGACTATATCCAGAACGGTAGCACCGTGGAGCAGGTCCGCGCAGCCATCATGGATGGCCTGCGCAAGAACGGCGCACCCATCCGCACTGGCATTAAGGTCACCGGCTCCGGCGAGGACGAATTCCGCCGTGATGCAGCAGACGGTCTGCTGATCCGTGGTGGCCTGAATCCCGAAAAGGCCTCCGATGGCGCACAGCAGATGGCAAACATGACCCTGCGCGACATGGCCATCGAGTGTCTGGAGCGCAGCGGCGTGGCCGATGCCCGCCGCAAGAGTTCGGACGACCTGTTCACCATGCTGATGCAGCGTCAGTTCTACAACCCGACCGCAGCATTCCCCGCCATTCTGGACAACGCCATCAATAAGTCCTACGTCGAGGGCCACCGCAAGGCCCCGGTCACTTTTGACCGCTGGACCAAAAAGGGTAGCCTTAAGGACTTCAAAGTTCACGACAACAACTATCTGGCTGGCCCCATCGGTGACTTCCTCGAAGTGCCGGAGGGCGGTGAGCTGAAGAACGACAAGCCCACCGATGCCAAGCTGCCGACCCGCCGTCTGCACACCTACGGCAAGCAGTTCACCCTGTCCCGTCAGGCGTTCATCAACGACGATATCGATCTGGTGACCAGCATCCCCGCCCGCCATGCAGCAGCGGCCCGCCGCACCATCAACACCCAGTGCTATCAGATCCTGATGGGCAACCCCGCCATCTACGACGGCAAGAAGCTGTTCTCCGCAGAACACCGCAATCTGCTGAAAACCGGCAGCGGCATCACCAAGGCGGCGGTTCAGAGCATGATCCTGACCCTCTCCACCCAGAAAGACGAGTTCGGCCAGCCCATCATCATCCGCCCCGGCGCATTCATTGTCCCTGTCGGCATGAGTTTTGACGTCTACACCCTGTTCAACAGCCCCACCATCAACACCGAGGGCAACACCCAGTCCGTCAACCCGCTGTACCAGTACCGCAATCTGGACGTGATCGAGGACCCGACCATCAACACGCTGGCTGGCGGCTTCGGCAATGTGATGCCGTGGTTTATGACCGCGAACACCACCGACACCGCCTTCATCGAGGTCGACTATCTGAACGGTCAGGAGATCCCGACCATTCGCCGCATGGAGACCCCCGGTCAGCTGGGCTTCGTCTGGGATATCTACCTCGACTGGGGCATCAACGTCATGGATTACCGTGGCGCGATCAAGAACCCCGGCACCAACATCGCAGACCCGCTGGGCTAAAAGAAAGGAGCGCATGAGTTATGGCAAAAGCTGAATTCTGGCAGCGCGGTGAGGCTCTGGACTACACCAACACCACCACCGCCACCATTCCCGCGAACACCATCGTCAAAATCGGCGACCACATCGGCGTGACCGGCACTGACATCGAGCCGAACAAGGTCGGCTCCCTGCACGTTGGTGGCATCTGGGAGATTCCCAAGACCGGCACCAAGAAGATCGACATGGGCGCAACCGTGTACTTCGACGGCAACGGCATCACCGACACTGCAACCGGCAATACCGCAGTCGGCTACGCAGCAGCATCCGCAACCGCCGAGGACACCAAGATTCTGGTCAAGCTGGATGGCTGATCGGCTTCTCGCCCTCGCCCACATTCAGGTCGGCTTTGCCCAGTACAAGCCCGGTGATTTCCTCCCGGCAGACCGCCCGGAGGACACCGCTGCATGGATTGAGGCCGGAACTGCCATGTGGGTGCCGGAGGACTACCACCCGCCCAGCGGTGTGGCGGCCCGCCCGGTGACCGCTGAACCCGGTCTCCCCGGAATCGCTGTCGGCGGCGAGTTAACCGGGAACGACCTCGTCGGGAAAATCCCCGAAACGGTGGAAAGGCGGCGCAGAAAATGCAGAGCATGACTTTCAAGCAGGTCATGGACCGCGATGTTGATGAAACCTTTCTCAATGTCGCCGAGTTTGCAGACCTGCACAACATCGACGGCAACAACGTGCCCGCCCTCATTGACGACATGGAGAACATCGAGAGAGAGAAGCGTATGAAGTCTAACATGGACGGCATCCACGCCCGGCAGGTGCTGCTCTACGTCAAAGCATCTGTGTTTCCCAGCGGTCTCCCGGCGCAGAAACGGTTGATCAAGCTGGACGGCAAGATGTACACCGTGGTCGATGCCATCGATGAGGGCGGCGTTTACACCATCACGCTGGAGGCGAACCGCAGCAGATGAATGTATCTTCTTCAGACGGCATCCTTCGGTTTGAGTTCGACGAAGATCTTCTCCGCACCATAGAGGATGCCCTCGGCTCCATGAAAAGTGAGAGCCGCAGAGTTCTGAAGAACGCCGTCAACGACACCGCCAGAGATGCCAAAAAGGACCTCGCCAAAAAAGCGCAGGAAACCTATGCGGTAAAGCAGGGCCGCTTTACCAAGGCCATGAAAACCCAGAACGCCACAGAGAGCAGCCTTACCGCCACGATCAATGTCACCGGGGAACAGCTGGAACTAAAAGATTTCAAAGTGTCGCCCGCCACATATCGTACCGGCCAAGACAAGCCTGACGTTCTGAAAGCCAAGGTCCTGCTTTCCAGCAGCCTGAAAGGATTGATGAAATCCAACAACAAGGCGTTTCTGGTGAAGTTCCGCAACGGTCACGTTTCAGTCGCCCAGCGATACCACAAGACCCGCTACCCGATCAAGAAGTTGCTGTCGAACTCCATCCCCACAATGATCGGCAGCAAAGACCGGGTATACGGCGTTATTGAGCCGGAAATCTATGACACACTCATGGACAACATTCTCAAAGAGATCAAGAGGGTGACCAGATGACCGCAAGAGATCTTCAGGTCAGGCTCCAGCAAGACCTGACCGAACTTTTCAAGGACAGACGATACAAGACCCCAGATGGGAAGATGGAACCTGTCCATGTGTTCCGTCAGAATTTGCCCAAACGCAAGAGCGAGGAAGATGAGGACCCGTTTCCTTACATTATCGTTGCTCTTGACAGCGGCGGGGTCAAGGATCAGATGACCGCACACAAAATTGCTGTTGTTTTCCGCATCGGCATCTACGATGACGATTTAACCAATCAGGGCCACGCAAGCGTCCTCGCAATCATGGAGACGATGCAGCAGCACTACGAGGAATCCAACACCCTCGGCCCCTTCGCTTTCAATGACGATGGGGACGGCTTTGCATGGGCACTTCAGGATGAACAGAGCTGGCCGTACTTCTTCGGTGCGGTCGGCATGACGTGGGAAGCTCACGCTCCCCGCAGAAAGGCAAACAAGTTCGTATGAAGAAAACGATCTACCTCGGCCCGACCATCATCGGCGTGGCCACCACAAGCACCGTCTTTGACGGCACCGCCCTCCCTGCGACGATCACCGAAGCGGCGCAGGAGGAACCCGCACTCCTGAGCCTGTGCGTTCCCATTGCGAACGCATCCAAGGCGATGCAGGAGATCACGAACGGCAAAGGCCCTGCTGCCGTTTTCTACCGCAAGGCTCTGGCTTATGCAGCCAAGCTGGACAAGAAGCAGGGCAACTAACCTCAGAAAGGAGTGAATCCCTATGGCATATCAGCATGGTATTACCGTTCTCGAACAGGCCACGAGCCTGACCGCCCCCATTAAGGGCGACTCTGCGATTCAGGTCGTGTTCGGTACGGCCCCCATCAACCTCGCCGAAAATCCGTACTCTGCCACCAACGTGCCCATCATCGCATACAGCTACGCAGAGGCGGTAAAGCAGCTGGGCTTCAGCTACGATTTCAAGAAGTACACCCTGTGTCAGAGTATTTATGCCAGCTTCCAGTTGTACGCAGTCGCCCCGGTGATCTTCGTGAACGTTCTGGACCCCAAGAAGCACAAGAAGCAGAACGCTGCATCGACTGTCCCGGTGGAAAATATGCAGGCAACTGTTCAGGTTGACGGCATCCTCGCCGACACGGTCAGTGTGAAAAAGGACACCGAGAGCGGCACCGCCCTGAAAGTGAACACCGACTACGTCACCGAGTTTGACAGCAACGGCTATCTGGTCATCACCCTGACCGCAACCGGCGCAGGTAAGGATGCCAAGTCTCTGAGCGTCACTTCTACCAGCATCGACCCGACTGCGGTCACTGCGGCAGATGTGGTCGGCGGCTACAACGCCAGCACCGGCGCAGAGACCGGCATGGAGCTGGTCCGCCAGATCTATCCCAAGTTCGGCGTGACCCCCGGTCTGCTGCTGGCCCCCGGCTGGTCGCATGACCCGGACGTCGGTCTGGTTCTCGCTGCCAAGTGCGTCGAGATCAATGGCGTGTTCAAGTGTGAATGCATCGTCGACATCGACAGCACCACAGAGAAAGGCGCAAAGGTCTACACCGAGGTCAAGGCCAAGAAAGAGGGCGCGGGTGTCAGCAGCGAACACGCATATCCGATCTGGCCCTGCTTCCGAGTTGGCAGCTATATCCTGTGGGCCAGCGCAGTCGTTGCAGCCCGCACTGCATATCTGGATGCAGCCAACGACAATGTTCCCTACCTGTCCCCCTCCAACAAGACGATCAGCATCACCGGCACCTGTCTGGCAGACGGAACTGAGGTCGTTCTGGATCAGGTACAGGCCAACGCCCTGAACGGCGTAGGCGTGACCACCGCCATCAACCAGAGCGGCTGGCGGCTGTGGGGCAACAACACCGCGGCCTATCCGGGCAGCACCGACCCCAAGGATCGCTGGTTCTGCTGCCGCCGCTTCTTTAGTTGGTGGGGCAACAGCTTCATTCTGACCTACATCCAGTACGTCGACGGCCCCGTCAGCGTCCAGTTGGTAGAGAACATCGTGGACAGCGAGAACGTCCGTGGCAACTCCTACGTCGCGCAGAACAAGTGCGCTGGAGCACACATCGATTTCCGGGCAGAGGAAAACACCGCCACCGACATCATCAGTGGCGAGGTGAAGTTCCATCAGAAGCTGGCACCGTTCGTGCCCGCAGAGGACATCCTCAATACGCTGGAGTTTGACCCGGCTATGCTGTACGCAAGCATCAACGGAGGTAGCAACTAATGGCTATTAACGGTATTCCCGAAGTCCTCAACGACTACAACGCCTACCTGTCCGGCAATCGGCTGGTCGGCACCACCGGCGAAGTCAAGCTGCCTGATCTGGAGGGCCTGACCGAAACGATCAAGGGCTGCGGCATCCTCGGCGAGTTCGAGACCGTGATCACTGGCCGCTACGGTGACATGGAGCAGGAAATCGCCTTCAATATGCTTTCGGAGGATGTCTTCAAGATGATCGACACCACGAAAGCGGTTGAACTGGTTCTGCGCGGTTCGCAGCAGTACACAGACCGAGCCACCGGCAACGTAGACCAGATGGGTATGCGTGTTGTTTTCCGTGGCCGGGCAAAGAAGCTGTCCCCCGGCGACATGAAGCAGGGCAAGGCCATGAACGGCTCCGTCACCCTCGGCCTGACCTACATCTACATCGAACTGGATGGCAGCCCGAAGTTTGAACTGGACAAGCTCAACAGCGTGTTCAAGGTCAACGGCGTTGACCTGCTGGCGAAAGTGAGGAAGTACACCTAATGGCAGACGAAAAGATTTTGACCAACGCACAGGAGGATGAATCCTCCACCCTCGTGAAGTTCAGCAAAGCCTATCGCTTCGAGGGCAAGGACTACACCGAGGTGGACCTGTCCGGCATGGATGACCTGTCCGCAGAGGACATGATCGCCGCCGACCGCTACCTCACCCGCAGCGGCAGCTTCTCCGTTATGCCGGAGATGACGCTCGAATACGCCTGTTTCATTGCCGCCCGTGCAGCGAAGCAGCCCATCGAGTTCTTCAGGGGTCTGCCGCCCAAGGATGCCCTCAAGGTTAAGAACCGTGTGACCTCTTTTTTCTACAGCGAGGACTGAGCGCAGGGCACAGCGACGACCTGAGAAGCATCTGCATCAATCTTTCGATGTCGCTTCATTCAGACCTCGGCCTTTTTCTCAAAATGCCGCTGTCTGACCTGATAGCGACCACAAAGGAGGTGGCAAAGACAGCCGATGGCAGCCGCAGGAAAAGAGTATAAGCTGGCGGTCAAGATCGCCGGTTCAGTATCCAGCAGCTTCAACAACGCAATGGGGACCGCCGAAACAAAAATGCAGTCCCTTGGTTCCATCGCCGCAAAAGCCGCCGCCGTAGCAGCCGCCGCATGGGGTGCCCTCAAGATCGGCCAGTTTGTTGGCGATGCCGTCAGTACATACGCCGACTTTGATCAGGCAATGGCGAACACCGCAGCCATCTGCGGTGCAACCGCTGACGATTACGCCCGCCTCCAGCAAGCGGCACTGGATATGGGCAAGGCCACCACGAAAACTGCCACAGAGAGTGCCGAGGCCCTCGGTTACATGAGCCTCGCCGGGTGGGATGTGAACGAGTCCATCGCAGGACTGGAACCCATTCTCCGGCTTTCGGAGGCTACGCAGATGGACCTCGCTACCTGCTCCGACCTTGTGACGGATTCGCTCTCTGCCCTTGGTCTGCAGGTTGACGACCTCGGCGAATATCTCGACGTGGCAGCGATGGCCAACAACAAGTCCAACCAGACCGCACAGATGCTGATGGAGGCATACATCGCGGTCGGCGGCACGATGAAAAACCTGCACGTTCCGATTCAGGAATCTGCCGCCGCCCTCGGTGTGCTAGCCAACCGAGGCATCAAAGGCTCCGAAGCCGGAACCGCCCTGAACGCCGTAATCAACAACCTCACGACGGGCACAGGAAAGGCCGGCAAAATGATGGACAAGCTCGGCATTTCCGCTTTTGACAGCAACGGAAAGTTCATCGGATTGGCCGAAACCATCCGGGTCGTAGATGAGGCCACCAAGGACATGACCGAGGAACAGCGAAACGCTGCACTCGCAGCCCTTGGCGGTAAAGAGCATATCGATGCCCTGAACGACCTGATCTCCGGCCTGAACACCACCACGGCAGATGGCCGCAGCGAGTGGGAGGCCCTGACCGATGACCTCTACAATGCAGACGGCGCACTCAGCACGATGGCCGCTACGGTCACCGACACGCTGCAAGGTGCAATCTCCATCTTCGGCAGCGCAATGGACGACATGAAGATCCGGCTGGCGCAGACTTTTGCTCCAGCCGCCAAGGATGCCATCAATGCCGTCTCCGCTGTGATTCCGTCGATCACCGACAGGATGGCTGCTGCGGGCAACGCCTTTGTAGAGTACGCCCTGCCCAAGGTTGAAGCATTCGCCCAGAATTGCGTCCCAGCACTCGAAAAGGTCGGCGGCGCATTCGCAGCGGTCGGCGCAGTCATCGTAGATCACAAGGATCTGTTCGACAGTCTCGGAAGCCTTGCAATCACGACCATCAACCTAATCGCCGAGGGCATCCAGAGAGCCACGCCGTTCGTCACGGCTCTGGTCGATGGCCTTTTGACCGCGATTCAGGTCTCGGCAGACTTCGCCAACAAGATGCTGTCCTCCCTCGACTCCGTGTCCCGGTTCCGGGATGAGTTGATCGCAGCAGCGGCAGTCCTTGTGGCGTTCAAGGCCGGGCAGGGCATCCAGTCCATCATCAACGGATTTCAGATGGCGCAGGTGCAGCTGAAGCTGTTTGCGATGAGCACCAAAAATGCCAGCATCGCACAGGCGGCCTTTAATGGCACCCTCAAGCTGAACGAAGTCCTCGTGGCTCTCTTTACGAAGCAGGTCACGGTGTCCCAGCTGGCACAAGCTGGATGGGCAAAGGTCACCGCCGTGGCGACCGGCGCACAGAAAGCACTGAGCGCAGCGATGACCGCAAATCCCATCGGAATCATCATCGCCGCCATTGCAGCAGCCATCGCCATCATCGTTCTGCTCTACACCAAGTGTGAGTGGTTCCGCAACGGCGTGAACGCCATATTCACGGCCATCAAGGGTGCGCTTTCTCAGGTCATCGCAGCGGCACAGAACGCCGTGGCATCTGCCGCAGCGTTCCTGAGCAACGCCCAGTCCTCCATCGCTGAGTTCTTCTCCGCAGCAAGGCAGAGATTCACCGCAGCGGTCAAATTCCTGTCCGGGGTCTGGCAGAGCATCACGGCGGCAGCCTCCGCAGCGTGGCAGACCATCAAGAACGCCGTACAGGTCGGCATCATGCTGATCGGCGAGGTTTTGAGTGCGGCATTCCAGATCATCACCCTGCCGTTCCAGCTCATCTGGCAGAATTGCAGAGACACGGTCCTCGCCGTATGGGAGGCGATCCGCACGGCGGTCTCCACCGCACTGACCGCCATCGGCTCCGCGATCTCCGAAAAGTGGACTGCCATCCAGTCCTTCTTCGGACCCATTCTCTCTGCAATCGGCTCTGCCGTGAGCGGAGCATGGACGACGGTGGCCGAAAAGACCTCGGCGGCATACGAGGCCGTCAAAGAGTACATCTCCCAAAAGCTGACAGCGGCCAAAGAAACCGCAGACGGCATCCTCTCGGCGATGCACTCCGCAGCAGCTACCGCATGGGGAGCAATCTCCAGCGTGGCAAGTTCTGCATTTGAGGCGGCCCGCTCCGTAATTACCAGCAAGATCACCGCCGCCCGCACTGCCGTCAGCAGCGCGGTGGCCGGTATCCGCACGGCGATCTCCACCGCACTGACCGCCGCTCGCACGACCGTGGAGAACATCTTCGGCAGCATCTATAACGCCATCGTCGGCAAGATGGAGGCTGCCAAGAACGCGGTCGGCTCCGTAATCTCGGCCATCAAGCAGAAATTTAATTTCTCTTGGTCCCTGCCGAAGCTGAAGCTGCCCCACGTCAGCATCACCGGCGACTTCTCCCTCTCCCCGCCCAGTGTTCCGCACTTCGGAATCGAGTGGTACAAAGAGGGCGGCATCCTGAACGGTGCGCAGATCTTCGGTGCGATGGGCAACAAGCTGCTGGGCGGCGGCGAGGCCGGAAAAGAAGCCGTTCTCCCGCTCTCGGAGCTGTGGACGCAGATGCGTTCTATGTTGGCCGACACCCTGCAGGCAGCCAACGCCGGAAACAGCGATGGCAGCCTCGGAAACATGATCGGCACCGGGCTGGGATTCCTCGCGGACAAGCTGCGGGGCATTTCCGGCACTGGCTACGACATCGCGGCCCTGCTGGAAGCCCTGCGTGGTAACCGCCCGCAGCCCGCCCCCGCTGGCGGTGGGCAGCCCGGCCCCGCTCCATCCATCGTCTACAACCCGACCTACCAGTTCTACGGCGGCACCCCGTCCAAAGAGGATATGGTCGAGGCGGGCAGAATCTCGCAAGAGGAATTCAACGAGATGATGGACAAGTACAACCGCGACCATGACCGAACGGACTTCTAACAGGAGGGCAGTCGATGGCGATCTACACAACGGTTCAGGGTGACACGTTCGACACCATCGCTCGTGCCACCTACGGCAACGAAACCAAAATACAGGCTCTGATGGAAGCGAGGGAGAACATCCGGCTCCTCGACACAGAGGTCTTCCCCGCAGGGGTTGAAGTCTTTGTGCCGGAGGTTTCGGAGGAAGCATCCTTCGTGGAAGCAGACGACCTGCCCGAATGGAGGCGGTAGCAAGTGGAGCCACGCAAGGCATCCGTCGCACTTCTGTACAACGGCAAAAATGCCACGGCGCAGGTTTCCCCATACCTCGCCTCTTTTACCTACACCGATGTGTCCAGCGGTTCCAGCGACACGATCAGCGTCGAGTTGAACGACCGGGACCGAAAGTGGATCGGGCCATGGCTCCCACAAACCGGGGACCGCCTGAAGCCAACGATCAGAACCCAGAACTGGGACGCGGACAACATCAAAACCTCTTTTCTGTGTGGCGCATTTTGCGTGGATAACTTCTCTTTCAGGGGTAATCCCATCAAAATGTCTTTGGACGGCGTGGCGATTCCGGCCACAAGCAGCTTCAAATCGACCAAGCGTACCCAGACCTACGAGAAAACAAACCTCAAGGAGATCGGGCAAAAGGTCGCGGAGCGGGCCGGGATTGCGCTGTTCTACGAAGCCAAGGAAATGACCATCGAAAAGGTAGAGCAGAACGATCAAGACGATTGCAGCTTTTACAATTCGCTGGTCACAAAATACGGCTTCGCCATGAAGATCTTCAACGGCAAGATCGTGGTCTTCGACGAGGCCACATACGAACAGAAGCCGACCATTGCAACCCTCACAGAAGAGGACTTCGACCCCAACTGGTCATGGAACACCTCCATCGCCGGGACTTACACCGGGGTCAAGTATGAGTACACCAACTCCAAGAAAAACAAGACCTTCACGGTCGAGGCCGGAGATGGAGACCGCATCCTGACCTGCAACGAGGCCGCAGAAAATTTGACCGAGGCGACCGCCATCGCTCTGGCCGCACTGAACAGCGCGAACAAAGGCACCACGACCCTGAACCTTACGCTCAAGGGAAAATGGTACATTTTCGCAACGGCTTGCGTCCTGATCGTTGGCCTCGGCAAGTTGAGCGGCAAGTATTACGTCGACAAGGCGATTCACACGCTCGGTGGAGACAGCGGATACAAGACCGCCCTGAAACTCCGAAAGGTGGAGAAGCGCATCACCGATGTAAAAACTCAGTCCAGCACGGTCGCGGAGCGGTCCAAAAGCAAAAAATCGTCGTCCTCCAAAAATAGCGAGAGTTCCTCCAGCGGCACTCCAACTAAGGGCGACACCTACGAACTCAAGACCACGAAAAAGGGATACTACACCGCAGCCGAGGCAGCAGCAGGGCAAGTCAAACCCGGAAACCCGTCCGGGGTACGGCGGCCCGGAACCTACTACGTCTTCAACACGTCGCAGGGTATGCTCAACCTCACGACCGCCAAGAGCGTCCCCGGCTCGTGGATAAACCCCAACTAGGAGGTGGTAATCCAGTGGCCGACAGCAATATCCTCCGCATCGGAAAGATCAGCAGCATCAACTACCCGGAGGGCACTGCAAGAATTTCCTACGAGGACAAGGACGGCAGCACCACATCGGAGTTACCGTTCCTCGCATGGGAATACTGGATGCCCAAAATCGGCGATCAGGTTCTCGTGGGTCATCTCTCGAACGGCAGCTGCGCTGGCGTGATCATCGGCCCGGTGTGGCACGGCGACTACCAGCCAGCAGATGGCCGGGAGGGAGTGTACCGCAAGGAATACTCCAACGAGCCGGGCACCGCAAACGAGACCTACGATGCCGGGGCCAAGGCATACAGCCAGACCATAGATGGCACCGCCGAGGTGACCGCCACTGAGAGCTGGACGATTCAGGTCGGCGGCTGCACCATTCAGGCCAACAAGGATGGCACCATGACCATCATGGCCAGCAAGAAGATCACCATCAATGCCCCGGAGGTGGAATTCTTGGAAAAGGTCACGATCAAAAAAGAGACCACCCTCAAAAAGACCTTGCTTGTCGAAAAGCAGATCACCACCCACGATGGAGTTACTGCAACGAACGATGTCAAGGCTGGAACGATCAGCCTGCAGCAGCACAAGCACACTCCGCAGGGCTTGACCAGCCCGACAACGCCACCAATACCCTAAAAGCAGGAGGTATCTGCCGTGATAATCGGAAACTGGGGCCTCGGCCTGATTTTCCAGACCTCCGACCGGCGCGTTTTTACGCCGGAGAACCTCAAGCGCACGACCTCTGCAGTGTGGGCCACGCACAGCCGCATGGGGCTGAAAGATCAATCCGAGTTCATCCGCCCCGGCCTCGGACAGATCACATTTGACATCCAACTCAATGCAGAGCTTGGTGTCAGGCCCCGGCTGATGATGGACTACATCAACAACTGCGTCGAGACAGGCGACGTGCAGATGCTGGTCATCGGCTTTCGGAGGGTCGGAAAGCACCGCTGGAAGATCACCAATGCCTCAACCGCCTATGAGGTGGTCTACAGCCGGGGCGAGATCGTCAAGGCAAAGATGACCCTGACGATGGAAGAATATCTTTGATGGGAGGGATACGATGCAGATCTCTGACGTACAAGTCAGCTTCGATGGTGACAGCACCGAGCTGGAGGACATCGCCCGGTGCGTGAGAAACATCATCCTGACCCCTGCGGGCACCTGCCCGCTTTATCGGGATTTCGGAATCAGCTACGATTCCGTATCTCACCCGGTGCAGGTAGCCATGAACGAAGTGGCACTGGAAATCATGGAGAAAATCGAAAAGTACGAGCCGCGAGTTGACTCCTGCGAGGTAAGCTTCGAGGGCACGGACGAAGTCGCCGTGATGAACGGCAGCCTGAAAGCAAAGGTGGTGTGTTCTCTTGCCTGATACCCTGCAATCCGTTTTCGACCTCCCGGAGGTCTCGTTCATCGACAACGACACGGTCGATGCGATGATGAACCGCATGGTCTCCAACTTTGAAAAAAAGTACAAGGAGGTCACCGGGAAGAGCCGCAGCCTTGCACCTGCAGACCCGATGCGCATCCTGATCTACAGCGTCGCTCTGGACCTTTACCAGCTGGAGATGTACACCGACCGGGCTGGCAAGCAGGATCTGCTCAAGTACAGCTACGGTGAATTTCTGGACAACCTCGGCGGCAACCGTGGCGTAATTCGGCAGCAGCCGAAAGCAGCGACCACGACTATCCGCTTCACCCTTTCGGAGCCGAGAGGCTACGCCATCGGCATCCCAGCTGGAACCCGCGTCACCAACGGCGACGGCGTATACTTCGCCACCTCGGAATATGGCGAGGTCGAGGCCGGGAAAGAGAGCGTAGACATTCGGGCCACCTGCACCGTGGAGGGCATCACTGGCAATGGCTATATGCCCGGTCAGATCTCCACCATCGTGGACCCGGTGGCCTATGTGGAGAGCGTCTCCAATGTGACCGAGAGCGGCGGCGGCGCAAACCTCGAAACAGACGAGAGCCTCGCCGAGCGAATCTTCCTCGCCCCGGATTCGGAATCGACAGCCGGGTCTGAGGGGTCTTACATCTACTGGGCAAAGACCTACAGCACCGAGGTGGGCGACGTTGTCCCGTTTTCCCCGGAGCCGTGCAAGGTCGTGATCTACGCCCTGATGAAGGACGGCACTCTTCCCAGCAGCGGATTTCTGAAAGGGCTTCAGGAATCCCTGAACTCCAAGACGATCCGGCCCATCACGGACAACGTCACCTGCTCTGCTCCGGCAGTCCAGACCTTCAACGTCGATGTGACCTACTACATCAACCGCAGCGACATGGCACAGGCGGCCACCATCCAGAACGAGGTGACCGAAGCCGTGAACGCCTACGTCTTGTGGCAGCGCAGCGACATCGGAAAGGACATCAACCCCAGCGAGCTGGAACACCGCATCCGGGCAGCCGGGGCAAAGCGGGCAGTGATCCGCTCCCCGGCATTCACGGTGGTCTCGACCACGGAGGCAGCGCAGCCCGGAACCGTCAACCTCGTATACGGAGGGCTGGAAGATGACTGATCTCTACAACGGCCAGATCACCGACCTGCTCAACAATGCCTACAGGTACGACCCGGAGGTGATCGCTTTCTCCTATGCCATATTGCAGGAGAAGCGGCGCATCATGCAGGAGCTGGCCCAGACCCGGACCATGTCCGTCATTGATGACCTGCCGGAGAGTATTCTGGACGTTCTGGCCGTGGAACTCCGCACACCTTACTACGTCGACAGTCTGAGCGTCGATGCCAAGCGGGAAATCATCAAAAAGAGTTTCCTGTGGGCAGCGAGAGCCGGAACCGTGTCAGCGGTCGAGGAATTGATTCAGGCAGTCTTCGGAGAGGGCGATGTGGTCGAGTGGCCGGACTTCACCGAGGAACCGAGGGAGCCTGGCACGTTCGACATTGTGACCAGCGGCCAGTTGACCCCGGATGCCGCTACATTTTTCACGCGGGTGGTCAAGCGGGTAAAGAACGTCCGCTCCCACATCCGCAGAATCCTGATCGAGCGACACGAGAAGATGCAGATGTACGCTGCAGCCGGGTCTCTTTCGGAACCGCACCGCCCTGTGCTGAATCATCACAAGGCCATGGCCAGCGGCAGCCTTCAGGAATTGACGGCAGCAGCCATCGCCGCTGCGCCGTCCGCAGCAATCACCAACCACCCGCAGGGCAGAACCGGGAACGCAGATCTCGTGGAGACATCCGCTGCAGCAATGGCAGCGGCCCCGGCAGCCCATATCTACAACCACACCCCCGCCCGCACCACAGCGGCGCAGGGTGCAGTATTTATCCCCGCTGGCGGCTTTTCGGCTCCCAGCACAAACATCCTGAACCACGCTGCATCCCGGCAGCGGGGCAACGCAGCAGCGCAGACCGTCACCTCGGCGTTTTTTGTCGAGAGCCGCACAGTTCGGATTCTCAACAATTTCAACAATGTCGAGTTGAAAGCCCTCGCTGCGCAGAGTGCCCCGGCAGCCGCCGCAGCCAATTCACACACCATCATTCTTTGACAGGAGGTACCACAATGGCCGGAATTTTCAAGGAATCCGTTTTGACGAAAAAAGGCATCGCCCTTCTCGCCAAGGCACAGGCCGGACGCTGCACCATCAAGCTGACCAAAGCAGCAGCAGGTGACGGCAGCTACACGAGCGGTGAGGATCTCACCACCCGCACCGCCCTCAAGTCGCAGAAGCAGACCTTCCCCCTGATCACGACCACCGTTCAGAATACCACCAACGTTTTTGTGAAGTTCATCATGTCGAACCATCAGGACAGCGGCGACCTGAAGAACGGCTACTACGTCAAGGAGATCGGCATCTTCGCCACCGACCCGGATGAGGGCGAGATCCTCTACGCACTCGCCATCGCAGAAACGGATCAGTGGGACTATATGCCCGCTTTCAACGACCTGCTGCCGTCCACGATCACCATCGACTTCTTGCTGGAGGTCAGCAACGCCAAGGATGTCAAGATCCATATGCCGAACAAGCAGTACGCCTATGATGACACAACCGGCAAGAAGTACATCATCGGCATCGACAACGGCCTTATTTATTTTCAGGAGGTAACGGAATAATGGCAGGAGAAAAAGTCTATATCGCCGACAAGGAAACGCTGGACAAGATCTACAATATTCTGGCGGTCGATCCGATCTACGGCTTCATCGAACACATGAACATTCTCAGCCCGACGCAGCGCATCGAATACATCGGTCTGAACAAGAACTTCACCCCGGTGAGCCGCAACACCAACGGCAGCATCTCCCTGAACGACTGGGCTGGCTTTGAGATTCTGGAAGCCAACAAGCCCTACATGGTCCGTTCGGACGGCACCCCGGACTACCGCCTTCAGGACAACGACTACTCCAAGAAGTACAGCGACGGCTCCGCTTCGGACGTGGCCAACACCTCCTACGACGGCGGCGCATTCAGCTGGCTCCAGAAGATCTACAAGAACGAGACCGTCGTCGGCGATGACCGCATCGTGAAGTTCAGCCTGACCAAGCGGGAGGGTTACGAGCCTGTCGGTTTCATCGACCCGGACAACAAGGAGCTGGAGGGCGTATGGCTGCCCATGTTCTACGGCTCCATCGTCGAGGACAAGATGCGCTCCCTGTCCGGCCTCCAGCCCGACTACAACAAGACCACAGCCGCCCAGAAAACCGCCATCGATGCGGTCGGCAACCGTGCCAAGTTCCTCGGCGGCGCAATCGTCGAGACCATCGCGGACCTGCTGCTCATGTTCGGCAAGAACTCCAACATTCAGGACGTGTTCGGATACGGCAACTGCTCCGGCTACGACCAGAGCCTGACCCCGACCATGGGTGTCAAGCAGAACGCCGTGGTGGGCGGTGGCCAGTTCTACGCCACCACCGACCAGAAGAGCCTGAATAAGATCTTCCACTCCATCGTGCTGGGCAGCTACCAGCAGTGGATGCGCGATCCGTACACCCTGCTGGTGAACGGCGACTACAAGGTCAGCAAGAACTACACCTACGACGTGACCGGGGCGACCTACCACAACACCGGCATCGTCCTGCCGACCACCGATCAGGACAAGTGGGACTACCCCTCCCACTACACCGTGGTGCCCGGTTTTGGAGCCGTGGCAATCGAGCCGTTCAACGGCAGTACCGTCCTCGGTGGCTGCGACGGTGTCTATTACCATGCCGAAGGCACAAAGGTGGGCCTACGGTTCGGTGATTGCAGCAATGGCACCAGTACGGGGCCTCGGTGCATCCGTCTGAACGTTGACGCTGGCGACGCGGGCTGGGGCATCGGCTCGGCCATTCTCCTGTTACCACCTGTAGGCGTGGCGGTGTAAACCGCCCCGCAGGGGGGTCTGGGGGTGCGCTGCAAAGCGCAACTCCCCCAGTGGAGCCTAAATCGCTTATTCATTTTTGAAAAATAAATAAGGGGAGTGCGGCGGCGTCATCTTCGGTGGGCCTACGGTTCGGTAATTGCAACAATGGCACCAATACGGGGCCTCGGTGCATCAATCTGAACAATGACGCTGGCAACGCGAACTGGAACATCGGCTCGGCCTGATTCTATCTGCAATCTACATCCTACGCCAAAGCCGCCGCACTCTGCATTTTATGCACTGCGCCATGATGGGCGCAGCCTACACCGCTGACCGCTGAAATGCGGCTTACTCGCCATAATTGGAAAGATGAGTGGAAATAGGTCCGATACAGGGCGCATGGCAAAGCGGTCGCACCTACCATGCGCAGGAGATAGAAGAAAGAATATCTTATAGGCGTACAAGTTGAAAGAGTACAAGTATCTGTATCAAGCAATGCTTTCGGAGAAAACAATCCGCAAGGCATACAAGAACCTTCGGAAAGGCAAAACACGCCGAGCGGAGGTAAAGTATATCGATGCCCATCTGGACGACGAAGTTCAGAAGATGCACGATATGATTTTGAACACCAAACCCGATGGGATAGAAGTCCAGAACCCGAAACTCGGATTCAAGCCCCATAAGCACACCCCGAAGATCATCTACGAACACGGTAAGATTCGGAAGATCTTTGAGCCGGAGATCCACGAACAATGGCTGCACCACATCATCGTGCTGGTGTTGGAGCCGATCATCACCGGCACCGCATACAAGTACAGCTGCGGCAGCTTCCCGAAACGCGGCGCACATTACGCCAAGCGGAGGATTGAGAAGTGGCTCCGTTCAGACCCGAAAGGGACCCGGAACTTCCTGAAAGTTGACATCCGGCATTTTTACGACAGCATCCGGCTGGACGTTTTGATGCGGGAGCTTGCAATCAGGATCAAGGATGAATGGTTTCTCCACGTCATCTGGCTGTGCCTCCGGGAGTTCAAAAAAGGCATTCCGCTGGGGTTCTACATTTCGCAATGGCTGGCCAACTACCTGCTGGAGCCGCTCGACAAGTTGATAACCGAGACCCTCGGCCTCGACAAACTCGTGCGGTACATGGACGACGTGACAATTTATGCAGCGGCCAAGAAAGCCCTACACAATGCCGACGTTCAGATCCGCAGACTGCTGGGGCAGCGGTTCCGTTTGAAGCTGAAGAAGAACCGGCAGGTCTGCAAGTTCTTCTATCAGGGCAAGCGGAAAGCAATGGGCCGACCTCTGGATTTTATGGGCTTTGTATTTTACCGGGACAAGACCATCATTCGCAAGCGGATCATGCTCAAGGCCACACAGACGGCCCGGCACCTCCACAAGGCGAAAGAGGCAGGGCGTAGCTACTGCCGCCACAACATCGCAGCCATGCTGAGCTACATGGGCTGGTTTTCTTGCACCGACACCTACGAGTGCTTCAAGCGCAGGATTAAACCGAACGTGAAGATCGGCAAGCTCAAAGAAATCATCTCAAAATTAGATCGGAGGAAAAAGAACCATGAAACCTTGGGTACCCGAAGTATGCTCCAGCCAGCCTGAAGAACTCCAGATCATCGGCCCGGAGACCTACATCCAGCGGCGCAACATCACCGCCGTGGAGCATCCCGAACAGGACGGCACTCCGGCCTACACCGACTACAAGTGCGAGAGCCGGGAGATCACGTTCTCCGAGTATCAGATGCTGGCATCGATCACTGAGATCGACACCAGCAAGGCCATTGACGACTACACCATGCAGCTGATCGAACAGGGGGTTTTGTAATTATGACTACTACTACTTTAGTTGAGAGCCTGTCCCGCCTCTATGAGCACGGTCGTCTGACCAAGGCTGGCATCGCAGCCCGTGTCAAGAAGGGCACCATCACCGAGGACGACTACAAAACCATCACTGGCGAGGATTACAAGGATGCCTAACTCCTCTGGCGGGCTGGAACTCATCGACTTTTTAGTCGATGCCGTGGCGACCCTTCTCCGCATCGCCAAGGCGCAGAACGAACAGCTTCAGCAGTTGGGTGCCGTTGCAGCCGAGGAAGAATCACTGCACGACATCGAGTGCGCCTGTTCTGCCGTTCTGCCCAGTCCGGCCAGAGGGGAGGTGGAGGAAGATGTACATTGACCTCGACACCGTAATCAGGGCCGCATCGGTGATCTCGTCCATCGGCGTGATCATCGGCGTGATCGTGGCCGTCTACAAGGTCTTTCAGATCAACCGCAAGCAGAGCGACTTCATCAAGTCCATCGAGGACGAGCAGACACTGCTCTGCTACGGCCTGAAAGGTGCCCTGCAGGGCTTGATCGAGCAGGGCTGCAACGGCCCGTGCAAGGATGCGCTCGACAAGCTGGAGAAGCACCTGAACAAAAAGGCCCACGAAACGAACGACATCTAACAGGAGGAAAGCTATGAATATCACCGAAATCGCAACCGCCATTCTTCCCAGCGTCATGGAGATCATCGGCACCATTGCAATGCTCATGGCTGCCAAGATCGGCATTCCTTGGCTCCGCGAGCAGCGCATCTTCTCGCTGGTCCGCAAGCTGGTCAAGGGCGCAGAGAAAGCCGCAGAAGCTGGCAAGATCCCCAAGGCCGACAAGCACGCTCTGGTCATCAAGTTGCTCAAGATGAAGAACATCGAGGTCACGCCCTTCTTGGACGCTTTCATCGATGCCGCCATCAAGGAGATGGACGAGGTGGCCGAGAACATCGCCGACGAGATCACCAAAGACTAACACATTCAGACATTCCCCGGTGGGTACAGAAGCCCGCCGGGGAGAAAGGAGATCGCTCCCATGAGCAATAGTTCTCTGATCTCCTACACCAAGATCAGCCCGAACAGGACAAGCCCCCGCAAGAAGCCCATCCGCAAGATCACCATCCACCACATGGCTGGCAATCTGACCGTTGAGCAGTGCGGCGCAGTTTTCGCCCCGACCAGCCGAAAGGCAAGCTCCAACTACGGCATCGGCACCGATGGCCGCATCGGGATGTATGTCGAGGAAAAGGACCGGGCATGGACCTCCAGCAGCCCGGACAATGACAATCAGGCTGTCACCATCGAGGTGGCAAACAACACCCTCGGCCCGAACTGGACTGTGAGCGACAAGGCGATGGCCTCGCTCATCGACCTGTGCGTAGACATCTGCAAGCGCAACGGCATCCAGAGGCTCAACTTCACCGGCGACAAGACCGGGAACCTCACGATGCACTGCTACTTCAAGTCCACGCTCTGCCCCGGCCCTTACCTCAAAAGCAAGCTCCCGTACATCGCCAGCGAGGTCAACAAGCGGCTGGGTGCAGAGGCCACCCCGGAGCCGTTCATCGTTCAGATCACGGCCAGCAGCCTGAACGTCCGCAAAGGGCCGGGCACGAGCTACGCCGTCGCCCAGACTGTGCGTAAGGGGCAGGTGTTCACCATCGTGCAGCAGCAGGGCGGCTGGGGCAAGTTGAAGAGCGGAGCCGGATGGATCAGCCTGAAGTACACCGCCAGAAAGTGAGAGCACCATGCAAGCAGAAGAACTGAAGTATTTGTCCCACGAAGCGGTCATCAAAAAGGTCGCACCACTGGCCACCTTGGACAACGTCACGTCCGGCATCCCGGCAGCGATCACCCTCGCCCAGTTCATCATCGAAAGTTTCTGGGGCCGGTCTCCGCTGGCCTCGGCTTCCAACAACTGCTTCGGGATGAAGAAGAACCTCTCCGGCAACAACTGGCCCGGCTCCACATGGACCGGGAAAAGCATGACGTGGGTATCTTCAGAGGCCAGCAGCGGAGAGACCGTCCGGCAGCCCTCCGAGTTCCGGGTGTACGCCAGCGTCGAGGACTCCATCGCCGACCACAGCGCATACCTCGCCGGGGCGATGAACGGCACCGACCTGCGGTACAAGGGACTGCGCTGGCAGCTGGACTACCGCACCGCCGCCCAGATCATCAAGGACGGAGGGTACGCCACCGCCCCGGACTACGTCGAGGTTCTCTGCGCCATGATCGAGCGGTACAACCTGACTCAGTACAACGTGGCGCAGCCGCCCTTTCTGGTTCGGGTGACCGTCCCGATGGTCGCCGCCCGGAAAGGCCCCGGCAGAGAATACCCCGCCACCGTGGTCGTCCGTGGCCCGAACATCTTCACCATCACCGAGGTGCAGGGCAGCTACGGCAGACTCAAGAGCGGAGCCGGGTGGCTCAATCTCCGCTATGCAGAGTGGATCTGCAGCGAGTAAAACCACACGCAAAACAAAGGGCAGATGCACAATAGCACCTGCCCTTTTCTGCGCCCGCACAGAAAGCCCCTGCGCAGCGTTTTGTGTATTCAGAATAAAGTTACACCCCCGGAGAGTTTACACGCTTCTCCGGGGGTGTTTTTTCCGTTGGAAAAATCAAGGCTCAAGGGGCGGCTTTGAATCCCATGCGAGCGAGGTACTTCTCAGCCTGCGGCAGCTGGGTGAATGTGCGGCTCCTGCGCTTCTGGCGGTCACGCCCGATCACAAGAGTTTCGCCGATGCCCTGAACCACCCACGTCTCCTTCCCGTGCTTCCATGCCCGATTGAAATAGACGGCCTCGCCCTTTGCGTTCACCATTTTCATAATTTCGTCCTCCTTAAATATCCATCCCGATGCAGTGATATGCGTACCAGCGGCCCCGCCGCCTGAACACTTTGAACCACTCGGTAAACAGGCACCCGGTACAGTCGTATTGAGAATTCACTCCGTGGATGTACCGATTCTCCGTGAACCACGCCTCAACATCTTCCCGACACCATTCAGGGTTGACAGGCAGTTCTTCCAGAGCAATGCGCCCGCCACCATCAAAGAAGATCACGTTGCGAGGCTCTCCGTCATCACGCTTGATCCACTCACGGAGATCGCGTTTCAGATGAATTAAGTAGTCGTTCGTAGCGACGACCTTCTTCCCGCTTATCCGTTCCATATCCTCTGCGGTACGAATCGCAATGTACCCGGCCCGCACTTCATAATCGCTCATCTGATAACCCATCACGGCTCCTCCTTCACAACGACAATCGACATACCAACAACCCCGCCGAGAGGCTCATACAACTCCGGGAAAGTCAGCACCACACGGTAGCCTTCCCACTCGGAATCGTTCTCCGCAGCGAACTGCACCGCCCCGAAAAACAGCCCCTCCTTTTTACACGGAAACGGATGATCAATGTAGATCCAGATCGGGGTGTCGTCCTCGATCACGTTCAACAGATCCAGCAGCTTCATAATTCAGCTCTCCTAAAATTTTGTTCACGATATGCAGGTGGTTCCCGCGACCTTCCCGGCTGGCTGCCGGGAGGTTTCGGCCCTTACCGGGGGCCATCATCAGGCGGGGGAGTTTACCACTCTTGCGAATTGAAATCATCCAGCGCATCACGAAGTCTGCAAACTCTGTCAAATGCCTTCTTCCTCACATCCACCAGCGCACCAGACGTTAATTTCCCATCGGGATCTGCCTTTTTAAGCGCGGAAGTAGTAAGTTCGAGCGATTTTTCCGCGGCCTTTAGGTCGTCTGTAAGGGCTTCGTAAATCTGCACAAGTGTTTGATACTTCATCGTTCAGTCCTCCTTAGTCTTTGATCTCACACACGTCGGTCACTTCGTAGACATCCAGACCGTGCCCGGTCTCGTCGATCAACCGCTGCACCGCCACGTTCCGGGCATCCACCGGGTCCTCGGCAAGGACCTCGTAGCAGTCCCAGAACTTATCAACCGTGTTGTAGACGTACACCTTATAGCGTTTCACGATTCAGACCTCCTTCTTAGTAGCAAACAGTGGATTCGTTGATGCGGATGAACTTTCCGTACTTCTTGCCGAGCCGCTCTGCGCAGATGTAATTGTACACATCCAGCCGGTTTCTGAACTTCGGATCTCTGTCGGTGAACACCAGCGTCTCGTTTCTGAAGATTGCCTCGAACTTCGTATACTTGGTCATTTTGTTTTACCCCCGTCCTTTATTGTGTCTATATATTACCATACATATGCATGGTTATCAAGATGTATACTGCACAAATAACAATGCGTATGTATGGTTATTTTGTCAAATTGACAAAGCCATACACACGCAGTATAATAGACGCTGAAAGGGAGTGATCACCGCATGAGAAAACTGACGATGACCGAGAATATGACCCCCATCGACAAAAAGCTGATCGAAAAGGGCATGACCAGATCCGACCTGTCCAAACAGAGCGGGGTGCCGCTTCGGACCATTGAGTCATGGTGCCGCCGCCTCCGTGTGCCCCGTGACGTTTACCAGTTGCTCAAGCTGGCAAAGGTTCTCGGCTGCCAGATCGAGGACCTGATCGAGCCGGAGGCCGTGGAACGAAAGGAAAGCAGCGAATGAAAATCAATGTAACAATCACCGGGACTATCGACGTGCCGGATTCATGGGCAGACGGCAACTGCGGCGAGTTGCGCACCGCCGAGTACAGATACAACGACCAACTCACGGCAGAGGATGCCCTCGGCGAGCTGGCAGAAAAGCTGGCAAAGCACTCGGACGATCTGGATGTAACGGCGACATAAAAGAACCCCCGGCAGCGATGCCGGGGGCCTTTTCGTTATTTGAGATATTGCCGCAAGGCTTCGACGATTACGTCCGTTCGCTTTTTGCTGCTGCGCTCCATTTCCTCCTTCAGCTTTGCAACAACATCCGGGGGGAGAATTACGGATACAGTCTCCGATTCGCCCTCGGAGATCTCCCCAAAAATGCGCTCGTAAGAATCTCCGTCCAGACGATCCTCGGCCCACTTCTTAGCCCGGTCCTCGCTGATCGGCTGGATCAGTTCACCGCTCGACCACTCATTCTGCCCGATCTGCTGGTTATACCGGCTGGCGGCCCCGCCGTAGCACCACAAAAAATAGTTTCCAGACTTCGTGCGGTAGAGAGACTCCTCTTCGTGGTACAGACCACGGTAGTCCTGATCGGACTCCCAGTCGCCGAGTTTCTTTGCGGTTTCGGTGTTGTACAGCTTGCCGTTGATGATCTTTTTCATTTTTCGTTCTCCTTTTCCTCTGCAATAAAATTGTCGTATGTTTTCTCGCCGGGCTTCTTCGGCTCCGGCAAAAGACTGCCCGCACCGCTCACAGGTGAGGGTTACAGGCTGGCGGGCCGCCATCAGCGGTCAACCTTTGCCAGAACATCGGCGAGTTCAATGATGATTTCGTGTTCATCATTGCCATACTCGCTGCCGAACTTCCCGCCGATCAGGAGGACCTGCTCGCCGTAGTAGCAAGCGGAGTTCTTGATGGCCTTCTCGATTTCGGCTGCAACATCTTCATCATCGTCGCCGTCCAGCAGCAGCATAGAGGTGTTGATCTCGATTGCACAAGCACCGCCCAGCTTTTCGCCGGTGGTATCGCGGGTGGAGCAGTCAAGCTCGTAATCCCAATCGTAGCTATCCGGGCAAGCATCGCCGACATTCAGAACGCCAGCTTCATTCTCAATCACGCGGATGCCGAATACGTTGTAACCCTCGGCCTTTGCCTTCTTCATTGCTTCAACCAGTTCTTTCATTGTTCGTTCCTCCGTTTTGTTCGTTTCCCTTGCTGTGATTATAGTATACACTAAAATATTATTTTTGTCAAGTGTTTTATTGAACAAAATAATATTTTTCTAAAATAAATACCCCGGCAGCAGCCGGGGCGTTTCCGATATTCAAATCTCAAACCCTGCGTTTTTGATGGTCTCGGCGATGGCGTTATAGGTGCGCTTGCCGAGAGTGGAGTACCACCGCTCCTTGTAGGCATCCCGCCGACCGTCCGAATAGAACCACACCCGGCAGACCCCGGCCTCCAGATTGACGAACAACTTGACCTCCAGCGTGGAGGTCTGCTCTCCGTACCAGCAGGTCTGTACCTGCTTCTCGTACTTCTTGGAGAGCAGCGTGTGTTCACAAGCGAACTCCATGGACTGTGCGGCGATGAAGCCCTGAGCCTTCAGCATATCAATCAGAACGTTCTTCATTGCGGTGCCCTCCTTAATTCTTGCTGGCGGCCAGTGCCCGGTTCAGGTCGGCCATGACGGTGAATTTGTTATCGACGAAGATCTTCAGTTCAGCGGCCTCATCGCTCCACAGCTTCAGAGCGGTGATCAGGTAGTCGTAGGAGCTGCCATAGTAGGCGAGAGCCTCGGCCTCTTTACGGTTCAGCGTGATCTGATATTTTGCAGAGTTTGCAAAGTATTTAGCGGTCATTTTGGATTTACCTCCGTCCTTTATTGTGTCTGTATATTACCATACATACGCATGGTAAACAAGAGCTAGACTGCACAAAGATACTGGCGTGTATATGGTCTTTTTGTCAAAAAATAAACCCCGCCTTTTCGGGGCGGGGTGCTTGTTACAGCAGCTCTTTTTTCAGGGTTTCGACGACTTCCAGAGCCTCGTTCTGATCCGCGATGAACCTCTGGAATTCTTCGGAATTCAGCGCACCATAGGAAGTGGTCTGGATGGAGAAGTCCGGGGCTTTCTCGCCGAACACGTCCTCGTTGTAGTAGATCTTCGGGAGATAGCAGCCGCTCTCATACGGCTCGGTGACGGAGATGGAGCGGCGGGTGCGACCGTCTGCGTAGGCGGCATCGTCGATGCAAACCTCATAACGACCGACCATGTAGGTGCTGCGAGCGTAGCTGTTGCCGTTGGCTTCCTTGTGCAGTTCCTCGACCTTAATCATTTTCATTTTGTTGTCCACCTTTCCTTTACTGTGGCTATATATTACCATACATACGCATTGTTATCAAGGTGTACAATGCACAATTATTGACCGCACTATGTTGTTTATATTGTCAGCGGGGCAAAAAAGAATAGGCACCCGGCGATCAAGGCCGAGTGCCTATTTCTTCACCGCTCAGGGAGCGGCATGGTCAGGACGAAGAACGCACCCACGAAGTAGATCGTGGGGGGTTCGCCTGATTCACATTTGGTGGAGGCGATGGGAGTCGAACCCATGTCCGAAAAGAGTTCAGCGTAGGTGTCTCCGGGTGCAGGCGATCAACAACATTCCCTCCGCGTCACGCCGGTCGCCAGGCTAACGCATTGGTAGCTTCATGAGTTCCTGCCGGTCCGCAAAGCTTAGGTCCGTTCAGGTGCTGTGTCTAAAGGACGCCCCGGCCCCACACGACACAAGAGTGGGCGGAACGCGCAGCACTCAGGCTGCGAGCAACTGATAATTATTGTTGTCAGTTAATTTTTTGGAGGAGTTTAGAGCAGGTCCCCCACTGCTACCCGCTGCCCAGGCCTCGCTCCCCCCGTCGAAACCTTTACGCCCCCATAAAACACACCTTGCGGTGTGGGTAAGCTTTGAAGTTTCCGGGCAGGAATGCTGCCTGAAATCAATAGTAAACGCCGTTGGATTTAACGGCTCGGTCGATGGAGCGCTTGGCATCACGCTTGGCGGCATCTGCGCGCTTGTCGTAGAGCTTTTTGCCCTTGCACAGGCCCAGCTCCATTTTGACGCGGCCATGCTTGAAGTAGAGCGAAAGCGGCACAAGAGTGTAGCCCTGCAGCTTGCACTGCTGGTGCAGCCGCCGGATCTCGTTCTTGTGGGCCAGCAGCCGCCGCACCCGCATGGGGTCCTGATTGAAGATGTTGCCGTGGTCGTAGGGGGTGATGTGCATTCCCTTGACCAGCAGCTCGCCGTCCTCAATATCGACCCAGCTGTCTTTCAGGTTCACGCCGCCGGCACGCAGGCTCTTGACCTCAGTGCCTTTCAGCTCAACGCCGGTCTCCAGCGCTTCCAGAACGAAATACTCGTGGCGCGCTTCCCGGTTTGTGGCAATCGTCTTGGTTGCCGGACGCTCTTTGGTCGGTGCCATTCCGCGCGCCTCCTTTCTCTCGCTTTGGTATCGTTACGTTAGTATATCATATTTTTGTGGATTTTCAAGGTCACTTTTTGAAGAAACTGTAAATCTTTCCCGCAAAAAGCGCCTTACAGCTTTTTATAGCCCGACGGTTCGTCCGCTGCACATCGCCGCTCCATCAGGTAGGTGTCCAGCCAGCGGCCGTGGCAGTCCCGGGCAATGCGCTCCCGGCGGCCCACCACGCGGAAGCCGCATTTCAGGTGCAGGCCCCGGGAGGGGGCGTTGTCCTGCAGCACCGTGGACTGCAGCGTCCAGTACCCGGCCTGTTCGGCCTCGCGGCAGAGCGCCGTGAGCAGGTGATAGCCCAGCCCCTTGCCCCGGAATTTCTCCCCGACATAGATGCTCACCTCGGCCACGCCGCGGTAGCACCAGCGGGGGTCTACCCGATGCAGGGCTGCCCAGCCGGCTACGACCCCATCGTCCAGCACCACCAGGCGGCATTCCCGGGTATGGGATGCGTCCCAGGCGGTGTAGGGCGGGCAGTTGGTCTGGAAGGTGGCGTGCTCGGTGGCAATGCCCTCCAGATATATTTTGGACACGGCAGTCCAATCCTCCGGCATCATGGGCCGGACTGTGATCTCACTCATATTCCTATCCTGACCGGAGCCGCAATGCTCCGGTTTCCCCTCATTGCGTGTGCAATATCTCTTTTCAGTATAGCAGAATCTGCCGCAAATCACAATGGAAACCTGTTCACCTCAGGCCGGGCAGAGTGTCTGGAATCTGAATACCCGGCCCCTTGGAAGCGTGGAGATCACAACGCATGGATTTTGCGGACAGATTTGTTTTGACAATACCGGCGGGTGTGATACAATAGAACAAAAACCAACCGGTGTCGCCTGTGCAGTCCCATATTATAGTCCTCTGTATGGGAAAATGCAATCAGGGCGGTGCCGGGGGAAAGGAACGGAACATGAAACAGGCAAAACGAATCGTCGCGATGGTGCTGTGTCTGCTGGCACTGCTGGCCCTGCCCGCCGGTGCCGTAATGGAAAAGGGAGAGCCCAACATCACGGCCCAGACCACCATGAAGGAAGTGCGCAACAACCCGGGCATCAAGAACTCCGGCTTCTACACCTACTCGCAGGATAAGGACTGCCCGCCGGGTCAGGCCCTGTGGGAGATGACCACTGTGGAAGGCTACACCAACGAGTATGTGGCCGAAGGCTGTGCCAAGGGGCTGAATCTGGTCATTGAGAACTACAACAATGGCGTTCAGGTCACCCACTCGTTCTACACGGATGCGGAAAAGGCGGCGGACCGCACTAAAAACAACACCGGCCTGTTCTATTTCCCGGCCAAGGCCGAAAATGCCAAGTTTGCGCTGATCCTGGCTGGCAGCGGTGCCAATGAGAGCGCCGAGCTGGAGGAGGGGGCCTGCACGGCCTGGCAGCTGCATGAGCTGGGCTATGCCGCCTTTATTCTGCGGTATCGCGTCTGGACGGATGCTTCCGATGACGCTCCGCTGGAGGACATCGGCCGGGCCATGCAGTACATTGAGGAACACGCTGCGGAGTTTGGCATCCAGCCGGAGCAGTACGCCATCGTGGGATATTCCATGGGCGGCCACCTGACGGGCCTGTTCGGCACGGAATCGGTGGGGTATCAGCATTACAATGTGCCCAAGCCCGCCGCCCTGCTGCTGGGCTACCCCATCAACGATATGACCTACATCAAGCCCATCTACCATGTCATTCAGGATATCGGTGCGTACGGCCCCAAATACTATACCCGGAATCTTTCGGATGAGATCACGCCGGACTACCCCGCCACCTATCACTGGCACGGCGTGAACGACACGCTGCTGAAGGAGCTGGTCTACTGGCGGCAGGGACCGCAGCTGGAAGCTGCCCTGCAGGCCAATCACGTCAAGCATGTTTATCGGGTGTTCAACAATGCACCTCACGTCTGCGGCATCGGCACAGGAACAGATGCCGAAAACTGGCTGGTGGAAGCCACTGCTTTCTGGGAAGAGCAGTGCGCCTGAGAGAAAGGATGAAACAGGATGAAAGATCTGAACGAAGCATTTGTGCATCTGAACGTCGGTCTGCCCGATGATGTGGAGCGGCTGAAGGCCGCAGGCTATTACAAAGAAGCCGTGGCACGGATCGATGAATATCTGGCCGAGGACTGGACGGAGACCCAGAACAGCCCCCGCAGTCAGGGGTTGGAAATGCCGGAGTACGAGCAGCCCGCCAACCCTGTGCCCCACGGCGTGGACGCGCTGCGGGATGCCCTGCTGGTACAGAAGGAGATCATGTGCCGTCTGCCGCAGGAATACTGCTGGAACGAGGCACAGGCCGTGGCCCGGATGCAGGGCCTTGTGCGGGATTTCACGGTGGAAGAGTTCCGCCAGCTGGTGCATGAGGGCCGGGTGGACTGGCGGTTTGTGGAAGGGGAAAAGCACTACCTTGACCGTTTTGCCGAGACGCTGATCGCCACCCACGCCGACCTTGCCGCCCGTCAGCTCGACCCGCCCGCCCCGGCTACGCTGGCCCGGGAGCGCCGCCGCCGCATCCATGACCAGATGGAGCGGGAAGGGCAGGCCAGTGCCCGCATCACGCTGAAGACCAGCGTGGGGATGTCGGATGAGGCCTTTGCCGCCGCTCTGGCCAAGGCAAAGGCAGAGGGCCGGGAGAGCGTGCACGTCCGCGCCTGGCTGCCCATTCCGGCGGAATGTCTGGCCCAGAGCGAGATCGAGCTGCAGAGCTTTACCGAGCAGCCGGGCCGCATCGCCGATGCAAACGCCCCCCAGCGCACCGTTTGCTGGGAGGCTGACCTGACCGAAAACCGCCGCTTCGGGGTGCAGTACCGTTACAAGACAACGGCAGTCTATGCTGACCCGCTGGACTTTGTGCCTGCACCGGAACAGCCGACCTTTGATACCAAGGAGCAGGCCCCGCATATCGTGTTCACGCCCTACCTGCGGGCGTTGGCTGCACAGCTGACCGAAGGGATCACCGACCCGGCGGAAAAGGCAAAGCGCATCTATGATTACGTTACCCTGAACGTGCGGTATCACTATCAGCCCGCCTACTTTGTGCAGGAATGCCTGCCCGACCGCTGCGCACGGGACCGGCGCGGTGACTGCGGTATTATGGCCCTGACCTTCATCACCCTCTGCCGTCTGGTGGGCATTCCGGCCCGCTGGCAGAGCGGTCTGTCGGTGTCGCCCACAGGCGTGGGCTGCCACGACTGGGCCATGTTCTACATTGCCCCCAAGGGCTGGATGTATGCCGACTGCTCGTTTGGTGCCTCCATGGCACGGCAGGGCGAGGAAGAGCTGCGCCGCCACTACTTCGGCAGCCTGGACACCGGGCGCATGGTGGCAAACCGCGCCTTTGAGGCACCCTTTGACCCGCCGATGTACGGGTTCCGTTCCGACCCCTATGATAACCAGTCGGGCGAGTGCGAGGTGGACGGCGTGGGCCTTTATGGCGATGCGCTGGATACCCGGAAAGAATTGGTCGATTTCGAGGACTTATAATCAATGGAATTTTTAGCTGGATTGTACACCCTGCTGCTGGTCATCATCTGCCTGCTGCTGGCAGTGGTGCTCTGGAAACTGAACAAGCCCCGGAACGGGGGAGACTACGAGGAGCTCAAGCGCTGGATGCAGCAGCAGCTCGATGCACAGGCAAAAGACTTTGCGGCCAGACAGGCGGCAATGGCGGAGCAGAACTATACCGCCATCCGCAGCGTCAGTGAGACGCTGCAGACCTCGGTGCAGAGTATGAGCACTACACTGGCACAGGGTCAGAGCGGCCAGCAGCAGATCCTGACCCAGCGGCTCCAGAGTCTGGAGGCCGCCAACACCCAGAAGCTGGAAGAGCTGCGCAAGACCCTTGCGGAAAACATGACCGCCCTGCAGGCCGAGAACGCCAAAAAGCTGGATGAGATCCGCCACACTGTGGACGAGCAACTGCAGGATGCCCTGCAGAAGCGGGTGACCGAGAGCTTCAAGGCTGTGAATGACCAGCTGGAACAGGTGTACAAGGGGCTGGGCGAGATGCAGAACCTTGCCGCCGATGTGGGCGGGCTGAAGCAGGTGCTCTCGGGCGTTAAGACTCGCGGCATTCTGGGCGAGATCCAGCTGGGGGCCATTCTGGAAGAGATCCTGGCTCCGGAGCAGTACGAGACCAATGTGGCCACCATTCCGGGCAGCACCCAGCGGGTGGAATATGCCATCAAGATGCCGGGCGCGGACGGCGGCACGGTCTGGCTGCCCATCGACTCCAAATTCCCCGGCGACACCTATGCGCACTTGCAGGATGCCCAGGCCTCCGGCGATGCGCAGGCGGTGGAGAGTGCCCGCCATGCGCTGGAGCTGGTGCTGCGGAGCGAGGCAAAGGATATCCGGGAAAAGTATGTGGAGCCGCCCTACACCACGACCTTTGGCATCCTCTTCCTGCCTTTTGAAGGATTGTACGCCGAGGTGGTGAACGCCGGTCTGCTGGAGGTGCTGCAGCGGGATTATCAGGTGAACATTGCAGGCCCCAGCACCATGGCGGCTCTGCTCAACAGCCTGCAGATGGGCTTCAAGACCCTTGCCATCCAGAAGCGCTCCGGCGAGGTCTGGCAGCTGCTGGGTGCCGTTAAGACGGAGTTCGACAAGTTCGGGCAGGGGCTCTCCAAGATGCAGCAGCGTCTGCGCCAGACCGATGAAGAGCTGGACAACCTCATTGGTGTCCGCAGCCGGGCCATCAGCCGCAAGCTCCGCAGTGTCCAGAGCCTGGATGATGCCAGCGCAGCAGCCCTGCTGGAGCTGGACAACGAGCCCGGCCGGCCGGTGGCAGCAAGACTGCCGGAGGAGCTTGAATAATCTTTAACAATGTGCTATACTAGGAACCGCTATTAGTATTATGCTGCCACTTTTCCGGCACAGCAATATGGATAGAGAGGATGTCTGCTATGAGCGTGAAAAAGATCAGCGAAGCCATTCTGGGCGTGGGTGTGGACGATACCACCATTGACCTGTTCGAGAGCCAGTACCCGGTGCCCACCGGCGTGAGCTACAATTCCTATGTCATTCTGGACGAAAAGACCGCCATTCTGGATACGGTGGACAACCGTGCCACGGAGCCCTGGCTTGCCAACCTGACCGAGGCACTGGCCGGACGCAAGCCGGATTATCTGGTGGTCAGCCACATGGAGCCTGACCACGGTGCCAACATCGCCAGACTGGCCGCCCTCTACCCGGAAATGCAGGTGGTGGGCAACGCCAAAACTTTCCTGTATATGGATCAGTTCTTTGGGGCGGATGCCGTTGCCAAGGAGCGCCGCGTGGTGGTGAAGGACGGCGAGAGCCTGAGCCTGGGCACCCACACCCTGACCTTTGTGCTTGCCCCCATGGTGCATTGGCCTGAGGTCATGGTGAGCTATGAGAGCAGTGAAAAGGTGCTTTTCTCTGCAGACGGCTTTGGCCGGTTTGGTGCAGTGGCCAGGTTTGACGAAAACGCCGACTGGGCCAGCGAGGCCCGCCGCTACTACCTGAACATCGTGGGCAAGTACGGCCCGCAGGTGCAGGCTCTGCTGAAAAAGGCCGCCGCGCTGGATATCGCCACCATCTGCCCCCTGCACGGCCCCGTGCTGACCGGCGATCTGAGCAAGTACCTGAACTACTATGACCTGTGGTCCAGCTACAAGGCTGAGGAGCCGGAGAAGATCCTGGTGGCCAGCGCTTCCATCCACGGCCACACCAAAGCCGCCGCCCACACCATGGCTGAGAAGCTGCGCGCCAAGGGTGCCAAGGTGGTGGAGATGGATCTGACCCGCACCGATGTCTCCTATGCCGTCACTGAGGCCTTCCGCTGTGGCCGGATCGTGCTGGCCTGTGCCACCTACGATGGCTTCCTCTTCCCGCCGATGGAGAATCTGCTGGCACACCTCAAGACCAAGAACTTCCAGGGCCGCACCGTTGGCCTGATGGAGAACGGCACCTGGGCCCCCATGGCTGCAAAGCTGATGCGTGCCGAGCTGGACGGCATGAAGAACATCACCGTCTGTGATGCCGTTGTGACCATCCGCTCTGCCGCAAATGCTGCCGCTGAGGCACAGATGGATGTGCTGGCTGACGAGCTGCTGGCAAAGTAACGAATCGACTCCCATAAAAACGAACGAACGCCTGCCGAGTGAGAAAAGCCCGGCAGGCGTTCGTTTTGCTTATGCGGGAGGTATAGCAGAGTAGCATCTTCGCACGGGGGTAGACGGCAAAGTCTTTTTTGTGTGGAGTTCGCCTTTCTTTGTCAGAACAAATCGTACTGCTTCATAGTTTCAGCTTTTCGGGAGTCATGCTTCTCGTAGTAGCCGATCAGGGTACCGTCCTCGTCCCGCAGGGCTACCATGTAGACATCACGGACATGCTTTGGATTGTAGTAGGTATAGACGATGTTGTGGCTGGCATCCGCCGCGAACCACTCGACCACCTTGCGGATGGCTTCCACCGAATGCGGGTTGTGGCAGTTCAGCAGGCTTTTGCCCAGCAGGGCGGCTCCGCCGTATTTGCCGTAATCCACCACGGCGGCAGGGTTCATATAGAGGATGGTGTGATCCAGGTCGCAGATAACCACGGCCTCGCGGTCCTGGTCGATGACGCTTTTGAAATAGGCGTTCAGGTCTGCCATGATGTTGCTCCTTCTTTATTCTTATCCAGCGCGTCGAACTGTTTGACGATCTGGGGGTCTTTCAGCTTGATGACCTTGCCGGTGAGGTAGTGCAGGGTGTTCTCCTCCGGGATATCCAGGAAGCTGATGCGGACGGCGCAGAGAGCCTGCGTCCGGGTGCCGGTGCGCTCGTTCATCTTGCGGTTGCCGTATTTGATATCTCCCAGCACCGGCTTGCCCAAGTAGGCCAGATGCGCGCGGATCTGGTGGGTGCGGCCCGTGACCAGGACGATCTTGCACAGGGCAAACGGCCCGGCGGTGCGCAGCACGTCCACATCGGTGATGATCTGCTTGCGGCGCTCATCCTGAGATTGGTGGGCATGGATGCTGACCTTGTTGTTCTTTTCGTCGTGCTTCCACCAGGCCGTGAACCGCCCGCTCTGGGGGATGCCCACGGTGATGGTGTAGTATTCCTTTTTGAGCAGGTCGGTGCGGATGATCTCGTTCATGTCCCGCAGGGCGGCGTAGCTCTTGGCAGCGATGACAAGGCCCTCGGTGCCGCGGTCCAGCCGGTTGCAGATGCCGGGCTTGAAGCGGTTCTCACCGCCCGCATCGTACTCGCCCTTTTGGGCCAGATACTGGGTGAATGCGTCCACAAGGTTGGCATCGCCGGTGCGGTCGCTGTGGCAGAGCAGATGGGTGGGCTTGTACAGCACGGCAATGTTCTCGTCCTCGTAGATGACGGTCACCTTGGGCTGGTTCTGCTGCTTTTTGGGGGCAGGCTTGCGGGCTGCAGGCTTTGCGCCCTCGGGCGGGAAGAATTCATCGTTGATGTACAGCTCAATGAGGTCGCCCGCCTTGAGCCGATCCTCGGGTGCGCCCTTTTTGCCGTTGACCTTGACCCGCTTGTTGCGGAAGCTCTTGTACAGCAGGCTGGTGGGGAGATCGCGGGTCACGCTCTGGACAAAGCGGGAAAGCCGCACGCCCTCGTCGTTTGCGGTGGCAGTAAATTGTTTCATAAAATCGTTCCTTTTGTTGGATAAAAGACAAGCCCTCTCCGTCTTTGCTTCGCAGATCCACCTCTGGGAGAGCTGGCAAAGCCGCAGGCTTTGACTGAGAGGGATATTGATTCATAAAAAGCCTTTTCTCTATAATAAACCACCCTTTCTTTGAAGTCAACGCAGAATATTTCCTGTGCCCCCTTGTGTTTTGCTGAAAAAACGGTACTATTAGAGTAATAACGCAAAAGGAGAACGACCATGGCAAAGGAAAGCGGCCAGCATACGGGGCACCGCCAGCGGATGCGCGCCCGGGTGGAGCAGTACGGACTGGAAAGTCTGGAACCCCACGAAGCGCTGGAATATGTCCTTTATATCACCAACACCCGCAAGGACACCAACGGCCTTGCCCATGTCCTCATAGACCGGTTCGGAGACTTTGCCGGGGTGCTGGATGCCTCCGAGGAGGATCTGCTGACGGTGGAGGGGGTAGGCCCCTCCACCGCCCGGATGCTGCATCTTTTGCCGCAGGTCGGCAGATACTATACCCAGTGTGCGGTCAACGGAAAAAAATGCATGAAGACCACCGACCAGCTGGTCGAATACCTGATGGCACAGTTTGCCGGGACTGTGCAGGAACGCGCCCTGCTGGCTGCACTGGATGGCCGCAGCCGCATCAAGGGGCTGTTCTGGCTGCGGGACGGCACCAGCGACCGGGTGAGTCTGGAGATCAAGGATGTGGTGGCGGCAGCCCTCAAGGGCGGTACCGACAGTGTGGTGCTCTGCCATAACCACCCCAACGGCGTGGCCCTGCCCTCGCGGGAGGATCTGATGGCCACCGAGAATATCGTCCGGGCACTGGGGCTGGTCAAGGTGCATCTGCGGGATCACATCATCCTGACCGAGAGCGAATATTTCTCCATGCGGGAGGCCAACCGCCTGCCGTTCTACGATTTCCAGACCGGGGAGATGCTCAGGCCGTATTGATATTATAAAATAATTGTGTTATAATCAACATGAAAAGCACAACTATTTGTAGTTCTATCTGAGAACAGAAAGGAGAACCGAGACATGGCCGATGAACAGTTCCATCTCGTCTCCAACTATGCCCCCACGGGCGACCAGCCCCAGGCCATTGAGCAGCTGGTAGAGGGCGTTGAGCGGGGCGACCGCTGCCAGACCCTGCTGGGTGTGACCGGCAGCGGCAAGACCTTTACCATGGCCAACGTGATCGCCCGGTGCAACCGCCCCACGCTGGTGCTGGCCCATAATAAGACGCTGGCGGCCCAGCTCTGCACCGAGTTCCGCTCGTTCTTCCCGGACAATGCGGTGGAGTATTTTGTTTCCTACTACGATTACTACCAGCCCGAAGCCTACATCCCCAGCACCGATACCTACATTGAAAAGGACAGCGCCATCAACGATGAGATCGATCGCCTGCGCCATTCGGCCACGGCGGCGCTTTCGGAGCGGCGGGATGTCATCATTGTGGCATCGGTGTCCTGTATCTACTCTCTGGGCGACCCCATCGATTACCGCAGCATGGTCATCAGCCTGCGGCCCGGGATGCAGATGGAGCGGGATGACCTGTGCAAAAAGCTCGTCACCCTGCAATATGAGCGGAACGACATCAATTTTATCCGCAATAAGTTCCGTGTTCACGGCGACACGGTGGATATCTATCTGGCCTACATGAGCGACCTTGCCATCCGGGTGGAGTTCTTCGGGGATGAGATCGACCGCATCACGGAGTTCAACCCCGTTACCGGCACCCGGCAGAACGTGGTGAAGCATGTGGCCATCTTCCCGGCCAGCCACTACATCGTCAGCGCCGATAAAAAGGCAGCGGCCATTGAAAAGATCCGCGCCGAGTGCGACGAGCAGGTGAAGAAGTTTACCGCCGAGGGCAAGCTCATTGAAGCCCAGCGCATCCAGCAGCGAACGAACTACGACATCGAGATGCTGACCGAAGTGGGGATCTGCAAGGGCATCGAGAACTATTCTGCGGTGCTGTCGGGCCGTGCGCCGGGCAGTATGCCCACCACCCTGCTGGATTATTTCCCGGAGGATTTTCTGCTTTTTGTGGATGAGAGCCATGTGACCTTGCCGCAGGTGCGTGCCATGTACGGCGGCGACTACGCCCGCAAAAAGACGTTGGTGGAGTACGGTTTCCGTCTGCCGTCGGCCTTTGACAACCGCCCCCTCAAGTTTGAGGAGGTGGAAAGCAAACTGAACCAGATGGTGTTCGTCTCGGCCACGCCGGGCGAGTACGAGCGCCGGAACAGCACCCGGATCGCGCAGCAGGTCATCCGGCCCACCGGCCTGCTGGACCCGCTGATCTCGGTGCGGCCCGTGGAGGGGCAGGTGACTGACCTGTTGGGCGAGATCAACGCCCGCACGGCGAAGAACGAGCGTGTTCTTGTGACCACCCTGACCAAGAAGATGGCCGAGGACCTGACCGACTTTTTGACTGAGCAGGGCATCAAGGTCAAATATATGCACCACGAGGTGGACACCTTTGAACGGATGGAGATTATCAAGGATCTGCGCCTGGGCTCCATCGATGTGGTGGTGGGCATCAACCTTCTGCGTGAGGGTCTGGATCTGCCCGAGGTCAGCCTTGTGGCGATCCTGGATGCCGACAAGGAAGGCTTCCTGCGCAGTGAGACCAGCCTCATCCAGACCATTGGCCGCGCGGCCCGCAACGCCGAGGGTCTGGTCATTATGTACGCCGATGAGGTGACGGACAGCATGGAACGCGCCATCACCGAGACCGAGCGCCGCCGTGCCATCCAGATGGCCTATAATGAAGAACACGGCATCGTACCTAAGACCATCGTCAAGGCCATTGCGGACAGCATTGAGATCAGCGATAAGGCGGAGAACGCAAAGCGGAATACCCGCCGCATGGGCAAACTGGAGCGGGAAGCTGCCATCGAGCGCCTGACCCGGGAGATGAAGGAGGCCGCCAAGCTGCTGGAATTTGAGCATGCGGCCTTCCTGCGTGACCAGATCGACCGCCTGCGCCGGGGCGAGAACCCCACCGTGGACTCAGCTGCCGAGACCGAGCGCAGGCAGAACCATGCACAGACACAGAGAAGAGGGAGAAAGTACCTTGGCAAACGATAAGATCGTCATCAAAGGCGCACGGGAGCACAACCTGAAGAATGTTGATCTGACCCTCCCGCGCGAAAAATTCATTGTTATGACCGGCCTGTCCGGTTCCGGCAAGTCGAGCCTTGCCTTCGATACCATTTATGCCGATGGCCAGCGCCGCTATGTGGAGAGCCTTTCCAGCTACGCCCGGATGTTCCTGGGACGGATGGACAAGCCCGATGTGGATGAGATCACCGGCCTGTCGCCGGCCATTTCCATTGACCAGAAGACCACCAGCCACAACCCCCGCTCTACCGTGGGCACCGTGACCGAAATCTATGATTACCTGCGCCTGTTGTATGCCCGCGTGGGCGTGCCCCACTGCCCGGTGTGCGGCCGTGTCATCAGCCAGCAGACCGTGGATGAGATGGTGGATGCCGTGCTCAAGCTGGAGGACGGCACCAAATTCCAGGTGCTGGCTCCTGTGGTACGCCAGCGCAAGGGCACGCAGCAGAAGGAACTGGATGCCGCCCGGCGGGGCGGCTACTCCCGTGTGAGGATCGACGGCAATCTGTATGACTTGGACGAAGAGATCACGCTGGAAAAGAACATCAAGCACACAGTGGAGATCGTGGTGGACCGCCTTGCCATGCGCAAGGGCATCCGGGGCCGTCTGGCAGATTCGCTGGAAACTGCGCTGGCTCTGACCGGCGGCATCGCCGAGATCGATGTCATCGGTGGGGAGTGCATGACCTTCAGCCAGAACTTTGCCTGCCCGGAGCACGGCATCTCCATCGGGGATCTGTCGCCCCGGCTCTTCTCCTTCAACAACCCCCAGGGTGCCTGTGAGAAGTGCACGGGCCTTGGTACGTTCATGCGGGTGGACGAGGAGCGCATCCTGCCCAATAAGAACCTGTCCATCCGGCAGGGGGCCATCAAGGCCAGCGGTTGGTACTACGCTGAGGGCTCTGTCAGCGAAATGTACTACCTTGGTCTGGGTAAAAAATACGGCTTTACGCTGGACACGCCCATCAAGGATATGAGCACCGAGGCAGTGAACGCCCTGCTCTACGGCACCAACGGCGAAAAGATCGAGATGCACCGAACCAACGAGTTCGGCAGCGGTGTCTACTATAATACGTTTGAGGGCATCGTGGAGAACCTGGAGCGCCGCTTCCGGGAGACCAACAGCGAGTGGATGAAGGAAGAGATCGGCAGCTTCATGTCCGGCGTGGAGTGCCCGGACTGCCATGGCAAGCGCCTGAAGCCGGTGGTGCTGGCAGTGACCGTTGGGGATAAGAATATCAGCGAGTTCTGCGAAATGTCCATCCGGGATGAGCTGAAATTCATTGCCGAAAATGAGCCTCACCTGACCGAGAAGCAGAGGCAGATCGGCGGTCAGATCATGAAGGAGATCCGGAACCGCCTGCAGTTTTTGCAGAGCGTGGGTCTGGATTACCTGACCCTGGCCCGCGCGGCTGGCACCCTGTCCGGCGGCGAAAGCCAGCGCATCCGCCTCACCACCCAGATCGGCAGTGCGCTGTCCGGCGTGCTCTATGTGCTGGACGAGCCCAGCATCGGCCTGCACCAGCGCGATAACGACAAGCTCATTGCGACCCTGAAGAACCTGCGGGATCTCGGCAATACCGTCATCGTGGTCGAGCACGACGAGGATACCATGCGCAGCGCGGACTATATCGTAGATGTGGGCCCCGGCGCGGGCGTTCACGGCGGCGAGATCGTGGCGGCGGGTTCCGTGAAGGATATCTGTAAGGCCAAGCGGAGCATCACCGGCGATTATCTTTCCGGCCGCAAGCGCATTGCCGTGCCCCAGACCCGCCGCACAGGAAATGGGAACTTTCTGACCGTGAGGGGTGCCCGGGAAAACAACCTGCGCAACATTGATGTCCGGTTCCCGCTGGGCGAGTTCGTCTGTGTGACCGGCATCTCCGGTTCCGGCAAGTCCAGCCTGATCAATGAGATCCTGTACAAGACGCTGGCCTGTGAGCTGAACGGTGCCCGCAGCCGTGCGGGCAAGTGCGACGGGGTGGAGGGTCTTGAGTTCGTGGATAAGGTCATTGGCATCGACCAGCAGCCCATCGGCCGCACGCCCCGATCCAACCCCGCCACCTATACCGGCGTGTTCAACGATATCCGCGCCGTCTTTGCCGAGACCCAGGATGCAAAGATGCGCGGCTACGGCCCGGGAAGGTTCAGCTTCAACGTCAAGGGTGGCCGCTGTGAGGCTTGTGAGGGCAACGGCATCCTGCAGATCGAGATGCACTTCCTGCCGGATGTCTATGTCCCCTGCGAGGTGTGCAAGGGCGCGCGCTATAACCGCGAGACGCTGGAGGTAAAGTATAAGGAAAAGACCATCTCCGATGTGCTGAATATGACCGTGGAGGAGGCTGTGGTGTTCTTTGCCAACCAGCCCAAGATCGCCCGCAAGCTGCAGACCCTTCTGGATGTGGGCCTTGGCTATGTGACCCTGGGTCAGAGCGCCACCACCCTGTCCGGCGGCGAAGCCCAGCGGGTCAAGCTGGCCAATGAGCTAGCCCGACGCAGCACCGGCAAGACGGTGTATATTCTGGACGAGCCCACCACCGGCCTGCACATTGCGGACGTGCATCGCCTGATCGAGGTGCTGCAGAAGCTGGTGGATGCGGGCAACACAGTCATTGTCATCGAGCACAATCTAGATCTTATCAAGTGTGCGGACCACATCATTGACCTTGGCCCTGAAGGCGGCAGCGCCGGCGGCCTGGTGATTGCCGAGGGTACGCCCGAGCAGGTGGCCGAGGTGCCCGGCAGCTTTACCGGCCAGTACCTCAAGCCCCTGCTGGAAAAGGACAGACAGCTGCGGGCCGCAGATGCGGAAACTGGCGTAAAAGCAAAAAAGTAAAGCGGCGCTCATACGACGAAAATCATACTTTTCTTGAAAAAATCAGAAAAAGATGCAGAAAAGTGTTGACAAAACCCGGAAAGATGCGTATAATATCTTTTGTCGCCAATGCTTCGGTAGGGAGGCAGAGGACGATATCCGGGTGTAGCGCAGTTTTGGTAGCGCGCTTGAATGGGGTTCAAGAGGCCGTGAGTTCGATTCTCGCCACTCGGACCAAACAAAAATAATCCGAACTTGTTTCCGATAGGAGACGGGTTCGGATTATTTGTTTTCTTCGGAAAATTTAACGCAGGTGTCCGTGGAAGATGAAATCCGAAATCATAGATTGACCGACATAAGCTACGACATGATTTCAGGAGGACACAAACATGAAGTACGATGCTAGAGCTTGCCATTTCAACATGGACACCGGCTGCGTGGAGCTGCTGCTCCGGGATGGGAGAAAAATTTCCATCGACTGCACTGGGGTCGAGGATGTGCTGGATGTGACCATGACGCAGAGGGCAGAGTTGGACTACCTCATCTACAATGACCCACTGGCGTATGCAGATTTGATTCTGAATGGTGACCCGGAGAAATATCTGAAACAAATTTTGTGAAATGAATATTCTGCGATTTTACTGAAAAATTGACAATGTAGCGAAAACTAGATATCATAGCAACAGGCTTTATTTTGTTTCAGAAGAGGTATTAGTATATGGAAGCGTATGAATTAGATAAAATAAAAGTTTTGGCAACTTCTTTCCGTGGTGCAATTGAGATAGCAAAAGATGCTGGTGAATTTGATAATGACTTTGCATTTCCTCGATTTCCCAAAGGATGCTGTGGAGATACAAGCGATCTTTTAGCTGAGTATTTGGCACAGCATGATATTTACACATATTATGTCTGTGGTCAAAAAGGTACCCAATCACACGCATGGCTGGTTCTTGTAAACACTGTAACAGTGACAACTGATAATTCAGATGCTGACAGAAAGTATAAAAGTCTGATAAGTGTTTATAATGAAGATAATGATGTAATGTTACTGCGAAAATACTATAACTTAAAAGATGCTATTATTATTGACATAACCGGAGATCAGTTCACAAATCAAAAATGTTTTTTGTATTATAACATTCCTGTTTATGTTGGTTTTTTAGATGACTTTCATAAACTTTTTAGGGTGGATCAATGCTCTATCCATGAACCTGCTAGATTGTGGGATGCTCGCTGCAAAAGTCTGTATCGAGCAATAACTAAATATATAAAGTGATTTGCAGTATGAAACGAAGTTTTTTTCAATTAAGGTATAAAACAAAAACAGGGTGCGCCCACCCGGACGCACCCTGCCAAAAGCCACAGACAAGAATGATATGTACAGCAGGGAGTTCCCCAGCGGGAACTTCCTGTTTTTCGTTGTTTGCATGATGAGCCTGCTCTGCCTGCCATGCGGCAAACTCCCTCTGGCCTTCCTCACTGTTCCAGCAGGCAAGGATGGCCGGGTAGAATGCCCGTGCCAGACGTTCGATGGCTTCATCGGGATAAGGGGAAGTGTTTGTGGACTTTTTCTTTTTGTTCAAACGCAC